>ULQK01048551.1_pt1 | contig 48062 bp, 36 predicted proteins | sample 1954371 | NCBI WGS metagenome assembly ULQK01 (sample SAMEA4835652, study PRJEB28245) | human gut metagenome | biome: gut microbiome; material: fecal sample | place: Denmark | collected 2008 | reverse complement strand
CTCTTGATGTATAGGGTTTAAAATACGGGGATCTTTAATAAATATGCAAAACGTTTTTCGTTGAAAAAAACGGGAAACGAGCATGGAAAAAAGACAAAATAAAAAACACTGAACAATTATGGAAAACGACAATTTTTATCAACATTATAAAGATCAGGAACAGCAGCAAAGAGAACAATATAAGGAGAGTTTTGCACACGCTGAAGAACATGCCGGGGAGCACGCCTATGCCGAAGGACACGGCGGCAACACGCGCCACTGTCCACGCTGTGGAGCACCCGTGGAAGAGGGCATGCGCTTCTGCGAGGAATGTGGTTGCGCCGTAGACGAGAGCCAATGTCCCCACTGCCATCAGACCATACCGCCAGGCATGGCCCTATGTCCCCACTGCGGCAGACCTGTAAACCTGTCACGCTGCTCGTTCTGTGGAGCTGCCAAGGAACCCGACGAGCCGTTCTGCTCCGAGTGTGGCAACCCCACACAAGGCATAGTGTGTCCCATCTGCGGAACGCTCAACTATCGAAGCTTCTGCCGTCAATGCAACCACCCGCTCAACGAGAGGGCGCTACAAGCGGTGATGGAAGCACATAACGACCCGCGCATGCAGGAGGTGCAGCAACTGGCTGAACAGCTGGAAGAGATGGAGACGCTCATTCACCAAGCTCACGAGTTGGCTAAGGAAGCCTCTGACGACAGTACCGACGGCATCAACGGCAACATCGGTGATGCCGCTCCCGACACAGGCGAGAGCCTGACAGAGGCCGACCGCAAACTGCTTGACAACTATAAGTCGCTCTATGCCGAGCTGGGCATCAACTACACCCACAAGCCATCGCCCGCTCCCAAGCCATCGCCCGCTCCCAAGCCATCGCCCGGCAACGGGAACACGGCAACACGGCAAACCGTTGCCGAACGCCAGAAGCAGCTGCTCCACGGCGCCACGCTGCAAGAGAAGATGGAAGAGTTTAAGCGTAAGATGGAGGAGATGAAAGCCAAGATGAACGCCATGCAACCCGACCCGTCTGCCACCCCCGAGACACAACGCGACTTTATCTGTGCCCGCAAGGTGACGGTGAAGAGCATGTCGAAAAACGTGTGGATATGCAACTGGTGCCATTGTCAACACAACGACCCGTCCGAGTGTTATCGCGAAGACCTTGGCGGCGAGTGGACCTACAGCTACCGATATCATGATGTCGAGATCATTTCTTGACGGCAACGATAGCGAAACAAGAGCTTGCTTCAAGAACTTGCAACGACGAGATTGTGAAACAAGAGCTTGCTTCTAGAACTTGCAACGACAAGATTGTGAAACAAGAGCTTGCTGAACATTACAAAAAAAGAAGAAGAAAAATGAACTGTCCAATCTGCAATAAACCCAACCGACCGACAGCACGCTTCTGCAAGTGGTGCGGAAAACCGATGGCTGCGGCGGCGCAACAACAAGGAGCTGCCACCACGCAACAGCAGGGAGCGGCGGCGGCGCAACAGCAGGGAGCAACCGCTGCACAACAGCAGGGAGCGGCGGCGGCACAACAGGCAGGGGCTACACAAGCTTCAGCCCCTTTGTCGGCGGCCATCGGCTTCGACATGCTCATAGGCAAGGACGAGGTGAAACGTAGCCTCATCGATGTGGTGAGCAAAGCAAAGTCGATGAGCGCACGCTGCAAACGATTCAACCTGAACCAGAGGATGAACCTCAGTTTCGTCATCACCGGCGACTCAGGCACAGGCAAGCTAACGGTTGCCAAGGCGCTGACCAGCGAACTGTTCAAGGCGCAGCTCACCTCGTCGCCAGAGCCGAAGATCATTACTCCTGTCGACTATAAAGACTTCATAAAAAACATAGACAAGCAAGAGAGTGCGCTCGGCAACTCGGTCATCGTGGTTCAAGACGCCCATAAGCTCGTGAGCGACGGCGTGTCTAAAAAGGTTGAGGAGATTGACAGTCTGCTCAAGTATGTGCGCATGTGGCGCGAAGACCCCACGAAGCCCATCGTGGTGCTGCTCGGACTGGAGTTTCTCAAAAACTTCTTTGAGAAGAACCCCGCCACGGCTGCCGACCTCGACTATTTCTACCACCTGCCCACCCTCACCACCGACAACCAGCTCGACATAGCGACCTACATCCTCTACACAAAATACAGGTTGCAGCTGTCACTCGACGCGTCAGAAAAGCTGAAACGCATCTTCGTCAACGACAAGCGCAACCCGTCTGACGACCAGCGCCCGCAGGGCCACAACGCGGCGGCAAGAGCCTACGCCATAGACCTTAAGGTGTGTCAGCAGAACATGCCGTCAAGCTTGGTGGGACCCGAGTTTGTGGAAGGCAAGGAGTTTGTGCCGAAGACCTATGACGAGGTGATGGCAGAGTTTGACAAGTTTGTGGGCATCGACGAGGTCAAGAAGGCGGTCAGCGACATTGCACGCTTCGTTGAAGAACAGCGGCTGACCAAGGGCAGCAACGCAAAGATAAAGCTCGACAACCACTTCCAGTTTCTCGGCAACCCAGGCACAGGCAAGACCACGATGGCACGCCTCTTTGCCGAAGCGCTCAACGCCCTCGGCATACTATCCTCAGGACAGCTGATAGAGGCGAGCCGCAAGGATCTTGTATCCAACTTTGTGGGCGACACGCCCAAGGTCGTGAACAAGAAGTTTGATGAAGCCATGGGCGGCGTGCTCTTCATTGACGAGGCCTACTCGCTCATGACCTCTGAAAACGACAAGGCAGGACAAGAGGCTGTGAACGAGATCATTACCTGCTCTGAGAACCTGCGCGGCAAGGTGGTGGTCATTCTTGCAGGATACACCAAAGAGATGGGCGAGTTTATGCAGAGCAACTCGGGCTTGGCATCGCGCTTTGACAAGATAGTCAACTTCCCCGACTACACAGGTGAACAGCTTGCCGACATCTTCCGCTCCATGGTCAAACACTCTGAAGACGGCTACACCCTGTCTGATGACGCCGAGGAGCACATCAACACGTTCTTCGACCGCATGTACCAAAGCCGCGTGCGCAACTTCGGCAACGCACGCGAGGTGCGCACAGCCTTCAACAACGCTGTCAAGGCACACACGGCACGCATATCGGAGGAGCGGGCGGCAGGCACGCTGCAACCAGGCACGGAGAAGATCATAACATGGGCCGACATTGACGGCGACGAGTCGAAGAAGGTGCAGAGCGTGGACGACGTGCTGGCGTCGCTCGACGACATTATAGGCATGGACAGCGTCAAGGACCAGCTGATGGCGATAGCCAAGAAGGTGCGCAACGACCGGCGACGGGCCGAGCTGGGACTGAGCAAGGCTTCGCTGACCAACCTGCACATTGCCATCACGGGCAACCCCGGCACGGGCAAGACGATGGTGGCCAAACGTCTCGGACAGGTGCTCAAAGCCATGGGCGTGCTCACGAAAGGCCATGTGGTGGAGCGCGAGCGAAAGTCGTTGCTCGACAGCTATGCCAACTCGGCGGCCATCAACATGGACAAGGCGGTGGACGAAGCCATCGGCGGCATTCTGTTCATCGACGAGGCCTACAACCTCATACCTGCCGAGACGCCGGGAACAAAAGACAAAGACGGCACAGCGGCGGTGGAGGCACTCATGACACGCATGTCTAACGACGCGGGCAAGTTTGTGACCGTCATTGCGGGCTACAAGACAGAGATCGACGAGTTCATTGCCAACGCCAACCCCGGACTGGCACGCCGCTTCACGCACCGCATACACATACCCGACTATTCTGCCAACGACCTCATTGCCATCTACAAGCAACAGGTCAAGAAGGCGGGCTTCCATCTCACACCCGATGCCGACACCTTGCTTGAGAAAAAGGTGGAGGAGATGGTTACCTCAAAGACAAAAAACTTTGGCAACGCGGGAACGATCATAAAGCTCTTCTCTGAGACCATGGAACGGCAGTCGAACCGTCTGCCATACGATGCCACAGAGGATCAGCTCATGACGATAGAGGCTGCCGACATTCCTTATTCGGCACCGAAGAAGATTGACATCAAGGAGTGTATGAAAGAGCTTGACCAGCTGATCGGTCTGGCATCGGTGAAAGAAGCCGTGCACGAGCTGGCCGACACGCTTGAGGTGGAACAGATGCGTGCTCAGGCAACGGGCGAGAGAGCACAGATAAACCTCGACCACTATCTCTTTGTGGGCAACCCCGGCACGGGCAAAACGACCGTGGCACGAATAATGGGCAACATCTTCTATTCGCTCGGACTGCTGCCTTCAAACAAGGTGGTGGAGGTGACATCGAAGGATCTCATCGCGCCCTTTGTGGGACAGACGGCACCAAAGACCGAACAGCAGATAGACCGCGCGCTCGGTGGCATATTCTTCATTGACGAGGCCTATTCGCTAAACGACGGCTCCAACGGGTTTGGAAAAGATGTCATGCCCGTGTTGCTGACCAAGCTGCTCGACTATAAGAACCGCATGGTGAGCATCGCTGCTGGCTACCCGCGCGAGATGAGACAATGGATAAACACCAACTCGGGACTGGAGTCACGCTACACCCGCACCATCCAGTTTGAAGATTACACGGGTGAGGAGCTGGCTCAAATTTTCCGTCTTAAGGTTAAAGGCAAGGGCTTGAAGCTCACGCCCGATGCCGATGCCGAGATGGTGAAATATTTCAACACGCTGGTCTACAACAAGGGGGCAAACTTTGCCAACGCACGCGAGGCAAACAACTTTTTTGACCGCGTCAAGCTTAACCAAGGGCGTCGTCTGCGCCGCGTGTCTCCTCTACCAGGCTTCAACCGCGATGACCTCTTCGTGTTTGTGGCCGATGACATGATTGTCGATTAGGGCGATTTACTTGCACAACTTAAAACAAAAAAGACGAAATGAGCAAATGTTATAAATGTGGGGCCGACATCGATAGCGACAGCCTGTTCTGCGACCAGTGCGGAGCCGAACAGTATGTATGCCCCAAATGTCACATCATAGGGAAAGGCCCCAACAAACGTTGCGGCATGTGCGGCTCGCCGCTTGTGCCTGCAACAGGACAGCAAGGCAACAACAGCACACAACAACAAGGGGCAGCGCAGCCTTTTGCGGGGGCAACGCAGCAACAAGGGGCGGCGCAACCTTTTGCTGGAGCAGCGCAGCAACAAGGGGCGACGCAGCAACAAGAGGCAACACGCATGGCGAGCTATCTGGTGTGCCAGGCAGAGCAGGTGTCGATACCTCTTATGAACGGTGCGGTCATAGGCCGCACGGCAGGCGATTATGCCAACCTTCTCGGCAAGTGTATCTACATATCGGGCATGCACGCCCGCCTGACGCAAAACGGCTCGGTATGGCACATCACCGACCTCGGCTCGCGCAACGGCACAAAGGTGAACGGTGTGGCGTGTCAACCGAACGTGCCTATGGCGTTCAAGACGGGTGACACCATAAGGCTCGGCGCGTTCTACGATTTCAGAGCAGAATAAACATCTATAAAAAAACGACAATTATGAAGATCAGATATGAAGCGGTGAGCAACGTGGGACTGGTGCGCACAAACAATGAAGACATGGCTCTCGTGTTTGGCGAATACATACGCGACAACAACATTGCCTTTGCCTTCGACCTCACACCCCAGATGTCCTTCACAGCTATTGTGGCCGATGGCATGGGCGGCATGAACGGCGGAGAGGTGGCATCGCAGATGGCAACGGCGGCGTTCAACAGTTTTGCTGAGAGCCTGACACCAGGCATGAGTCCCGATGAGGTGGTGATGGCGCTGAAGCAGTGGACGCGCCTGTGTGACCGGTCCATCGTGGAGCAAGGACAGCAAGACCCGTCACTCTTGCGGATGGGAACAACGCTTACCGGTCTGCTTGCCTTCAACAACACGCTCTTTGTCCTGAACATTGGCGACAGCCGCACCTACCGTCTGCGCTACGACATCTTCAAACAGCTCACCGAAGACCATTCGGAACGTCAACGCACAGGCGACCAATCGGTGCCTGCAAACCTTATCTACAACGCCCTTGGCACAGGCACAGCCTTTATTGACGTCAAGGTCATGCAGCTCGTCGAGGGCGACCGCTATGTGGTGTGCTCTGATGGACTGAGCGACATGGTGAGCGACGAAGCCATTGAGCAGATGTTGCGCAACGGCGACAGTGCACGCCAGTATGTGCAGGCGGCTTTGCAAGGAGGAGGGCGCGACAACGTGACGGTCATTGTGCTGGATGTGGAAAAAGATTAAAAAACAGACCTGACAGAAAAGACAGACCTAACAGAAAAGACAGAAATAGTTGCTTGTTTGCAATAAAAATATTTATTAACTTTGCAAAAAAGGAAAGAGACACAACAACGGTTTCTCATGCTGCATGTCTGTGAGCATGCGGAAACACAAAAACATAAAAGTTATGAGAATAGTTCAAAGTTCGTTCTTTCGCGCTCTATGCGCCGTGATCATTGGTGCCCTGCTGATAAAATATCGCGAGCAGACGGTAACATGGATGACCATCGTCATTGGTGTGATGTTTTTCTTGTCGGGGGTGGTGTCGTGCGCCGCTTACCTTAGTGCGCGTAGCCGTGAAGACATGCCACAGGTGTTTGATGCCCAAGGCCGTCAGCTCACAGGCATGAAACCCCATTTCCCCATCGTTGGCATAGGCAGTCTGGTGCTCGGTCTCATCCTTGCCCTCATGCCCGCCACGTTCATCACCTGGCTCATGTATATCCTGGCGGCAATACTCATCCTTGGAGCCATCAACCAGTTTGTCAGCCTTGCATCTGTCTCGCGTGTTGTACATGTGGGCTTCTATTTTTGGATTATGCCGTCCATCATCATGCTCATAGGCATCATAGCCGTTGTTTATCCATCGGCCATTGCCTCAGCCCCGCTGTTTGTCATCGGTTGGTGCATGATGCTCTATGGCGTTGTGGAGATTATAAACAACCTTAAGATCAACGGCATACGCCGACAGATGGCCAAGGCTGCAAAGAAGACGGAAGAAGCCGGTCAAGAGACGGGAGAAGCCGGTCAAGACAATGCTGAAGCTGCAAAGAAGGTGGAGCAGAAAGCTGACGAGGCCAAAAAAGACGAGGAAGAAAAGAAAGACGAGGCCCAAAAAGACGAGGCCCCAAAAGACGAGGCCCCAAAAGAATAGCCAAGAAAGAACAATAAGGCGCGTTGCAACGATTGGTTAAACAACGTTTTTGGAACGATTGTTTGAAACGATTGTTTGAAACGACAATAAAAGACAATGGAGACAATTCTTTGTGCGTTAAATATAAACAGAAACGCGGTCAAAGAATTGTCTCCATTGTCTCTTTTTGCCTATAGTTACTCGTTAGGCACGATGCCCTCGATATATTTGCAGAGCATGCTGATACCCTTGACGTTCTCGCCGCCTTGTGGAATGATGATGTCGGCATAGCGCTTTGTGGGCTCTATAAACTGCTCGTGCATGGGCTTGAGCACCTCAAGGTAACGGTTAACGACCATAGACACGGTTCGACCGCGGTCAATGGTGTCGCGCTGAATGTTGCGGATGAGACGTTCGTCAGAGTCGCAGTCGACAAAGATTTTAAGATCCATCATCTCACGCAGTTTCTTGTTGAGCAGCGTCATGATGCCCTCAACGATGATTACGGGCTTCGGCTCCACGCGTATGGTCTCGGGCAAGCGATTGCAGAGAATATAAGAATAGGTGGGCTGCTCTATTGCCTCGCCGTTGCGTAGAGCGTTGATCTGCTTGATGAGCAGTTTCCAGTCGAACGCATCGGGATGGTCAAAGTTGATGGCATGACGCTCCTCATCGGTCATGTGTGAGGTGTCGTTATAGTAAGAGTCGAGAGGCACGACAGCCACATAATGTGGCGGCAGGGCCTCAACAATTTTCTTTACCACTGTGGTCTTGCCAGAGCCTGTGCCTCCAGCAATACCTATTATCGTTATGTTCTTTTCGTTCATATCGTGTGTAGAAAAACTTGAAAAAAATGTTATGCTTGTTCTGTTTGCCCTATGACCTTCTTAAACAACACGTCATAAAACTCGGCTTTGCGCTCCACCTTCATGGGATAGGCTCTTGAACTGCTGGGCATGCGCCACAAGCGCAAAGAACGCTGTTCGAAAGAGAAGGTCACGAACCCTCCGACCTTGGGCTGTTCGGCGATGCCGAAACACAGGCAGAGCACATCTGTGGCTTTCTGCCCTGTGGTCACGATGTCGGTGAGCTGCGGAAGCTTGCGCACCATGGCTTGCAGGTCGGTGGGCTGAACAACCTCCAGATCTTTGTCGGAAGCCGTGTTCTTGAGGCGTCTGACAGCGGTGGCTGTGTCGTAAAGACCGATGCCGCAGGTTGTCAGAAAGGCTTTTATGGGCTCGAGACGAAACGATTTGGCGGTGGCGTCGACAAAGCGGTGCTTGTCGTTGAAGAAGCACAAGCCGAAGATGCGCCACATGTCGTTCGTGAAGTTGGGATAATAGAACCGCATGGACCATCGCTTCTCTGACGGAGGAAAGCTGCCGAGCATGAGCAAGCGGCACCCTTCGGGCAAGAACGGCTCAAAAGGATGGGTCTCCACGGGTTGAGAAGAGATGCCATCCTGTTGTGAAGAGACCGTTGTCTGTCGCTTCATGCTGCTCATTTCTGCTCCTTCAAGAGATAGAGCACAACGGGCAAGTGGTCAGAGAAGCCGTTGAGCCACACGCCACCGGCTGTTGTGCGCTTAGGCGTGCCTTTATATTTTCCTTCGTTCTGGATGAGGTAAGGACGCATAAAGATGTGGTGCTTCCAGAACTTAAGTGTAGAATAGTCTTTCTGGCCCTTCTTGTTAAGCAGGTTGGGAGTCATCACAATCTGGTCGAAGAGGTTCCATGAGCCACCATAGGCCAAGGTGCCACGTCCCTCCTTTGCAAGGATGTTATGCCATGGGTTGTACATGTTGTCGGGGCCCACCTGATCGATCTCGGGCTTGCACGACAGACAGTCGGTCATGCTCTTGTTGGTGGGGTCGTCGTTCATATCGCCCATGACCATGACCTTGCAGTTGGGGTCATCGCGCAAGAGCGAGTCTTTGACAGCCTTAACCTGTGTGCCTGCAATCTCACGATAGTGTGACGATGCTCCGCGGCTGGGCCAGTGGCACACCACGACGGTGAGGTGCTCGCCTGCCATCGTGCCGCTCACGGTGAGGAAGCCACGGGTGGCGCGTGCAGAATCTTTGGGCAGGTCGTAAACATAAGGCACAAGCTTCACATCGCGCACGCTGAAGAGAGCTGGGTTATAGAGCAAAGCACAGTCGATGCCTCGCTTGTCGGGTCCCTCAACATGACAATACTTGTAGCCGCGTGCTGCAAGCTCGGGCTGTGCTACAAGAGCATCGAGCACCTTGTTGTTCTCTACCTCGCTAAGACCGATAACAGCGCAACCAACGCCCGGCAACACATCGGTGCCGAGGTCGGCAAGAGCACGGGCCATGTTGTGCAACTTGTTCTTATATTTCAAGCCGTTCCAACGATAAGAGCCGGTAGGCAGGAAATCATAGTCGTTTTTGCCTTCATCGTGGCATGTGTCAAACAGGTTCTCCTGGTTGTAGAACGCTACGCCGTAAGCAGAGAACTTTTTCTGCGCATAGCTGCCTTGCACGATAAGCAGCAACAAGGCCAGCACCGATAAAAATTTCTTCATAAGATTGTTTCTTGTTATTTTTATGATTTTTATTTTTGTTTATTTCAAAATTTGTTTATTTCCGATTTTGTTATTTCTGATTTTGCTGTTCTGATTTCCACATTATTAATGTGGTTTCCGCAGTTTTGGATGCAAAAAATAAAAACTTTATGCATTAGGAATGCAAATATCGGCAATTATTTTGAAATAACAGCAAAAATGTCGTTTTTTTCACATTATCGCAACATCAACACCACCCAATCTTCTCTCACATATTTAAAAATTATACAAAAAGGGAACAATATTTGTCAAAAAGTCGTTTTAAGCGTGCAAAAATTCTTGTAACTCACATTTAATTAAAAATTAATATAAAAAAACTTTCATCATTAAAAATAAATTTGTTACTTTGCATTTTTGGAAAAATGCCCAAAGGTAGGAACTACATAACCCTGAAGGTAAATTAGAAAAATCATCAATCTAAGTAAAATGCAGAATAAGCTTAAATTAGCCGTGATAGCCCTCTGCTACGCGCCGGCAGTGTTTGCGCAGACCGATTCTTTAGCAACACAGCCTACGACAATAAGCGAGTCGGCTTTCACCTTAACAGAAGCACAGCTTGGTGAAGATGAGGACATGTCACAGAGCGTGACCATCATCAACTCAAGCAGCAACATCTACGCGAACGAAGTGGGTTACCTCTTCTCGCCCGTGCGCTTCCGCTATCGCGCTTTCGACCAGAAGTTCAACGACGTCTACATTAACGGCGTGCCTATGAACGACATGGAGAGCGGACAGTTCCGATTCACAACCATCGGTGGCCTTAACCAACAGACACGCAACGTCGAGTTTGCACTGCCTTTTGAGAGCAACAATTTTGCCATGGCAGGCATGGGAGGCTCCAACAACTACAACTTCCGTCCAGGAAGCATGCCCGTGGGGCAGCGCATTTCGCTGCTCGGCGCTAACCGCGCATACACCCTTCGCGGCATGTACACCATCAACACCGGACTGAACGACAAGGGATGGGCCTTTGCCGGCAACCTGACATACCGTTGGGCAAACAAGGGTTATGTGGAAGGAACATTCTACAACGCCCTGTCTTACTTCCTCGGTGTGCAGAAGGTCTTTGGCGACGGACAGCACTCGCTCTCGCTCTCTACATGGGGTAACCCCACAGAGCGCTCATCGCAGGGTCCTGCCACTGACGAGGCCTACTGGCTCGCCAACGACAAATATTATAACCCCTATTGGGGCTACCAGAACGGCAAGAAGCGCAACTCGCGTGTGATCAACGACTTCTCGCCCAGCGCCATCATGACTTGGGACTGGAACATCAACGACAAGTCGAAGCTCACAACATCGCTCTTCGGACGCTACAGCATGTACAAGAGCACCAAGCTCAACTATAACAACGCCGACAACCCACAGCCCAACTACTGGAAGAACCTGCCCAGCAGCTACTATGACGTGTGGTATAACGACATGGAGTCGTACATCACCGACCAGGCTTACAACGACTGGAAAGACTCATACAACTACTGGAGAGCATCAAAGGCTAACCGCCAGATCAACTGGGACCGCCTTTATGCTTCAAACCAGAACATCAACGCTGTCGGCAAAGATGCTATGTACTATGTGGAGGCTAAGCACAACAACAACCTCACGGTGTCTTTGGCTTCAACCTACAACCACCAGATCGACGCGAAGAAGAGCTTCAACCTCGGTTTCGTGGCTGCCACAAACAAGGGCATGCACTACGTCACTATGGAGGACCTGCTCGGTGCAAACACTTTCCATAACATCAACACCTACGCAATAAGCGACATTTACAATGCCAACTCGGACGAGGTGCAGTATGACCTGCGCAACAGAAACGCTGTGGTGAAAGAGGGCGACCGCTTCCGCTACGACTATAACCTGCTCGTAAACACAGGCAAGGTGTGGGGCAGCTACACCGAAGACTTCGGCAACCTCCACTACACCGTGGCAGGTCGTCTGGGCTACACCAACATGCAGCGCGACGGCAAGATGCAGAACGGTCTTGCGGCCAACAACTCATACGGCAAGAGCAAGCACGCAGAGTTTGTTGACGGCGGTCTGAAGTTTGGCTCTACGCTCAACATGGGACACGGCAACACGCTCATCTTCGGCATTGGCTATGAGCACCGCGCACCACAGGCACGCAACGCGTTCATGGCTCCTGAGATCAACAACAACTTCGTGCGTAACCTCAAGAACGAGCGCGTGTTCAGCACAGAGCTGGGCTACCAGTATGAGAACGCATGGATGCACCTCAACCTCAACGCCTACTACAGCCGTCTGGACAACGTGACCGACTGGCAGAACTTCTATCATGACGACATCAACTCGTTCGAGTATGTGTCGCTTACAGACATGAAGAAGGAATATTATGGCGTGGAGGCAGGCGTTAAGTTTAAGGTGACAAGCGCCTTCGACGTTAAGCTGCTCGGTACAATAAGCGACGCCAAGATCATCAACAACGCCAAGCTGGCCTACATGGAGTCGGTGTCTGGCGCAATGCACGGCGACGACTACGGCACAGAAGGCGACATCAATACCAACTGGGACCGCGTATATAATAAAGGTATGCGCGACAACGGCACACCGCTCACAGCTGCAAGCCTCGGCGTGAACTATCACCAGAACGGATGGTTCCTCAGCCTGAACTGCAACTATTATGACCGCATCTACCTTTCTTACTCGCCCAATTATCGTTATCGCAAGTCGATAGAGAACCGCAAGCAGATCATGAGTCAGCGCGGCATCGAGATTATGGACGAGAACAATGAACCTCGCGAGAGCGCACTCAGCCAGGCCAAGGGTCATGGTGGTTTCATGCTCGACGGTTCGATAGGACGCAGCATCTACCTGAAACACGGTTCGCTGTCTATCAACCTCAGCCTCACCAACATCCTCAACAACCGCAACATCGTGACCGGCGGCTTTGAACAGAGCCGAAGCGACTATTCTGGCGACAAGGACAACGTCAAGTCGCGTGCCTACGCATTCTCTAAGAACCCGTACAAGTTCTACGCATTTGGAACAAACGGTATGTTGAACCTCACCTATAAATTCTAAATTCAGAACATGATGAAAAGTGTAAAATACATTCAGATGATAATGATGGCCCTCGTTATGGGCCTCGGCTTGACGTCGTGTATGGATGACGACTGGAAGGCTCCCTCTGGCGACACTCCTGCTTATGGCAACAACACGCTGCAGGAGAAAAACGTTATCTCTATTGCTAAGCTCAAAAAAGATTATGGCATCACAAAGGACATGATCAACGACACCGTGCGCATTGACGACGGCATACAGATCAAGGGCGTTGTGACAGGCAACGACGCTGAGGGCAACATCTACAACGAGATTGCTCTTCAGGACGAGACTGGCGGCATCCTGGTGTGCATAGCACAGGGTGGCCTGTGCGGACAGATACAGGTAGGCCAGGAGATTCTCATCGACCTCGGCGGTCTCTACATCGGCGCTTACCGCTCACAGCCTCAGATAGGTGTGCCTTACACCTCGACAAGCACCAGCGGTGCAAAGTCTGTTTACCCCAGCCGCATTGCTCGCGCCGAGTGGCAGACGCGCTTTAAGCTCATCGGCAAGCCCGACGCTAAGAAGCTGGTGGCTAAGGAGTTTGACTATGAGAGCCTGAAAGGCAACGAGACAGAGCTTTACAAATATGCCGGCTGCCTTGTCAAGGCAACAGGTGTGGGCTTTGCCAAAGCTGACGGCAAGACCACATACGCTCCAAAGTCGGAGGGCGCAAGCACCGGCTATGGCGTGATGCGTGCCTTCAAGAACATGTCAACAGGAAAAGACTACACCACCAACGAGTTTGGAGTGCGCACAAGCTGCTATTCCGATTTCGCTGCTGAGAAGTTGCCCGAAGGCAAGCTCACCGTAACAGGTATCCTGACATGCTACAAGTCGCAAGCAAAATACAAAGCCACAGCGCAGATCTTGATGCGTCAGCAGTCGGACGTTCAGCAGATGGGCGAGTAAGCCTTGCTGACGAAACGTCCATACACATTTCTTATTAAACAAAACACAAACAAGAAACAACAACATTTCGTATGAAAAAGATAATGTATTCGATGTTTGCCCTCATGATGGCAGCATTCACACTTACTGGTTGCGAGGACGTGCCCGCACCTTATGACATTCCCGAAGGCGGCGTAGGCGGTGGTGGCGAGACAACCCTGCCTGAAGGCACATATCTGGAGGCCGACTTCACAACAAGCCTCGGCAAGTTTAAGTCAGAATCGGCAGAAGGTGACGGATCAATAAAGTGGGACATCAACTACTCAAGCGCCTGCATCACAGGCTATGCCGACTGGGACGGATCTGGCACCAAGACCAACAAGGCCGGTGTGACCTTCCTCGTTAGCCCTGAGGTGGACCTCACAAAGGCTACAGAGGCTTATGTAGAGCTTAACCACGCCATGCGTTATGAGAACGGCGACATCAACACTAACAACTCGCTGCTCATCACAGACAATTATACCGGTGACGTAAAGACCACCGCCTGGACACAGATCAAATATCCCACAACAGGTCTGAACGGCGCACAGTTTGACTTCGTTACAAGCAAAGCAAACATCCCTGCCGAGTTTATGGGCAAGAAGGTGGTTGTGGCTCTGCGCCACACTTGCGCTGCCAAGTCGTCAACATGGGAGGTTAAGAAGCTGAGCGTTCTCGCTGGCAAGGTGGACGAGACCACCCCCGACACACCCGTTACTCCCGGCGCAGGCGAGGCTAAGGGTACTGGCACAAAGGCTGATCCCTTCAACAGCGTAGCAGCCAACAAGGCAGCCAGCGCTCTTGCTGCTGGCGCTGAGAGCGAGCAGGAGTATTACATCAAGGGTAAAATCTGCAAGATTGCACAGGCTTACAAGGCTGACCAGTGGGGCAATGCTTCGTTCTACATCTCTGACGACGGCACAGAGACCGACAAATTCTACTGCTTCCACCTGCTCTACCTGAACAACGAGAAGTACACTGAGGGCAAGACCAACATCGCTGTAGGTGACGAAGTGGTGGTTTGCGCAAAGATCATGAACTACATGGGCAACACTCCCGAGACTGTAGGCAACAAGGGCTATCTCGTTGAGCTGAAGAGCAACGGCGGAACCACTCCCGACACTCCAGAGGAGAGCGGAAGCCTGAAGGGCGATCTCGTATATGTAGCAGCCAACTGTGGCCTTGATAACCAGACAGCCTTGACAACACTCAAGCTGTCTAACGACATCACGCTCACCTTCGATGGCGGTGGCAACAACAACGCACCGAAATACTACACATCAGGAACATCATTCCGCATGTATCCCAAGAACTCGGTTAAGTTTACATCTACAAAGAAGATTGCTTCTGTAACAATTAAGTGTGACAACTACAACGGAACCATCTACAACGCTTCTGGCGACATGACAGCTTCTGCCGGCAAGTTCTCATTGGTAGGAACAACCGACAACGTGACCGTGACAGGCATCAACAGCACAGAGTTCACACTCACAAACTCTAGCACCACTACAGGCGCCGCTTCACAGTTCCGCATCAAGGAAATTGCTGTAACCTACGCCAAGTAACAAAAAGCAAAGACAGCGAAGCGCTAAAGCCAAAAGGCGCTAAGCAACAAGCAATAACGAAGTCCCGGGAAACCACAAACGGTTTTTCGGGATTTCTTTTTACTCTTTTTCGCCCTAACATCGAGTTATCGTTATTATATTTTTTGAAAAAAAATTTGTTCAAACAAGAAAAAACTCGTAACTTTGCATCCGCTTAGTGTAATAGCGATTTTTAACAAACATCCAAATATAAAATTAAAATGAAAAAAGGTATTCATCCCGAAAACTATCGCCCCGTCGTATTCAAGGATATGTCCAACGGCGATATGTTCCTTACAAAGTCTACATGCAAGACTACAGAGACAGTAGAATTTGAAGGCGAAACTTACCCTGTGGTAAAAGTCGAAATTTCTAGCACCTCTCACCCGTTCTACACTGGTAAGAGCAAGCTCGTAGACACCGCCGGCCGCGTAGACAAGTTCATGAGCCGTTTCGGTAAGATTCGCAAATAATATATATTTCAAGAACTTATTGAAAATAAGATAAAGCGAAGAACTTTAGGAAGTGTGTTCTAGCGTAGTTGCATATACGCTTGAACACACTTTTTATTGTTTTACGCCATAACGGACACAACAATTTAACATTATTGTCAAACAACAAGAACATTTTCAACAATTACGCTACAACATGACAAGCAAACTCTTTGACCTAATGCACATGGCACAGAAAGTAGCCGTGATGCTCATTTGCGCGTTGGCTCTCGTAGCTTGTGGAAGCGATGGAGACGGCAACGGTGATGACGGCTCTTCACAACCAAAGAACGAAAACAAAAACCCCGCAAGCGGATACGACACCAACAAGACACGCCTTAAGGCAGCACAGCGCACGGAGTTTCCTCATATAAACAAGCCCTCAGGCAACTATTATGTCATCGTACACACCGTGTCGGGCGTTGGCAACCAATACACATACGCAGGCAAACAATATACCTACGACGCCGACGGCATAAACTTCTGCACCATTTGGGACAAAGACAAGAAATCGCAGCTCTGCTCGTGCTACCAACTGCACCGCAGCTACGGCGGTTCCTATAATCGCGTCATCGGACTAAACTATCCCGCTGACGAGGATCTTCCCATGGCATACCGCATCGACGACTACATGAGAGGTTCTGGGTTCCAGCACGGACACATTCTGCCGCAGACGGAACGCACATTCTCTTATGACGCCAACCGCCAGACCAACTATCTGACCAACATGCAGCCCCAGTATCCGCAGTTCAACGGCTTCGACGACAAGGACAACTCACACACAGGCTTGTGGCTTCTCATGGAAAACAAGGTACAGAAACTCGCCAGGAACCTTGGCGCGTCAGACACGCTGTTTGTTTGTAAAGGAGGAACAATACAGAACGACCAGGTGTTGATGAAGATCAAAAGCAAGATGATTGTGCCCAAATATTTCTTCATGGCCGTGCTCAAAAAGAGCAGCTCCGGCACCTATCATGCCTTCGGCTTCTGGACAGAGCACCTCAGCTCTTATGTGCCTTCAAACACAGACCTGAAGCAGTATGCCTTGTCTATCTCTGAGCTTGAGAAGAAAACAGGCATGGATTTCTTCTGCAACCTGCCTGACAACATTGAAAACGAGGTGGAGAAGAAAAACTCTTATTCCAGCCTTTATTAATTCACCCCTCCAAACAAGCCTGTTCTGATTTTTCAGGACAGGCTTTACGCTATGACCCAACTCTTCACTTTTTTTTTCACAAAAGAAAGTAACTCTTAACATTTTAAATTTATCATGACAAGTTTAACAATTATGATCGTCACGGTCTTCGTGGTAGGCTACGCATTCATAGCCATGGAGAGTCTGACGAAAATCAACAAGGCAGCAATTGCCCTTTTGATGCTTGTAGGATGCTGGACACTCTACATGTGTGACCCGTCACAGTTCGTGCAACTCATGCACCCCGACTTCGTTGCAACTAACCACCAACAGATGATGGACAAAATCACATCCATCATCCAAGAGCACCTCGGCGACACCTCAACAACACTCTTCTTCCTTATGGGTGCCATGACCATCGTTGAGATTGTGGACCAGAACGGCGGCTTCAACTGGGTGCGCAACGTGATGAAGACAAAGAGCAAGCGCGCGTTGCTGTGGCGCATCGCCTTCTTGACATTCATCCTCTCGGCCATTCTTGACAACCTCACGACAAGCATCGTGATGATTATGATTCTGCGCAAACTTGTAAGCAAACATAAGGACCGCATAATATATGCCTCACTCGTGATAATAGCAGCCAACTCGGGCGGTGCCTTCTCACCCATTGGCGACGTTACAACAATCATGCTTTGGAACAAGGGACTGATTACGGCTCTTGGCGTAATATGCGAAATTCTTATTCCTTCAATCATATCTATGGTCATCCCCGCCCTCATCATGCAGTTCATGCTCAAAGGCAATCTCACCATGCCTGCCTCTAACGAAGCAGCAGAAGCAAGCGTGAGCGACTTTTCTTCAGCAGAACGCAAGACGGTGTTTGTGCTCGGCGTGGGCGGCCTGATGTTTGTGCCTGTGTTTAAAGCCCTGACAGGTCTGCCTCCATTCGTAGGCATTCTGCTCGTGCTCGGCGTACTGTGGACTGCAACAGAGCTATTCTACCGCAACCTTCATCGCTCAACATACGCAGAAGGCACACAGAAACGTGTTACCAAACTGCTGAAGAGAGTTGACATGAGCACCATTCTCTTCTTCCTTGGCATCCTCATGGCTGTGTCATGTCTTGCTGAGGTAGGCGTTCTGCAGTCATTGGGTGAAGGTCTTAACGTTGTCTTCGAAGGCAATCACTACATGGTGACAGGCATCATTGGCGTGCTGTCGAGCATTGTCGACAATGTGCCTCTCGTGGCTGGTTGCATGGGCATGTACCCCGTTGCTCCCACTGGCGACATGGCTGTGGACGGCGTGTTCTGGCAGCTGCTCGCCTACTGTGCCGGCGTTGGTGGATCAATGCTCATCATCGGCTCAGCAGCCGGTGTGGTTGTTATGGGTCTTGAGAAAATCACTTTCGGTTGGTACATGAAGCACATCTCATGGATTGCTTTCGTTGGCTACATTGCAGGCATTGTGTGCTATTGGCTCATCCGCACCTTCCTGTATGCCATTTAAAGAAGAAAATCTTTTAAAGAGATAGAGTTTTTAAGAGAGCTTTTTTAAGAAAGCATTTTTAAAGAGATAGATTTAAAAACAGATAGATTTAAAAAGGTCCCTGCCGATTCACATCGTCAGGGACCTTTCTCTATTAATCTATCACACTAAAAAAATTAAACCAAATCACTTATGCATTGCTGTGCAGCCATTGCTACGATTGCAATTGCTCGCTCACGATTATGCTCGCTCACGATTAATGCTGCACAGATTAACCTATTTACTGACTAACCAATTAACTTAACTAACCTAAAAACCCTTACCTTCTCAAGAACAATCCAGTCCAAAATTCAGATTATCCTATCTCAATGTGACGACTAACCTTCTGCTCCTCTCTTTTGATCTTGGGCAGATTGACGGTGAGCACACCATCTTCAACCTTTGCAGAGATGAGGTTGCGGTCAACATCGTCAGGCAAGATGAGAGTCTGCTCAAACTTTGAGTAGGCAAACTCGCGACGCAGATAGTGGCAAGGCTTCTCCTCCTTTTCGTTGCGCTTGCACTCCATCTTCACAGTGAGGTCACCATCGTTGTTGATGTGAACCCCAAAATCCTCCTTACGCATGCCAGGGGCAGCCATCTCCACCACATACTCAGATGGAGTTTCCTTAACGTTTATTGCGGGTGCCGTAGCATTTGCTTTCGGCATGTTTTCTGTATCGAAGAAATCGTTGAACACTTCTGGTAACCAAGCATTTCTGTAAGTCATAATCATTACCTCCTAATTATTTTTCTTATTTCTTGTTTTTTTGTTCTTTATTATTATTGTTTCCTGTTTCCGTTTCTTGATGTTTCTGTTTCTTGTTTCTGTTAACTTATAGACAACAAACATACCAAACAAAAAAATCGTGTCAAGTTGTCTGTCTATGCTGTCAATTTGACAAAACGTTTGGTTATTTACTTACAATTAATTATTTTTGCAAGCATAAAAAAGAGACAAGTCGAGATAAGACGAGAAGAAAAAAAAGAAAGAAAAAGTAACAAATAAAAACACGTTTAAGATATGATTTTAGCAAACATCACCGACAGAGAGCATTATTATTCCCTTCATCCTAAGATGAAGCAGTTGTGGGATTATATCCTCACCCATGACCTTGCCAACTCACCGACAGGACGCATAAACATTGATGGTGACCGCCTGTTCGTAAATGTAGACGACAGCGAGATGAGCCCCAAGGAGGAGCGTCCACTTGAGGTTCACCGCCGCTATATCGACGTGCAGATTCCGCTCACAGCATCAGAGACCGTGGGTTGGAAGGCCCTCGCCGACATCACAACACCCAGTGTCGCTCCTTTCAACACGCAACACGACATCGCCTTCTTTGCAGAGCCAGCACAAGCATACATCCCAGTGCATCCAGGACAGTTTTATGTTATGTTCCCAGAAGATGCACACGCCCCCATCATTGGCTCTGGAAGGATAAAAAAACTCATTGGAAAAATATTAATCTGAAGAAAGACCATTAACAGGTATAAGGAGGGATATGAACAAAACCTCAAGAAAAATAAATCCAGCAGTTTGGTGCACTTATATGGTGCTGCTGATGCTGCCCGAGATGCTGATGTTGAACACCAAGACATGGTGGGATGCGCCTGTGTCGATAGCGTTTAACGTGCTTTTCTATGGGGTTTTCACATGGATTCTTTGTGCCTTGTCCTCGCTGACGGGAAAGACGATTGAGCGCTTTATACATGTGGTGTTGCAAACCGTTGCAGCCGCCTACAGCATCAGCAACGTCTTCATGCTTGTAATGTTCAACCGTCATTGGGATGCTTATTCGTGGCAATTTCTTAGCGAGACCAACGGGCGCGAAAGCTCCGAATTTTTCTTCTCTTACATACTCTCACTCCCTACCCTATTGCTTCTGACAACATACACCGTGCTGTTTGTAGCAGAGATTGTTGTTGGACGCCGTGTTGCCCGTTGGCGCATATTTCCATCGCATATATTGCCGGCAGCTGGTGCCATTGTGCTTTGCGCGGTCATGTTAGGACATACGTTTTTTTTCGGCCCCGATGCCGATACCAACTACACACTGGCAGCAAAATATCGCTCTCCGATAAAGAGGAATGCTATATGGAACATCTGGCAGTCGGTGCTTACTTACAAGAGTTTCCGCGACGAGTTTGCGCGGTGCGCAAGGTCGCTACATAACTATAAGGAAAAGGTGACATGCAGCGAACGCGAGGCCGACGTGGTGTTGATAGTAGGCGAGTCGTTCAATCGCCACATGAGCAATCTCTACGATGGCAAATATGACACAAATCCACGACTCAAGGCTTTGGCGAAACAAGGAAAGCTCTTTGTCTTCAACGATGTGGTGGCATCGGACAATGGCACCACGCAAAATTTCAAACAGTTTCTTTCACCTGTGGCAGTTGGCGACAACCTTAGTTGGTGCGATGCACCCCTCTTCCCTTTCATGCTGCGCCGCTGCGGCTACAACGTGGTGTTCTACAGCAACCAGTATGCGGGCATGGAGATGGACAAGGAGTTTAATGCTTCGATGGGATTCTTCAATGCTCCTGATATCGGTCCTTACCTCTTCGACCATCACAACATGCGCACTTACGGCTATGACAAGCAGCTCATCGATGTTTATTGCTCGAACCGAAAAGAGATAGAATCGACGAAGCGCAACTTCATCATCTTCCATCTATACGGCCAACACGCCATGTACGGCGAACGATGTCCGAAGGAATTTATAAAGTTTGACAGAAGAGACGTAAAGAGCCATCTGTCTCTAAACAACGAGCAGCGCAGTGTGGTGGCAGACTATCTTAACGCCACGTTCTACAACGATTTCATTGTAGACAGCATCATACGAATGTTCTCAGACCGCAACGCCATCGTCATCTATTTTTCCGACCATGGCGAGGAGGTCTACAATTTCCGTATGCAGCAGGGACGTACCGATATCAAGACAGATGACCCACGCGCCATGCGTTACCAACTCGACATCCCCTTCATGATATACGCCTCACCCCGTTATGCTGCAAGCCATCCGCACACGATGGAGCGGATAAAGCGGTCAGTAGACCGTCCCTTTATGACCGACAATCTTCCACAAGTGATATTCGATTTGCTCGGTGTCCACACATCCTACTTCAAGCCTGAAAGAAGCGTCATCAATGATGAGTATCGTCAGCAAAAGCATCGCTTGCTACAAGTGGGGAGGGAATATTTGTAATATTACCCCATTGGGGTTAACGAATATACTTTCCTACAAAAGAAGCCACACGGCGCGAATATTCTTCCGGATAGTCGTTATAGGAACGTGCATGAATGCTTCCACGCGCAATCCACAACTGCTTTGGCTGTGGTTTGGCCTCATATAGAGGATACACCATGTCAGTAGGCACAAAGGTGTCTTTGCTGCCATGAATGAAAAGCATGGGCTTATGACACTTTGCCACCTGCTTCAGAGCCGATGCTTCGCCGAAGCTCCAACCATACATCAGCTTGCAGAGGGCAGATGTGGTGTACATAAGAGGGAACTCAGGCACCCCGAAGCGCTTCTTAGCCTCCCATCCAAACTCATCCCACACGCTGGTGTAGCCACAATCTTCAACAAAGCAGCGTATGTAGGCAGGCGTAGCATCACCCGAGAGACACATTGTGGTGGCAGCTCCCATAGACACGCCATGCACGACCATCTGCGAAGCATGCCCTTGCGAACGGAACATACGCTCAGCCACCGAGGTCCAATGAAGGATGTCCTTTCGGTCTTTCCATCCCATCTGCACATCATCGCCTTCACTCAATCCGTGGGCATGAAGGTCTGGCAAGATGATGTTATATCCCATCGTCCTTTGGTATATTGACGCGATGTTAAGCATGCTGTAGCATCGGTCGGTGTAGCCATGCACAACCAAAGCTGTGCGTCCTTCAGCTTTAGACGATCTAACAAAGATGGCATGTTGGCGCTCTCCGTTGGGCATTATTATAAAGGTGTCTCGCAACGCCTTATTGTCTCTTAGGCTGTCAGCCCATTGCTTAAGATGCGGATTGCGTTTGACGAAGGCACTCAAAGCACCTTTTTCATCGCCTCGCCCGGCAGTTGCGCCAAGCGAGTAGTCGAGCATGTAAAAACTTGTGCCCACAATGGCAACCGCCAAAAGCAGAACAAGAGATAAGACAGAATAAATAACAAGCTTTTTCTTCATAACGTCAAAATGAGATAAAGTTTAACGCCAAATGTTCTACAATGTAAAATCAGAATAACAGTAAAAGAAAAAAATAGGAGCCTAAACATTGTTGTTATAGACTCCTAATTTTTATTTATTGCCGATTAAGGATTTTCGATAAAAACTTTCGACAAAAGATTATCGATAAGAGCTTTCAACAAAAGATTATCGACAAGAGCTTTCGATTTATCGATTAAGGCTTTGCAAGCAATCTTTACTGAGCAGCCTCAGCCTCTTCCTGACGGTCATCAACGTTGTCGCCCTCTGTAGGAGCAAGAGTGGCCTCGAAGTCGGTGATGCCATTATTCACAAGAATGTTGTACCACTGGATCAGCTTCTTGATGTCGCTGTCGTGAACGCGGTCGCGGTCATAGTCGGGCAGAACCTCTGCAAAGAAGTCATGCAACTCCTGAGCAGAGCACTTCTTGTAGTTGAGTGAGCACTCCTTCGACTGCTCCTTATCACCCAGACTCTTGAACACCTTCCACAGAGGAATGTCCTCAGCATCAGTGTACATAGCTATATCTGCCAGACTTGTTACACGGTCACTGGCGAAAGCGGGCTGACGACGATGAGTGGCGTCGATAGCCTCAACGATAAGATTTCTGTTTCCACGAGACACCAGTTTGTAAAGGCCTGGTTTGCCTGCAATTGAAAGAATTGTTTCCATTTTTTAATTGTTGTTTTAAAAACTTGTTTCTAATCTATTGGAAGGGGTGAAATTGTTATGTGGTAAGACGTTACAGAAGAAAGCTCAATCAAGGCCATCGAGCGACAGCTTGTTCAACAGATCCTCCACCTGAGCCTTAACGTCCGCTTTTCCATCATTCACTATCTGCCAGTTGCTTCGTGCCACGATATCCCTTTCCGGCATCTGTGCCTCGATCCAGGCGAGAGCCTTTTCCCGTGATATGCCGTCGCGTTTCATGACACGCTCCACGCGCGTCTCTACCGGTGCCGTCACGCACACCACCTTGTCAAAAGTCACGCGTTCGTCGAAACGGCTTTCAAAAAGGATAGCACTCTCGCACCACACCAATCCGCTCTTCATAAAATCGCGTGCCACAGCAGGATGCACCACAGCGTTAAGAGCCTGCTTATTGTCCTCACTTGCCAAGAGAAACTCTGCAAGCACAGCCTTTTGCAACACGCCATCGCGGCAGACCTCATCGCCCACCAGCCGACAAAGAGCTTGCTGCAGGTCGGCATCTGAGCGCATCAATCGTTTGGCAGCAGAGTCGCAATCGTAAACCGTAAATCCATGCCGTTCGATCTCACGGCACACATAGCTTTTGCCGCTTCCTATGCCGCCAGTAATTGCTATTCTCATTTTTGTTTGCTTCTGAGATTTTAATCCTAAAACATGCAAGACATCAGCCCCACATCTTTTCATTATTGCTGTTCTATGAGATAATCGACATTTTGAATTTCCAACTTAGCATTACGCACACCGTTAGGAATGGTTCGTATCTGCAATCGGCATTTCGGCGATGGGTTGGCAGCCAAGTCGTTGTAATCGGCAACCACAACAAACTGGTCTGGGTTCACCTTACGGAACATGCTCACGCCTACCGTGAAGCGCACCTTCACCTTCGACGGGAACGTCCGCAACACCTTGCCGTCGGGCATGTTGATAGCCCTTATCGGCACCTCCAGACTTTCTTCTGTCAGCACGTCAGGATAGAGAACCACCTTAACCCGTGCAGGCACCATCTTCACACCTCTGATAGAAGCCAGATCAACCGTGCGCACCACGGTGTCGCTAAAGTTGACAATGCGCAACGGCACCGTGTTCACACTCTTTATGCTGTCAAGCAGCTGCCTGCTGGCATAGATGAGCACACTGTCTGGCGCTATTCGCGTACGAGCCAAATAGAATGAGCGTGCAGGCACCACAGAGCCTGCCAGTCGCACAGGCACCTTCATAGAGTAGCCGTGGCTGAAATAGAAATCGAGCCTGTCGGGCTTAATGGCCGTTATCTTTGACGAAGCGCTGAGCTTTTGCAGCACCAGCTTCTGCAAGTCGGCAGCAGGCACGAAGCCACGTCCCTGCGCGTTGTTAGCATAAGTAGCGAAATTCACGTTCACCGCACTTATGCGGTCGCCATAGAGATAGGTCGCAAGGGTGTAGCCCTTGTCTCGAACCATCACCTTCACCGTGTCCTCCATCTCCGTTGTCACAACCACGTTTTTCGGCTGTCCAACGAGTCGCACAGGCACACAAATTTCTTTCTCGTAAGTTTCGTTGAGCGTCATCATCAACCAGAACATTCCGCTCAAGATGAGGAAAAACAAAAAAATCAGAAACTGCTTGTTCATCTGACTGAACAAGAAGTTCCTGACTCCTCTATAGATTCGTAACATTTGTTTTTTCATTGCGACAAAAAAGCTGTATGAACGGGTTAAGTTGTCTCCACGCCACCAACGGGTTTTGCGCGTAAACGTTTGTTACATTAAAGACATCCTGTCGCTTATTGTTTAAGCCTTAGGAGCCTGCGAGTTGATGTCAGCGTAAACACTCGACTTGTCCACAGTGATAACCACACCGCGAGCCACCTCCAGCTCCAGAGTGTTGGTTGTGAGGTCAATGCGCTTCACGGTGCCATAGATTCCACCGCCAGTCACCACCTTTGTGCCTTCCTGAAGCGAGTTCTGGAAATTGCGAATCTCCTTCTGCTTTTTCTGCTGGGGACGAATCATGAAGAGCCACATGATAGCGAAGATTGCCACCATCATGACGAGCATGCCCATGCCGCCACCCTGTGCTGCCTGAGCAGCCAATACCATTGTTGTCATATGTTTTTCTTGTTTTTAGTTTCTATTATTTAAATGATCACGCAATCCGCTTACTCCTGTACCGGATTCTTGCGCGGACGACCAGGACGACGCTTCACAGGCTTCGGCTCTTCCTCTACAGCAGCCTCAGCGTGAGCCTTCACCTCAGCATTGGCCTTTACCTCGCTGTTAACCTCCTCATCGTCCTCGTTTTCCGGATCAACCTCTTTCTTGTTCTTGGGCTCGTTAATGCTCTTGAACATCTTGCCTGTGCAGATAAGGAAACGGGCAATAGAGTCGAGCATGCCGTTAATGTAGCCACCACTTCTCGGTGTAGAGTAGAGCTTGGCCAGCTCCACATACTCGTTAATGGTCACGCTTACAGGTATGTTAGGGAATGTGAGCATCTCGGCGATGGCGATCTGCATGATCACCACATCCATGTATGCCAATCGTGAGAAATCCCAGTTGCGTGATGTCTCGCTCATGTAACGCTGATACTGGTCTGCGTTAAGTATGGTTGAGCGGAACAGCTTCTGTGCAAAATCCTTATCCTCAAGGTCCTTATATTCGGGCAACAGCTCTTGCTTGCTGCCTTCCTTCGGGTCAAAGCGCTTGATGGTCTTCAGCACGAATGTGTCGACCACCTCTTTGTCGTCGTTCCAGTAGAGACTCTTCTCTTCCAGCAACGCATCCAAGTCGCTGTTGTCTTGCACAAACAGCTTGTAGAGCTTGCGCCACAGCTCACGGTCAGCCTCGTACGACTCGTCCGATGATGCCATATAGTCGGCATACACCTCGCTCTCCTCGATCTGGTTGCACATCTTGCGCACAAACTCAATATCGTTTTCCCACGTCTGCTTTGTTGTTTCTATAAAGGTGTTGAGCATGCGGTTTTCCTCAAGCTGCGTTGCAAACTTGTTGTACGCAAACTTGGTTGACGGCATCTCTGTGCCCTCTCTCTGCGCGCGCTTGGTGTTCACCTCAACGCGGTGCTGCTCCTCACGGGTTATTGCCACTATAAGCTCCAGCAGATAATTATACAAATCATAGGCTTTTGACAAACTGAAAATGAGTTCTTTCTCAGCTGTATCCATGTTTTTGCTGCCGTTCTGATAGTAAGCGTAGGTCAACTGCACTATCTTAATTCTTATCAATTCACGATTAATCATTCTCTAATAATTTGTGTTCTTTCTTAATAATGCGATGCAAATTTAGACAAAAAACCTCTAACAGCCAAGAAAAAGCCTATTCTTTAAGTCTTTTTTTAGATATTCTTTGCACAATTGTCAGAAAAAGTGTAACTTTGCACCGCTTTTTTGAGCACATCCAGTAGAAATGTAATAAAAAGTTCTCGTGTGATGGCGAATTAAGGCATGTAAAATTATCAACAACTTAATTTAGAGTAACACATTATGAAAGAGATTAATGTAACAGGTCAGAAGCGTACAGACCTTGGCAAGAAAGCTTCTAAAACACTGAGAAAAGAAGGACTCGTTCCCTGTAACCTCTATGGTCAGGCAACAGCTGACGGCAAGCCCGTTGCAATGTCATTCGCTTGCCCCATGACAGAGCTGCGCAAGGTTGTTTACACTCCCCACATCTACGTTATCAACCTCGTCATCGACGGCGAGTCACACACAGCTATCATGAAGGAGCTTCAGTTCCACCCCGTAACAGACGCTCTGCTTCACGTTGACTTCCTCGAGGTTAACGACCAGAAGCCCATCACCATCGGCATCCCCGTTAAGCTCGTTGGTCTGGCTCAGGGTGTTCGCGACGGTGGCCGCATGAACCTGTCTATCCGCAAGATTAACGTTACCGCTCCTTATCAGCAGATTCCCGAGCACCTCGACGTTGACGTTACCGCTCTGAAGATCGGTAAGAGCATCAAGGTTGGTGAGCTGAGCTACGAGGGTCTGGAGCTGACTACAGGCAAGGACGTTATCGTTTGCTCAATCAAGATGACCCGTGCTGCCATGTCGGCTGCTGCCGCTGCCGAGTAAGGCATAGGATGAAGGTACATCTTTAATACAAACAAGGATTATTATGGCCGGTTCTACAAAGCTACGACTTTTAGAATCGGCCATAACTTTTTTAAGGCGGGTTCTTAAACCCAAATCGGTCATTAGGCCGTTTTATGTATTATCTTATAACTGCTTGCAGTCTTTTGGTTTTTATAAGTTGTCTTTTGCTTGTTTTTAATTCTCAATAGCTCGCTATTACTCATTAAAAACCAAACAAAATCCATTCTTCTAAAAATCCAAAATCCAAGCAAGCCCTAACGCCCGATTTGGGTTAAAAAGCAAAACGAAAAACAAGAGAAAATGGACAAATACCTCATTGTGGGTCTTGGCAACCCTGGTGCCGAATATGATCAGACACGCCACAACACCGGCTTTATGGTGCTCGATGCCTTTGCCAACGCCGTAGGCGCAACCTTCGACGACCGTCGCTACGGCTTTGTGGCAGAGACGAGCCTTAAAGGCCGCAAACTGTTTCTGCTCAAGCCCACCACCTACATGAACCTCAGCGGCAACGCCGTGCGCTATTGGATGAACAAGGAAAACATCGACGAGAGCCATCTGCTCGTTATCGTTGATGACCTGTCGCTTCCTCTCGGTGCCTTCCGCTTGAAAGGCAACGGCAGCAATGGCGGCCACAACGGTCTCGGCAACATTCAGCAGCTTATCGGTCAGCAGTATGCCCGTCTGCGCATGGGCATCGGCAACGACTTCCCCCGTGGAGCGCAGGTCGACTGGGTTCTTGGCCGCTATAGCGATGATGACATGAAGGTTCTTCAGCCCAGCATCGACACCGCTGTAGAGATGATCAAGAGTTTTGTGTTGGCAGGCATCAACATAACGATGAACCAATATAACAAGTTGGGAAAGAAATAACGATTCGAGAAATGGCAAACGAAGCACGAATAGACAAATGGCTATGGGCGGCACGCATCTTCAAGACACGTTCCATCGCTGCCGACGCATGCAAGAATGGTCGCGTCACCAAGAACGGCATGAACATGAAGCCCAGTCACATGGTGAAGGTTGGCGAGACGGTGAGCGTAAAGAAACCGCCCATCACCTACTCGTTCAAGATTCTCAAAACCATCGAGCAGCGTGTCGGTGCCAAACTGCTGCCTGAGATTTATGAAAACGTCACAGACCCCAAGCAGTATGAGCTTCTTGAGATGAGCCGCATAAGCGGATTCGTCGACCGCGCACGCGGCACAGGCCGCCCAACAAAGAAAGAACGTCGCGCCCTCGATGCCTTCGTTGACCCCTCAATGTTCGGCTTTGAACTTGACGACGATGAAGATGACGACGAAGAAGAGACGACGAATAAAGACTATTAAACCCAAATCGGTCGTTAGGGCTTGCTTGTATTTTGGATTTTTAGAAGAGTGGATTTTGTTTGGCTTTTAATGAGTAATAGCGAGCTATTGCGAATTAAAAACAAGCAAAAGACAACTTATAAAAACCAAAAGACTGCAAGCAGTTATAAAAAACGACATAAAAACGGCCTAATGACCGATTTGAGTTTAAGAACAGGAAAGCAGAACAACAGACATTTAATAATCCCCCAAAAAAAGAGACATCCGGAAGTTCCGAATGTCTCTTTTTTTATTTTGTTGTCAGCGCCAGAAGCCTACCTTTACAGGTCAGGGCTTCCGACAAAAACATTTGTTGCGAGTCACGCTTGATTAGTTCCAGCCCGGGTTCTGATGACCTTCCAGAGCCGGGTTGCGCTGCATCTCGTCCTGAGGAATCGGCCACAAGAGCACATACTCGGGGAGCGCACCAACCTTAACATTGTCAACCGGCTTGTTCTGAATCTTTGCACTTGCCAGCGGAGTCCACTCCAGAATGTCCTTCTTCTGAGCAGAGCCAGCCATGATAGCCTCGGGGTAGAGACGTGTACGACGGATATCGTCCCAGATCTTGAACTCTACGGGGAACTCGTGCAGACGCTCTGTGAGGATAGCCTTTACGAGGTCGCCATTTACGCTTGCGCTATAGTTAGGCAGACCAGCACGCTTACGAACCTGATTCAGCAAGCCCTCTGCCTTTGCTGTTTCACCTGTGCGAGCGTAGCCTTCAGCAGCGATGAGCAGAACCTCTGCGTAACGCATGGTGGGGATGTTGTTGTCACCAGAAGTACCGTCTGTGATAGCGGTCTCTTCGAACCATGCCCAGATGCCGGGATAGTCAAGAGTGTGTGTAACACCTGTAGCGTCAGTCCAATTCTTGAAGAAGAACTGCTTCTCCATACCACGAACATCGTTATCAGCATAGCTGTTAAGGATGATGTCGCTGGGCTGGTAAGTCTTGTGCATAACGTTCATCTTGAAGAGAGACTTGCCATTAGCGTCCTTCCATGTAGTAGCGTCTGTACCCATGCAGAGGTTAACGTAGCCATTACCGATTTTCTGATTGCTGTAGTCATACTCTTTAGCGTAGATAATCTCCTTAGAGGTCTTAGAGTTCTTGATTACGTTGTATGCAGAGTTAAGGTCGTCAGAGCTTCCGTTCTTCTGCTCGAGCTCTGCAGTGCCACCGCTGATAACCATCTCTGCGTACTTAGCAGCCTGCTTGTAGTCAGCATCGCCACCATTGCATGGGAAGCCTGCACGCTGCAGGTAAACCTCTGCGAGCAGAGTCTGAGCCATAGCGCGTGTTACGCGGCAACCGTTGTCGTAGAACGACTTCTGGGGAAGAGCGGTGCCCTCTGCCAGAGGAGTCAGCTCGTCAATGATGTTCTTGTAAACCTCTGCTGCCGGTGTACGCTCAACGAACATACCTTCGGTAGATGTGTAAGGCTTGGTAACGTAAGGTACGTCACCGAACTCCTTAACAAGGTAGAAGTAAGCGTAAGCGCGGAAGAACTTACCCTGAGCAACGTAGTTGTCGATGGTAGCCTTGTCGAGCACGCTTGTCATCTTGGGCACGTTCTCCAGTACGAAGTTTGCACGAGAGATGCCCTTGTAGAACTCATGCCACAGTGTCATAGCAGAAGAAGTGAATTTCTCCATGTTGAACATGCAGTTCTTTGAAGCCTCTGCGAGCTGTGAATCTCCGTGGTCGTCGTAGTAAAGACCAGAGATGATGCCACCGTACATGGTAGCCTTAGGCTGCCATCCGCCACCTGCATTGTTCAGGTAGGGCACACCGCCGAAATAGAGTGCTGCAACACCCGACTCAGCGTCATCAGCAGTTTTCCAGAATTCTGTTGAAGCCTTAGCGTCGAGTGGCTTTTCCTTCAGGAAGTCATCGCAAGATGTCAGTCCCATGGTTGCAGCCACAAACGCGCCAGCCATTAATATATTGATTGACTTTTTCATAAGTTGTCTATATTTATTTTCTTTTGAAAAATCTATACTTTATAATTAGAATGCAACGTTAAGACCGAATGTGAAGGTTCTTGCACGAGGATAGGTGAAGAACTGACGGTTGGTACCCCAGTTGTTGCCACCCAGACGTGAAGAGTTGTCGGGATCGTAGCCATTATAGTCGCTTGAGGTGATGAGGAACAAGTTGTTCACACCTGCATATACGCGGAGGTTAGAAAGACCAATCTTAGAGATGAGGTTCTTGTCGAAGGTGTAACCCAGCTGCAGGAGGTTGCAACGCAGGTAAGAGCCATCGCATACCCAGTCAGAGTCAGCCTGGTTGTTAGCACCCATACCGAAGTTGTTCAGACGCAGAGCCTGCTCCTTGCCGTTCGGGTTGAGTGTCGGATGCCAAGCCTCCTTGTAGATGCGGTCAAGACCGTTGGTGAGGAAACGTGCAACAGTTGAGTGGTAGAACTCCTGCATGACGTCAGCACCCCAAGAGAACTGCATATCGAGAGTAAGGTCGAAGTTCTTGTAAGAGAATGTGTTCACAAATGAACCCATCCAGTCAGGCAGACCGTTACCGATAATCTGACGCTCCTTGTATGTAACCTTCTCACCTACGGTGCCAGGGATGTTCATTGTCTCGGGATCCCAGTTGCTGGGAACGCCGTCGTAGATACCTGCGCGCTTGTAACCGTAGAATGAAGAGAGAGGCTCACCCTCGCGGATAAGCATATCGTAGCCTACGAAGCCGTCGAGAGTAATCTGGCGCTTGCCGCTAACGGGGTCAACAGAAGCACCTTCATCGAGTTTTTCAACATTGTTCTTGTTGAAGCTGAGGTTAAGAGTAGAGCTCCACTGGAAGTCCTTTGTCTGTACGGGATAAGCCTTTACGAGGATATCGAGACCGCGATTAGACACTGCACCAATGTTGTCCATGATTGAAGAGTAACCTGTTGACTCAGGAACCGGACGGTTGAGGAGCAGGTCGCTGGTGTACTTATAGTACCAAGAAACGTCGAAATTCAGTCGGTTGTTGAACAGACCGAGCTCGAAGCCAAGGTCAAACTGAGCGGTCTTCTCCCACTTCAGGTTTGCATTAGGCATCTTGTCGAGGTAAGAAACAGTAACCATAGAACCGTTGAGGATGGTTGTGCCCTGGCTCATGGTAGCGATAGAACGGTAAGTACCGATCTCTGAGTTACCTGTCATACCGAAAGAGGTGTGCAGTTTCAGTTTGCTGATGGTCTTGTTGTTCTCAAGGAACTTCTCGTTAGAAGCCAACCAACCGAGACCTACAGAGGGGAAGAACGCGTACTTGTTGTTCTCACCGAACTTAGAAGAACCGTCGTAACGACCTGTTACGGTAGCCATGTAAGTATTGTTGTAGTTGTAAGCCAGACGGAGGAAGTAAGAGTTCATTGCCCACTTGTCGTAGTCGCTGCCTACAGAAGGCTTCTCAGTACCTGCACCGAGGTTGTAGAATCCGTAGTAGTCGTCCATAAACTTAGAGTCAGAAGCGCCGAAGTATGTGTACTTGCGAGCCTGCCAAGAAGCACCTGCCATTGCGTTGAGGTGATGCTTGTCGAAGTCCTTAATATAAGTAAGGTAGGTCTCCTCCTGCCAGTAGAGAGAGCTGCTGTTGCTTGCAGATGCAGAGCCGTTGGCGCTCATATCGATAATCTGGTGAGGCTTGAACGGAGTGTAGCCCTGGCTACGGCCGTTGTGGTAGTCGACACCAACCTGAGTCTTCAGGTCAAGACCTTTGAGAAGGTGGAATGTAAGAGCTGCGTTACCGAAAATCTGAGTGTTGTAAGACATAGACTCAACACGCTTGAAAATCTCTACAGGGTTACCTACACCCTCGGGCTGGAATCCCTGATAGCCACGAGAAGGATCGTTCTTGTCCTTCAGAATGGCAGTAGTTCTAATCATGTTGTTCTGCATGTACTCGCCGTTAAGAGAAACAGGGAGGAACGGAACCTGCTCAATCATAGTACGCAAACCGCCCTGGCTGTAGGGGTTGTCTGATGTACGGTTACCCCAAGTGTGGTTAACCAACATGTTTACAGAAGTAGACAGCCACTTTGTGGGGTTGTCGTCGTAAGAAACCTTAGCGTTGACACGCTTGTAGTAAGAGTTAAGGAGGATACCCTGCTGGTCGGTGAAGTTAAGGAATGCACCGATAGAGCTGCCGTCAGCACCTGTGCGCTGGATGCTCAGCTGGTGGTTCTGAGAGAGTGCTGTGCGAGAGCAAGCGTCCTGCCAGTCAGTGTCGTAGATAGGCTCGCCGTTCTTGAACAGGCGCTCGTCGGTAAAGATCTTTGACAGATCGGTGTCAAAGTTCATACCCTGAAACTGGTTAGCGTTCTCCAGACCCTGCTTGAAAGCTGCCATCCACTCCTTAGAGTTCATGACATCCATCTTGCGAGCCATTGTGCTCACTGAGAGAGAGCCGTCATAAGACACATGCACACCCTGTCCACCATTGCCGCGCTTTGTGGTAACCATAATCACACCGTTGGCACCACGAGCACCGTAGATGGCTGCTGCAGAAGCGTCCTTCAGCACCTCGATAGACTCGATATCGTTCGGGTTGAGAAGGTTGAAGTCGCTCATTGCCACGCCGTCTACAATGTAGAGAGGACTTGTAGAAGCATTGATGGTAGCGATACCACGGATGATAACGCGCATCTCACCACCAGGCTGACCTGTATTGCTGAAGATGTTGACACCAGCAGCCTTACCCTTCAAACCGTCAAGGGCGTTGAAAGACTGCTGCTTGATGATGTCGGCACCCTTAGTGTTAGATACAGAACCTGTAAGGTCGGACTTACGCATTGTACCGTAACCTACTACTACCAGCTCGTCAAGAGTGGTATCCTCGGCTTTCAGCACCACGTTGAGTTTGCCGTTCTTAGCCTGAGCGACAGGAATCTCCTGGCTCAAGTAGCCCAGATACGAGAACACCAGTGTTCCGCCAGCGGGAGCACTGATAGAATATTTACCGTCGATGTCGGTGATTGTAGCCGTCTGTGTGCCTTTCACACGAACGGTACCGCTTACGATCAGTTCGCCTTTGTCGTCGGAAACGGTTCCGGCAACTGTCTTGGTCTGGGCATTGATTGTGCCCACACCACCCCACAATAGGCAGAAAATCATACCTAAAAGTGCGGTAAGATACATTCTTTTAAAATTCATACTTGAAAACAATTTGGTTTTTTTGTTATAATTGTTAAACGGTGTGATGTTCAGTTTATAGAGTTTCGCATGTCTTTCGACAGCGACTTGCCATTGTTGCCATGCCGTTATTGCCCAGTCACGACTTCTTTGACACTCAAGTTGCCTGCAAACATCATGTTAACGCATGTAGTTATTATTCAATTATTTTGTTTTGGCTTATGATTACATTGCAAAGATAATAATAATAATTTAATAACGTATAGTTTTCGTTAAGATTTTTTTGATATTTTAATTAATTCACATCAATTCACAACACTTCATACGTTAAAATAGTTTACATAAAGGAACAATAAGCACGTTTAAGCAGAACATTTGTGCACCGATTATGGCTATTTTAATATCATTTTGTCAATATTACATTTGTATTAAAAAAGTTTACTATGACACAAAGCGTCACCATGTTTTTGTGGTGACGCTTTGTTGTTATAAAAAGTTTGCTCTCATCGCCTTAGGCAGCTTGCTGACGATCAGCTCATACGATTCTACGATCCACGCCATCACCTGCTCAGGTTCAAGCTGTTCATAATAGATATCGCTCCAATGTTTTTTGTTCCAATGAAACGCAGGCGTTACAGCCTCATATTGCTCTCGCAGCATCTCGTTACGTTCAGGAGCCAACTTACATGCGAACCGTAGCATCGAATCTCTTGCTCCTTGCTTGTCGTTTGCTAACCAAAGACACAAAAAGATCTTGCCTTCCACACGAAAGGTAATGTTGTCATCGCCAAAAGGTTGGTCTTCCGTCACCCCATACAACGACAGCACAAAATCTCTAACCTGCTCAATGTTCATAATTGCTCATTGTTAACGTCTGCCCATCATTGAAGATACCAATCTTTCAAATATCCGGCATAATGGCGTGCAAACTCCTCTGCCTGTCCAGGTTGACATTCCTTCATCTTGCGAGCAGGAACGCCAGCCCACAGTTCATGCGGTGGCACATGCGTGCCTTGAAGAACCACAGCTCCAGCAGCAATGATGGCTCCCTCGCCAATGTCGGCCTTGTCGAGCACAGTTGCGTTCATGCCGATCAACGCCCCCTTGCGCACGGTAGCCCCATGCACCACGGCCCCATGTCCCACCGACACATCATCTTCAAGCACACAAGGGATGCCTCCCGTCTGATGCACACAAGCACAGTCTTGAATGTTCACGCGGTTGCCGCAGCGAATGGCATCCACATCCGAGCGCAGCACAGCGCTGTACCACACGCTACAGTCGTCGCCCAGCACACAGTCGCCGCTAAGAGCCGCGTTCTCTGCAATAAAACAATTTTTGCCCCACTGTGGGGTCTTTCCGTTTATCGTTTTTACAATAGCCATTATCTTCTTTTACCTTTTTACCTTTTAAAAAGGCCATAGGATTTTTCACTTTTCGTTTTTCACTTTTCCCTTCTCAAGGCGTCAGCCTTTTTTACCTTTTTACCTTTTTACCTTTAAAATCATTCTGCCGTCAGCTCAACCATTCGGCTTGCATATTCGTTATCAAGCGCAAGAGCCAGTCCTGCTTCCATGAGAACCTTACCCGAGATAAGCTTGCCGTCAGACGTTATGCTGTTGCCCACCTTGTTGAGTTCCTTTATTCTATAGCTACGGTTAGGATCAAGACCTTGCAGACGAATTGGCGGCACGGTATGTCCCACAAAATGCTTCAGCTTATAAGCATAGACCACAGCCTTGCCTTTGTCAGCCGACACATACATGTGTGAAGCAGCCACCCCGCCCTGCTCATATGGTGAGAGCAGACGATAGAGGTCGCCAAGCTGAATGACAGGACGCAGACGCTTATAGTCTTCCACTGCCTGTTGTGCAAAAGCCAACTGCTTTGTGGTGAAGTCGGACGGACGCATCTCAATGCCCAGTCGTCCTGCCTCAGCCACATCAAATCTGAATTTCAGCGGTATGGTGCGTTGCGTCTGGTGGTTGGGAGCCGCACTGACGTGAGCCGCCATGGCGTTAGCGGGGAAAAACTGTGACGTGCCCCACTGAATGTAGACACGCTGCAAGGCATCGGTGTTGTCGCTTGTCCAGAACTCATCAAAGTAAGGCAGCAAGCCATAGTTGACACGTCCTCCACCGCTGGCACAGCCTTGTATCACGAGGTCAGGATATTTTGCTCTTATGCGCTCCAGCACCTTACGCAATGCGAGATGATAGCCTGTGTAGATCTGCGACTGTCGGTCGCTCCCGAGATATGTCGATCCATAGTTGGCGGTGATTGCGTTATCATCCCATTTTATGTAGGCGAGTTCAGGGCAGTCTGTCATCAGACGGTCCACCACGCCCACAACAAAGTCTTGCACTTTTGGGTTGCAGAGGTCAAGACGTGCCTGTGTGCCGCCACGCTGCTGCACAGGCTCCACGCCCGTGTTCTGCAAGAACCAGTCGGGGTGTTTGTCATAAAGCTCGCTTGCCTTCCAGTTACCCATCTCAGGCTCTATCCAGATACCAAACTTCAGTCCGTGCTGCTTGGCATAGTCGTTAAGATGCTGCAAGCCGTTCGGCAGCTTACGACGGTCCACGTTCCAGTCGCCCAGCGCAGCGTTATCCTTGTCGCGGTTATACTTGTCGCTTGCGAACCATCCGTCATCCATAACAAACAGCTCACCTCCGAGTTGCTTCACACCATCCATGAGCTTAAGCATCTTCTCCTCCGTGATGTCGAGGTACACGCCCTCCCACGAGTTGAGCAACACGTCGCGCACAGCCATGCCGTTATGCAGCTTATACTGTCTTGCCCACCTGTGCATGTTACGGCTGACGCCACCCTTGCCCTCATCGGTGTATGTGAGAGCGAGCTCCGGTGTGCGCAGCGTATGGTTTGCGCCGAGGTGATAGGCAGCAGCCGTCTCGTCTACGCCGGCAAGGAAATGGAAGAGTGCCTGGTCGTATGGGTCGAACGCCATGCGCATACTGTAGTTTCCGCTCCAGCACAAGGCAGCGCCAATGGTGCGTCCCATGGTCTCACGCGGCTGTCCGTCGAGCGAGAACATCACCTCCGGGTGGTCGGTGTGTGTGTTGCGTCCGCCGTCGCGATTGCTTATCACCTTCATACCTGCAGTAAGCGGCTCCTCATACATCTGACATTCGTTACCCCACTGTCCGTGCTGATGCGATAGCCACACGTTAGCGCTTCGCAAGGGCAAGTAGGCCGAGGCATACTGCTCCAGCACCACATCCTTCTTCTCGCGGTTTGTCACCTCCGTCCATGTCTCGATCACGTCGGCGTTGTTATATGAGCGATAGCAGATGTCGACAAAGAGCGGCTGCACCTTGTCTTTGGTTTTTACGGTCACAAGCTCTCCGCCCGTCACAGCCTTGCGCTCCACGTCTTGCACCAAGAGGTTAAGCATAATCTGTCCGTTGGCGTGTCTCACCCTTATTGCACTTTCGTTCGGGCACCAGTCGTTGAATGTCGGATAGGCGTTACGGTTAGACGCATCGCCGGTAAGCCAGATGTCGCTTGCCTGCTGCTCGTTTATGCGGGCACCATAATAAACAAACTTCAGCGGTTCGCCTTTCTTTGCGAACAGCAACATCGTTGTGTTGTCGGTTGACACGAGCACGTCGTTCTCAGCGGCTTTTGCTCCTGTCATGCCCAGCGTGAGCATGGCGATAAGGATCAATAGTGTTCTTTTCATATTTTTAGTTACAAGTTTCAAAATAACCAACAGCCTTAGCCATTGAATTCTTCACTCTTCGTTCTTCTCTCTTCGTTTTTCTCTATTCCCTTCAAAAGGCGTTAGCTTTTTTTTACCTTTTTACCTTTAAAAAAATTTTTCCACAAATATAATCATTTTGGTTGTCATTACCTTTAAGGCCTAATTATTTCTTTTGATTATTTCCTATTTTTAACAAAAGAGCGCAGGGAAAGATTAAAAACAAAGGTTCAATTACAAACTTTTGAAAAACAATTCATCAGCAAGTCATTTGCGTTGTTTCAAAGACAATAGAGACAATAGGGACAATCATTTTTATTTGAGGCGTTTGTCAGCAAATCTAAAACAACAGAAAAACTCTTTTCCCATTTTTATAGTTTGTCATCAAAAAAATTGTCTCTATTGTCTTTCCCCACCCGCAAGAAGTTTTTAAATTTTTTTGTCTTTCAAAAAAGAAACAAAAAAGCCGATAGCAAGGCCAACAGCAGCAAAAGCTGCGTTCAACCATGCCATCAGCAATATTTCGGTTCATCAAAAAGATGTACTGTTCAGAATCAGTCCTTGTTAGAACGCTTACGCTCAAGGTGGTCAAGGATAATCTTGCGCATGCGCATGCTCTTGGGAGTGACCTCCACCAGCTCATCGCCCTTGATATACTCAAGACACTCCTCAAGGCTCATCACGGTCTTCGGGATGACGCGTGCCTTGTCGTCAGAACCGCTGGCACGCACGTTGGTGAGCTGCTTAGCCTTGGTCACGTTGATCACGAGGTCGTTGTCATGAACATGCTCGCCCACAACCTGTCCTGCATAAACCTCCTCACCCGGATCGATGAAGAACTTGCCACGATCCTGAAGTTTGTCTATAGAATAGGCATAAGCGGTACCTGTCTCCAGAGCAATCATCGAGCCGTTCAGACGACGTGTGATCTCGCCCTTGTATGGCTGATACTCCTTGAAGCGGTGAGCCATGATAGCCTCACCCTGGCTTGCTGTGAGCACGTTGGTACGCAGACCGATGATTCCTCGTGAAGGAATGTCAAACTCAATGTCCACGCGGTCGCCAAGGTTCTGCATCGATGTCATCTCACCCTTGCGGCGGGTAACCATATCGATCATCTTGCTTGCAAACTCTTCAGGCACATTGATGGTCAGCTCCTCTATAGGCTCACATTTCTGTCCGTCGATCTCCTTATAGATAACCTGCGGCTGTCCTACCTGAAGCTCGTAGCCCTCACGACGCATAGTCTCGATGAGCACAGAGAGGTGGAGCACACCACGTCCGCTCACGATCCACTTGTCGGTAGAGTCTTCGAAAGGTCTCACGCGCAGCGCGAGGTTCTTCTCAAGCTCTTTCTGCAAACGGTCGTTGATGTGGCGCGAGGTCACAAACTTACCTTCCTTGCCGAAGAAGGGCGAGTCGTTAATGGTGAAGAGCATGCTCATGGTCGGCTCGTCGATAGCGATAGGAGGCAGCGGCTCGGGGTTCTCATAGTCGCAGATGGTGTCGCCAATCTCAAACTTCTCAAGACCGACAACGGCACAGATGTCGCCGCTGTCGACATGGTCTGTCTTCTTGTGGGCCATACCCTCGAAGGTGTGAAGCTCCTTGATGCGTGTCTTCTCCTGTGTGCCGTCACGATGGCAGATGGTCACGTTCATGCCGTCGAGCAAGGTGCCGCGGTGAACACGTCCCACAGCGATACGGCCCGTGTAAGAGCTATAGTCGAGCGATGTGATGAGCAGCTGAGGAGTGCCCTCGATCTGCTTCGGTGCAGGAATGACCTCCACAATCTTGTCGAGCAGATAGTCGATATTGTCGGTAGGTGTCTTCCAGTCTTCAGCCATCCATCCGTTCTTTGCAGAACCGTAAACGACGGGGAAGTCGAGCTGGTCCTCTGTAGCGTTAAGCGCAAACATGAGGTCAAAGACCATCTCATACACCTCCTCAGGACGACAGTTAGGCTTGTCCACCTTGTTCACCACAACGATGGGCTTAAGACCGATCTGCAACGCCTTCTGCAACACGAAACGTGTCTGGGGCATAGGTCCCTCAAAAGCGTCGACGAGCAGAATGCATCCGTCGGCCATGTTGAGCACACGCTCTACCTCGCCACCGAAATCGGAGTGTCCCGGGGTGTCGATAATATTGATTTTTGTTCCTTTCCAGTTGATTGATACGTTCTTCGAGAGGATTGTTATACCACGCTCTCTCTCAAGGTCGTTCGAGTCAAGCACCTGCCCACTGTTATCCTGTCCGTCGCGGAACAGCTTACCTGCCAGCATCATCTTGTCTACCAGCGTTGTCTTTCCATGATCGACATGGGCAATAATCGCAATGTTTCTAATGTCTTGCATAATTTTCCTTAAAATACGGATGCAAAGTTAATACTTTTTATTCAGATTTAACTCTATGGAAGGCAATTATTTGCATTACGCAAGTCGTTATTAACTAAAGTTTCACAACTTATTTAAGTTCAAACGCTTTTTTAAGCTTCAAATTGTCAGAAGCGTTGCCTACCCATGCCTCAAACACGCCGTTCTCCGAACGCCATTGTGCCTGAGCCTCATCGTAGAAGCTGAGGGCCGAGTTGTCTATGACAATGGTCACGTCCTTACTTTCGCCTGGTTCAAGCCACACCTTAGAGAAGCCTTTGAGCTCCTTCACGGGTCGGTCTACCGACGCCTTGCGGTCGTGGATGTAGAGCTGCACGGTCTCGGCACCAGCCTTCGCGCCCATGTTCTTCACGTTGAGGGTGAAGGCTATGCAGTCGTTGCGCCCCATCGCGGTCTTGTCTGCACGCAGGTTGCTTAGAGCAAACGTGGTGTAGCTCAGTCCGTGGCCAAACGCAAACTCAGGACGCTCCTTCTTAAGGTCTGTCCAGCGATAGCCCACATATATGCCTTCCTTATAATCTTCATCAATGATGTTGCCCGGCGTCTGCTGTCCACCCTCCTTGCGCCACACGCCAGGATAAGTGTTGAGAGCATGTGCGCCGACCTGCTTCAGCGATTTCACCCATGTGAACGGCAGCTTGCCGCTCGGGTTTGCATCGCCCACAAGCACCGAAGCCAAGGCGTCACCAGCCTCAGAACCGAGGTACCAGCCCTGCACGATGGCTGGCACGCTGTTGCGCCACGGCATGGCAACGGCGTTGCCCGAGATGTTGACATACACCATTTTTGCATTGGCCTTCGCCAGCGCTTCTATCAGTTTGTCTTGACCATAGGGCAACGCATAATCTTTGCGGTCGTGTCCCTCACAGTCCTGATAGTCGCTCTTGTTCAGTCCGCCAAACATCACCACACAGTCGGCATGGCGAGCTTTCTCCACCGCCTCAGCAACAAGCTCTTCCTGTGAGCGTTTGTCGTCAAGGTTTTGGCCCGTGGTCACACCGTTGTAGTTGCCTGTGACGTCGCCAACATATCCTCGCGCATAGTCAACCGTCACGCCGTCCTTTGCAAGACGCGCTTTCAGACCGTCGAGTGGCGAAATCTCTTTCTGCACCTTAAGCGACGAGCTGCCACCGCCCACGGTCATCATCTTTATGGCGTTCTCGCCCACCACGAGCACCTTGCCGCCTTTCTTCAGGTTTAGCGGCAGCACGCCGCCCTTGTTTTGCAGCAGCACGATGCCTTCTTCGCCAATCTTGCATGCAGCGGCATAATGGTCGTCGGAGCAGAGGAAGCCGAACGGACGGTCCTTGCGCATTGTCGTGCGATAGAACAGACGCAACACGCGGCGCACCTTTTCGTCAAGCTGCTTCGTGGTGTATCGTCCCTCATTTATGCCTTTGAGGAAGGGCACGGCAAGATAGTAGTTGTCGTAGGCGTTGCTCGTTCCTTCCGACAAGCCGTTGGTCCATGAGCCAAACTCCATGTCCAGGCCGTTTTTCACAGCTTGGTCGGTGTCGTGAGCACCGCCCCAGTCGCTCACCACCACGCCGTCAAACTGCCAGTCGCCTTTCAGAATCTTGTTCAGCGTGACGCTGTTATGGCAGCAATGCTCGTCGCGGTAAAGGTTATATGAGCCCATGATGGCCCACACCTTGCCCTTCTCCACCGCTGCCTTGAAGGCAGGAAGATAGATCTCGTGCAGCGCACGGTCGCTCACCCTCACGTTCACGTTGAAACGGTTCTCCTCGTCGTTGTTGACGCAATAATGCTTGACACAAGCCGAAACGCCAAGCGCCTGCATGCCCTGAATGTAAGGCACCACCATGGTTGACGTGAGGAACGGGTCCTCACCCATATACTCGAAGTTGCGGCCACCCAACGGCGTGCGGTAGATGTTGACACCAGGGCCAAGAATCATGTCCTTGCCACGATACAACGCCTCTTCACCAAGACTGTGGCCGTAGAGACGCGACAGCTGCGGATTCCACGAAGCGGCAAGACAGGTGAGGGCAGGAAAAGCCACACACGAGTCGTTGCTTTGCCCAGCCTGCTCCCATTCGTCCCACAACACGTCGGGACGCACTCCGTGAGGGCCGTCATCGGTCCAGAAATCGGGGAATCCGAGACGCGGCACTCCTGCCGACGAGAACTTGCTCTGGGCATGGATGACGCGAATTTTCTCTTGAATGGTCATGCGGCTGATCGCATCGTCAATGCGCTCCTCCACAGAACGGTTAGTGTCAAGATAGGCAGGCAGCTTTTGTGCGCTTGCCCCTACTGTCGCTATGGACAGCATAAATGTCAATAAAATGTGCTTCATTTTTTTATTAAATTATACTTGAGGTTAGAAATCTCAAAATTAAAAACTTGTGCCGACACACGCGCTTCTGAAAACGCTTGTGCAGACATTGCAAAGTTACAAAAAAAATTATTGACGGTTTGAAGAATGGCTTTAAAAAATCTCAAACATACAAAAAACGCACCTTTCTTTATAGAAGAACAAGAAAAAGCAAAGGAGAAAGCGAGGGAATTGGTAAAAAATAGTTAAAAACAGCATTTTTCTACTGACAAATAGCGCGTTACGAAGAAAAAGCCGTACCTTTGCAGCCGCATTTTGGCAAAATTTAAACTTTAATTAATTAATTCTATGTATTTAGATCAGGCAAAAAAACAAGAGATCTTTGGACAGTACGGAAAGTCTAACACTGATACTGGCTCAGCTGAGAGCCAGATAGCATTGTTCTCATACCGTATTTCCCATTTGACGGAGCACCTCAAGAAGCACCGTAAAGATTATACTACCGCACGTTCTCTGACACAGCTGGTAGGAAAGCGCCGCGCATTGCTCGACTATCTGTACGACCGCGACATCACTCGTTATCGTGCAATCATCAAGGCCCTCGGTCTGCGTAAGTAATAGCGCGCATTTGCTTAAAGGCATTCTGAAAGGACTGTATCCCACAAGGATATGGTCCTTTCTTTGTTTTCTGACACTCGACACGACCCAAAAGCCACACCTTACGACACGACCGACGCCCCGCAGCTTTTGCTTCCGCGACCAAACATAATAACGACAAGCGCCAAATTAACACCACTACAACTAAAAAAACAGCAGCAAAACGACACGCAAAAGAAAATAAATCACTAAATTTGCGACATCGGCAAGCCGCTGCCACGCATCACACAGCGCCACATAGCAGACGGCACACACTGCGCAGACACCGCAGACGACATAATAGAACACATCTTAAACACACTATTATGAATAAAAATCTAATCAAAACCTTTGCCATGACCAGCACACTAGTCATGACATTAAACTCATGTCACAACTCCACCAACGGCCAAGCGACACTCACCGCGCCGTTAGACAACGTGGATTGGGAAGCCTCCAAATGGATTTCGGCAGCCGATGCACCAGTCGTAACGGGCAGAGTGGAAGACGGCACACGTGCCGCCGACGGCGCCAGTTGGTTTATATGCACCGTGAAGAACGGCCCACAGAAGGTAGTAAAAGCCAAATGGATGACCTCTGGACTTGGCGTTTACGACCTGTATGTCAACGGCAAGCGCGTCGGCAACGAGATATTGAAACCCGGATTCACCCACTACGCCAAGACCAAACGATCGTTCACCTACGACATTACCCCTCTCATCAACACGCGCAAAGACGCCAACAACCTGCTCTCCGTACAGGTGACGCCAGGCTGGTGGGCAGACAAGATAATAACCCCCGCTGGCCACGACGGCATGATTGGTAAGAAATGTGCGTTCAGAGGCGTGCTGGAGCTGACCTACATCGACGGTTCTAAGGAGGTCTACCCCACCTATCCGACAGATTGGAAGGCAGGCATAGCCGGGCCCGTGACCCACGCCGCCATATTTGACGGAGAAGACTACGACGCACGAATAGCCCCTATTTTCGAAGACACCGATAAGCTGCCAGAAGCCGAACTCAACAGCGAGTTCAGCGGAGAGATACTCCCCACCGACGGCGCGGAAATCTATCTGCGCCCCGACCTCACGCTGAAGCCCGTCAAGGCATACGTATGGGAAAACATAGAAGGCGCCACTGCTGACCAATATGGCAAGGTGGTGGTGAAACGTGAATACAAACCTGGCGAAGAGATGACCATACATAAGGGTGAAAACCTCGTCGTAGACTTCGGACAAAACTGCGCCGCCGTGCCCTCGTTTGAGTTCTGTGCGAAAGAAGGAACGAAGCTGACGTGCCTCGTCGCAGAATTGCTCAACGACGGCAACGGCGCCAAGAGCCGTGGCATGGACGGTCCCGAGGGTAGCATCCACCGCCTCAACCTCCGCATCCCCGACACCGGCATGCGCATGACCTACACCTTCGCCGACACGAAGAAGCCCGCCACATTCATGCCCACAAACACATTCTTCGGCTACCGTCTGGTGTCCATCACCGCCACCGACGACGTGAAGATAAAGAGTATAGCGTCGGTTCCCGTCACCTCCATAGCCCGAAACATGGAGACAGGCACCTTGACCACTGGCAACGAACTTATCAACCGCCTCATCTCCAACACCGTGTGGGGACAGCTCTCCAACTATCTGTCCGTGCCGACAGACTGTCCGCAGCGCAACGAACGCCTCGGATGGACCGCTGACACACAGGTGTTTGCCGAGACCGGCACCTTCTTCGCAGACACACGCAAGTTCTTCCACAAGTGGATGCGTGACATGCGCGACACACAAAGCCCCACTGGAGCGTTCCCCGGCGTGGCACCGATAGCACAATACGGCGCCAACCAAACCAACATGATGCGTCTCGGATGGAACGACGCCGGCGTGATAGTGCCGTGGGTGGTATGGAAACAGTTTGGCGACAAGCAAATTGTGGCAGACAACTGGGACGCTATGGAGAAACTCATGCGCCACATGGACGAGACGAAATACGACCACCGCGCGCTCATAGGCGACAATGGCAACTACCAATGGGGCGACTGGCTGAGCTACGAGCCGTTGGAGTCGTGCAGCGGAAGAGCGTTTATGACAGACGCAGAGGGTAAGACCGTCATCAGACCCGAGACCATAGACTACTGGAACTACCTTAGCGCGTGCTACTGGGCGATGGATGCAGGCATGATGAGTGACATGGCACGCGCCACAGGACGCGACGCATCCAAGTATGAAGCCATGCAGCAGAAGGCGACAGACTACATCCGCGCGACGTTCACCAACACCGATGGCACATTCAAAAACGACATACTGAACACCATGCAGACCCCTGCTCTCTTCGCCCTACGCAACCACCTGTTCAGCGGCGAGGCAAAGACGCGGCTCATAAACCGTCTGCGCGACAACTTCAAAGCTCACGGCAACTGCCTACAGACAGGCTTCCTCGGCACGTCAATACTCATGTCTACGCTCACCGACAACGGCATGTCAGACATCGCCTACGAACTATTGTTCCAGCATAAGAACCCCAGCTGGCTCTACTCCATTGACAATGGCGCCACCACTATATGGGAACGCTGGAACAGCTATATGCGCAACGAAGGCATGGGCCCCAAAGGCATGAACAGTTTCAACCACTACGCCTACGGCGCCGTGTGCGAATGGATATGGGAAACGGCAGCAGGCATTGCCGCCGACACGTCACAGCCCGGATTCAAACACATCGTTATGCGCCCCGTTCCGGACAAGCGTCTCGGCTTCGTGAAGGCACAATACCGCTCGGCAGCAGGCGTCATCAAGAGCGAATGGCACTACGACGGCGACACCTGGACATGGACATTCACCATACCCGAAGGCGCCACAGCATCGGTCACGCTCCCCGGTGAGACTACAACTAAGGAATACACTGCTGGCACCTACACCGTGAAGAAGTAGGTGGCCGCGCATTGCTCGACTATCTGTACGACCGCGATGTCACTCGTTATCGTGCAATCATCAAGGCCCTCGGTCTGCGTAAGTAATAGCGCGCATTTGCTTAAAGGCATTCTGAAAGGACTGTATCCCACAAGGATATGGTCCTTTCTTCGTTTTATGAATATAAAAACAACAATTTGAGAACTACGCTAAGGGCTTTCACATTGTCTCTGCTGCATTTTGCAAATCAAGCAAGAACTGATTTATTTTTATAACATCAACCTTCGGGAAAGGAATCTCACGCAACACATCAAAATGTCGGTCATTGCTTACAATATTTATTTCCGATAAGGTGTTCGTTCATGCAGATCAGCAAACGAGTCAACCTTCTCTTGCGTCATCTCGCCACGCATCCACATGGCATCCATTTCTTCCTTTACATTTTTAGCAAAGAAATCGGAGATTGCCTGTTTCAAATCGGCCAATGCTTCAGGGCTTTTCACCCACTGCATCATATTTATAATGTCTACTTGTGCATCATTAAAAACTGTTGCTACCATAAATTCTTCTCCTTCTTTTATTTTGTAAAGCTACAAAGATAACGCTTTTTTATTTTCTAACAATATTATTTTTTAATAAAAGATTTGTTTTATTGATTCAATAAACAAAAAGTCATATTTCATTGCTTATTTTCAAGTTTGAAAACATGATTCATGTTCTGTTAGTTTTGTTCTAGTGCCATACAATATTCCGCCCCCTTTCACGTTTTTATATTATAAAAATCTCACAACAAGAAAAGACAGAAAAATGAAAAGAAACATCATCATCACATTGTTCCTCGCCATCGCCACAGCGGTCATGGCACAACCAAAGGAGGGCACCTTTTCCATCATACCGCGCGTGGGCGTGGCCATAACATCCATAACAAAGGACGAGATATACACCACCTCCGGCAACACGATTATACCAATGGAAAAGCAATGGAAGACGGGCATGATGGCAGGCGTCGATGTCGACTACCAGGTGCTGCCCAAGGTGTCGGTGTCGCTCGGCGCCTACTACAGCGAGCAAGGCTGCAAATATAAGAACAACAACGCCGAAGACGTTCAGACGCCAGGCTCCTACACCGGCGTGAGCAACTGCCAGACAAACCTCAAGTATATTAACGTGCCCATAATGCTCAACATGTATGCCGCACAAAATTTCGCCATTAAGGTAGGCCTTCAGATGGGCTTCAACGTGAGCGGCAAGCAGGAGCTTACGGAGAACAGTTTCAAGGTTACGGAGGAGGGCAAGACCGAGTATGGAAAGCCCACCACCTACAAGGCCGACTACAACGCCAAGACCTTCGACCTCGCCATACCCATCGGTCTGTCCTACGAATATATGAATGTCATCATCGACGCCCGCTACAACCTCGGCCTCACACGCATCTGCTCCAACCTCGGCTCCTACTCGCCGAAGAACAACGCCATCTGCATAAGCGCCGCCTACAGGTTCACGCTATAAAGAGGCATGAGCTAAAGAGGCATGGGCTAAAGAGCCGAACATATAAATAAAACAAAGGCTGTTTGGAAACTTTGAACACTTCCAAACAGCCTTTGTTACTTTTTGATGCGACCCTTTTCTTTCTACCTATTACATAAAACATGTAACATAAAACATGAGACGGATAATTATCCACCTCAACCTTTATTCAGGATAATTCAGGTTCTCTGGCTTAACGACGTTGAGCACCTCGTTTACAAACTTGCGTGCCTCCCAGCGGGCCATGGGCAGGTCGTGGAGGAGCCAGTTGCCACAGTCTTTGGGGGCAGCACCGGGAATGTCGCCGTCAAAGTCGGCAACAAACATGAAGGTGCGGCGCATCAGATCCACGATATCTTCTGACCGCAGGTCGCCGCGCATCAGCAGATAGTTGCCTGTGAGACAACCCATGGGTCCCCAATAAATAATGCGGTCCTTCCACTGCTCATCGTTGCGCAGATAGGTAGCAGCCAAATGTTCAATGGTGTGGAGCGCTCCAGGATGAAGCGCTGGCTCACGGTTTGGCTCCTTCATTCTTATGTCGAAGGTGGTGACGGTCTCTCCGCCCACCTGGTCCTTACGACTCACATAGATGCCGCGCAACAGGCGGTTGTGATCGATGGTGAAACTTGCAATCTTCTCCATTTTTATATA
>ULQK01005067.1_pt1 | contig 50885 bp, 48 predicted proteins | sample 1954371 | NCBI WGS metagenome assembly ULQK01 (sample SAMEA4835652, study PRJEB28245) | human gut metagenome | biome: gut microbiome; material: fecal sample | place: Denmark | collected 2008 | reverse complement strand
TTCGAACCCTAGAGACCTTTCGGTCTACAGCATTTCGAGTGTTTTACTCCGAACACACTTTAATGGATTTTACCCCCGAAACGAGGATTTTGCCTGAAGATAATTTTAGTCTCAAAATCCTCTCCTGCTTCCCTCAGATGACCACTATATAGTCGAGAGAACTCATGGGGAGAACTCTCATTTACGCATAATCAATTATAACCGACAAAGCCCGTAAAATCAACGATTTTCAAGAAACAGCCTGTCAGAGAGGTCATTCGATTTCGAATGTGTTATGTGATATGGAAAGTGTTAGAAAGGAGCAGAAAATAATGCAAGAAAAACTACTTTATTTACAGGTAAAATCCGAGCCAAAAGCGGCGAAAAGCGGCAAAAAAGCGTGAGTTCGAATGGGTTTCAAAAATGGCTCAAAAAAAGCAAAAAAGAGAGAACTTGGAGAGAACGGAGAGAACTCAGGAGAGAACAAAACCCCTTTTCCCACCTACTTTTCAGGCACTCTCAAAATACTATTGGAGAGAACTTTTACACCTTTCTTCTGCTGTTGACCAAAAAGCGCAAAGAGGTGTAAGTGATGATTACAGAAAAATATTGCAACGAGATTTTGCAGCAATACCCCGAATACATAACCAAAGACCAGATGTACCGTATCTGTCATATCAGCAAAAAGACCTGCTTGTTTTTATTGGAAAGCGGTCTTGTGCCGAACATAGATAGCGGCAAAAAAACACGCCGCTTCAAAATCAAGACGGTTGATGTTATTCAGTATTTGAAAGACAGAGATGATTACCCAGAGCTATTCAAAGCTCCAGACAGCTTTTACAAAGGAAAAGGCGGAGATAAAAAAGCTCCGTCCTTTGATGAGGTGTTCACACAAGAGGATTTAATCCGTATGCGGCAGTATTATGAACGACTGCTAAAAAACAACCCAGATGTTATGTCGGTTGAGCAGGTAGCTCAGTTTACGGGCTACAATAAAAATTCGGTTAGTCGCTGGTGCGGTAAAAAAGAGCTGAAATGCTTTTATATCAAACAGCGTTATCAAATCCCTAAAGAGTATCTATTGGATTTCCTTGTAAGCAGATATTTCATAGGAATTGCCGTGAAGTCTGTCAAGCACCAGAGGTTTAATGAGCAAATACGAAAATTGCGTACAGGCAGCGATGGCACAATGGCGTAATTTCTTAAACATATCTATAATGAAAAATGAAACGGAGGTATTCGTTATGAAAGATAAAACCTACCACGCATATCTGGATAGCCACGAGCGACAGTTGGTAATACATAGCCTTGTAGAGCTGAAAAACAGACTGATACAGGAAGGCAGATACACGGACTGCGTTGATGAGCTGATTTTCAAGGTTGTCAATGCTCCTGTAAAGAAAATGAAAATTGAACATATCTAAGGCATATCACACATAGCCGCTTATTCTTATTCACCTAAGAGTAAGCGGCTTTTTTGCGTTCTCTCACTCTTTTACATAGCCGCCTTGACAAAGCGGCTAAATTTATGCGAAAGGAGGACGCACAAATGTCAAATTGCAAAGTGATTGCTCTGACCAATCAGAAAGGCGGTGTCGGTAAAACGACCACGGCGGTCAATCTGGGCGTAGGTCTGGTACAGCAAGGAAAGAAAGTTCTGCTCATTGATGCTGATGCACAGGCAAATCTCACAATGGCACTCGGCTACAACAGACCTGACGATATACCCATAACGCTCTCCACCGTAATGCAGAACATCATAGACGATAAATCTTTTGATGTTTCGCAAGGTATCATACACCACAGCGAGGGCGTTGACCTGCTTCCGTCCAACATTGAGTTATCAGGCTTTGAAGTAAGGCTTATCAATGCTATGAGTCGTGAGCGTGTTCTGAAAACCTATGTAAACGAGGTTAAGAAGAATTACGATTATGTGCTTATCGACTGTATGCCCTCTCTCGGTATGATAACGATAAATGCTCTGGCGGCGGCAGACAGCGTGATTATCCCAACACAGCCGCACTATCTCTCAGCGAAAGGTTTGGAGCTGTTGCTTCGCTCTGTGTCAATGGTAAAACGACAAATCAATCCTAAGCTGCGGATAGACGGTATTTTAATGACTATGGTAATGCCCCGTACCAACATTTCTAAGGAAATCACGGCAACGGTAAAAAGTGCCTACGGTCAAAAAATCAAGGTGTTTGATACTGAGATACCGCATTCTATCCGTGCGGTGAAAGCTACCGCAGAGGGCAAGAGCATTTTTGCTTACGACAAAAGCGGTAAGGTTGCCGCAGCTTATGAGCAGTTCGGAAAGGAGGTGGCAGAGATTGGCGAGAAGCAGAGAAACCAAAATCGAACTGACCGCTTACGATGACCTTTTTCAGACAGATGAAAGCCGTGCAGAAGCAAAGCTGAGTAAAATCAGAGATATTCCCTTATCGCAGATTGACGAGTTTCCAGACCACCCGTTCAAGGTTTTAATGGACGAGGATATGCAGCAGCTTGTCGAGAGCATTAAGCGAAACGGCGTAATGACCCCTGCTACCGTTCGGCTTAAAGAGGACGGACGGTATGAGCTTGTAAGCGGACACAGAAGAAAAAAGGCTTGCGAGCTTGCGGGGCTTGAAACGCTGAAATGTGAGGTTAAAGAGCTGACCCGTGATGAAGCCATTATTGTAATGGTAGAAAGCAATTTACAGAGGTCAACGATTTTACCGAGTGAGAAAGCCTTTGCCTATAAAATGCGGCTTGAAGCAATGGACAGACAGGGACAAAGGAACGATTTAACTTCGACACCAATGGTGTCGAAGTCGAGGTCTAATGAAGAACTTGCCGATAAAGTGGGCGAAAGTCGTGAGCAAATCCGCCGTTTTATCCGCTTGACTGAGCTTGTTCCCGAAATCTTGCAAATGGTAGATGAAAGGCAGATTGCTTTTCGTCCTGCTGTTGAAATCTCTTATCTAAACGAAGAACAGCAATACACCTTGCTTGAAGCTATGAGCTACAACGACGCTACCCCGTCGCTTGCACAGGCTATCAAAATGAAGAAGTTTATGCAGGAGGGTAAGCTGACAGGCGAGGTTATCCAAAGCATTATGGAGGAAGAAAAACCCAATCAAAGGGAAAAGCCTGCTTTCCGTGACGAGAGGATAACCAAACTCATTCCTAAATCTGTTCCCAAAGGACAGGAAGCGGATTTTGTTGTAAAAGCGTTGGAGTTTTACAACCGACACTTGCAGCGAAACAAAGCTCAGGAACGATAGCCGCACACCGAGGGCGAGGTCTGCCCGTTTTCGTGGATAGCCGCTTTTTCGGCTTCCCCCTCTCCACACCTCACCCCCTTTTCTACTACCAAGACTATCCGAAAAAAGAATATATGCAAAACTCTTTGTTTGAAAGATTTTCTACCTTTGAGAGCTTCTGAGGTTTTTCGTATAATGAAGCCGCAAAGGAGGTCTATGCTATGCGAAAAAAGATGATTGCAATGCTATTTGTGCTGATATTGACATTAAGCGGCTGTGCCGATGTTTCAACAGCCCCCAAAGAAAGTGATAATTATGAGCTTGTAACGGAAACAGAAGCCGCCGCCGAAACAGAAAGCACAGAAAGCAGTTCTTTCTCGGGAAGTAAAGAAAGTGAAAGTGCCAAAACGGATACTGAGCTTGAACGCAATGCCGAAGTTACAGAGTATGAGCTTGTTGAAAGCGAAACTTCAAACCAGAACGAGCCTGTATCGCAAGGAAAAAATCAAGTATCTGAAACAAAACCTGCGGTAACAGAAAGCAGCTCTGCTCCTGTCGAAAAGCCAGAGAAAACAGAGCCGCCTGCGGAGATACCACCGCAGACAGTCCCCGAAGATACAAAGCCTAAAACCGCCTATGATTATGAATTTGACATTGAAACGGTCAAGGAAGATTGTATCGGCATTGGTCTGGATATGGGGCTTGCCTTAGACAGCTCACTCACTCCGAGTAATTCTACTTGGTGGAAACCTGTAACGGCATCACAGAACAATCAGGGCGAAGCATTAAAGCAGAGCCTTGAACGCTATATCACATTCCATACTGTCGAAAATCTCGGCGCATACGGAATTGATGAAATCACAGCTTTTAATATTTATTGCGAAGCAAGAGGAAACGGCAGCTACTCGATTTATTTCCTCTTTGCGTGAGCAGCTATCAGCCTTTTCCCTCTGTTCAAAGACAGAGGGATTTTTTATGCCCAAAATCAAGAAAGGACGGTTTAACAGCCTATGAAAACTAAGTTTACAAAGAAAGGCAGGCGTATCCTGTCGGCGGCTCTCTGCTTGCTGATGATGATAACAGCTCTGCCGATGTCTGCCTTTGCGTGGACGAGCGAGGAAGGTAAAAGCTGCACATCTTCCTTTGGCGATTACTATGTCGGCTCTGACGGCGAGTATTACCGAAGCAAAGCGACCTATTCCTTTATCGTTTATGACAGTAAAGGCAACATTACCGTGCAAAGCATTAACGCAGGTAACGCCAAGCGAAAATATCTGATGACAGATAATAGCGGAACACATCAGGTTTACTGCGTGGAGTCTGGCGTTGATTTCAACACGGGCAATTCCTATGTGTCCAAAAGCGGAAAGAACAGCTCGTATTTTCAAAACCTGCCGACTGACGCTCAGTTCGGTATTATGATGGCTTTGATGTATGGCTGGCACGAGGGTAAATCCTCTCCCGTTGCAGGCACAAATGTAGATGATTATGCTTTTGCGACCCAGACAATTATCTGGGAATATCAGCAGCAGCTCCGCACAAGCCCCTCAAACCGCCAGAGTGCAAACGGGATTGACGGGGACACTTACTACTATTCCCTGAAAGGCAGACCCGCCGAGAAATGCTACAACTGGATTTTGTCGCAGATGTCAAAACACTATACCATTCCGAGCTTTGCAGCAAGAAGCCAGAGCAATGCGGACACCTACACTCTCAAATACAATCCCGATACAAAGAAATACAGCCTGACGCTTGAGGATACCAACAACACATTGTCCGATATTAAGTTTTCCGCAAGCGGTATTTCCGTAACAAGAAGCGGCAACAAATATACTTTTACGAGTGATAAGATGATTACTTCTCCCGTAACAGTATCGGCACAGAAAAATGTCAATCTCGATTGCGGAGAAATGCTTATCTGGGGCTGTGTTGGTAAACAGACAATGGTTTCTGGAGCTTCCGACCCCGTATATTTCTATCTTAAAATCGACACAGAAACCTACGGCACAGGGCAGATTAAAAAGACCTCTGAGGACGGTGTTGTGTCTGGCATTAGCTTCAATATTTCTGGAAACGGTGTAAATAAAACCGTTACCACAGGCGCAGACGGTACGGTAGATGTTCAGCTAATGCCGGGGGTTTACACCGTCACAGAGCAGTCCATTGACCGATACGAGCCGCAGAGCGTTCAAAGGGTAACGATTGTAAGCGGTCATACTGCTACCGTAACCTTTAACAACACCTTGAAGCGTGGCAGTCTGGAGATTATCAAAAACTCTGAGGACAATCTTGTGGAGGGTGTGAAGTTCCACCTTTATGGCACATCTCTTAGCGGCTTGCCCGTTGATGAGTATGCTGTTACCGATGAAAACGGTGTGGCAAGATTTGAAAATGTCCTAATCAGCGGCGAAACACCTTACACCGTAGAGGAAGTAGATACGGCTATTCGCTATGTTGTTCCCGAAAGCCAGACAGCTCCTATTGAATGGGAAAAGGTTACAAGCCGCAGCTTTACGAACATTCTCAAAAAGTTCAATGTGACCGTGACGAAATCCGATGCGGAAACAGGCACGGCACAGGGCGACGCTTCTCTTGCAGGTGCAGTTTACGGCATTTATAAAGGCGAAGAACTGATTGACACCTACACTACGGACGAGAACGGGCAGTTTACAACAGACTATTATATCTGCGATGATGACTGGACTATCCGAGAAATCAGCCCGTCCGAGGGCTATCTGCTCGACACCACCATTCATCATATCGGCGCAGAGCCAGAGCTTTATACCGTAGAGCGCAACAGTACCGCAAACGATGTGAATGAGCAGATTATCAAGGGCAATATCGCCATCATCAAGCATACCGATGACGGAGAAACCCAGATTGAAACGCCTGAAACGGGAGCTACCTTTGAAGTTTATCTGAAATCCGCAGGCAGCTATGACGCTGCAAAGGAAACCGAACGGGATATACTCATCTGTGATGAAAACGGCTTCGCCCAGACAAAGGATATGCCTTGCGGCGTTTATGTCGTAGAGCAGACCTCTGGGTGGGAAGGTCGAGAGCTGATGAAGCCTTTTGATGTGTTCATCAATCAGGACGGTCAGACCTACCGCTATCTTATCAATAACGCTAATTTTGAAAGCTATATCAAAATCGTAAAGAAAGATGCGGAAACAGGTGCTACCATTCCGTATGCAGGCGCAGGCTTCCAGATTTACGACCCCAACGGTGAGCTTGTGACAATGACTTTCACTTATCCCGAAGTGACGACCATTGACACCTTTTATACCACAGCAGACGGTTATCTCATTACGCCGCAGACTTTGGAATACGGCACAGGATACTCAATCGTGGAAGTGCAGGCTCCGTATGGCTATGTTCTGAACTCCGAGCCTGTCTATTTTGATGTAACGCAGGACGGCTCTGCCGAAGAAAGCGGCATTACGGTCATTGAGGTGGTTCGCTCCAATATGGCGCAGAAAGGCACAATTACCGTTTCCAAGTCTGGTGAGGTGTTCACTTCCGTTTCTGAGAATAACGGAATGTATCAGCCCGTATTTGCGGTACAGGGGCTTGAAGGTGCGGTTTATGAGATTACCGCCGCCGAGGATATTTATACTCTGGACGGAACGCTGAGAGCTTCTAAGGGAGAGGTTGTTGACACTATTACCACAGGCACGGACGGAACTGCAAAATCCAAAGAGCTGTATCTGGGTAAATATGAGGTCAAGGAAATCACAGCTCCTTACGGAATGGTGCTGAATGACGAAATTCACGCTGTCGAGCTTGTGTATGCAGGTCAGAATATTGCTGTTACCGAAACCGAAACGAGCTTTTACAATGAAAGGCAGCGTGTGGAAATTGACCTTGTAAAGAGCCTTGAAACAGATGAAGCCTACGGTGTTGGCAATAACGGCGAAATCTTTGATGTAACCTTTGGATTGTATGCAGAAACAGACCTTACCGCCGCAGACGGTACGGTTATCCCCGCCGATGGTCTGATTGAGATTATTTCTCTGGACGAAAACGGCAAAGGCTCGGTCAATAGCGACCTTCCGTTCGGCAGCTACTATGTAAAAGAGCTGTCAACCAATTCCGCTTATGTCCTGAATGAGCAGAAATACCCTGTCCACTTTGAGTACGCAGGTCAGGACACTGCGATTGTTCATCTTTCCGCCAATGACGGCGAAGCTATTGAGAATGAAATCATTTACGGCTCGGTAAGCGGTCTAAAATCCGATGAGGACGGAAACGCTCTGGGCGGTGCGGTTATCGGTATCTTTAAGACAGGTACAGAGGAGTTTACAAAAGAAAATGCTATCCAGACTACCACATCAGCCGATGATGGTAGTTTTTCTTTTGAAAAAGTGCCGTATGGCACTTGGGTAATCCGTGAAATTGAAAGTCCCACAGGTTTTGTACTCTCCGAGGAAGAAATCGCCGTAACTGTCGGCAAAGTTGATGAGGTCGTGGAAATCGAGCTTGTGAACTACTTTATCAAGGGGAATATTGAACTGACTAAGGTTGACGCAGATTATCCCGACAATAAGCTCACAGGTGCGGTCTTTGAGGTGTATGCCGATACAAACGGCAACGGCGAATTTGATAAAGACGATAAGCTGTGCGGCGAAATGACTGAGCTTGAGGGCGGCGTTTATCGAATGACCGAGCTGCGCTACGGCAAGTATTTCGTCCGTGAAAAAACAGCTCCAGACGGCTTTGTGCTTGATGATGGCGTGTACGGCGTTTCCATCGAGGAAAACGGCAAGACCTATACCGTAGAAAACAAAGCAGGCGTTGGCTTTATCAATGACGCACAGAAAGGCTCTCTCAAAATCGTAAAGACTTCCTCTGACGGCAAAGTTGAGGGCTTCTCTTTCCGTGTGACAAGTGCTGACGGCTACGACCAGACCTTTAAGACCGATAAGAACGGAGAAATCTTTATTGAGGGCTTGCGTATCGGTGAATACACCGTGTCCGAAGTCAGCGACTCGGCTTCCGCAGGATATATCCTTCCTGCCGACAAACAGGCAACCGTCAAAACAGACTCTACTACGATTGTTGAAATGCACAATGAGTTCAGGGATACGCCAAAAACAGGCGATGACTTTAATCTGGGCTTGTGGGTAAGCCTTGCGGCTGCTTCCGTTATCGGTGCAGGCGTTCTCGGCTTTGTCAGCTTCAAGAAAAAGAAAAAGGAGGACTGATTTATGGACGCTAAAACCATTATCGCCATTGTGCTTGTAGTGTTTATCGTCGGTGCGGCAATATGGCTTAATATCCGAAACAGAAAGAAGAAATAACCCGATATGACAGGAAAAGGGCGGCTTATGTTGATAAGCCGCCCTCTTTCCATATATGGAGGCAATCTATGAAAAATCTGAAAACCATTGAAGCTAAGGTAAAGGCTATTCTGCAAAAGAACGAGGACGCAAGAAACGATGATATGACCCTCTATCTGATTGTGTGCAACACCTATTTGAAAGGTGCAGGAGCAATGCCCTTTGCGGAAGTAATGGAACAGTATAAATATCTCGGTCTGCCGAGCTTTGAGAGCGTGGGCAGAACACGCCGTAAGCTGCAAGCAAAATATCCAGAGCTTGTGGGGAACGCCCGTGTAAGGCGGCTCCGTGCCGAAGGCGAAAAGGCATACCGCAAATACGCTAAGGAATGAGGTGTGAAATGGAAGAAAAACGCATAAACGGCGGTTATGAAATCATCGAAAGCTGTACTATCGGGAGCAACGAGCTTGTCATCGGTCATAACGCCAAAGCCCCCAACCCGTATGTGTGTTGGTACTGCAAGGACGGCTCGGATTATTTTTGGGGATATTACTGCAATCAGTTATCGGAAGCGAGGGAAAAGCTGAATGAACGCTACCAAAGAGAGTGCTGTATGCCCTACAACCAGCCCGATAAAAAACAGAAAAGCCGTGATGACCGTGAGCGATAAACGAAAATATGACTGCACGAACTGTCCTTATCCCCGATATAAGGACGGGTCTGTTATTTTCTGCGATGTCTGTATCCGCAGGATTTTAGACGAGCAGAAAGAGGAAAAGAAACGAAAGGAGCAATCGAATGAGTGAAGAAAAACGAATGCTCGGCAATTATGAGGTCGTGAACAGCATTTATATTGGCGACAAAGAGGTTGTTTTCGGTGTAGATAAAAGCGATAAATACCCTTTCCTTGTAAGCTACTGCGACTACCATAATCCATTTGGTGTGCCGTGGGCAACAGAAAGCGTTGGTTGTGACGATTATCTGGAAGCTATGGGGATTTTCATTCAGCGAGTACAGTCCCAGATAGAGCAAACCAAATCCGAATTATCCAAATTCGCTTTTGACAATACCGTGTTCACGAAAGACCATTGTATTCCAGACAAACGCAGCAGCAGTATTGTCGGCAAGGTTGTCGTTATCAATGCAGAGCCGAAACGGTATGAATATCAGCACCCTGCTTTTCAGCTCGTTTTGGCGGACGGCGGCAATGGAGCAACAGGCGGCAGAGGTAACGCTGTCTTTGGCACTTGCCTTGCCACAGGCGAAAAATCCAGATGGGAACGGTACGATGTGTTAGGAGAAATCAAGCCCGAATGTATGCCTGATTGGGCAAAGGAAGCTCTTGCAAAAATCAAGGAGCAGCAGAAAGAGAAAAAACAGAAAAATCGGGAGGAACGCTGATATGGAGATACGAGCCTTAACCCCTGCCGAACAGAAATACACCTACGCTCAAAGTATGCAGCTTGAGGGACAGACAAGTAATATCGGACACTTGCGTGGAGATTTTGCATCTTCTGGATATGGCTTTTACACTACTTGGTTTGATACAAGACCACAATGGAAAACGGACGAATTTAAGAAAGAGCTTGACGAGGTTATCAATTCGCTTCGTGAGGACAAGGGACTTTTGCACAACCGTTATGATATGAGTGCGTTTGCAAAGCATTATCCTGAAAGCGCATTTGCAGGAAGCTATTGCACCGAGTACGGTTTCCGTGTGGATACAGAAAAACACGCCTTTCTGTTTCGGTGCAACCCGACTAAGGGCGATTACAATTTTTACTGCTATTGCTTTGTGAAAGAATGGCTTGATAAGCATATCCAAAAAGCTGAACAGGGTATCCGATTTATCGACCCAAATTACAAAGAGCTGTTTCGTATCCCAGACGGCGGCAAAATCATCATCACATCATCGTGGGGAGAAAAAACCGAACGCCCCTGCCGTTTTATTGACGAGTATCATACCGAGATTGGAAATAACATTTTCCATATCTGCGAGTTTGCCGAGCGTATGGAACAAAACGGAGCGACCTATGAGCCAAAGCCCACAGAGCCGCAGACGGTAACAAAAGCCCCAAAGCATAAAGATTTAGAACGATAGGAGGTTTTGAAAATGGCACTCAACCAAAAGGCAATCAAGGTGCTTGGTAAGGTCTTTGAAGCAGGCTTTACTGATGAAAAGTCGATTGCCGCTATGACAATGGACGATATTCTTGCGATACAGGGTATCACCATAGCCGACATCGGTATTATCAATGAGCTGCAAAAGAGTATCAAGGCAAATAAGGTCATTTCCTTTTTTAGCGGTGAAATGAAAGAATGACTATGACAATCAGCGATAAGGAGGTGTGCAAAGAATGGCTGCGAAGTATCAGCTAATTACAGAGCTGTATCGGCGCACAGGCGTGGCGGTTGCTAAAAATCCGCAGGCGTGGCAGAGTTTTTTGTCTGCCGCTTGCCGCAACTATAAATGCCGATTTGATGAACAGCTCTTGATTTACGCTCAACGCCCTGACGCTGTTGCGGTAGCACAGCTTGAAACTTGGAACAAGCAGTTTAAGCGTTGGGTAAATAAAGACAGCAAAGGCATTGCGGTGTTCGACCCGAAAGGTCGTAGGAACACGCTGAAATACTATTTTGATATATCCGATACGCACGAGGGTTATTACGGCAGCCGCCCTGTTCCGATATGGCAGATGAGTGAGCGATACGAGCAGGCAGTTATTGAACGGCTTTCCGACAGATTTGGCGATGTGGAAAGCACCGACCTTGCTTCGGTGCTGATGGAAACGGCAAAAAACGCAGTTGAGGACAATTTGCAGGATTATATGCCGCAGCTCAAATCCTGTACGCAGGATAGTTTGTTAGAGGGTCTTGACGATTATAATATCGAGGTCATTTACCGACAGCTTGCGGTCAACAGCGTAGCATATATGCTGATGAGCCGTTGTGGTGTTGATACCGAAGCGGTATTTGAGCGTGAGGATTTTGCGGAAATCATTAACTTTAATACTCCTGCCACTATCAACGCCCTCGGTATTGCTACAAGCGACATTTCTGAAATGGCACTCAGGGAAATCTCTCAGACTATCCGAGATGTGCAAATTGCGGAGAAAAGTCAAAATCGCACCTTTGCGCCGCAATCTCAAACACGCTATGATGTAGGCAGAGAACAAGCCGAAAGGAGTAATCATAATGAGCGAAATCACATACACCAAACAAGGGGATTATCTTATTCCCGACCTGACATTACCGACAGAGCCAGAAATTCAGCTTGGCAGATACGCTTTGATGCACAGGGATTATCTGGAGCAGCACAAACGAGTGACCTACCTCAACCTGCTGACATCGGGCGAGCTGAACAAACATCTTTACGAGGTGGAACAGACGGCTCTTACGAGGTTGGAGCTTCTGACAAAACAGCTTTGCAAGGAGCAGGGCGTGACGGAGGAACTGAAAGAAAAAGCACCGATGCAATGGGTCGGGCTGATGAACAATATCCGCAGTCAAGCGGAGGAAACGATACTGAACGAGCTGATTTACAGCTAAATGTCGCTGATGAACAGCAGGTCACAGTTAATCTCCCCACCGTAGAGGAACAGATTGAAATGTTAGCTGAAGCAGAGGACGAAAAATCCTCTGCTTTTGTTATTTCTCAGGAAGATATTGACTCTGTTCTCCAAAGAGGAAGCGGATTTCAGAATGGTAAATACCGTATCTACCGTCGGTTTCAAAAGAATGAGGACGGCAAAAGCAATATTGATTTTCTCAAAAAAGAGTACGGCACAGGCGGCGGTACGCATTATTTCCCAGACGGTACGCAGGGACACACTTGGCACGACGGGAAAGGCATTGCGATTGAAAAGTACGGCTCATCTGCAAACCCCGACCTTGTTTTTTCTTGGGCAAAGGTCGAAAAACGACTGCGTGAGCTGATAAAGAATGACCGCTACCTGAATGAAAAGGAAAAAGACCACTACGCCGATTATCTCGAAAGTGAGGAAGCTCCGCAGTACGAAATCGACACGCAAAGGAAAATGGCAAGGCAGCGTTTCATCGACGCAAACCGTGACCTTCCCCCTGCCGATAAGAGAGATACCCTTGCTTTGCGGCTGTCCGATTTTATCCGTGATTTAGACCATTATGAGAAAGACCTGCTTGAAAATGTGGAGCGTACCGACCTTGCAGATGTGACCGCCGAACAAATGGAACAGCATTTAGGCGACCCCGCTACTGTTCAGCAGCTCATTGATTTTCTTGCTTTGGTACAGGGAAAGACCGCCGATGTTTACAGCCGCAGCAATGCGTGGCGGTTTTCACAGGAGCTTATGGAGCTGTATCCTCTCCGCTATGTCTATCACGAGGACGATGTTGTATATATCGGGGCAGACAAATATGAGATTGCGGCGTTTGATGAAAACGCTGTTTCTCTGCGTAATCCCGACTTTCCATTGTTCGGCAAGGAACTCAGCCGAGCTGATTTTGAGGAAAAGTTAAAGGAAAACCCTGCTAACGACCATTTGAAAGTGGTCGTTACCGAAAAGCAGAGTGTTCAAACACCGTCCGAAGAAAAGCCAGACAGCATAAAGTTCTCTATCGGATTTTCGGAACACCCCGCCTTTTATGACAGGCAGTTTAATGACCGATATACCGATTTGAGCTTTGCTCTGGGCAACTACCTTCTCGGCGTTCTGGACGAAAAGCAGCACCGTGAGCGTGAGAGCAAGGATAATGTCGGCTGGTATCATAAGACCGATTTTGAGATTACCGCTACTATCGGCGGCGAAGATTTCCATTATGAAGGACGGTTTGATATTGGCGACGGCGAGGGCGACCTTATCTCCCATATCAAAAACTTTTACGAATACTCCCTGTCCCCGAATTGCCCGTTTATTCCCGAATGGAAGAAACAGGGCGAGGATTATTACCGTGAACAAATAGAAAGCCTGCAATGGGGACGAGATATGTTTGTACCTTATCTGGAGCAGCATAAAACGCTCACCCCAGAGGACGAAAAGCTCTATGCGGAGATTATGGCAACAGAAAGCGACTGGTTTGCCCCTGCCGAGGAAGAAAAGCAAACGCCGCACTATACCGTAGAATTGACTTCCGATGCCTTTGCCGACCCGTTTATCATACGGGATAACACCGTACCAGACGGGCAAGACGGGCAGTATTACGATGTGGGCGGCATTTACCAGACCTTTGAAACCGAGGAGGAAGCGCAGGAATACGCCGACACTCTGAATAGTGCTGAAAGCATCGTCAAGCTGTTTGCCCAAAAAGATGCGGAACGAAGCCAGCAGGAACAGCCCGACAAGCAGGATAACGCTGACCTTATCGGCAAGGAAATTCTTATTGATAACCGCCGCTATGTCATTGAAAGCATCAGCGAAATAAGCGGCGATGTGTCAATGCGGGATATTACCTTTGCCGATGCCGTGGGCTTTCCCATCAACCGTGTGGAGAAAATCGGTTATATCCGCAGCCTGCTTAGTAAGGTGCAGGAAGAAAAACAGCCCGATAAGGCGGTATCTCCCGCCCCTGCCCCCTCAGAGCCACGGCACAATTACCGCATTACCGAGGATACTTTGGGTGTCGGCGGCGCAAAAGAAAAGTTCCGCAATAATATGGCGGCTATCAATCTCTTACACGAATTGGAGCTTGAAAACCGACTTGCCACGCCCGAAGAACAGGAAACCCTTTCAAAGTATGTCGGTTGGGGCGGTCTGTCTATGGCGTTTGATGAACACAATACGGCGTGGGCTGATGAGTTCAAAGAGTTGTATGCAAGCCTCTCACCAGAAGAATACCGTGCGGCAATGGAGTCTACCCTGACAGCATTTTACACGCCGCCCGTTGTAATCAAGGGTATGTATGAAGCTCTTGAGCGTTTGGGCTTTTCTGAGGGCAGTATTTTAGAGCCGTCCTGCGGAACGGGAAACTTTTTTGGTCTGCTTCCCGATGAGATGGCAGGCTCGAAGCTCCGCGGTGTGGAAATCGACCCCCTTACGGGAAAAATCGCAAAGCAGCTCTACCAGAAAGCAAATATCTCCGTGCAGGGCTTTGAAGAAACAAAGCTCCCAGACGACCACTTTGATGTGGTTATCGGCAATGTGCCGTTTGGAGATTTCAAGGTCAACGACAGCCGATACAACGCCCAGAAGTTCCTCATTCACGACTACTTTTTCGCAAAGGCTCTTGATAAAGTCCGTGCAGGCGGTGTCGTTGCGTTCATTACCTCTAAGGGAACAATGGATAAGGCAAGCCCTGAAATACGCAAATATATTGCCCAGCGAGCCGAGCTGCTCGGAGCTGTCCGACTGCCCGACAACACTTTCCGAGCAAACGCAGGCACAGAGGTTACAAGTGACATTCTCTTTTTGCAGAAGCGTGACCGCATTGCAGACATCGAGCCAGATTGGGTACACCTTGATACCGATGAGAACGGCATTACGATGAACAGCTATTTTGTGCAACACCCAGAGATGATTTTGGGCGAGATGAAAATGGAAAGCACACGCTTTGGTTTTGACTCCGCCTGCAAAGCCTATCAGGATATACCTCTGTCGGAGCTGCTTCATAACGCCGTCCAGAACATTCAGGGAGAAATCCCAGAGTACGAAAGCGAGATTGACGAAATCTCTGACGGGCAGGACGCTTCCATTCCCGCCGACCCGAATGTGCGTAACTTCTCGTATGCGCTGGTGGACGGCAAGGTTTATTTCAGAGAAAATGACCGTATGACCCCTGCGGCGGCGTCTGTTACCGCAGAAAACCGCATTAAGGGACTTATCCAAATCCGTGATTGCGTGAGAAAGCTCATAGAGTATCAGACAGAGGATTACCCAGATGATTTGATACGCACCGAGCAGGAAAATCTAAACCGTTTGTATGACAGCTTTACGCAGCAGTACGGACTTATCAACAGCCGAGGAAACTATCTCGCTTTTGCGTCGGACGAGAGCTACTTCCTTTTGTGTTCTCTGGAGGTGCTTGACGATGAGGGCAATTTCAAAAGAAAAGCGGATATGTTCACGAAAAGGACGATAAAGCCCCACCGTGAAATCACTTCCGTTGAAACCGCAAGCGAAGCTCTTGCCCTGTCTATCGGTGAAAAAGCCCGTGTTGACTTGCCCTATATGGAACAGCTCACAGGCAAACCGAAAGAAGAAATCATAAAGGACTTGCAGGGCGTTATCTTCCGTATCCCCGCAGCCGAGCCTGCTCAATATGTAACTGCCGATGAGTATTTGTCTGGCAATGTAAGAGCCAAACTCATAACCGCCGAAGCCGCAGCAAATGAAAATCCAGAGTTTGCGGTCAACGCACAAGCCTTAAAGCAGGTCATACCGCAAGACCTGTCGGCGGCTGAAATCTCTGTCCGTTTGGGTACGACTTGGATACCGCAGGAGGATATTCAAAGGTTTGTAATGGAGCTTTTAACTCCGTCAAGCTATGCACAAAACCGTATCAGGGTAAGATATACCCCGATTAACGGCGATTGGTTTATCGAGAATAAGAGTTCCGATTACGGAAATATAAAGGCGGACAGCACCTACGGTACAAAGAGGGCTTCCGCCTATCGTATTATTGAGGATACTCTAAATCTCCGTGATACCCGTATTTTTGATTATGTCTATGACGAGAACGGAAACAAAAAAGCCGTATTCAACGCAAAGGAAACCACGGCGGCACAGGCAAAACAGGAAGCAATCAAACAGGCGTTTCAGGATTGGATATGGAAAGACCCAGAACGGAGAAACCGCCTTGTCAGGTATTACAATGACACTTTTAATTCTGTCCGTCCCCGTGAGTACGATGGAAGTCATATTACTTTCGGCGGCATCAGCCCAGAAATCACCCTAAGACCGCACCAAGTAAACGCTATCGCTCATATTCTCTATGGCGGCAATACGCTCCTTGCCCACAAGGTAGGTGCGGGAAAAACCTTTGAAATGGTAGCCGCCGCACAGGAAAGCAAGCGGCTCGGACTTTGCAATAAAGCGATGTTCGTTGTTCCAAATCATCTTGTCGGTCAATGGGCTTCTGAGTATCTGCGTCTGTATCCGAGTGCTAATATCCTTGTGACACGAAAGCAGGATTTTGAAACGGGAAACCGCAAAAAGTTCTGTTCCCGTATTGCCACAGGCGATTACGATGCTGTCATTATCGGGCATTCGCAGTTTGAGAAAATCCCGATGAGCATTGAACGGCAACGGGAACAGCTCGAACAACAGCTCGATGACATTGAGCGTGGTATTGACGATGTGCAGGCAAGCAAAGGAGAACAGTTCACGGTCAAGCAGCTTATGAAAACCCGAAAAGGGATAAAAGCAAAGCTCGACAAGCTCAACGATACCAAGCGCAAGGACACGGTAATCGACTTTGAACAGCTCGGTATTGACAGGCTCTTTATTGATGAGAGCCATTTTTACAAGAACTTGTATCTCTACACGAAAATGCGGAATGTCGGCGGCATTGCCCAGACCGAAGCTCAAAAATCAAGCGACCTGTTTATGAAATGCCGTTATCTGGACGAAATCACAGGCAACCGAGGGACAATATTTGCAACGGGTACGCCTATCAGCAATTCAATGGTAGAGCTGTATTCTGTTCAACGGTATTTGCAGTATGATACTTTACTGCGGAACGGCTTGCAGCATTTTGACAGTTGGGCTTCTACCTTTGGAGAAACCGTAACGGCTCTGGAGCTTGCCCCAGAGGGTACAAACTACCGAGCTAAGACACGCTTTGCCAAGTTTTTTAATCTGCCAGAGCTGATGTTGATGTTCCGTGAGGTGGCGGATATACAGACCGCCGATATGTTAAAACTCCCCGTGCCGAAAGTAAATTACCACAATATCAAGACCAAGCCGAGCGAGATACAGACCGAAATGGTAGCTGCTCTTGCAAGCCGAGCTGAGAAAGTCAGGGCAAGGCTTGTAGAGCCGAATGTTGATAATATGCTCAAAATCACGAATGACGGGCGCAACCTTGCTCTCGACCAGAGAATGATTGACCCGATGCTGCCAGACGACCCGAACAGCAAGGTCAACACCTGTATCGACAATGTGTACCGTATCTGGGAGGAATACGCCGACACAAAAGCTACGCAGCTTGTGTTTTGCGACCTCTCCACTCCGAAGAATGACGGCACATTCAACATCTACGATGATGTGCGTGAGAAATTGGTTTCCCGTGGTATCCCTGCCGAGCAGATACGGTTTATCCACGAAGCGACCTCAGATGCACAGAAAAAAGAACTGTTCGCAAAGGTACGAAGCGGCGAAGTTCGTGTATTGTTAGGCTCTACCCCAAAAATGGGCGCAGGCACGAATGTTCAGGACAGGCTCATAGCCATTCACAATTTGGACTGTCCGTGGCGACCGAGTGACCTTGAACAACGGCAAGGGCGTATTGAAAGACAGGGAAATATGTTCCCAGAGGTTGAGGTTTACCGCTATGTAACTGAGCAGACCTTTGACGCTTATCTCTATCAGTTGGTAGAAAGCAAACAGAAATTCATATCCCAGATAATGACGAGCAAAAGCCCTGTCCGTTCTGCCGAAGATGTGGACGAGGTTGCTTTGTCCTTTGCGGAGGTCAAAATGCTTGCCACAGGTGACGAGCGTTTTAAGGAAAAAATGGACTTAGACATTCAGGTTTCCAAGCTCAAAGTGCTGAAACAAAGCTATCTATCCGAGCATTACGACCTTGAGGACAGGATACTCAAACACTTCCCTCAGACCATTGCGGAGTATGAACAGCGTATTGTCTGCTACAAAGCTGACACAGCTCTTACCGAACAGCACAAGCCGCAGGGCGAGGAAAAGTTTTGTCCGATGACATTGCGTGGTATCAGCTACACCGAAAAAGCCGCCGCAGGCGAAATGCTCATTGCGATTTGCAAGGAATATCCCTTGTCCGCACCTATTGAAATCGGCTCATATCGTGGTTTCAAAATGGAGATTTTCTATGATACGGTGGGTACTCATTACTGCCTTAACCTCTGCGGGCAAGCGAAATACAAGGTAGAATTAGGCTCTGACCCTCTGGGAAACCTGACCCGAATTGAAAACGAGCTTGCCAAGCTCCCCGCACGGTTGGAAGCCGCACAGACCAAACAGGCAGAAACCATCGCACAGCTTGAAAACGCAAAGGTCGAGGTACAAAAGCCCTTTGCATTTGAGGAGGAACTGAAAGAAAAATCGGAACGGCTGAACGCTCTCAATATCGAGCTTAATCTGGATAAGAAAGACCCTGCCGTACTTGACGCAGAGCCAGAACAAGCCGAGGAACAGCCTGAGAGAAAATGTGCAAATCGTGAGAGATAAAGGAATTTGCAGATTTGTATTGCCTTATTTGGGGCGGTATAATAGGGCTGTGAAATGAAAATCGGAGGTGGTTAGATGGCAAAGGACTTGAGCTTCAGCACATTTCTCGATGAATACGATGCTGATTTTTTCGATTATCTCAGCAAGACAAGCGCTGCTTGTCATTCCGACAAAAGGTATAAAGAGCTGACGGAGCAGATAAAAACGCTCTACGAACAGCACCCCAATGTGAAAGCCGTCCTTGATATAGACAGACCTTGCGAGCTGTCTGAGGAGGATTGCACCGCTTTGGTCGAGGTGCTGAAATACAAAAACGAGATGGCAGGTTTAGGGCTGAAAGAGGTTTATTTCAAAGGCTGTATAGATTGCGTCAGCTATCTTAAAAAACTGAATATGCTCTAATCCGTTGCGGCATCAGCGTGAAGCTGATGCCGCTTTTACATAGCCTTAGCGATAGAAAAGTTCATAAGAATGTGCTATAATTAAAATTACAAATTGGAATTTTTCAAGGAGGATTTACAATGAAATGTATGAAATGTCATAACACATTGCACTCAGAAATCGGCGAATTTTCTATGACTATTAACGGAAAAAGTATAAAGGTCATAAATGCACCTGTATTACATTGCAAGAACTGTAATTCGGTAATTATTAGCGACGAAGTAAAAGAAAAGGCAAAAGAATTTTCAAAAGTATATTTATATCCAGACAATACTCTTGATTACGCAGAATGTGAAGCCGGAACGATTATGTCGGTAATGAATTTACTGCTTTGATGACGACAAATCCTAATTTATAGTTACAATTAAATATGTTTTACATAGCCGAGAGGTTTTCTGAGTTGAAAATCCCTCGGCTTTTTCTATTTCTGGAGGTGATTTTATTGAATGAGAAGTAATCGACCCTATGTGCAGCTTGACCCTGCCGTGATTGAGCAGGCACGGCAAATGGACTTGCTGTCCTATCTGCAACGGTATGAGCCAAACAATCTGAAGCGTGTGGCAGGCAATGTATATTGCACCAAAGAACACGACAGCTTGAAGATTTCCAACGGCAAATGGTATTGGTGGTCGAGAGGTTTCGGCGGCGTTTCTGCCCTTGATTATCTCATTAAGGTTAAGGAATACAGCTTTGTGGAAGCCGTAGAACTGCTTACAGGTATCACGGCGGACTGGAAGCCGCCGCCCGTCCCTGTTTCAAAAGATGAGCCGAAGGAATTGCTTTTACCGCCGAAAAATAAGGACTGCAACCGAGTGACCGAGTACCTTTTCGGGCGTGGAATTGACCTTTCAATCATACAGGACTGTATTGCGGACGGTACAATTTTTGAAAGCTCCAAGTATCACAATGTCGTGTTTATCGGAAAGGACGAAAGCGGAACACCCAAGTATGCCGCCTACCGTGGCACGATAGGAAGCTCTTTTAAGGGGGACGCATCGGGCAGCGACAAACGGTATTCGTTCCGACTTCTGGCAGACAAACCGAGTGATACCGTGCATTTATTTGAAGCCGCCATTGATTTACTGTCCTACGCCACCTATCTAAAGTGTGAGGGAAAGGACTATAAATCGGAAAATCTGCTCTCTCTTTCGGGTGTGTATCAGCCTAAGAAAGAGATTAAGGAAAGCAAAATCCCCATAGCCCTGACCACATTTTTGAAAGCAAATCCCCGTATCAAGACTATTTTTCTGCATCTGGATAACGACAAAACGGGAAGGCTGTGTACCGCCGCCCTCAAAGAATTGTTGCAGAAAGACTACAAAATCGTTGATGAGCCGCCGCCTGTCGGTAAGGACTTCAACGATTTTTTATTGTCCTATCTGGGAATTGCAAGACCGATTTCAAGCCGTGAAAGGAGTGATGCCCGTTGATTGTCCGCAGATTTTGACCCGAAGAATAACACGACAAACCCAAAAATTAAATGTTGAAAGCGAGGAAATAACCATTGAAAAAGTATGATGTAACCCTGACTGCCCACTATGAAAAGACCATTTCTGTTTGTGCTGAAAGCGCAGAACAGGCAAAGGCAAAGACCGAAATTATCCTGTTCGATACCGACCTTATCAACTTTACCGATGAGGATTTTATCTGCGGTGAAGCCAAAATCAACGAGTCTTGTGAGGACGGTGCTGAAGATACCGACGAAGAAGAAGCGAACGAGGACGAATGTTGTTCGGACTGTCCGTACTTCTGTCCCGTGTGCGGAGAATGTATGTGTGAGGACGAGTGCAACGAGTAATGTCTTACCAAGCACTGAATTTGGTTATCCAAATTCGCTTGTTAGGGGGCAACCCCTAATACCCCGTTAGACAGAAAGGAGTTTAAGAATGATTGAGTTTATATTTTTCATTATCGGCGTAATGCTCGGCGGTCTGACAGGTGTAGTGATTATGTGCTGCTTGCAGATAAACCGACTTGCTGAGAGAGAGGAAGTGAAAAATGCGAAAACGAAATGTGCAGATACTTTTCCGCTTGACTGAGGAAGAAGCCGAACAGCTCTACTCTCTCGTTCAAAAATCAGGCTGCTCAAAAGAAGCGTTCCTGAGAGGAATGGTAAAAGGTTATCGGCTCTGCGAAAAGCCTGACCCAGAGTTTTATAAAATGATGCGTGAGCTGTCTGCCATTGGCAACCGTATCAATCAGCTTGCGGCAAAAGCCAACGCCCTGAACTTTGTGGACGCTCCGATGCTGAAAGAGGAAGCGCAAAGGTGGCACGAGTTTCAAATCGCTGTCCGAAAAAAATATCTGCTTCCAAGAAAAGCACCGTAATGGCAGTCTGTGAAATATGGGATGTGCGTGGCAGGCTCGACCACCCCATAGATTATGCGGAAAATCCCGAAAAGACAGCTAACCCCAAATACACCGAAGCGGATTTGCAGGCTATGGTCGATGTAATGGAATATGCCACCAACAAGGATAAGACCGAGCAGCGTTATTTTGTCACAGGCGTAAACTGCGACCCGACCACCGCCAGAGATGAAATGATGATTGCAAAAGCGCAATGGAACGATGAAAGCGAGATTGTCTGCTATCACGGTTTCCAGAGCTTTAAGCACGGTGAGGTTACGCCAGAGCAGGCGCACGAGGTCGGTGTAAGACTTGCCCAAAAGATGTGGGGCGACAGATTTCAGGTTATCGTTGCCACTCACCTAAATACCGACTGTCTGCATAACCACTTTGTCGTAAACTCCGTATCCTTTACGGACGGCAAGCATTACCACGACAACAAAGCAAACCTGCGGCTTTTGCGACAGCGTTCCGATGAGCTTTGCCGTGAATATGCCCTGTCCGTCATTGAACACCCAAGCGGAAAGAAAAAGCCATACGCTTTGTATCAGGCTGAGAAAAACGGTATGCCCACGAGGGATAATGTTACACGGCAGGCGGTGGACGAAGCTATCAGCAAGTCATTCACGTTGAAAGACTTTGACCGCATTATGGCTGAAATGGGATACCGTGTGAGCTTTGACCCAAACCGCAAATATTGGACGGTCATCGGTAAGGGGTGGAAACGCCCGAAGCGGCTGTATAAGCTCGGAGAAGAATATACCAACGAGAGGATTATGGAGCGTATCACAGAAAACTCCTACGCTGTGAAGTTCTCCAAATTTACCGAGCCGCAAAGGACAGTCAAGGTGTTCCGTGTCAAAGGCTCTCTAACGGGGGCTAAAAAAATCGGCGGATTGCGGGGGCTGTATCTGCACTACTGCTACAAGCTCGGTATCCTGCCTAAAAATAAAAAACAGAATTACGCAAGGCTTCATTATCTTTTGAAAGACGACTTAATGAAAATGGAAGCTATCACACAGGAAACAAGGCTGCTATGCCGTAATCGCATTGATACGGTAGAGCAGCTCTTGTCATATAAAGGCTCTTTGGAAACGGAAAAAACCGACCTGCTTCAAAAGCGCAAGGAACTTTATTCTATCTCCCGCAAAACAGGCGGCGAAGAAAAGGAAGCAATACGGTCACAGCTTTCCGATTTATCCAAACGCCTGAGCGTTATACGAAAGGAGGTCAGGCTGTGCGAGAGTATCGAAGCCCGTAACGCTGCTCTCAAAGAAAAGTTATCCACCATACGGGCAGATGAAGAACAACAACGAAAGGAGCTGATGACGAATGAATACAAGCGGCGAAGCGGCAGAACAAATCGTCCGAATGAGCTTGGAAGGATTTGAGGTCGCAGCCAAAATCACAGGCGCAGGTGCGAAGAACATCGCCGTTCTCCTCTATTCCATTCTGAAAGAGGAAAAGAAAACAAAGGGCAAAGCAAGGCTTACCAATATGCTCCGTTCTGGCAAGGAGCTGAAAGTCTTTACCGTAAAAAACGGCGACCTGAAGAAGTTTACGCAGGAAGCTAAAAAGTACGGCGTACTTTACTGCGTCCTTGCGGACAGAGGAAACAAAGACCCAAATGCGGAGGTCGATGTGATTGCCCGTGCGGAGGACGCATCGAAAATCAGCCGTATTGCGGAACGCTTCAAATTGGCGTCGGAAACCACCGCTTCTATTGTGACCGAAACCGAGAAATCCAAAGATGAAAAAACAGGTCAGCCAGAGCCAGACATCGGCGTACAGGAAAAAGCCGAGAAAGACAAGCTGCTCGATGAGCTTATGGGTAAGCCTATCCAAAAGGAGGAAAATGCTCAAAACCCCTCATTGGCAAAGACCGAAAAATCCCCTCAGTCCGAGCCTATCTCAGAGCAGCCAAAGAAGTCCGCAGAGGGGGCTACTATGACTAAGGACGAAAAACCGTCCGTCAGAGAGGAACTGCGGAAAATCAAGGAGAGCCGAAAGGAACAGGAAGCGGATACTTCTTCTGCCCTGGACAAAAGCTCTGCTTCTGACAGGGCGAAGAAGCAGCCCGCAGGCAAGACCGAGCATAAGCAGCCCCAGAGAAAGAAAAAGAAACCCAAATCTAAAGAAACGAGGTAAAACAGAATGAGCATTTATGATGTGTTTAACGGCGGCAGCAAACCGTTTGATAAAGCGGAATGGGCAGCCCAGAAACAGGCGCAGCGCAAGGAAGCCTATGAGCTGATTGACAACACCTGCGCCGAAATGATGATAAGCGGCGACAGCTTCCGTCAGTATCTTGATGTGCAGGGGCGTTTTGACCGTTACTCGGTTGCAAACGCTATTTTGGTATCGGCACAGATGCCCGAAGCGACACAGCTTAAAGACTACAACACTTGGAAGCAGAGCCGTGTCTATGTGAACAAGGACGCACAGAAAGTTGTTATCCTTGAGCCGAGCAAGGAATATACCCGTGATGACGGTACAAAGGGTATTTCCTATAACGCCAAAGTGGTATATGACATTTCCGAAACATCGGCAAAAGAGAGAATGCAGCCGCAGGAGCAGAAATCTATGCGTGAGCTTGTATCGGCTTTGATTGACGCAAGCCCCGTGCCTTGCGTTCCTGTTGATGACTTGGAACTGCCTGCCTACTATGACAGCTCTCAGCAGACTATCTTTGTCAAAAAGGGACTTTCTGAGGAAGTGCTGTTTATCAGTATGGCAAAGGAAGTATCTGCGGCGGTTTATGACTTTAAGTACAATGAGAGCCGTGATACTTCCGATTTCAAATCCTTTTGCGTTGCCTATATGGTAAGCTCCCGTTACGGCGTGGATACCAAAGGCTTTGATTTTTCCAGACTGCCCAGAGAGTATGACGGAATGGATACGCAGGTATTTAAGGGAGAGCTTGGTACAATGCGTGATGTTCTGGGTGAAATCCAGAACGATATGTATAAGAGTATGGAGAAAAACAAGTCTGCAAGGAACAAAGAACAGGAACGCTAATCGGAGGTGCAGCTTATGAAAGAAGAACGATACCATATCGCACTTGATAAGTACGATAAAAATATCGTTATCAATGCGCTCAACAACCTGAGAAATCGGCAGATACAGGAGGAACGCCCCACCGAGCCTGTTGATGAGCTGATTGACAAGGTAGCCAACGCACCGACCAGAAAGGTCAAGGTTGTTCCGTGCAGGTGCAATGAGGAACGATGACAAAAAAACGGGCTTAATCCTTTCTGTCTGCGGTATTGTTCCTGTTATATGGCTTGCCCTGATGACAGCACCCTATGTGGGTGGAGGTTTGGTTGAAATAATCCGAGGTCTGCCCGTAGCTATGGGCAATCCGTTTCAAATAACGGTGTGTGAGGACAGCGTAAAGACTGTCCTTATTTTTTTGCTTGCCTACGCTATGGGTATCGGCATTTATTTCTCTACACGCAGGAACTACCGCAGGCGTGAGGAACACGGCTCGGCTAAATGGGGCGATGCGGGGGCTTTGAACAAGAAATACCGTGATAAAGACCTGTCCGCAAATAAGCTGCTCACCCAGAATGTCCGTATAGGCTTGGACGGGAAAAAGCACCGCCGCAATTTGAACATTTTAGTTTGCGGGGGAAGCGGTGCGGGAAAAACAAGGTTTTTTTGTAAGCCGAACGCAATGCAATGCAACACCTCAATGGTAATTTTAGACCCGAAAGGCGAAATCGTGCGAGATGTGGGCGGACTGCTTGAAAAGAAAGGCTATGAGGTGCGTGTCCTTGACCTTATCAATATGCACCGCAGCCATTGTTACAATCCCTTTGTTTATCTGCGTGATGATAATGATGTGCAAAGGCTTGTAACCAATCTCTTTAAGGCGACCACTCCGAAAGGCTCACAGTCGCAAGACCCATTCTGGGATACGGCGGCAAGTATGCTTCTGTTGGCGTTGGTGTTCTATCTGAAATATGAAGCACCGCCCGATGAGCAAAACTTCCCGATGGTAATGGAGCTGCTTCGTGCGGGTGAAGTCCGTGAGGACGATGACAGCTATGTAAGCCCTCTGGACGAACTGTTTGACCGTCTGGAAATGGTAAACCCAGAGCATATTGCCCTGAAGTATTACAGGGACTATCATTCAGGCTCGGCTAAGACCTTAAAGAGTATCCAGATTACCCTTGCCGCAAGGCTTGAAAAGTTTAACCTTGAAAGCCTTGCGGGGCTTACCGCCACCGATGAGCTTGACCTGTCCTCTTTGGGCGAAAAGAAAGTTGCTCTGTTCGCTCTCATTCCCGATAACGACACGAGCTTTAACTTTTTGGTGTCGATTTTATACACGCAGCTATTCCAGCAGCTCTTTTATCTTGCCGACCATAAGTACGGCGGGAGCCTGCCTGTGCATTGCCATTTCATAATGGACGAATTTGCAAATGTTTCATTGCCAGATGACTTCGATAAGATTTTGAGCGTTATGCGTTCCAGAGGTGTGTCGGTCAGTATTATCCTGCAAAATCTGGCGCAGCTCAAAGCTCTTTTTGAAAAGCAATGGGAAAGCATTGTCGGCAACTGCGATACCTTTCTGTATTTGGGAGGTAATGAGCAATCGACCCACAAATATGTGTCGGAGCTTTTAGGCAAGGAAACGATTGATACGAACACTTACGGAAAGAGCGAAGGTCGAAGCGGCAGCTACTCAACCAACTATCAAATTTCAGGGCGTGAGCTGATGACACCCGATGAAGTGCGTATGCTTGATAACCGCTACGCACTTCTTTTTGTTCGTGGGGAACGCCCTGTAATGGACTTTAAGTACGACATTATGAAGCACCCCAATGTAAGGCTGACAACCGACGGAGGTAAACCGCCGTATATTCACGGTGAGCCGACACAGGCTGTCGCAACCCTTGTGTTTGACAGCGATATTCCGAAGAACGCCGTAAGCGTAAAAGCTGTCAGCACTTCCTATGAACTTCTCTCCAATGAGGACTTGGAAGAAATCTTTAATATCTAAAGGAGGATTTTTATTTATGAAACTTTTTAAGAAAAACGAAAACAAGGAAACCGTAAAGCTGCCTATGTCTGGCACAGTAAAAAAGGGCTTCCGTTTTTACTGTGTGGCGGTTATGGCAACGGCTTTGGTAGTCGGCACATCTGTGACCGCCTTTGCAGCAAGCGACCCTCTTACCGTAGTCAATAATCTGTCCGACTTCATTTTTGGTCTAATCCGTGCTGTCGGTATGATTTTGCTTGGCTTTGGTATTGTGCAGATTGGTCTGTCCCTTAAATCTCACGACCCGTCCCAGAGAGCTAACGGCTTCTTGACCCTTGCAGGCGGCGTTGTCATTACTTTTGCAAAAGAAATCCTTACCCTCATTACAGGCTGATGAGGAACTGACACAAGACAAGATAACGGGAGCAGATCCGCTTTGCGGATTTACTCCCGTTATCCAATTATCTAAGGAGGTGGTCAAATGTCGGATAATTGGATTGTGCAAAACTTGGAGAACGCACTCAAGACTTGGAACGACAAGCTATCGGAAATATGGCAGCTCATTACCCAATCTCCAGAACAGTTCAAGGGCGGGTCGATTTGGAATGTCATAGTAGATATTCACGGTGCAGTACAGGCTATCGGACTTGCCTTGCTTGTCCTTTTCTTTGTAATCGGTGTGATGAAAACCTGCGGCAGTTTTGCCGAGGTTAAAAAGCCCGAACACGCTCTGAAGCTGTTTATTCGCTTTGCCCTTGCAAAAGGTGTTGTGACCTACGGTTTGGAGCTGATGATGGCTCTGTTCAACATTGTGCAGGGTTTAATATCAACCATTATGAACGCCGCAGGTTTCGGCTCGGCTGCACAGACGGTATTGCCGCAGGAGATTGTCACGGCTGTTGAGGACTGTGGCTTTTTTGAGAGCATTCCATTGTGGGCTGTTACGCTCATCGGCGGACTTTTCATCACGATATTGTCATTCATTATGATTATGTCGGTGTACGGAAGATTTTTCCGTTTGTATCTCTATACCGCAATCGCTCCCGTCCCTCTTTCCACTTTTGCGGGAGAGCCAAGCCAGAGTGTCGGCAAGAGCTTTATCAAGTCTTATGCTGCCGTCTGTCTGGAGGGTGCAATCATTGTGCTTGCCTGTATCATCTTCTCACTCTTTGCGGCTTCTCCCCCTGCGGTTGACCCGAACGCTGCGCCTGTATCTATGGTTTGGAGCTATATCGGTGAGTTGGTATTTAATATGCTCGTCTTGGTCGGTGCCGTCAAAATGGCAGACCGTGTTGTAAGAGAAATGATGGGCTTATAAGGAGGAAACGATGAAACGGTTTTATGTTTTTAAGGACGGAGTACAACAGGGAAGCACCTCTACAAAGGAAAGTGCTGTTGAGCTTATCCGTCAGTATCAGGAAAAGGAAACGCATCCGTTTCTAAAAGCGGAGTTCAGTATTATTGCGGGTGAAGAAGAATATATCCCATATCCGTCCCGCAAAAAGCAGTCCAGACAAAAAAGCGGTATGGAACGATAAGGAGGTGTAACTTTTGGAAGTCAAAATAAATAAGGAAATCCGCAATTATACGGAAAGTATGTTCTTTGGACTGTCGCTCAGACAGTTCATTTTTTCTTTACTTGCCTGCGGTGTGGCGGTAGGACTGTATTTTATTCTCCGCCCGTACTTCGGGACAGAAACCCTCAGTTGGGTGTGTATTCTCGGTGCTGCTCCCTTTGCGGTAATGGGCTTTGTTAAGTACAACGGTATGACCGCAGAGCAATTTGTATGGGCGTGGATTAAGTCGGAGTTTTTGATGCCGAAAAAGCTGATGTTTAACCCCGACAATCTCTACTATGAAACGCTGAAAACCACAATTCAAAACCACGAAAAAGGCATTTGCCCCGTGGCGAAAAAATCAAAAAAAGCCAAGCGCAGCAAGGAGGTAAAGAATGCTGAAAACTCTTAAAACTCTGTTCAAGCAGGATAAGGAAAAGTTTGTCATTCCCAAATCGGTACAGGCGATTATTCCGATTAAGACTATCTGGGAGGACGGTATTTTTCTTGTCGGCAACAACAAATACGCAAAAACCTTTAAGTTTGAGGATATAAACTATTCCGTGGCAAGCCGTGAGGACAAAGAGGCGATGTTTCTTGAATACTCAGAGCTGCTAAACGCTCTCGATAGCGGAGCGACCACAAAAATTACGGTCAACAACCGCCGCCTTAATAAAACGGACTTTGAACAGACCATTTTAATTCCTATGGCAGAGGACGGATTGGATAAATACCGTAAAGAATACAACGAAATGCTGCTTGATAAAGTAACGGGGGCTAATTCTATCGTACAGGATAAGTATGTAACGGTTTCCGTCTGCAAAAAGAATATCGAGGAAGCGAGGAACTATTTTGCCCGTGTGGGAGCTGATTTGATTTCCCATTTCGCACGGCTCGGCTCAAAATGCGTAGAGCTTGAAGCGGAAGAAAAACTCCGTATCTTCCACGACTTCTATCGCACAGGTGAGGAAACGGCGTTCCATTTTGACCTGAAGCAGACAATGCGTAAAGGTCACGATTTTAAGGATTTCATTTGCCCAGATACCTTTGAGTTTGAAAAAGACTACTTTCGTATGGGTGATAGATATGGGCGTGTGATTTTCCTGCGTGAATATGCAGCATATATTAAGGATAGTATGATGGCGGAGCTTTGCGAGCTTAACCGCAATATGATGATGTCCATTGACATTATCCCCGTACCCACAGACGAAGCCGTGCGTGAGGTCGAAAACAGACTGCTCGGCGTGGAAACCAATATCACGAATTGGCAGCGTAAACAAAATCAGAACAACAATTTTTCGGCGGTCATTCCTTACGACCTTGAACAGCAGCGCAAAGAAAGCAAGGAGTTCTTGGACGATTTGACAACCCGTGACCAAAGAATGATGTTTGCGGTTTTGACAATGGTGCATACGGCTGAAACAAAGGAACAGCTTGACAATGACACCGAAGCTCTGCTCACAACTGCCAGAAAGCACCTGTGTCAGTTTGCGGTGCTGAAATATCAGCAGATGGACGGACTGAATACCGCCCTGCCGTTTGGTGTTCGCAAAATCAATGCAATGCGTACTCTTACAACGGAAAGTCTTGCGGTATTTATTCCTTTCAGAGTACAGGAAATTCATCACGAAAACGGCGTTTACTACGGTCAAAATGTTATCAGCAAAAATATGATTATCGCCAACCGCCGCTATTTGCTCAACGGCAACTCTTTTATTCTCGGTGTGTCTGGAGCAGGAAAATCCTTTACGGCGAAAGAAGAAATGACAAATATTATTCTCACAGACCCTAATGCCGATGTTATTATCATTGACCCTGAGCGAGAATATTCGCCGCTTGTAAAGGCTATGCAGGGCGAGGTTATTCACATCTCGGCAACGAGCGAAAACCATATCAACGCTATGGATATGAACTCCGATTACGGTGACGGCGCAAACCCCGTCATTTTGAAATCGGAGTTTATTTTATCTTTGTGCGAGCAGCTCATCGGTGGCGCAAGTCTGGGTGCAAAACAAAAGTCGATTATTGACCGTTGTACGGCAAGCGTGTACCGCCACTATCAGCAAGGCAATTATCAGGGAGTACCGCCCACCTTACAGGACTTCCGTGAGGAACTGTTAAAGCAGGACGAGCCAGAAGCGAAAGAAATCGCCCTTGCTATCGAGCTGTTTACGGACGGCTCTCTGAATACCTTTGCAAAGCACACCAATGTGGATACGCACAGCCGCCTTATCTGTTATGACATTCTGGATTTAGGCAAGCAGTTACAGCCCATCGGTATGCTTGTCGTTCTCGACAGTATCTTAAACCGTATTACCCAGAACAGAGCAAAAGGCAGAAACACATTTATTTTCATTGATGAAATCTATTTGCTGTTCCAACACGAATACTCGGCAAACTTCCTTTTTACTCTCTGGAAGCGTGTGCGTAAGTACGGTGCGTACTGTACGGGTATTACGCAAAATGTGGACGACCTTTTGCAGAGCCATACGGCGAGGACGATGCTTGCCAATAGTGAATTTATCATTATGTTAAATCAGAGTTCGACCGATAAGTTCGAGCTTGCCAAATTGCTTAACATCTCTGACCTTCAGATGAGTTATATCACGAATGTCGGTGCAGGTCAGGGCTTGCTCAAAGTCGGCAGCTCCCTTGTGCCGTTCGTCAACAAGTTCCCACGCAATACCGAGCTTTACAAGCTGATGACTACCAAATTCGGGGAGGTGTAAAAAAAGAGGGCTTGACGGTGTTCGTGTCGAAAAACCAATCAAACTCAAAAATGTTCGTGTAATTTAGTGTGATAATTTGCGCAAAAGTCATTGATATTTACACGAATATGTGATATACTATGTTCAGCACCTTAAAGGAGGTCTGGCTATGTATCGAAAAATAATGAGCTTTTTAGAAGCGTGGAAAGATAGCGAACACCGTAAGCCCCTGATTTTGCAGGGAGCAAGGCAGGTCGGAAAAACTTATTCCATTTTAGAGTTTGGTCGTACCTGTTATGAAAATGTGGCGTATTTCAATTTTGAAACCAATCCCAAGCTGAATGAAACTTTTGAGGAAAACATCAGCCCCGATTATCTGATACCCATTTTATCGCATATTGCAGGGCAAACGATAGTAAAGGAGAAAACGCTAATTGTATTTGACGAAGTGCAGCTTTGCGAAAGAGCCTTGACAAGTCTGAAATATTTTTGCGAGGACGCACCTGATTATCATATCATCGTAGCAGGAAGCCTGCTCGGTGTTGCGGTGAACAGAGCAAAGTTTTCTTTTCCCGTGGGTAAGGTGGATATGAAAACCCTCTATCCTATGGATATGGAGGAATTTATGATAGCCTGCGGCGAAAGCGCCCTTGTAGAACAGATTAAGAAGTGCTTTGCAGAGGATAAACCTTTGCCCTCTGCTTTGCACGATGCAGCAATGCAGCTTTACCGTCAATATCTTATTGTGGGCGGTATGCCTGAATGTGTGATGCAGTTTGTGGAAACAAAGGACTATATCCTTGTGCGCCACACGCAGGATACGATTTTGGCAAGCTATCTCAATGATATGAGCAAGTATAACAATCTGAATGAAATCAAAAAAACAAGGCTTGCTTATGATAACATCACCGTGCAGCTTTCCAAGAAAAACACCCGTTTCCAATATAAACTGATTAAAAAAGGCGGCAGAGCTTCCGAGTTTGAAAACGCTATCGAATGGCTCTGTCTGTCGGGTATCGTTTCACAGGTGTATAAGGTGGAGCAAATCAAGAAGCCTTTGGAGAATTACCGTGATATTGATGCGTTCAAGATTTATGTTTCCGACTTGGGGCTGCTCTGTGCAAAGAAAGACTTAGCGGCAAACGATGTCCTCTATATGGTCGAGGAGCTGAACGACTTTAAGGGCGGTATGGCTGAAAACTATGTCGATGTGCAGCTTACCATTAACGGATATAAGACCTACTACTGGGAGTCCGAGCGTGGGGCTGAAATAGATTTTGTCATTCAGCGTGACGGTCAGCTTATCCCTATTGAAGTAAAGTCGGCTGACAACACCAGAGCAAAGAGCTTAAAGGTCTATATGGAAACCTATAAGCCTGCTTACGCCATCAAGCTCTCTGCAAAAAACTTCGGCTTTGAGGACAATAAAAAGACCGTTCCCCTCTACGCCGCATTTTGTATCTAAAATTGAAACGAATAACGCAATCGGTAACGCTCTCCTTTACGGGTGGGCGTTATTTTTGTGCCTGAAAATCGAAAGGAGTGTTTTATGTCAGAGATAAGGTTTTGCAGCACAGCACATAGGGATTTCTTTCTGGAAAATATGATGAAATGCAGAGTAAACGACTGCTATCACAGGGCGTTTTTCTATGTGATGGGTATTGCTGCGGAAACAAGAACGAATATCAATCAGATGTTTGATTTTAAGAACGACTGTATTGTGCCAGAGGGTATGCACGGCGACTGGCAGACAAGCGGCACAGTCAAGGTCTGCCGCCTTGCCTTTAACCTATGGAATAACTATGTGGAGGAAGGACGGGAAAAGAGCTTTACACCAGAAGATTTATTCTGCTGTGAGTTTGCCCCCTATTTTATGGAGGGCATTAAGGTGAGGTATCCCGAATATTGCAGAGATTTGCCCACACCGAAGCAACGCATTGATAATGTAAGATAAGAAAGGACAAAAGCCTATGAAAGATTATAAAAAAATCATCTGCCTTACTTCCGCCGTGTGCCTGTTAGGTGCGGCGGCTTTTTGCGGCTATCGCATTTACGACCATTATGCCCACGAAACCGAGCAGACCGAAGCCTTTGAGGAAATTGCCGCAATCGTGGAGCAGGCGCAGACAGAGGACAGTAACACCCCAGAAGTCCCCTTGACTGAGGAAGAAAATGTCCTTGCGGAGTACGGCGAACTGTTTTTGAAAAACACGGATATGGTCGGCTGGCTTTCCATTGCAGGCACAACCGTCAATTACCCCGTGATGCAGACGCCGAATGCGCCGAACTACTATTTGAAGCGCAACTTTGAAAAGGAATACAGCGACTTGGGGACGCCGTATATTCAGGAAAACTGCGACCTTGCAAGCAGCGATAACCTTGTCATTTACGGTCATCACATTAAGGGCGGCAAGATGTTCGGAGCTTTGGAGGATTACAAGTCCCAGAGCTTCTATGAGGAGCACAAGACCATTCAGTTTGATACCCTTACACAGCGTAGCGAATATGAAATTGTCGCTGTTTTTAAGACTGTGGCGTACAGCTCTCAGGGCTTCCGCTACTATGATTTTGTCGATGCGGAAAACGAGGACGAGTTTAACGCCTACATTGAAAAATGCAAGGAGCTTGCATTGTATGAAACAGGCGTAAACGCAGAATACGGCGACAGGCTCATCACACTCTCTACCTGTGAATACTCGGCGCAGAACGGCAGGCTTGTGGTGGTCGCAAAAAAGGCAGCTTGATTTTGACTGCAAATCTTCTGGGGAAGGAGGTTATCTATGGCTGATATAAAAACCAGAGATGCGGTCAAGGGTACGATTAAGACCATTGACAAGGCTGCGGTAGCTTCCGAGCGTATGAAGTCGGCTTATTCCAAAATAAAGGACAAGGCGGAGCAGGGCTATTACGCCGAGGAAGGCTCCGCTACCGAGTATGCCGCCGACAGAGTTTCGGCGGCTTCAGAGCGCATTACAAATGAGGGCGTTCATCAGTTCAACAAGCAGGGGCAAAAAGCGGTCAAGACAACAAAGGACAATATCGTTAAGGCAAAGGATAAACTATCCGATTTCAAGCAGAAACGAGCCGCTAAAGCCGCCGAGAAGCGTATGTCTGGAAACAGCGTACAGACCTACCGCAATACCGTCAGCCGTTCCGCAGATAAGGCGGTCAAGGGCGTAAATCAAGCGGAAAAGACCATAACGCAGACTGCCCGAAGCGGAAAAAAGACAATAAAAACAGCCGCAAAAGGCACGGTAAAAACTACGCAAAAATCCGTGAAAACCGCACAGGCGACCTCAAAGGCGGCGATAAAAACTGCCGAGCATACCGCCAAAGCAACACAGGCGGCGGCAAAGGCTTCCGTAAAAGCGGCTCAAAGAGCTGCACAGGCAGCCAGAGTCACGGCAAGGGCTGCGATTGCTGCTGTAAAAGCGGCGGTCAAAGCGACTGCGGCGGCGGTTAAGGCGATTATCGCAGGAACAAAGGCGCTGATTGCGGCGATTGCGGCGGGCGGTTGGGTTGCGGTTGTTGTCATTTTGGTTATCTGCCTTATCGGTCTGCTCGTAAGCTCGGTATTTGGTATTTTCTTTTCTGGCGAGGACTCAGGAAACGGAATGACAATACAAACCGTGGTTAGAGAAATCAATACCGAATATGACACCCGCCTTGATGAAATCAAAAGCGATACAGCTTACGATGTTCTGGAAATGTCGGGAAGCCGTGCCGTCTGGAAAGAGGTGCTTGCGGTTTACTCGGTCAAGACTACCACAGACCCAGACAACCCGCAGGAAGTAGCGACAATGGACGATAACAAAAAACAGCTCCTGACGGACATCTTCTGGGAAATGAACGAAATCAGCTCCAGAACGGAAAGCAAGACCGAAACCGTGATAACCGAAACCGATGACGGTCACGGGAATATCGTCCAGAGCGAAACTACCCAGACACGGACTTACCTGTATATCGCAGTCAGCCACAAAACCGCCGAGGAAATGGCAGACCAATACGGTTTTGACGATGAGCAACGGCAGATGTTATCCGAACTACTTGCCGATGAAAACAATTCGCTATGGTCGCAGGTGCTTTACGGTATATCCGTAGGCGACGGCGAAATCGTGACCGTGGCTCTGTCGCAGGTCGGCAATGTAGGCGGTCAGCCCTACTGGTCGTGGTACGGCTTCAACTCCCGTGTCGAGTGGTGTGCCTGTTTCGTTTCGTGGTGCGCTAACGAGTGCGGTTATATTGAAAACGGCGTTATCCCAAAGTTTGCAGGCTGCATACAAGGCTCTGAATGGTTTATGGAGAGAGGACAATGGCAGGACGGCAGCTTTACGCCAGAAGCGGGACACATTATCTTCTTTGACTGGGAAGGCGACGGTCTTACAGACCATGTAGGTATTGTAGAGCGTGTGGAAAACGGAACAGTCTATACTGTTGAAGGTAACTCTGGCGATGCCTGTAGGCAGAACAGCTACGCTGTCGGCAGCAGCGTTATCTATGGTTACGGTATCCCCGCTTATTAAAAAAGGGCAAAAGAAAAACCAGAGGTTACTCCTCTGGCTCTTTTGCCTTACATAGACCGTTTACAGTCGCTTCAATTACGGACAGTTCTTTATCGTCTAACTTGTCGAGCTGTGCGTCTAAGCGTCTGCGGACGGAACTCTTTTTGACTTCTTTGTCAGGAAATATATACTCATCAACCGAAACATCAAACATTTGAATAAGTTGGATAAACAGCTCGATGCTTGGATATTTTCCCTCATTTTCAATGGCTTGAATGTGTCTGGGAGCGTAGCCGATTATTTCAGAAAGCTGCTCTCTCGTCATTCCTCTTGCTTCACGGGCTTTCTTAATCGCCTGTCCTATCGGCATAAAATCGAAATCAAAATCGTTGTTTCTCTCGTCCATAAGCTCACCACCTTGCTTCAATATATCTTTCCCTTATATTGTATGGATATGTGGCTTCTTATTAAACGATGTGAAAATGCCGACTATAAGATATTCCACTTCTTATAAACAGAGCTGAAAAATCATAACATCTACTTGGTTTTGAATTTTTCAAAGAACTAAAACAAAAGAGAAAGAGCCGATAAACTTGTGAGCAATCACAGTCATCGGCTCTTTATATGGTTAATTTAACTTCGGATTGATTATAAGGGCAAGCATATTTCGACTTCAAGTCCGCCATATTCGCTGTGTTTTATTTCTACTGTACCTTTGTGAGCAGCAGCAATTTGTTTCACAATCAGCAAGCCTAAGCCGTGGCGTTGCTCTGATGTATTTTCATCACAAACCATATAGTGGGGGGAATTATTCAGTTTGTCAATTTGTTCGTCCGTAGCCCCGACTCCATTATCTGAAACAACTATCTTGCAGGCTTTACCGTGTTCTTCCTTGACAGCAACATAAATAGTGCAACCATTTTCATTATGGTTTATGCTGTTTTGTATCAAATTGCTGACAGCTCTTTTTATCAAGTCTTTATCAGCGTTTATGATAACGGTATTTAAGTCGCTGTCGGTAAGCCACTCAATAGGATATTTACCGCTAATATCCAAGTTGATGAAATCTACCACTACCTGCCGAACAATAGAAATAACATTAACCTGCTCAATATGTGTGGGCTGCATATTATATTCCAATTTTGAAGCAAGGTTGAGGTCGTTTATGAGGTTTTTCATCCGTTGGCTCTGCTTAACAATAACAGCAGCTTTTTGCCGTTCTTCTTCTGGTAATTGTTTGTTGCTTTCTAACTGACTTGCATATCCCATTACCATTGAAAGAGGTGTGCGTATATCGTGGGATACTCCTGCAATCCAATTTGCTCTTGCTGTTTCTTTTTTCTTAAGCTGATAATTCTGGCTTTGAAGCACCTCAGAAGTTTGATTGATATTTGTAGCTATTTCTGAGAGTACGCCCGTTTCCTTAAGCACAACAGGTTGCCCTGTGTGCAATGCTTGAATGCCGTCCGTAATAGGCTTTATAGATTTCAGCAGTTTTGTGTTTGCCGCCATATAAATGAGAAAAACAATAAAAATATTGATTGCTAAAACGATAAGGACGGTTTTGGGCAAGTTGGCAATAAATTGATAGTCCCAACTTGGCCACATATGTTTCCAGAAGCTATCTTTTGGATACCCAAGAATAATCAGCCCATCTTCGCCTTCACCTGTAAAGGTCGGGTATCCGTCAATATATCCACGGGTGGTATTAGCAATATCGGAAGCTGTATATTTCAGAGGAACGGTATCAGGAAGATTGTCCGAATGCCAGACGCATTCTCCCGTTGCGTTATCAATATAAACTGCCCACACATTCTGAGCGTTCAGTTCCTCAATCATTTCATCAGACATCTTATAGCCTTGTTCTGATTTTACCATACTTTCTGCGGCTTGCTCCGCCGTTGTCCACGGAGAGCCATTCGGCGCTTGTGTGGCAGCTATAATTGCTATAATAATAAAATTCATAAAAAGAATTACAAGAGAGCTTAACATCAAAATGCCCACAAAGCGTTTGATTAACTTTGGTACGCTTTTCATATTATTTGTCCCCCACGATGAGCTTATATCCCAATCCCTTAATTGTTATCAGAGAAACAGGCTGCGAAGGATTGATTTCAATCTTTTCACGAATGCGGCGAATGTGTGCCATTAGAGAGTTTTCATACCCATACGGATTGTCGCCCCAAGCCGCTTCGCATAAGGCATCAAGTGTAACAATGCGCCCTGCGTTTCGGTATAATGCCACAAGTATATCGTGCTCTTTTGCCGTGAGCGCAATATGTTCTCCGTTTTTTATGACTTCGGCACGGTCAAAATCTATCTCGCTGCCCGACAGCTTGACAATCGGATTTTCGCCTTTATAACTTCTGCGGAGAATGGCGTTCACTCGATAGATAAGCTCTTTTGGCAAGAACGGCTTAACAATATAATCATCAGCTCCAAATCCAAATCCACGGAATTTATCATCATCTTCTCCACGAGCAGTTAAAAACAGCACGGGATAATCAGACTTATTTTTTAATTGTTTCATAAGGTCAAAGCCATTACCATCAGGCAGCATAACATCAAGAATTGCAAGCTCTGGCTGAAATGTCTCTGCTATACAAAGAGCTTCTTTAACCGTTTTCGCTGTTTTCACATTGCAAAAGCCCTCATTTGCAAAGATGGAAGAAACCATATCTAAAAGCTCCTGCTCATCATCAACAAGCAAGATGCGTTTTTGCTTTAAGTAGTCAAAATCCATTTTAACGCCCCCTTTGTGTATATCATTATAACACATATATGCGCTTCTTTTTAGTGTGCAATTAAAAAGTAAGGTAAATGTAAGGTAGAGAGAAGGTTGCTGCAAGGTTGGCAAGTTAGAATAAACTTGCAATGATGAGAAAGGAGCAAAACACTATGAATATCATTGAAACTCAAAATCTGACAAAATCATACGCTGATTTTACAGCCGTATCGAATGTCAATCTGCATATCCCAAAAGGAGCTGTATATGGCTTTCTCGGCCCGAACGGTGCAGGAAAATCTACAACAATGAAGATGTTTTTAGGACTTACAAAACCTACAAGCGGCTCGTTTACCATTGATGGGAAAAAGTACCCTGAAGCAAGAGTAGAAATTTTGAAAGAAGTTGGCTCATTCATTGAAGCACCTGCTTTTTACGGAAATTTAAGCGGTGAAGAAAACTTGGAAATTATCCGCAAGATATTAGGACTGCCGAAGTCCTCTGTGTCTGAAGCACTTGAAATCGTAGGGCTTACACAATTCAGAAAGCGTCTTGCAAAAAAGTATTCCCTCGGAATGAAGCAGAGGTTAGGGCTTGCAAGTGCTTTAATCGGTCAGCCGCCGATTTTGATTTTGGACGAGCCGACCAATGGACTTGACCCTGTAGGTATTCACGAGATAAGAACGCTAATCCGTTCTCTGCCTGAAAAGTTTAATTGTACGGTGTTTGTATCGTCACATCTGCTGTCGGAAGTTGAGCTGATGGCGGATACAGTCGGCATCTTAAATCACGGGCGTTTGCTGTTTGAGGGAACGCTTGAACAGCTCAGAAGCGGTGCCGCCGCACAAGGGTATCCTACCGATAACTTGGAAGATACATTCCTTGCTTTGATTGACGCAGACAACCGCCAGAGAGGAGCAGCAAAATGAGCCTATCTCTGGAATGTAAAAAAGCGAAGCGAACAGGATTTATCCCCGCATTTTTATGCGGCGGCATTTTGGCGGCGGCTGTACCGATTGTCAATATGGCAGTCCGTTCCGAAATGTATGTCGGACAGCAAAGCTCCCCGATGCAAATTCTAATGGGAGCAAATTGGCAAATGATGGTGATGCTTAACATTCTGCTTGTTGTTGCGGGAAGCTGCCTGTTGTATCATACAGAGTTTGCCGATAACGCAATGCAGAAAATGAAGTCACTTCCTATCAGAGAAAGCTCCATTTTCTTTGGGAAATTTATTTTGACCTCAATTATGAGCGTGGTTGTACTTGCCGTTGAAGCCGCTTCGATTGCGTTTTGTGTTTCGCACTGGTTTGAAATTGGAAATGATTTTTGGCTGGAATTGGGTAAGAACTTCGGATATTCATTTTTACTGATGTTGCCGTGTGTACTGTTATCGCTGTTGATTTCATCGGCTTGTAAAAATATGTGGGTATCTCTGGGGATTGGCGTTGTGTGCGTGTTTACTGCTACAATGTTGCCGACAAACAACTTTCTTCTTTCCCTTTTTCCTTTTGCCACTCCATTTCAAGTCTTTGTGAATACGGAAATGGCACAGGCGATGCACTATATTTATGCGGCGATTATTGAAATCGTTGTAATCGGCATTGCAGAGCTTGTATTTATAAAGGTCAGGAGGTCGTTTGAATGAGTTTTTTATCTCTCGTCGGTGTTGAGTTTAAGAAAATAAAACGCTCAAAAATATTTCTTATATTATTTGCTGCGACGGTTATTCTCTGGATACCATCGATACTCAATGCCGATATGAATTTCAATATGCAGGCAGAAGGTATTTCTCCAGAAAACAATTTTTTCATTCAAGGTTTTATGGGAATGGCGTGGTTTATGTTCCCTGCAAGTATGGTAGTGGGTACTGTTCTTTTGAGTCAAACCGAAAGAACAAATAAAGGTATCTTAAAGATGCTTGCTTTGCCTATCAGTACAGTAAAACTTTGTTTGGCAAAGTTTGTTGTATTGCTTGCTTTAGCTGCATCGCAGATTTTAATGATGGTTGGAATGTACTACATTAGTGCTGCCATAGTAACAGGAACGCAGGATTACAACTTTATTTTGTCCCCGCTTTTTGTCTTGAAGGAGGTCGGTTTAATATCTATCTCAGCTATACCAATGCTGGCGTTTTTCTGGTTGCTTGCAGTATGTATTCAAACGCCGATTTTTTCCATTGGTATTGGATTAGCTTCCATTGTTCCGTCAGTCCTGATGATTAACACAAAAGCGTGGTTTGCATACCCGATGTCATATCCGTTTTTCGTTATTACTTCAGAATACGGAAAACTTGCAACAAACCTTACGACTTCACAGGTAGAGCTTTTCCCGTGGATACCTGTGGCAATCATCATCACTATTGTTTGTTTGTGCATTTCCTGCTTCCGTTTTGGGCAGGCAGAAAGGAGATAAAACTATTATGAAAAACAAAATCTTGACCGCTATTAGTACCATTATGCTTTTTGTCCCGTGGACTATTTTACCTTTGCGAACTTTCGATTGGGCGTTGGAGTCGCCTGTTGCAGAAATAATGATTTCCTGCTATGCCGCATTTATGATTTTCAGTGGGATTTTTACCATTGTTTCTTATGCGAAAGCTAAGGTGCAGAACAACCTGATGAAAATTGATTTGGTGGTAAATAGCCTTTATGCAGTATTCGGCGTAATTGTCTTTATCTTGATGGCTGTTACGAAGTTTTCTTAATGGGAGGTCTTTCAAATGAAAAAGGTTAAATCTCTTGTTGCTTTATCTTTGGCACTTTGTATGGTGCTTTGCTTTGCAGGCTGTAGCTCTAACAATGATGAAGGAAATCTGAAAGACAATCTGGTGAACGGATTTAATAATTGGCTGGAGTCTTTCAGTAAACACGCCGTTACAAAAGATAAAAATCTTCAAGGCGAAAGGGAAAACGACATCGACCAATATACAGGCAGTTACACCGCCTCGTATGATGGTTTTAACGGCGAGGAGTTTATTTTCGGCGGTACAGCTTTAGAACGGGAAAACGGAAGCAATCTGGAAGCAACTTATTCGCTGACAGTTAAATCTGGAAAAGCCACCCTCTATTGGCTGAGTTCTGGTGAGGAACATATCATTTGTGAAGAAAGCGCAGACGATACTTATAAATTTACGCTCGGCTCAGGAGATAACTACATTGTACTGAGGGGCGATGATTTTAGCGGAAATCTCGAATTAACGGTTAAAGATGTGCAGGAATAAAAAATACAAAACCGTTTTTCGGTATGCGGTGTTGGGTATCAGCTTGACTTTTATAGGGTTACTGCTGATACCCATAGGCATACTTGTGGTAATAATCCATTTTATTTGGACTTTTGCTGACCGCATTATTTGCTGGTGTGAAAAAGGAGAAAAAGATGATTTATAGTGAATGGGCTTTTCACGATATAGAGCCTATCTATTTACAGCTTATAAAGAAAATAGAGTGTGCAATTTTAAGTACGCAGCTTTCTGCGGGAGAGGAACTGCCCTCTATTCGTGTAATGGCAAAAATGTTAAAAATCAGTCCCAATACTGTAATGAGGGCATATATGCGCCTTTGTCAAAGCGGTTTGATTGTTTCTTCCAGAAACGGACATTATTCTGTAATTGATAACGAACAGTATGTCTTGCAAGCGAGAGATGAAAAGGTACGGGAGCTTTGTATTTCCTATTTGAGCAATATGATGAGTCTTGGGTTTTCCAAAGAGGAAGCAACTAACTTTTTAACGGAATATTCAAGCAAATTGAAAGAGCCGAATAAATGCAATCATTGAATGTAATGCGAAAGGAGCTGTCAAATGAAAAGGAAACCAAAAAGTCTTATAAAGAAATTTGTGCTTCGTTTGTTTGCAGCCCTGTTTTGCATTATCGCTGTTGTATTTCTTGTATTTGGCATCAAAGGGTACTCAATGTATCGAGATGCCGTAACAGCGTGTCCCATTCCCCAAATGGTGTCCTCTATTCAAAGCAGAGAAAATTTTGTCGAATATGAAGAATTGCCGACAATTTATATAGATGCTGTAATTTCGGTTGAAGATAAAAGATTTGAAAGCCATTGCGGAGTAGATTTTATCGCCATTGGCCGTGCAGTTTGGAATGATATTAAAGCTATGTCTTTTGTAGAAGGCGGAAGCACAATTACACAGCAAATAGCTAAAAATCAATACTATACGCAGGAAAAGAAGCTCGAAAGAAAATTTGCGGAGATATTCACAGCTATAGAGTTGGAAAAGTATTGCTCTAAACAAGAAATATTCGAGTTGTATGTAAACACAATCTATTTTGGCGACGGATATTACGGAATTTATGACGCCGCAAAAGGATATTTCGGAAAGCAGCCATCTGAATTAAGTGATTACGAAGCTATAATGTTAGCAGGTTTGCCTAATGCGCCTTCTGCCTATTCTCCAAGCACCAATCCCGAATTGGCATATAGCCGTATGAAAATTGTTCTATCAAAAATGGTTGAATGTAATGCAATCACCCAAGAAGAAGCAGAGGTCATCTTAACGGACGGTAAGTAGTCATATTTTACAAGCTATAATTGTGGCAAGCCCACCAAATAAAAAAAACGGTGCTTTGATGGGCTGTTCTGTCACGCCCGAATAAAATAGCGCAGCCCTCTAAACCCGTTTTGAGTTTGGAGGGATTTTTTATGCGCTGGTCTGCCCTGACCGCCTTGCTGCTTATAAGAAGCAGCAGTTATTTACACAGCGCTACAAGTGACTGAGGATAATCTGTTAAAAAAATCCTCAGTTGCTCGTGGCACGATTATGCCCCTAAAGTAGAAGCCATATATCTACATAATAGAGTTTATATTGCCTGTAACCGCAAAGGTTTGACTACCTTTGCGGTTTTTCTTTTGTCGCTTTTTGTCAGAACACAGGACAAGCCTGCTTCTGGCGTTGGTTGCCGTTCGCCGCCTTTCAATCTGGATTTTTCAAAAAAATTCAGATTGGAGGTAAAACGGTATGGCTTACAACAAAGCCAGAGAAGAAAAGAAATGGCGGCTCTGGAAAGAAGCCGAAGAAAAACAGTTAAGGAAGCTCGGAGTTGACGAAAGTACCATCGAAACGCTCCGCACTCACGATTGGGCGATTTTCAATTCAGACAGGCGGTACTATCAGCGTATGCAGGAAGCGGGTACATATCTTGACGGAGTTGCCGATGATACGCAGCAGCCCGAAATAAAGACGGTTGAGGACTTTTTGAACAGTATCGAAAATCAGCAGCTCTATCAGATTTTGGTTAAGGTGGACAAGCTGACCCTGCAAATCGCCTTGCTGAAGATACAAGGCTATTCCACCCGTGAAATAGCGCACTCTCTCAACATCACCGAGAAGGCTGTTTACAGGCGAATGGACAGGCTCAAAGAAAAATTAAAAAGATTTTAGTGTGGAGAGTAAACAAGGAGTGAGGACAAGTTCTTACTCCTTGTTTTTCTGAAATATTTGAGCATTCTTGACAAACTTCAATCTATATGTTACTATTGTTATGTAACATATGTTGCGCAACAAATGCGAAAGGAAGGTAAATAAATGCCGCCAAAAGCCAAAATAACTAAAGCAATGATTTTAGATACTGTTTTGAATATTACAAAGGAAACGGGCTTTGAAACTGTAAATGCAAGAAGTATAGCAGGCAAACTCCAATGTTCTACAAGACCTATATTCACTTGCTATGAAAATATGGACGAATTAAAGAAAGAGTTTCTTGAATTTGCATATGAACATTATGAGCAGTATGTAATAGATTATCAAAAATCCCAAAAAACTGATTTTTCGTTACTTCTACCTCTTTCGTATATAGAGTTTGCTAAGAGTGAACCATATTTATTTAAGCTCCTATTTATGAACGATATGGATATGAATTTAACCGAAACTAAAGATTTTTATAAAGAGAGTGGTAATGAAGAAAAGGCAAAATATTTTTCAAATCATATTGGAGTTGAATTTGAATATGGAAAAGAAATTTTTTTGGATTTATTCCTTTATTCGCACGGAATTGCCGTTTTAACGGCAACGGAAAAATTATCATTAGATATCACAACTGTCGAAAAAATGTTATCGCATTTTTTAACAGCATTTACAGGAAGGCTTAAACTATAAAAAAGCAGGTGTACAAAATGGAAACAAATCAATATTTAATCAATTTCTACAATAATTACGATGAGGATAGTAGACTTAAATCAAGACACGGAACGGTTGAATTTCTCACTACTATGCACTATATAGAAAAATATTTGAAGTTTGGTAGCCGTATATTGGAAATCGGAGCAGGGACTGGTCGTTACTCTCACGCATTAGCACGACAAGGTTATATCGTAAATGCAATCGAATTAGTTGAACACAATATAAATGTTTTTAAGCAAAACACTTTGGAGAAAGAAAATATATCTATCAAACAAGGGAATGCTTTGGATTTATCATTCTTACCTGACAACCACTACGATGTTACGCTACTATTAGGACCGCTTTATCACTTATACAGTACGGAAGATAAAAGAAAAGCAATTAGCGAAGCAATCCGAGTAACTAAAGCAGGAGGTATTATTTTTGCAGCGTATGTGATTTCGGATGGATGTTTGATAGACGAGGGATTTAACCGTGGCAATATCAGTGTTGCTGAATATATAAAAAACGGTTTGCTTGATGAAAAAACATTCGAAGCAAAATCCGAACCAAAAGACTTATTTGAGCTTGTTCGGAAAGAAGATATTGATGAGTTGATGTCGGTATTTCCTGTAACCAGACTTCACTATGTTGCAACAGATGGTTGTTCCTTGCTTTTGCGAGAAGCAATTGACAATATGGACGATGAAACATTTAAGCTATATTTGAAATATCATTTTGCTATTTGCGAACGAAATGATTTGTTGGGTATCACAAGCCACGCTGTTGATATATTCAAAAAGTAATCCGCTGTAAATATTCGGCTGTTGTTATAAAATTACAGAATGTTGAATGATTTTTAGTATGGACTGTAATGAGATTGTAAGAAGTGACTGCTATACTAAAATTGCAAATAGATTTGGAGGTTTTAGCTATGGCAATACTTGAAACAAAGAATTTACGAAAAATATACGGAAGTGGAGAAAACGAAGTCCACGCTCTTGATGGTGTATCTATCTCTGTTAATGAAGGAGAATTTGTTGCTGTTATCGGTACTTCTGGCAGCGGAAAATCTACGCTGCTTAATATGATTGGCGGATTAGACCGTCCTACTTCTGGTGATGTCACTATCCGAGGTAAACAACTCTTAAAAATGAAAGACGAGGAATTAACCATCTTCCGCCGCAGAAATATTGGCTTTGTTTTTCAAAATTATAATTTGCTCCCTGTCCTCAATGTGTATGAAAATATTGTGTATCCTATTGAGATTGACGGTGGAAAAACTGATACAGAGTTTGTTAAACAGATTATCCATACACTTGGTTTAGAAAAGAAACTGAATAATATGCCAAACAATTTGTCTGGTGGACAACAGCAGCGTGTAGCAATTGCCCGTGCATTGGCTACTAAACCCGCCATTATACTTGCTGATGAGCCAACAGGTAACCTTGACTCCAAAACAAGTATGGATGTAATTCTTCTTATGCAGTCTATCAGCAAACAGTTCCACCAAACAACGATTATGATTACGCATAATGAAGAAATCGCACAGATGGCGGATAGAACAATCCGCATTGAGGATGGCAAGGTGGTTTCGGGAGGTGTTAAGTATGCACGCTAACCGAAACAAAGGAGCTATTAAAAAAGTTGAAAGAGGAATGATGAAAGCAAACCGTATTCGCAATACATTTGCGGTACTTGCAGTTGTCCTTACCACCTTTATGATTACAACGGTTTTCAGCTTGGGCATTAACTATATGCAGAATATGGAATTATCCAGCGTGCGTACAGCAGGCTCTAATGCTGATGTTACACTAAATAAGCCAACCAGCGAACAGGAACAGCAAATTAAATCTTTGAATTATGTAAAAACAGTTGGCACTCGATATATGGTCGGCACCGCTGTCCAGACAAATTCGGAGGGGCGAGAATCGTCCATAACCATTCAATATTACGATGAAACAGAATGGGAGCAACATTTTAAGGAAGCAATCAGTAATATCAATGGCTCCTATCCAACGCAGGAAAATGAAATTATGCTGTCTGAGGACGCTCTTGCACAGCTCGGTATTACTAATCCAACGCTCCAAATGGAAATACCCTTATCGTATTATGATAAAGACGGGGAACAACAAAAGACATTTTCGTTGTCAGGCTGGTTTCGCTCCTATACTGGGACAGGAATGGCTTTTGTTTCAGAAAGCTACTGTGCGAATGCCGGATATACCTTGCAGGATAACGGAACTTTATCTCTAACCTTAAATGAAATGCCGGGAGACTTTTATCAAATTCAAGAAGATGTATCTCTAAACGACAATCAGCATTTTAGCGGATCGGTTTCTATGAGTTCTTCCAATGGCTCTATGATTGCGATGGTTATTCTCTTGGTACTGTTTATTGTCGGAAGCGGTTATCTTCTGATTTACAATGTCCTGTATATTTCTATTTCCAAAGACACCCGCTTTTATGGTTTGATAAAAACGATTGGCACAACACAGAAGCAAATTAAATCGCTTGTAAAAAAGCAGGCATTTAAGTTTGCTTGTATTGGAATTCCTGTCGGCGTCGTATTAGCTGCGGCGGTATCCTTTGCCCTTGTCCCATTGTTTTTACAGCAAGGATATGAACAGGGTAGATCAAGTATGGACGCCGTTGTATTTTTCCACCCTGCTATCTTTATTCTGTCCATTATTTTCTCTGCGGTAACCGTTTGGATTGCTTGTAATGCGCCGGCAAAGGCGGCGGCAAAGATTTCTCCTGTTGAGGCTCTCCGTTTTCAAAACTTTGCACCTAAAAAGACGAAAAGCAGAAACTCCACAAACGGCGGCAAGCTGTCTGTGATGGCGTTCCATAATGTTTTCCGTGATAAGAAGCGGGCTGTGCTTGTATTTCTGTCTCTTTTTATGGGTACTGTCACGATTTTAGGTGTTAATGGCATTTTGGGAAGTATCAACGGAGAAAACTATGTTGATAAATACATGAAATATGATTTCCGTTATACGGATTCACAGTTTAGCCAGTTTGAAAACCTCGAAAAAGAAATACCGCAATTTGATGAGCATTTTATAGAACAGCTTTCACAGGTTAATGGTGTTGCAAATCTTTCAACCAGTAAAATTACTTGGGCAGAAATCGGCTTTAATGCTTCGGAATTTGAGAGCTTTTTGAAAATGCAGCACGAGGAACTCTATCACGATGGCAAACCCTATGAACAAATGATTTCGGAGCTGCAAGAATATGCTAATGCCGGAGATTATGGCTGCTATGTTGTGACCATTGATGATGAACTTGTAGAACAATATAACGATACCCATAATACGCCGATTGATATAGAGGCTTTTCGCAACGGAGATACGGTCATTGTGGGTATGGATACGGACACCTTTGCGCCGAACGCTACACTGGTTGGTAAAACTCTAAATTTGACTTCGGATAACGCAGATGGAAAGTCCGCAGATTTTCAAGTGGCGGGAGCGTTCAACTACAAAGACCTTGATGATAACTTCAATATCGGGCATCGTAAATGGGTGGGCGCTGTTCCTGATGTTATTTATGTAAGTGAAGCAGGAATGGAGCGACTAACAGACACCGCTATCATATACGATATTGGCGTGGACATTGAGAGCGCAAATCAGTTGCAGAAAGTAAATAACGAACTTATAGCAATCAACAACACTTTGCCTTCCGGCAAATGGAATTTTCAAAGCTCTGTTTCTGTATTGGAGGAATTCAATCAGATGTATTTTTCTATCGGTCTGCTTGGCAACGGTGCGGCGATTCTGCTCATTGTAATCGGCTTAATCAACTTTGTGAATGTTATGCTTACCGGCGTTATTGCAAGGAAAAATGAATTTGCCATCATGGAAAGTATCGGGACTACCAAAAAGCAGATCAGAAAGATTTTGACATTCGAAGGAGGATTTTATGCGCTTATTTCAACAATACTGATTATGACTTTGGGTAATGCTTTCCTTTTGCTGGTAGCAGACGCAGTGCCGAGCATTGCAGATTATGCAAGGTTTGAGTACCCTGTGGCGCTCGTTGTTGGTCTTATCATTGCCATTTTTGTAATATGCCTTACTGTTCCATCTCTGGTTTATCGGTTTATTTCAAAGGAGACAGTGATAGAACGGTTGCACGATTTTGAAAACTAATAAGATTTGCGGGGCGGGCGCAGCACTGCTGCGTCTGCTCCTGTAATTCTACATACTGAGGAAAGGTGGTGTGCTTTGCGGTTATGGCAAATATCTTTTTACTGGAAGATGATAAAATTTTGAGCAAAGGGATTTCGATTGCTCTTGAAAAGGACAAGCATACCGTTACAGCAGTTTATGGCTATATGGAAGCCTTGAAGAAATATCAAAAGCAAAGGTATGATCTGTTTCTGCTTGACATCAACCTGCCTGATGGCAGTGGAATGGAGCTTTGTAAAAAAATAAGGGAGACTTCTGACATCCCAATCCTGTTTCTGACTGCTAATGATACAGAGCAGGATATGTTGGAGGGTTTCGGTGTTGGCTGTGATGACTATATTCCTAAGCCCTTTTCGATTGAAGTTTTGCGGAAAAAAGTACAAGCTGTCTTAAAGCGGACAGGCGGCGGAAAATCCCGTATTCGATATAGAGATTTAGAAGTGGATACAGATAAATGCCTTGTTATGCTGAACGGAGAAGAAGTACGCCTTACCTCGACGGAGTACAAATTGCTTTGCTATTTGATAGAAAATAAAGGCAGGATTGTGACCAAAGCTATGCTTTTGGAACAACTTTGGGATATAGACGGGAACTTTGTTGATGAGAATACGGTGCGTGTGAATATTAAGCGGCTGCGGCAAAAACTAAACGATGATAAGCAGGAATACATTGTGACGGTTTTTGGTATGGGCTATACCTTTGGAGAATGATGATGAAGCATTTTGGAGTTTATAGAAAACTGATTTTGATTGCAGGTACTGTCATAGCGGCGGTATCTATTGGTGCTGTGCTTTTTATGGAAAGCACTTTTACCACTATGCTTTTTGTCATTTGTGCCTTTGCGATTTTATGTGGCTTATTGTTTTTGCTTGACTTCCTGCATAACCATTATCACGATGAGCTGTTAGAGCAGATTACGCTGCTGATAGAGGCTTTGGTAGAACAGCAGGAACGAATTGTTTTTCCAGAAAATGAGGACACGCTGACTGCACGCTTGCAACATCAATTATTGAAACTTCGGAATATTTTAACGGCACAAAACGAGATGGTGACACAAGAAAAAGAGCAGATAAAAACCTTAATCTCCGATATTTCACATCAGATTAAAACGCCCATAGCAGCTGCGAATACTTTTGCACAATTGCTCAACGATAAAGAAGTATCCGATAAGGAGCATACTGAATATATCAATACTCTACAAAGTTCTCTCGAAAAGCTGACCTTCTTAACAAATAGCCTAATCAAAATGTCCCGTCTGGAAAGCGGTATTATTAGTCTGAAACCTGAACAGAACAGCTTAAACGATATTGTATTGCAAGCGGTAAAAACTATTTATGCCAAAGCAAAGAGCAAAAACATTATCATTACTTTTGACTGTGAACAAACCTTTGAAGCGATACTTGATTTTAACTGGACGGCGGAGGCAATTACAAATGTTCTTGACAATGCTGTGAAATACACGCCGAACGGCGGTGTTATAGGACTCCAAATTACGGAATATCCGTCTTATTTGCGGCTGGATATATCAGATAGCGGTATCGGCATTCCTGAAGATGAACAGCCTAAAGTTTTCGGCAGATTTTATAGAGGGAAACAGTCGGCAGGGATTGACGGTGTTGGTATAGGCTTATATCTTACTCGTGATATTGTGAATAAACAGAACGGATATATAAAAGTCGCTTCCAATGAAAATGGTACAACCTTTTCTCTATTCTTGAGAAAAGGTTAAATAGACCAAGATAAATGGAGATAGAGAATTTATGACCTCAGAATGGATATTGTGTCCTGTTTGTGGTAGCAAAACTCGTGACAGGCTTAGAGAGGATACGGTATTGAAGAACTATCCTCTCTACTGTCCGAAATGTAAACAGGAAACTTTGATAAATGCAAAGGAACTACATATAACCGTCATCAAAGAGCCAGACGCACAGACGCAGAGCCGATGAACTTGTGAGTAATCACAGTCATCGGCTCTTTCTCTTATACTTGGACAAGCCCACCGAATAAAAAAAACGGTGCTTTGGTGGGCTGTTCTGTCACGCCCGAACAAAATATCACAGCCCTCTAAACCCGTTTTGAGTTTGGAGGGATTTTTTATGCGCTGGTCTGCCCTGAGCGCCTTGCTGCTTATCAGAAGCAGCAGTTACTTACATATCATCACGAATAAGTGAGGATAACCTGTTAAAAAAATCCTAAATTATTCGTGGTACTATTACGCCCCTAAAGTAGAAGCTATATATCTACATAATAGAACTTATATTGCTTATAACCGCAAAGGTATGACAGCCTTTGCGGTTTTTCTTTTGTCGTTATTTGTCGGAATAAAGGACAATCCTATATCTGGCGTTGGTTGCCGTTCGCCGCCTTTCAATCTGGATTTTCAAAAATTCAGATTGGAGGTAAAACGGTATGGCTTACAATAAAGCCAAAGAAGAAAAGAAATGGCGGCTCTGGAAAGAAGCCGAAGAAA
>ULQK01043567.1_pt1 | contig 51252 bp, 75 predicted proteins | sample 1954371 | NCBI WGS metagenome assembly ULQK01 (sample SAMEA4835652, study PRJEB28245) | human gut metagenome | biome: gut microbiome; material: fecal sample | place: Denmark | collected 2008 | reverse complement strand
AAAAAAGCCATTATTACGGAAAATGGCTTGTTTGCTGGATTTTTACATTGTATTAAAATGTATTGCAATTTACTAAAATGTGTTAAAATATACGAAAATATATTACTTTGTCATCACGCAGTCAACACGATAAAAGTATTTTAGTGTTTAATGATGCTATGCAAAAATTTATTGATAATAACTAAACAAAGACAAAGCTCTTCGAGTATCAAATCTGTATCTGAAGGACAAATTATATATTTAAATAAAATTTTTTTAAAAAAAGTATTGACAGCCCACCATAATGGTGGTATAATGTAATCAAGATAAGAGATGAACAACATCTCACATAATTAAAAAGGAGTCTTCACTATGAAAATCACAAACACCAAAATCAACGCAGCAATCAACACTCTCAATGAAAAGACAAATCGTATTTATCAAGTTCGCACTGATTGCGATAGAGCAGACCTCTACAGATCAGAAAAATACTTCCTCTATCTGCAAGTTGACGAGTTTGGTGTGCATATGCCAGGCGCATATGGTGTACTCGTTGCAGGGTACAAAACACAAAAAGCTCTCATAGAAAATTTATAATTTTTTATTGACAATATGTGTTTTATGTGTTAATATGTGTTTATCAAATTAAATTTAAAATAAAGGAGTTACTATCATGACGGATTACAGCAATATCAAACAATACCTCAACAGTGAAAAAGCTATCGAACTCACATACGAGTTTGATAGAGAGTTCTCACCGTTTGCGGCAGGAATAGAACAGAAGGACATTCCTGCACTGCTAAACGATAAATCTCGATTCAGATACTATGTGTCTTGGAAAACGGAAGACGAAGTAATAGATTTTCTTGGAAAAGCACATATTATCAATTCTTACACCAAAGAAGTTCGTAATAAGTATGTCAAGTACATTCAAGACGACAAACTCGTACTCAAGAAAGAATTTTTTGAGCAGGTTTTCACTTTCACATCTACTTATGATTTCAACATCGACGGTAGATCACATATGATGTGCGATGTTGATTGTAACTTTCTTTCTCACTTAGATTATTACAAAGATAAATACAAAAGAAGAAAAAATAATGATATAAAAATATTCGACATAAACAATGACATTGATAAATACATCGATACAATCATTAACTTTATGTAACTAAATACAAGCGAACGGATACAAATTTCCGCTCGCTTAAGGAGGAATTATAAATGTACAAATACAACATCAAAGATTTTAGACAAGCTTGTGGTTTCACTCAAGCCGAATTGGCCGAGCGAGTAGGCTGCGACCAGCCGATGATGGCTCGCTGGGAGAACATTGACGCAACAAGCAATGTTACTATCTCACGAGAGAACATCAACAAGATAGCGCAAGCATTGAAAGTTACAGCAAGCGATATTGATTGCACAATTCAGATGACTCTTGAAGAGCTTATTCTGCAAGCGAAAGCGGACGGCACATACATCGCAAAGAATTGCAATAAAAATGATTTAGCTGCCCTCAAACTCAAAATCTCTCAAGACATAAGCAGCCACAATCGTGACGATGTGTGTTGCGACATTCTCCAGCTGAGCGCAACAGCGAATCATGAATGTCTTTTCTTTTACGATCTGTTGAAAGAAAAAAAGTTTACATCAAAATTCTTAACTATTGTGTCTGCATTCGTAAATGGTCTTAATGCTAAAGATTGATACTCGTGTGATAATCTGATGACTACAAACAAAGGAGTTTTCACTATGAAAATCAAAGACGCACGACTTAACGCAGGACTAACGCAACACGCTATGAGCGACCTGCTCGAGATTCCGCTGCGAACAATCGAGAATTGGGAGGGTGGTAAGAGCAAACCGCCTGTATATGTTGAAAAACTTATCATTGAAAAGCTCGATAATATTGCGAAGGAGAGATTTAACATGAAAAAAATACGAACTCAGAAAAGAATACTGTGAAGTTCACGCAAAGAGTGCTACCTTTTCGATGTGTATATAAAACCGTATGCAAATTAAAAAATCGCCCCTCGGCTACCGACTTGGTACTCGAGGGGCTAAACTTATGTACGCTTATTCTTTTGTGTCTGTATCGGTTTTATTTTCGACTGTATTTTTCAATCGGCGGACGATATTTACAAGGAATTTCGGGATTGGCGTGCCCAACCCAGCAAGGTTTTCAAGGATTGAAATAAGCTCGTTTATAATCAGCCACACGGAAACAATTAAGCCAAAATAATAGCTTGAAAACTCAATCCCTGCTGTGGCAAGTCCTGCACCGATGAGGTAATCAACAACGCCGCCCACGCACACGAGAACGAGGTAGCCTACTTTCTTAAGTATTCCCTTAACACCAATACGGCTGTTGAGGGTTTTATTTATGTAAGCCTCTGCCATACCTGTACCATAGTCTATTATCATTACACAGATTAAAACTGCAAGCGGTACAAGCAATATGTTAAAATAAGCCGCCAATGCACCGATAGCTACCGAAACAGTAGCCTGAATAATATTGTCTTTCATTTTATACCTCCTGATTAAGTCAAAGTAATCTGCAAGCCGTCAATTTTTGTGCCGATAACGCCTGCGTAGCCGTCCTGCTTTGTATCTTTCTCGCCGTTATACTGCCAGTCAAGGAATTTCTTTTCACCTTGCTTACGCACATGATATGTAGCTTTGAAGTCGCCAGCGCCGTTAAACTCGACCTGCACGGCATCAATGACTTTGCCTTTAATGCCTGCATAGCCGTTGTTGCTATCGTTGATGTCATAGCCGTCTACCCAGTCAAGCCAATCACCATTGAGCAAATGCACTCTATACTTTATATCGCCTTTGCTGACTTTAATTGCAACAGCTGAGATTGCCTGCTTTGCTCTGCCTGCTACATTTGACAAGCCCTTGACCTCATTGTACCACTTGCCGTCAGCGTACACACGATAAGTCAGCGTTGGCTTTGCGACTTTGCTTTCAGACTTGCTAAAGATGTTTTCATTGAAAATTATATTTGTATCAATACTTCCATTGTAGCCGTTGATTTTGCCTGTCGAACTGTTCTGCCAAATATCACAACTTAATTCATTTTCAGAATTATATTGAGCGAGCCATAGGCTGTATTTTGATTTCAGCTTATTGTAATCAAGATAGTTATTAAACCAATTCAGGTTAGCGTAAACGCCTGCTTTGTAACCGCTTTTCTTGACTGTTTCGCAGAATTTTTCTGCTATTTCCGTCAGCTTTGTTTTGCCGAGTTTAGTTTGCGAATTATCTTCTAAGTCATAATAAATCGGCATATCAAGAGATTTGTTATTAATGCATTCAAGGCAAGCCTTTGCCTCTTTTTCTGCATCGCCGGCGCTGTCGGCGTAACTATACCAATAGACACCAATTTTAAGCCCTGCCGCTTTAGCGTTGCGATAATGGCTTTCAAACATACTGTCTTTCTGACTTGATTCTCTGCCATAGCCTGCTCTTATAATGACCGCTTTTATACCGTCGTTTTTCATTTTGTTAAAATTAATGCCTTGCTGAAATTCCGAAATATCAACACAAGTTACCCTTGCCATAGTCATTCTCCTTTATTTAGATTTTCAACAACTGTCCAGTCACATTTCGTTGCCGGAGCTGCATACAACTTCTTAATTTCAGATATATTGACGCAGCGGTCAACAGTAAGTACATTCGGCGTGTCAGAATATTCACCTTTCAGCGTTCTTGCTTGAATTTCCGTTCCACCAAAATCACAATTTCTGATTGTAATATTCGAGCCTGTTTTCATATGTAAGCCGAAGCTGCTATTATCTGCATTATCGTGATTTTGATAACCAATAGTGCAGTCAGTGGGTATGATTTTACAATTTTCAATCAATCCTACTTCGCCAAAACTATGCCCACAACCAAACGCAGGAACAGTTGTTTTGCCTGTATAATCCGTGCAATCAGCACGACCGCCCCACTTAAATATGCAATTAGCGACTGTCCATTCTGTTGCGTAGCCTGTTCCGCCCGATTCGAGATGTAAAGCGTAGCGAATATTTTTACAATCAAAAGTGAATCCTTTAATGTGCGTATGAACATTGAGGTCAAGATGGAACGGGCATTTTTTGATTATGTCCTCAGATTTCAGTGCAGACTTATCAAATCCTGTTGCTCCGTCCCATTTGATTATAGTTGCAGAGGGGTTATAGATGTTCTCAGACTCATAATAAACATAGTCTTTCATCATTACACCACGATAACCTACAAGCCCCACATCGGACAAACCTGCGTATCTATCTTGCATATCAGTATATGTGCCTTGTGCAACGATGATTGTGTAGCGATTATGATAGTTATTGTCTGTTATGCTATCATTAGCCGACAGAATAGAGTTGAACTTTGTAACACCAAAACCCTCAGTAGATTCATTGTAATCGTTTGAAACATATAAATAGTGCATTGTATAATCAGGAGTTTGATACAACTCAGGCTTAATGCTTTCGCTTATAAAATCAGGATTTGCATACGCTGATTTTTTGTTGTTCTGTTCAAGTTGAAGATTGCAACTATTATCAATCAGTCGATTTGCAGCAACCGCAATTTTAATAGAATTAACGACTACATTTTCTGTTGCTGTATAAGTAGCCGCTGCATTTTTAAAAGCACTAACTTCTGACAAGAGCCAAGATGAGCTGATTACCGTCTGACTATTCGCAGGATAGAACACACAACCGCTGTTTGTAATATTAGCAAAATTCTGCAACGATAAGCAATATGCTTTGCCTTGTTCAAGAGTAACCGCACGCTTAAGTTTGAGATAAAAATTAACCGCAGCGGTAGATGTGCCGCTCAAGCTAATTTTGTTGTTCCTGACTGCAATGGTAACGCCGTTTGCTGTCTGCTCTGTGTCCTCGAGCGAGGTGAGATTAATGCTTGTAGATGTATTGAGCAAAGAGTCTTTTGCTATCATTTTTGCAGATGCGGTTTTGATTGCGGAATTTACATCCTTTTTGGTTGCTAAATTTGCGCCTGCTGGTTCATATTTAGATTTTGTATTTATTACTGACTTGTTCACAAAAACGCTGAAATGCTGTGTAGTTAAGATTGTATCGTTTTCACTCAACACAAGTTCGCACGTCATCATACCTGCGAGCTGTAGCATTGATTTCGCAAGAGTGATTTTAATCGCATTGTCTGCAACTATACAAGGCACATTTTCAGCGACGATAACATTATCCACAGTTGCGTTAAACGCAGCGGTAACGCTTGAAGATAGCGCTACCGGTTGTGAATCAGCATATAGCTTACATTCAATGATGCGTGACTTGTCATCATTTTGAGCGACTATTATACTTTCGTAATTTCTGTCTTTGTATACATCAAGATTAAGTTTGTATTTTACATTCAATTATGTTCACCTCATTTTACGAAATCAGATAGCTTAGTTTTGAACGAACCAAGCTCAAGCTGTTTATACCGTTCTCTAAGTGTATCATATGTAGTTTTGACTATTTTGGATTCCGCTGCGATACTGTCACTTAAGATTACTGTAACAGTATCGCAAAGATTAAACTGTTGCATATCGTTAAGGACCGCTTCTACATCAACTTTAATATTGCTCTTGATCTCACCAAGTTTATCTCCTCCTATGTAAGCTGTTGCTGCTATTCTGCAAGTGTTTTTGACAAATTCATATCCGTCGCCTGTTGAAGAATTGACAATTATTCCGTTAACAAGATTGTCAGGAACTGGATATACACTTAGTTTATTTGTTTTTGATTTTTGTTCAAAAATCTCATAAGGGTCAGCAATTATCTGTATGTCTTGCTTTGAAAATTCATCATAAACAGTAGCATAAGCACACACATGGCTTATTATAGTTTCGCTCGACTGTGTTTTTTCATAGCTTGAGATGTTATCACCCCATTTAAGTCGATATGCTCTTTTTTTGCCTCTGCTTTTTAGAAATGAAACATTGAAGTTATTCCACTTGTATTCACCGTGAAACAAATCAAGTAAGCTGCCTTCTGCTCCGCCAAGAAAATCGCCGAGCGTGCAAACTTGAGTAAAGCCGAGCTTGATGTTTTTTCTGTCCGTTATATCTGACGAAAATACATAGTTGTTGTCAAAAAGAGCATCTAAATTTTCGTAAGCCTCCGCAGGTGAATAGAGTTGTGCTGATGTTTCGCCTGCGGCAAGAATGTTGTTATAGCAGGTATGTTTGATGTGCTTCGCTTTGATACTAAGCACATTGTTTTTTTCTACTACCTCGTAGATTTCAAAAAATTGTGCTTCGTCTGCTGGGTTTGGCTTTGCGTATATATAATTTTGTATAACAGCACTTTCGGCACATTCGGAGTTTTTAACAACGCTTGCATTTAATGTGTAATCTGCATTGCGTGACTCTTCGACGGTACATTCTGTGCAACCGGTAAGCCTGCCGAGGTAGTGCATTGAGTTGAGCGATAATATTCTGCTTGTCGTTTCGTAGATCAAAGGTATCATAAGCGCCTCCAATTTGGCTCAAGTGTAAGCGAACCAATAACCTGATTGGCGATAATCTCATTCTTTCCTACTTTAAATTGCTGCGGCAAGAGAGGTGAGATATAAGATTTAATGCCGTTTTTAACAGAGTAATACTGCATATTTTCACCGTCAAGGACTGTGTAATCTGCGTTAATTGAATTTTTTATAGATAGTGTTTCCCCGTTTATCGTTAGCGTTGCAGAAGCACCCACACCCGTGAGCTTGTAAAGCGGATTTGACGGCATTCTTTCAGGGTTGAGTAAATTTAGCTTTTGACCGCTAACAAGGCTTATAGGCTCTGTCTGTGCATACCAATACGGCTTACGACTGAATTTAACAGTAGTTGTGAGATATGAAGGTAACTCACGCTGAATTGTGTCAAGGTTAGTCACTACAGCATAGCAATAATAGCCTTTGTTATATGTGTCCTTGTATGTTTGATAATTGTTAAATTCAGTCAGCCAATCTATAATTTTATACGCAAGATATTGAGCTGTTGTGTGAGCAAGCAAAGGCATTAACGCTATTTGAAGTTCAAACTCAACATTCTTGTAGCGTCTGTTGTCTTGAATTATGTCACCGTTCCTGCCGGGGACTGACACAAACTCAAAATCACGCTGTGCGACAGAGTGGAAAGGCGCATTAACTATGCGTCCGCCAAACTGACTGAGCCATTTGCCGTTAAAAAAAAAGTTGTGCATCAGCTAAACACCTTCCTTTTACTTGTAATTTCCGCTGCTAATCGCTCAGATAATCTTTCCGCAAGGCTATCTATATCCGAATCACTATTGACCGTTACGCCGCTAATATTCACATTGATGTCAATGTTAGTCGTTGACGGTTTGTCTGTGCTGTCACTCCTAAATGGATTTGAGCCGTCTTGCTTAGCTTTACGATATTGTTCAGCCTCTTGTGCTGTCAAAACCGCTTCGCCTGCATCCAAATAAGCGAGGTACTTGTCGTTCGGTACATAGTCGATACCAGCACGAAAACGGGGGAGAGTGACCTCTGGAATGTGCGGAATTTCAAGTCCTGCCCACTCAATTGCCCAATTGATTCCGTCAAACAGACCGTTAATCATTCCGATTGCACCGTTTATTATGAATTCAACTGCGTTTGGAATTAAGTTTAGAACATTCTTGAATATTTCTAAAATGCCGTTCCACGCTTTATCCCAATTTCCTGAAAAGACTCCGTCTATGAAGTCAATCAAACCGTTGAAAATTCCTGTCAAGCTTTCAATCGCACCGCTTATTCCTTTGATAGCTAATCCGAGTACATTGCTGAAAACATCTGCAAGAATTTCAACAACTGGAGTTAAAGCAGGTAGGATAGCGTTGAGCAGCATTGATAATAGCTCAAATAGCGGACTTAATGCGTCTGTCAATAAGTCGAAAACGGGTGCAAGAGCCTCGAAAACGGGCTGTAATGTTTCACTTAATATGCCTGCAATCTCGTTAAAAACAGGGATAAGCGGCTGTAACAAGTTATTGAGCAACTCTGCAAGTTTGACTATGAGCGGTGCAATAGCTGTTGAAATAAGTGCTGCGAACGGCTCTATTAACTGCAAAATCAAGTCGATAAACGGCTGTACAAGCTGAAAAATAGTGTCTAACAACGGCATTAATGCGTTGAGAATTTCCATAAACGGAGGCAAAAGCTGTTTGATTACTTGTACGAGAACAGGTAATAGTGCTTCTACGAGTTGAACAATTATTGGTGCTAACTGTTCCATAAGTTGAGCTATAAACGGAAGCAATTCCTCAATCAATGGCATAATCTGTTCAAGCATTGACACGATTATCGGGGCAACCTCTTCGCAGATGTTAATGAGCACAGGGGCAAGCTTCTCAGCTACACTTTCAATAAGCGGCGATAACTGTTCGAGTAACTTTCCACCTAAGCCAATAATCGAATTAAGCACAGGTTCTGCGACAGCACCGATTTGCGCCATTGTATCTGACAACTGCTGATGTGCTCTGTTGGATTCCATTACATCGCCGTTTGTTTCTTTATACTGAGCAGAGGCATCCGAATACAGGCTCGTGAGGGTTGATGTGATTAACTGCTGTCTTTCTTGTTCTGATGAGCATTTAGCAAGTTTTTCATTAAAAGCATCCTCAGATACGCCCATCCAGTTAAGAGCATCAGCAAGCGGACCTGTTACCTGTCCGACTTTTGCGGTTTCGTTCGCCGCCTCTGTCAAACCCTCGATAGGCAAGGAATCACCGAATTGACCGTAAACACCTGTGCAAATCTCTGTCCAACTTTGCAGGTCTTTTGTGGAGTTGCAAAGCAATGATAAATGATTAGCCGCCTCAGTTGCCTGTCCGCTGTCACCGACTACGGCATACAAGTCAGAGTAAGTCTGCTTTGCATCTGCCGCTGAAAATTTGTTTGTGGTAAAAGCTGTGTCAAGTTTGCCCATTTCCGTCCGATATTCTCGCGTGCTTTCTGCCACGGAGGACAATGCTCCTACACCTGCCACCGCACCGCCTACCATAGCAGTTCCCCATTTAGCAGCAGTTTTGATTCCGTTTCCGAGAGTTGAAGCAACACCCTTGCTTTTCTTCTCAGTCTCTGAAATGGATTTATTTGCCTCATCATTATTAACGAAAATCGAGCCAAATAACTTAAAAATTTCAACTGCCACGCACTACACCTCCTCCCATTTGTAGCGATTGAGCATTTCTTCAACACGCTTTTCAATTTCGTCTGTATTGACTTCGTCCTGTGCAGTTGACTGCATTTTGTCGTCTATACTATCGACAAAATCTTTGTATGATAAATGAGTGATTTGACCAAGGCTCGTTAAGATATAAGCCTTGTATTTCATTTCCTCATTTTTCGCATTGATTTCAACTTCAATGATTTTGAGTATGTCAGCAAATGACAAATCTTGCAATGCTGTAAGATTGCCGCAGCAGTATTGCAAGATTAACTTATATGTGTTTATGTCAATGCTGAGAGCGAGGTAAAAAAACTTTGAATATCATTCTCTGCAATAATATGCTTGATGTCTGCAATTACCTCTGTAATGTCCATCAAACTTGCCTGTTCGGGGGTAATATCGCCTCTGATGTCAGCATAGAGTGAATAGAATTCGTTTTCCACTTCCTTGCTTGAGAGTGATGAAATCATAGTGACGATAAACTCAAGACCGACTTCCTGTGCGTTTTTCTTGTCCTTAGTTTTAACATTCTTAGCGAACTCGAGAATTTCATTTTTTAAATCTGCTGACTTAATAATACGAGCCACCGAAAAAGCGTCCTTTAAGCCTAATTTTCTCATTGATTATACCTCCTCTGCAACCGGTTCCCAAATCACGAACGGCGGTTTAACATCTTCTGAATCGTATGCAGTTTCATCGCTGTAGCCGTAGAACTGCACATCAAACTTGCCGTTATCTTTATCCGCAACGCCCATTGTAAGACCGCCCTCATTCAGACCATTAAAAATCTGAATGATTACAGGCTTGTCTTTACCGAGCAGACAGCCAATCCAGGTGATGTTCGTGCAGTAATCGCTATCAAGCACATAATTTCTTCCTGTGATACCGTGATAGCCTGCGAGTGTTGCTTCATCTACTTCGCTTGCTCCAAGGGCCTTACGAATGTTGCCCTCAGTTACCTCCGCAACTGTGGCCTTGATATAAGTTTCCCAACCATCAATGAGGGTGTTGCCTTTAACTCTCGAATGCACACCGTCAAACTCAATGTTGCGGGCAGTCGGTTTTGCAGAAAATTCACCGCCTTTGATAGTTACGCCAAGGCATTTACCTGCAGCTTTGGCAGTCGCATATGTATCTGTTTTTACATCATAGTTCTCAAAAAATACACCTGCGTCGAGCAGCATATTATCGAGTGTTTTGCTTGTAAAACCCGAGTAAGGCTTTACTTTTCTTACTTTTGCTGTGCCCATTATTTTTCATCCTTTCGTTTGTACTCTCTTAATTCGAGAGTGAACATTATTCTCTTAATAGACTTATCTGTTTCGTCTATGTACTGCCTATCGTCGCTTTTATAGAATTTGTAATAATTTTTTTCATGTTCGATGATAGCTAAGCCGATTTGCTCATTTATCTCATCTGCAATGCTGTCGATTTCGTCGGTTGTGTTTCTGTCATATAGATTGCAAGTTACAATAAACTTGTTATACGGCTCATCTGTGTATATCTGTTTGACATCGTAAACCAAACGAGGAAAACCACTATCAGCTTGCCTGAAAAAATAAAGAGGGGCAAAGCCAAACAGCACTTCTTTTAACATTTTTTTAATGCTATTCACCTTGATAATCCCCCTCCTTGATTAAGCTCTCGGCTTCTTCTGTGCCGATACCGCTCAAGTATTGTGATTCAATTTTAATTATGTCAGAGATATTATCTTCCGCTGCGTTGCTTAATGCTCCGATTTTTAGAATTTCACTCGTGCCAATCTCTTGATACAAGCCATAAAATCCGCCCGGCTTAAATCCGACTTGCAAATCCGGTACTTTCTGTTTGCTTCGCACCCAGTATTGCGTATTTTTCGCTAAGCGCCCCGTCCTGCGTTTTATTTTCTGCTTTGTCCGTTTACATACCAACTTGCCAACATCACGCAGAGCGGCTCTCTCAAGCTCTTTGAGAGTGTATTGTAGCCTTTCAACATTGCTTACAAATTCAACACCGTTTTTCGTTATCTTAACCGCCTTAGGTAGTGACATTATTTTCACCTACCACATCTGTAAGATACAGCTCAACTCTTTCAGAGTTCTTAATCTGAAAAGCTCTGTATATCTTGAATTTCTTGCCTTCAAGATAACAGAATTCTTCGTTGTTGTACTCAAATGCATTAATTACTACAACACACTCGGGTTTTAATCCATTGGCTTGAGCTTGGAAAAATTCAGATTGACGCACGAATTTCTGAATAGCATATACAGAGCGTTTTTTCTCTGCATATATAATCTCGTTGAGGTCATTAACAGACTGTTCAACTTTTTCAACAAGTTCAATAATCGTGTCACTATTCATAGTTCTGCACTCCTCTTGCTGCCATCGCATTTCTTAATTTTTCGTACTGAACTGACCAGTCACTATCTGCTACAGTCGAAAAATAAGCTCTGCAATAGAACTTTACAGCTTGATTGACAAGGGCGGAGTTTTCGTGCTCGATGTCAACTCCTGCCCCTTGCATGTCAAGCAAACAAGCGTCAATCTCGGCTGAAATCTCATCATCAAACATTGTTGTTGTAATTCTAAGGGCCTTTTTCACCTCTTGAATTAGATTACTTTCAGCCATAGCTTTTCACTCCTTATGCGCTTTTCTTGATGAGCTTTACGAGGCTGTGCTTATCAACAACCTTGCCGTCTGCAAGCATAACAGCTTTGAGTTTAGTGTTGTCTGTATCCTCATCAGTGTACTTCTTAATGCTTAAGCTAAGCATTTCGTTAAGAACATAGTCGTTGAGGTCGAAAAGCATAGCGAATGTTGTGTCTGCAGTCGGAGCGTCCACATAGTTCTCCATATAGCCGTCTGTGAACACCACAGTTCTGCCAAGGAGTGTGCTTGCTGGCTTACCATTCAAGCCAGCATTAATGCGAGCAACAGGCTGACCGTTGGTGTCTGTAATGCCGAGAAAACGATAGAAAGATTTCTTTGTCATAAGCCATACGGCATTATCGTAAGCAGACGGAAGTGCTCCCTCTGCATCGAGAAGAGTGTTGTAGCTGAGCTTTGTTGCCTTAGCGATGTTAATAGTCTGACCGTCAGCAGGTGTTTCGTTGAGAATGCCTGTTGGTGCGCCTGAACCTGTGCCGGAAATGATTGATTTCTCGATAGCCTTAATCATCGCGCTTTTGATCTGGTCAATGAACTGTGCCTCAAAAATGTCAAGTGCTGTTACAGTCATAAGAAGCGAGAATGCGACCTTACACTCAAGCTTATAGCCTGAGAATGAAATCTTATCAGTGCTCACCTTCTGTTCATCAGAACCCTTATCCTCATCAACCCAGCTTGCAACAGGGCGAATGCTCTGAGTAGGAATAAGCAGAGCTGTTGGATATGAAGACTTAAAAACTCGAGCGTAAATATCGCCGACTTTTTCAAGCTCTACAATAAGTTTCTGATATACTGTTGTCGGGACGATTGTAGCCGCTGTGCTTGATGTAGTTGTTGAAGCTGCATTCTTGAACTTAGCAGGAATTTCTGTGCCTCTTGTTACGAAATTTGCAAACGCTTTTCTGTACTCAACGGAAGCGAAAATATCAGAATTTTCAATTTTCTCATCTGTAAGTGAAAGAGGCTTGCTGTTATTAGCTAATGGATTTTGCATATGTTTACCCTCCTGTGAATTTTTATTAGCAGCGTTAACCGCTGCGTTTTCAAAATCTCTGTCAAGCTGTTCAATCTCTTCTTTGAGTGCCTGTGCTTCACTGAGTTTATTGTGTGTAATATAGTCCTCTGCTTTATCTATAAGCTCGTTTCGCTTATTGATGTATTCTGACTTAGTCATTTTTGACATCTCCTTTTAATTTTAATAGTTCAATTTCTGCTTTAAGCCTTGATTTTTTGGCTTTTAATTCAGCTACAATCTTTTGCGGAATAAGTCCGGTAAGGCTTGCCGCAAGTCTTACATTGCTGTTGTTTTGATAATCTGATACATTATCAATGAAACCTTTTTCGACAGCCTGCTCAGCTGTGAGCCAAGTTTCTTTATCCATCATCGAAATAAGCTCATCTTCATTCATACCAGTTTTAAGTCGATAAGCAGAAGCAATAGCTTTGCTTGCTGTAAGTAAGACATCAGAACTATGCGACATATCGTTGTAGTCACCTCTTGCGTAGCTTGAAACATTGTGAATCATAAACATACCTGTTGGAACTATTTCTGATTTACAAGCACATGCTATGTAAGAAGCAGCAGAAGCTGCATACACAACTTTAATTGATGCGTTCTTAGCACTCGCAAGCAGGTCATAGATTTCCGAGGCTGCGAAAATGTCACCGCCAGGCGAGTTGATAACAACCTGAATTTCTTCATCGTCTGCAAGATTTTCAAAAGCCTGATGAATGTCAGACGGGCAACAAGAAGGTTCATCGAATAAATCGTAAATCCACTTATCACCGTCATTAATAATAGTACCTTTGATGTTAATCGTTTTCGGCATTGTTTTCACCTCCTTCAACCGGAATTGTATCCAATCTTCTAAGCGGAGTATCACCGCCCGGAACAGGGGCGAGTCCAAGTGATTCTCGCCATTCGTTCGGGAGCATTGCTCCACGGTCAACCATACCTGCAAAGTTTAGCTTTGTTTTTAAACTTGCTGATTGTAAGTTAAACGAACCGACTGCTATATAGTTTCCACAACCTCGCTGTCTGCGTGTGAAAAGTTTTCGTGTAAGTTCGTTTTTTAATTGTACGATTTTGGGCGAAATAACAGCGTCAAAATAAGCATTTTCTTCGTCTTCGTCTGCTGTTGATGTGATTATCTTTTCGTTAGTGTTGAATAATTCAAGAATTCGTTGTTTGGTTCTGTCCATTTGAAGTGCGTTTGGTACATAGTCATTCGGACTAATTTGTGTAGCATCAACTTTAGAGTCAACCGCTGCAACGCCAACAGAGCTGTTGCTTATATCAAGATAATTTTCTGCGAATTTTTTTGCATTGCTTTTCAAATCCTCGGGCCTAAGAGCCGAGGTATATTTCAGAAGCCATTTCACAATACCTGAATTCCGGATAGCGTTGATAATGCCCCTGTCAGTTGTTTCAGTTATTTCGAGCAGGGGGGCAAGAGCCTTGAATTTTCCGCTGCCAAAAATCTCGTGCTCTCCGTAGTCATCACGCAAATGTATAACATCCGCCGAGTCAAAGCGGAATGTCTGAGCGTTCCCGACAATAAACTCATACACCAGGTGCCCTTGGTCATCGTAAAGGTCGTTAACTGACTTCGCAGGAATTAAATACAATTCAATCGGCAAACCGTTTTCATCTCTAAGTATCAGCCAAAATGCATTACCTGAAAGCGACAACTGAACGCTTGTTTTATACAAAAGCATATCCATAGTGGTGTAAGGGTTAGGCTCTTCAAGCAAAAATTTAATATATGGTTCAGGGTTAATTACCAAATCTTTCTCTGTGCCTTTGTAGATTTCTCTGATGTGTTTAAGCTGCAACTTTGAAAATCTCAAAGCCTGTGCATTGACACACGCTCGCACTGTATCAGAATCATACGCCTTGTTGCCCCATAGAAAAAAATTACTATTATTCTGTGTAACAAGTTCTACTCTCGAAAAGCCCTTTGAACTTGTTACACGCTTAATGAAATTACTGAATTTTCCCATTTGCTCACCACCTTAGAAATTCGGAATTTCCGAATTTTATATAATGCTTAAATATTCATCTTCGTTCTCGAAAAAGACTGTATAAGCGTCAAGCAATGCCGCAGTACCGTCAATTCGCTTAGTAGCCTTAGATGTTTTAATAGGCTGAATATTGCCATTTCTGTCTTCGTCTATGGCTGTGTTCGCTAAACACCACTTATCAATCGGGTTATTGTTATAAACTATTCTGTCCTTGATAAGATCAGCTTTAAGAGCTTTCATCGGTGCAGATAATGTACGCTTGCCTTGATGCACAGCTGTCATTATTGACGGTCCGAAGCAATCAGTCATCTGATTTACCCACATTTGAGCCGACCACGCATCATAGCCGAGTTTCCAAAGATAGATGTCTTTTTCTTCCTGCAATTCTCTGAACCAATCCGTAACCACACTCGGGTCAATCTTGTTTCCTTGACAGGTTCGCATATATCCTTGTTCAATCCATTTGTCATAAGGTATCTTGTCCTCAATCACCTTATGCTCAACAAGGTCGGCAGGTATCCAATACATTGACAGCACATAAATGTGTGTGTCATTTGGAACGCAAAAAATCATTTTTGCCGCTGTTAAGTCGGTGGTGCTTGAAAGGTCAGCACCGCCAATGCCATAGTTTGGTTTTAACTCAGCTATATCAAATTTTTCCTCGTTGTTCAATTCATCAAAACTCAACCACGCTTCGGTTGATGTTTCTCTGATATTGAATTCTTTACACAGAAGATTTCTGACAAGTGCTGTGTTTTGCTGTGCTTTCTTGACTTTGCTTGCAAGAGCGTTTTTATTTTTGATAGTACCAAGCCCGGGATTGGCTTTCTGCCAACAATCAGGATTTTCCCATTCCTCGCGCTTGTCAAGCTCGTAGACCATATACAAGCTATGTTCGTCTTTGTAGCCCACATCATCGAACAAGCCATTTGTAACTCTGACAGCCTCATCATAGATTTCATCGTAAATGTCTTCACGAATTCGTCCGGCTGTTGTAGTAACAAGAATAAGAGGCTGGTCACGACCGATAGTGCCGTCTGCCATAATGTCGTATAACTGTCTGCCGTTTTTCCATTGGTGAAGTTCGTCCATAAGGCAGCAATGCACATTCAGACCGTCAAGGGTGTCTGAATCGGAAGCAAGAGGCTTGAACACGCCGCAGTTATAATCTTCCGAACTTAGCTCATTCAGCAATGGTTTGATACGCTTAAGCAATACCTCGCTTTTTCGTACCATTCGTTTAGCTTCCTGCCATATAATCTTCGCTTGGTCACGCTTTGTAGCAACAGCATACACTTCTGGACCAGGCTCGCCATCTCCAATAAGCATATATAATCCGACCACAGAAGCAAGCAAACTCTTACCGTTTTTCTTACCAATAATCAAAACAGACAGGTTGTATTCTCTTATTCCGTCATCATCAACAAAACCAAATGTAGCAGCAAGCCACGCTTTTTCCCACAGCTCAAGTTTAACAAGCTGACCGCCTGCTTTACCTTTGCTGTGACGGCAGAAATTTTCTGCGAATTCAATAATATGATTTCCTCTTGCAGGGTCGTAATGGTAGCCGTCTATCGGGTTAATTACCTTGTTGCTAAGATGCTTGTACCACTTCTGAACTTTATCGCATACAGTAACTTTTTTGCTCTTAATTTGCTCATAATACAGCAAAATCGGGTTATAACTGAGCGGATAACGGGTCATTTTATATCACGACCATCGACGAAAATGTCAAACCCGTCTGTGGTGATTTCTTTAGCATCAGCATCTTTAGGTAACATATCATTGAGCTGCTTGATGTACTTGAGATAGTTCCCAAGCATTGTGTTGTACAAGTCGGCTTCGGGTCGTTTGCGTGAATAAGGCTCTTGATTTTCTGACTGCGAAAATAGCTCTGTTAATCCGTAGATAGCTATATCTGCTTGTAATTCTTTGAGTCGAATTCGAGTGAAAGCAGCGTTTTCGATAAGTCCTTCAGCTAAGTCTTTTCTCTTAGCCGGAATATCTGCGTAAATAGAGCTAAGTCTTTTCTTTTCTCTGTTTATTTCTCGCTTTTCTTTTTTCTCGTCAATCATTTTCAAGTCACCTCACTAAAAAGGGGAGGGGGGTCATACACGAGGTACGCAAAATTTCGACCTGCCCCCCTCGGTCCTGCGAATGTTTACTCGCAAAAATTTTTAGGGGGGAGTCGGAAAAATTTGACCGCTCTCATCAAAAAAATATTTTTTCGGTTCTTTGTTTCCGACTCCGTGCCCTGGAAGTTCGTCGTGACAATCTTTACAGACGAACATTAGATTGTCGAAGTTAAGACTAATGCTTGCGTCCGTTATGTTGCTTGCATTGAGCATAACTTTGTGATGAACTATGTAACCGAGCTTCTTGTGACATATCTGACACAAACCACCGTCGATGAGCGTTCGTTCGTCAATGAAGCTTCGTCTGCAATCCTGCCATTTTTTTGATTTGTAGAATGCTTTTGCAAAATTTTTAGCCATAATTCTTTAAAAATAAATAAGCCGCTGCATTAACAGCGACTTGATTAACTTTGTATTTTCTGAGCTTTGCTCAATTATATTCTAACATACCCTTAAGCGAACAAACGAACAACTTTCACCACTCATAGCGATTGCACATAACCCTTATGCCGTCCTCCGTATTTCCTCCGCCTACTTTGTGAGCTATTTGTTTCCATTCATAACCATATTCCAGACGCAGTAAAAGACAACTTCCTTGCAAAGTTGTTGGAGGTATCGAACTTATAGCGTTTGATTTTTTCATTTCTGCTTTGTACAATTCTTCTCTTAAATCAGCTATTTGAGGTACTATTTTTTCAATGCTACTTGACGCACTCACACCATCAATAGCATTTGAAATATTTGTTGTTATGTGCGTAACTTTAGCTTCGAGCATAGCTATTTGTGCTCGATAATAGCATATGTCATTCTCTATTTCTCTAATTTGTTTTAGATTCATTTTTTGCCTCCTTTGTGTATTCAACTGCATATCGTTTATGATTCATTCTCAACTGCATAAACACGAAGTGATAGTTTGCTCCCGTGAAATCGTTAACCCACACATCATCACGCACAAGGTAATAGCCTTGTGGGATTGGTAGAGCTTCGCCTTTTTCAAGCTTTTTAAATTCTCTCTTTTTGCCTTCAATTACTGTAACGGTTGGTTTTGTGAGATTGCGTGATGTTTTAAGCCTTTTTGTACCGGTTACATCTTTGCGAATGTATTTTGCAAGGTCCGCAAAATTGCCATCCTCATACAACGGTGTGAGATTAATACCGTTGCTCCATTTCCACATTTTTAACGCTATGTCTTTGATACAGTCTTCAATAATGATGTGTAAGTGCCAATTGCCACCACGCTTTCCACATTCACAAAAACCAATATACTTGAACTGTACGCCTTGCTTTTTTGCGTGATATTTAATGCGCTTAAAAAAATTGCTTACAATCTTTTCAAATTCTTCTTCTGTGAAATTTTTATACGGTGCCGAAAATCTTACCCACCAATCGCCTTGTTTGAAATTTGCAAGAATTAATCTCTGTGTATGCTGTTCACCTCTTATGCGATTAGCCTGCGCCATCTTTTCTGATGTGATTGCTCTGTTGATACTGCGTGACATATTTTTCTTGTTACGCTTTCTCAAACTTTGATAGTATTTAATTTCAAGCATTGGTCCTGATTGGATCTCACATTTGTATGTAAACATATTTAAAATTCCTATTATATATGTAAAAACAGTTTTCGTCACTTAATTAATTACTTTAGCAGGATATACAGGGGCATTTCCGCCCCTGTGATTTTTGACTTATCGTTATCCGCTGCAAGTTTATTGTTGTGTTCATGTATTGCCAAATAGTTTTTATCCTACTTTTCTATACATGCATCTTATAGCTGACATCTGTTTGTCAGTCAAATTTACAATATCCTGTCTGTCAAAACCAACAAACATTATTGTACCTTTAAACACTTCGCCTGTATCTTTATTAATAAGGTTGTCCTTGCCCTGTTCGGAATAAATCATTTTGATTCTTCCTTTGCATAAATCTTTACTTTTGAGTTTCTCACTTCTCAAAAAGTTTTCAATCTCAACCTTGTTAATCATCTTGCATAAACCTCTTAACTGATTATTGTTTGGCTCTGCATAATGTAATACCAAAACCTTATCTTCTGCCATTATTACTTTATCCTTTCTGTATCCGTATTTTTCGTAGCAGTTACACACAACACCTCTGCTTCTTGTAGTACAGCGTGTAAAGTGTCTGCAATTTTCACAACTCTTCATTACTTTTTAACCGTATGTATTTTAGCAACACTGCAGAAGCTTCCTCCCAGCCATAGCAAACAAGCGCCATATTTCCTTGTTCCGTAAGTCTTTTTATCCACTCTTTCTGCTTTTGCGTAGCTTTGTTTTTTCCAACCTTTAATTCAATATAAAGTGCGTGAAATTTTCCTCTTGCAACCGGCAAACACAAATCTGGTACACCTGCACGCACTCCTTGACGCTTAAGATTAAAAGCCTCTTTTTGATTACGCTTTCCGCCGTTCGGTATGTGATAAAGCAAATCAAGTTCTTTGTATGTATTTCTCGCAAATGCTGCCCATTTAAACAGCTTAGTTTGTTCATACGCTTCATTTGTCATTTTGTATCACCTCTGTTAAGCGTATATACATATATCTCTGCAATTGTTGCGATATGACGGGGGAATCAAAGCAACCTCTTTACTGTAGAGTTGATTAGAACTTGAATCGATTCCAAGTTTTTCAACAAGTGTCAAAGGTATATATCGCATCGGTATTCCGTTTTTTACAAAGCTATAATCTTCTTCTATCTCTTCAATAGTCCATTTAGTTACTGAACCGAACCCTTGTGAAGATTTTTTACCTACAAATGAAATGTAGCCGTTGAGCAATTGAGATATTTTCTTTTTATCGCCGCAAGCGTAAAAAACAATTTTATCAGTTGTTTTGTAAATCAAGTTGTTGTGATAGCTTTTAAATTCGCCTCTCGCTGTGTCTATTTCTTGTTTACCTTTTCCGCGAAACTTCACAAGCTCATCATTAATACCGCTCCAACGCTTTGAATAACTTATCGAAAATTCTTTATCGTCCGCAAAAAAACCGAAACTCGCATGAAAAATCCCGTTACTGTATTTTAAAAATTTCGATAAAGTTTCGATTACAAGTTCTGCCTGTCCTGCTTGCTTGCAACTTGTGTAATAGTCTTCTTGCATTATTTCTTTCGCTTTAGCAGCAGAAAGAATACAATCAAGTCTAAGCGGTTCAATCAGTGCAACTGCGTTTGAAATATGAGCTGTGATTTTAAGATTTTTAAAATCCATTCATCTCACTCCCTTAGTTTTTTTGCAATTTTTATTATTTTAGGTATAATAAAACAACCAACACAATATACAATAAATTGTCCTGCAGATACACTTGCAATCAGTACAACTAAAGCGCTATTATACATTAAATAGAGCTCAAAACCGATAACTATGCCAACTACAACTGCTGCAAGTAAGCTTGTGAGTATTTTATTTTTCTTTCTCAAAATATAAAAAATTGTACAAGCAAGCGATGATGCAATGAAACCAAAACAAACATCAATAAGTCCAAACGGGCTAAATATATTTGCAATCATAGTGCCAAGCACACAGGCATAAATATGTTTGCGATTATATATACACAATAAGTGTAATATACACGCTAATCTCAATTGTAACGGACCAAAGGAAATGCTACTCAAGCATGTATTGAGTATTACATACATAGCAGCAATTATAGCGATTGTGGCGATGTCTATTATTTTTATTTTCTTGAACATTCTATTATTCTCCTTATGTTTTCTGTAGGACTAAACGAGCCGAAAGCGTTTATATCTTTTGTGATGAAATACGCTCTGCTGTCAAGGCTGTCAAAATTACCTACTTTCTTCCAATTGTTAATATCCTCAATGCTGTAACCTGCGCCGAGGATATGAATCCACTGATAATCTAAATCTTTTTTTATATATCTTAAAAGCACATCCATTCTCGATAACAACGCTTCATGTCCGTACATTCCTGCATTTGCAACACAAACGGTATCTGAATATTCTCGATAGTATTCTGCTTGCATTTTCAGTTCGTCAATGTTTACAATCTTCTTAACTGAACGCTGTAACACAGGTGTGATTTTTGAAAATAAATTATTTCTCTGCCAAGTGCGGAAGTTTTTCATTGTTTGCACAGGATTTAAAAATTCGTCAGGAGCAATGCATAATGTATTGCTTTTTGCAAATTTTTCATAGTGTGCAGAAAGTTTAATCATGTAAGGTAATGTTATCTTAGCGCCATATCTTGACAGTCCGAAAGCTCCACTGTCAAGAATAACAATTTTACTTTCGTTCTCAAAATGTGGCTCGCAGGGATAAGCATATAGCCTGCTTATCCCTTTGATTTTTTCAATTTCTTTTTCGTGCTTTTGGCAATGCGGAAAAACATACTCAAGCATTTAGTGTGTTCTCCATTTCAGCTATCCAATTAAGCATATCGTCTTTATGTTCTGATACATAGTCAACGTACAGCTTAGACATTGAATCGAGATCCTCTGATGCCATTAATGTAAAACTACCGTGTCCAACAGAAGATTTACCGCCGAGATGTCCTGATTCTTTCAGTAAATTCAGCATATGACATGCACAAGAATACTCAAGTTCATCTGCAAACTCAATTTTGATTTCGCTTTCCAATTTTGTTCCTGCTGAAAAGACTTCACTTTCATATTTCATTTGCATAACTTCTTTGTTGTCGGTAGTAACATCTTTAGCGTTTTCCGGACTTGATTTTAAGCGGTCTTTTCGTGTATAGAAAGTGCCCGAGAGCATACCGCTGTAAATAGATTCATCTGTTTTGTGACGATTATATTCGTTTAGTTCGGCGCATACAGGCTTCAAGATGCCAACTTTCATCTTACCTTCGGTCATCATTGAACGATAAGCAGAACCAAGGAGAACGAGCGCCGGGCAATTCTGCTTAATACTTGTCTTAAGTGCAAGGTTTTCTACACCGCCACTCTTTAATGACCCGCCGTTAAAAAAAGTATAATACAAATTCTGTGATACAGATTTAACGCCGATACCAATTCGTTCAAAATAATCTGTCATTACAAGTGTTCGAAGGATACCACGCAAAGCATTACCGGAATAAACAGGCATATCCTCATACTTATTATTAATTCTGAATTTTTGTCTGCGCAAAGTCTGCATTGTACCTGCAGGTTCATCACCAAAATGAGAAAGAGGAGAAGTAAGTTCGAATGTAAGTTCAATAGTTTTAATGTTCATAGTGTTAAGATCCTTTCTTGCGTTAATCAGCGATTATGTCAATACACGATTCATCAAATGTAGGTACTACATCGTTGTGAATTACCGTCACTTTAGCTTTGCGCTGTTCTGCAATCTCTTCACGCATAATCATTAAGTCATTGATAACTCTGATTAATTGCGTGCGAATAATTGTTAATATTTCAGTCTTGCTTGTGTCGTCAAGTTCTGTGATCTCGTGAATTGTTGTCTGCTCTTTCACAAACGAAATTATGTTCAATTTTTTGCACAGTGCTTCAACAAAACTTTCGAGCGTCGGTGAAGATACTACACAACCACGAACTTTTGACACAAATTCGTTTTGAAATTTTTTTAGTCTTGATTTTGGCATGTTCTCAAAATCAATATTCACCCATATTGCGTTTAATAATTCAACTGCTTTTTTTTGCATTTTTTTCCTCCTGTAATCGTTGCTTTACGATTTCATTCCTTTTTTCTGAATTAAGAATATGCAGCAGCAAATCGAATTGTTTACTGTTACGATAATCTTTGATTTTGTTATCAAGTTCAAGTGTTTTATCTATACCGAGATATTTTCGGATTTGTTTTGTGTTATAAGCGCCTGTCTTGATTTCATCTTTGTTATAATAGAGATAAAGTTCATTTATGACCTCATATACATTATGCATTTTTTGAACGTCAAAAACATATTCGTCATCCTCCTCTCTGATAAAGAATTTTTTTGTATCATTATTAACTCGAGCACGAAAGCTGTTATGCTTCTTAAAGCTGCGTGTTATACATACAACAAACTCTCCTTCGACATAATCAGATATGTTGAATAATATATTTTCAATATCATTCTTGCAAAAATAGATTATCCCTTTGTGCGATGCAACAAAAGACGAATGTCTTAGCTTTACTTCTTTCATACAGCAAGCACAATTTTCGCATATAACATCCGAATTAATGTCATTCATCAAATCGTAATTAGTAAAACGAGCTGCTTTAATGAAATTTTTAGTCTTGAAGCCGATTTCTGTATCCTGTCCGCATATGCAGCAATGTCCTTGTTCTTTGCCTTTTTCAATTTCAAGATGTTGTGCAATAATTTGAGTATTTGTCATTCTAAAACCTCCAAATCATCAAGATAATCAGCCGCAATTTGAAATGCAATCAGCATTCCCTCGCTTATGTAATAATGCTTGTCTTTTCGGCTTTTGCTGTCATTAAATCCGTTCATCTTCTCCTGCTCGCTTTCTATGCGTTCGGATATTTCAGCTTTCAGTTCGTCAAGTGTCATTACTCATCACCTCCTCCTTGTTCTCTGCAAGTGACTGTAATCCCCTATAACAGCTGTAACATATGTCTAACTTAACAGGTTTGATTTTATGCCCTTGCGTAGCTTTGACCCAAAAGGTTATACGCATTTCTTTTTCTTTAAACGCTTTTCTGCAAGCGTCGCAATGATAGACTTTCATTCTTGCTCACTCCTTAATTTCAAAATCTCGTGATATTCTTCATCGTTTAAGTTAAGTCCTGTTTTTACATATACGCAATCAACGCAATAACTTGAGTATTGCAATCCGCATTTTTTACAAGGCATTGTTTTTACTCCTTATCCATCTTTGCACCGCAATTGGGGCAAGGCTTAATTATAATTAATTCATTCATCGTTCTTCGCCTTTCTCTTTTCGTTAATTCTTCTTTCAAGCCGCTCAATCTTTTTCTGTTTCCATTTATTCACTTCTTTATCACATTGAAACATCATCTTGCATTGCTCAAGCATAATTTCAACATCTGCCATTTCTTCAAAGATGTTATCAACAGATTTCAAATCATCTTCAGGTGATATTTTTTCTTTAGTATAATTTAATTTTATAAGGCTTTTACACAAAGCCTGCGATAATTCAGACAGTTCCTCGACAGTCTTTATTATCTGATTTCCCACACCGTATGTATTGATTGCTTTATGCATAGTCTCTTTTGATGTCATTCTTCTGCCTCACTTTCAAGCCAATGTTTTTTGCAATCAATGCAGTTACCGTGGAATTTATTACAATATTCCATCGGAACATGACCGACACACCCGAGCAAAGTAATATCACCTTGAACCATTTCGTCAATTGACATCTGTTTGATTTTCTCGTAATTAGTCATTGTTTTCCTCCTTATCCATTCTCGCACCGCAATGAGGGCAATAGTTTTCAAATTGATAACGGTTGTTAATGACTTGATAAACAACCTCTCTCCCGCAAGTTAAGCAGTATGCTTCCGCTTCACCTACTTTTCTGTCTTTCTTTTTTACCCACTTTGAGAGTTTAACTTCGTCAACAACTTTAAGTTTAATTTTTATACGACTGATTTTTTTAATGTGGGACAATCTAAAAACACAATTACTAACAACCTTATCCCCACAAGTGCAGAAATATCGTAACTTTGGTATTGACAAATTAGCGTCATTTTCAAAGGCTTTTTCACCCGTCTTATGTAAAGTGCCCTCAATTACAGTGTTATCTAAAAGAGTAATTGTCACACATTTGCCTAAATACCTTTCAAGTTCATTTCTTGTCATTGCTTTCACTCCTTATCCATTTTCGCACCGCAATAGGGACAATACGGATACAACTCGTCATCCTTGGAATCTAAAAATAAATAATTATAGCATTCTGAGCAATGATATTCAGTGTACCCTAAAGCATTTCCGGTCGATACCCACTTTCTGTGTTTAATTTCTTGCACATCAGATTTAATAGGCTTTTTAGGCTCAAAATCCACAACTTTTTTCAAATTTTCTTTTTCAAAATAAAATATTACAGGTTCTTTTATTTCTCTGATTAAGCCGTATTTCTTAGCTAATCTAAAAATAAAAACCTTTTCCAGTCTTGATAGTATTTTACCTAATTGCTCTCTAAAATCTTCAACCGACATTGTAGATTTATAAAAATTACACATTCTGCAAGCAGGATTATAATTTTCAATATCGTTTGCACCGTCGTACGAATACACGCTCTGTATATGGTCAACTTGCATTTCCTTTAACGCAAGTTCAAAACCACAATAAGCACAATGACCGTTGTATTTTTGATATACTTTAAGCCTCGTATGTTTTGATATAGATTTTCTATTACTCATTCTATATTACTCCTTTAAAGTTCCGTCTTTTGTAAAAATGCGTCCACATCTGCCACATTTCGCACAAACTGTCGACATCATCATCTGTCTATTTTCTTCTCATTTTTCTTACCTCTCTTTTCACTCACAACATCTGATATAATCTTTCCTGCACGCACTAAAGCTGTGTATTCACCGTAGCTGTAATATGTGTTATGTATTTTGTTATACTTAGCAATCTCAAGACATACCAAATCAAGATGATCAAGTTTTCTCTTTTTCATATGTATATATCCTCTCTATAAAAGTTAAAAGAGCAGCCGCACCTGCTCCGCTGTAACATATGCAAGTCAGTATTATATTTCAGGAAGATTATGAAGTTAATATATAATAAGCCGTGCGGAGCTTATTAACTTAATTAAATTTATAAGCTATGCTGTCAAAATAGCTTTTTGCAATTCCTCTGAGCTTTTCGCCCTTGTCAGGGTCTGACCCGGCTATTTTGGCAACGCTTTCAGTGAATTTATCAGTGTTTCGTTGTATCTCTCCGAAATACAGCGTAGCCGTCACCAAAACGGCTTATTATGTAATTACGCTTACGCTCTGCCCTCCGTTTTACTTCCTCAAATACAGCACTGCCAACGCTTACCGCAAATGTATTGCAGAATTGATTGTATGTAATCATCTTATCTCCCTCTTGATTTTTATTTGATTTGAGGATATAATAAAATTGATATTAATTTTATATATCCTTTTGAGCCGCTGGAACTGTGCGAGAGTTTCAGCGGTTTTCTCTTTCTTCGTATTCTGCGATAACAGCTTTAAGCGTTTTTAATGTTTTGTTGAGCTCTTTTAATGTCGATGTACGGTCGAGATCGAGATAAATTATATCTCTAATCTCTCTTGCATTTGTATTGTGAAAAGTCCACCCCTGTGTGCAGATATTAACATCTAACTCGCATGTATTACCGCTAAAATTAACAAATATTGTCGGCTTGCTACCAGTGCACTCACACTTTGTACTTCTGCCATTAAACTCGAGTGCAAGTGTCATAATCTCAAGCACTTTTTCTTTTATAGATTTTTTCATATAAATATCTCCTTTTAATTAATTTTTTATTGCGTGCTGTCAGCGGTTTTTTCTTTGTAGTCAACATTGATATAATCAAGCACCCTTGCCCAGCCGTATCTTTCGCCTGTTTTATCGTCTGTACAGCAGTTATACATCCAATACTCCCACTCTTTGGGGTTTCGCTCTTTGAGCAAATCAAATCTATGCGGACGCTTTTCCAAGTGCAAACCAAATCCGCACATAGAGCAGCCTGTGCGCTGTGCTTTTGTTGTATACAGAGTACCGTCATCTTTTCGCTCAATCGTTCCATAAATTTCAGGAACAGGTACTTCCAGCTCAAGCGCAAGCTGTAAAATATCCTGTCTGTTAAAAATAGCAAATGGAGCTGATCGCACCGTTGTCTTGCCAAAATAGTTACACCCATTAATCATAAGCGACTTTGCTCTTCTACCACCTTCAGATGCCATAAGTCCCAAATATGGCACACTGTTATGTTCTTTTGCCCAATCGTCGCAAGGCTTTTCTTTTAAATAGTAGCAGCATTTCGATGAAACTTTAAAATTCGGTATGCTATAATTCACACCCTCATTTTCGTTCTCATAACCGCCAAATTTCTCAAGCCATTTGTTACTCAGTTTCATTCGTGTGTTTTTCCTATAACCGCCAAACTCTCCCGTTTCACCTGTTATTATTGCGTGCCTTACTGTTTTATTTTTCTCGGTCGGATGTTGCAGAGTTTCAATCTTACCTGCAATCTCTTTTGACAATACAGGAAATCCAAACTCCTGCAATATCTCAGGCTTTTTCCATCTATGCTCCGTTCCGTTCTCGTCAAGATATCTTACAGCTGACTTTAAGCGCTCAATTCCTAATTGTTTATGTACTCTCTGAATGCTCACATCTTCAAGTATACTAACGCTTACGCCAGGAGCATTAATTCCTATTGACCTCAAAAACATAAACAAAGTAATACTGTCAAGTCCGCCTACGCTCACATGAACATTTAAATCACGCTTTGCAGCCTCGTTATAAAACTCCCATGCTCTTATATATGCATATCTTTTCTTGAACTCATAATCTTGTTTTTGCTTAACTCTAAAATCAGCAATCTTCTTCTCAGCACCAATTCTGTTAAGTCTTTCCATTATATTCTCTGCCATTGTGAAAACCTCTTTTATTTTTAGTGTGCTGGAGCAGCCGCACCTGCTCTGCAGTAACATTATGCAAGTCAGTATTATATTTTAGGAAGAATAATCAACGAAAGTTGTACTTTCTGATATATAGTAAAGCCGTGCGGAGCTTACTAACTTAATTAAAAGCCTTCATTCATCAAAAGCTTTTCTACGCACAACGATAAGAATTTGCTTACCGTTATGCCGTCTTGCAGCTTACAATTAAGCACTTTTTCCCAGTGTTCAAGATTTTGAGAAGATGTATAGTTGATTGCATGTCTTATTGATCTCTCAACTCGTGAACCCGTCGAAGCAACTTCATTTGCAACATCTTCATACAATTTGCAAAAACTTATATCTTCGCAAGCATTTGTAAGTTCATACAACTTACAAATAGCTATGGTCGAATAGTTGTATCCGTTTAAATTTGGAGTAATTCCGAGTGTAAGCAACAATTTCTTTGCTCTCTTAATAGTTTTTTCCATTTTGATTTCACCTCTTGATTTTTCTGCGGCTTATTGCTATAATAAATATGTAGTTTTGGCAATAAGCCTTACTTGAGCGTTGATCACTGCCCTGTGTCAACGCTCTTTTTTTATGTTTCCGCCTCTTGCAACAATCAAATGCTGCCTTTTGCCCATATTTGTATCAACTGTTTCAACAAGTTCTACAGATACCATTAGCTTACCTTTATGACTTCTGCGGTATATAACTGCATTAATCTTGTCAAAACGCTTTTCAAGCACATTTGGCAATTTTAAAATAACCGGCTCTTCTTTTATAAAAGCATCTTTAATCTCCGCTGCTGTCATTGTTTTCCTCCGCAGGCTCAAATACATCCGCTGTCACATACTTAAAACATCCGTCATAAATCAAAAATCTTATGTCATATCCTTGTTTGTTTTGAGCTCTAAAGCGACATACATCATATACTTCAAAGACTTCTGATATATCTTCTTTACATCTGACTTTGAACTTCATCTTTGTTTTCCCATTCTTTATAAACTTCTTTCATATATTCGATAATGTCATCAAGTTTCTTTTCATACATCCTATCGTGAATCAATAATATTTCATACATATCTGATTCAACATCTTTTCCCCAACCGTTTTTATAAACTTTAACAGTTAAATAATTAACATGTCCTGTATAATCAACAAAAAAAGCGGGCTTTTTATTTGTATTATCACTCCCTGCTTCACTGCAGTTAAATTCCAATGCAAGTGCCATAATCTCAAGCACTTTTTCTTTTATAGATTTTTTCATATAAATATCTCCTTTTAATTAATTTTTCGCTGCGTACTTACAGCACTTAATAAACTTCTTGCAGTTCTTAACAACACGCTTAAATCCGACTGCCTTGTTGCAAAGTTTGTGATTATCCATGCTCTCTTTGGTTTCAGCTACATAGTTTAGTATGTCTTCGAGCCTTTCGGCTGTCACTGTATCAAGTCCCTGCAATGTCATTACCTCGCCGTCCTTGATACTAATAAGTATGTTTTCAGTCTTCATTTTTCTTCATCTCCTTTGCATATCCGCATGCTGTCGGGTCGTTTTTACACTTTTTTCTGCAATTATTTTTTCTGTTGCAGAAAAAGCAGCAGTTTCTGCCTTTGCAATACTGCTCTGCACTTGTCAAACTGCATTTAAAATTGTAACTTTCTAAGTCACTTGTTATTGCTTTCATTTAAAGCTCCTTTCTTATAATGGGTCTTTGAGCAAGTCGGTTGGAGCGACTTTTAAAAATTTTGCAAAGCTCATAATCTCCGAGAATTTAAGTTCCTCGGGCTTATTAATTCGATTGTGATATGTAGTCGCTGATTGCCAACCGTTAATTTTACATATATCAGAGCGAGATAGTCCTCGCATTTCACACTTGTTGTAAATGTTGCGGACTACCCTGCTCATATATGCTCGTGTTTGCTCCGCTGCTGTTGCTTTCAATTTCGGCATATAATCACCTCTTATGCTGTCTTAATATGTTCATGAAAATCAAAAAGCCAGCTAAGATCGTATCTTTTAAAAAAGATGTTTTTAATCATTACTGCTTCGATAAGTGTAAATCCGACTTGATATACAGCTCTATTTGATGTTGTTTCACCTTCCATTTTTGCTGTAACAGTGTTAAAGTGTAAACCTAACAAATTTGCAATATCGGTTTTAGTAACACCTTCGTCTTTCATAGCTTTAATTAAATTTGGATATAGCATTTTTATACCTCCTGTCCGTTTACCTTATAAGGTAGATTACGATATTATAATATACCTAATAAAGTAGATTGTCAATAGTTTTTTAAAAATTATTTACTAAAAAAGGTAAATTTTATATTGACAACTACAAAATTTTGTAATATACTTGTAGTCGAAAGAGGTGGTCACAATGACTGTCGAACAAAAATTACAAGATTATATTTTAGACAACTATAAGAGTATAATGCAGTTTGCAAAAGTTGCAGATTTACCATATACTACAGTTAAAGGTATTTTTAACAGAGGAATTTGGGGAACATCTATACAAAATGTTATTAAAATCTGTAATACTCTATCAATAGATATAAATGCTCTTGTAAATGGAGAAATAAAAAAAGATTTACATATCAATCAATTAACTACTCACGAAAAGAAACTTGTTGTTGCTTATCGCAATCATCCTGAGCATCAATATACTATTGATACTATTTTACATATAGATGAAGATGAAGATTTAATCCCTACAGTAAAAGCCGCCCGCAGTAAAGATAACAATCAACCTATTGAAGTAGTAAATATGCCTGACCTTAGCAAATTTACTCCTGACGATTCAGATTTATAACATTTGTAAAATAAAAAAATCCTCATAGGGTACAATACTCTATGAGGTGATTAGATTGAATTATGGATGTTATAAAAATGCTCGTAATGCTTCTTGGCATTGTTTGATTGATTACAAAATTAACAGCTTGCCTGTTAAAGTTAGTCGAATAGCTAAACAAGCTGACATTACTTTACTAAAAAATTCAGCGGTCAATCTGCTTAATAACAGCGAGAGTGGCACAACGCTTATGCAGAACGATAAATTATATATCATTTACGCAGACGAACAATCTGCCCAACGTTGTAGATTTACGATTGCACACGAACTCGGTCATATATTTTTAGGTCATTTGTTCAACAAAGACGGTGACGGCTTTGCGACAACAGATGATGCCGAACACTCGGCAAATGTATTTGCTCGTGATTTGCTTTCACCGGCGTGTGTGCTGCACGAATTACAGATTTTATCCGCTGCGGAAATATCTCGGTTATGTAATATAAGTCTTGAAGCTGCAACATATAGATCAGAACGTATGCAAGAACTTGAAAAAAGAAATGCTTTCTATAAACATCCGCTTGAAAGGGAAGTAGTAAAGCAGTTTAAAGAGTTTATCAATAAAAAGAAAAGTCAGTCATATGTGGAGCTATGACTGACTAAAAAGATATGAGAAGAAAACGCACTCCTCGCTACTATTTTACATTATGTGACATATATTGTCAATGAAATGTATTTTATTAAATAAATAGAGGAGCGTAAAAAATGGGTTTATTATCTAAATTATTTGGCAAAAAGCAAGAACCGTCAAAATCAACTTCTGAAACAGGAAAATCACACATAAAGGTTTTTAAAGTTGCAGGTGTAACATTTGATAACCGACAAAAATATCTGAAAAAGTTAAAAGCTGACAAAAAATCCGGTAAAGCCATTAATGTAAAAATGGAAGAATACGATTTCAAGGGTGAGCCGGCTATCAGAATTATTGCTAACGGATATGATGTCGGAAATCTTCATAGAGAAGATGTTGCTTTTGTAAAATCAAATCAAGAGCGTATACTTGGCATTAACGATTTCACTATCGGCGAGCATTACGATGAACACGAAAATAAAGACTGTGATACAACATATACAACCCAATATAATGCTAAGGTTAAACTTATCATAGCAAATAAAAATTAAATAAAAAATCCGCCCATGACCTGTTGGTGCAGTAACGAGCGGAAGATCACTTACAGGGTGCAAGTGATGCAGTTAAATGCAATAATATTGTATCACAATCCCTTGTGTTTTGCAACAGCTTAATACAAGGGATTTTTGCACCCTTTTATAAAGGAGTGTTTTAATTATGGCAGAACCGGTAAAATTACCGTCAGGTAATTGGAGAATTCAAGTGTTTCTTGGCAGAGATAAGAACGGCAAGAGAAAATTTAAATCTGTAACTGCTCCAACAAAAAGAGAAGTAAAAAGAAAAGCAGATCAACTTGAACTTTCTTTGTCGAAATTGAATGTTGATTTTAATGATATGACACTTGAACAGGCTTACGAAATGTATATCAAGAGCAAGTCTGATGTGCTTAGTCCTGCAACAATAGCCGGATATGAGCGCAGCAAACGCAATCATTTTCAAGAACTTATGCCTTTTAAATTGAGCAAATTAAATCAGATAATGATACAAAACGCTGTTAATTCGCTATCTGCAACGCATAGCCCTAAAACTGTTAGAAATGCGCACGGGTTACTTTCAGCAGTGTTAAAGGTATATTGTCCAAATTTACAATTACATACGACGTTGCCACAAAAAGTCAAGCCTAAGTATATTATACCAACTACAGCAGAAATAAATATGCTGCTTGACATTGCAAATGACAAGGTCCGTGTTCCGATTTTGCTTGCAAGCCAAGGTGGATTACGTCGTTCTGAAATTTGTGCTTTAACCATTGATGATTTTACAAATTTCGGTGTATATATCAATAAAGCAGCTGTTAAAAATAAAGATAACATAACTGTTATAAAAACGACAAAAACAGAGGCAGGAACACGCTTTGTTCCGTTGCCGCCGGCAGTAATTGCAGAAGCAAGGAAATGGAAATACTTTGGAATAAAACCGAGTACGCTTTCAAGTGCGTATGAGCGACTGCTTGAAAAAGCAGATGTACCAAGATTCAGTTTTCATAAGTTACGACATTATTATGCTTCTGAACTTCATGCGCAAGGAATACCAGACCAATATATAGCACAATACGGCGGCTGGGCTACTGTAGATATGTTACACAAAATTTATCAACATACTATGCGTGATAAGACTGACGCTATAGCTGAAAAGATTTTGAATGTATTTAATACAAATTTTCAATCGGCGGAAAAAGTCAACACAAAAGTCAACACGCATAAGAAAAAAGCTTGATTTTTACTATATTTTTTGCTTATTTATATAGGGTTCGATTCCCCTCATCTCCACCAAATGTGTATTGGACGAACTTCTACTTTTTCAGCGGCGGATTTGCCGTCAAGGTGATGCTCTGCTACGAAACAAAAAAGAGCCAAAGTCACGAAGATTTTGGTTCTTTTTATATTTTTTCTTAACAAAACGAAAAGAATGGTTTTAATATTGAGAATTGTATATAACGAAGGTTTTTCTATAAATCCTGAGAAAACAAGAGTTGCAAGAAGCAACGCGAGGCAAGAAGTTACAGGGATTGTAGTTAATTCTCATATGCAGATTTCTAAAGAAAAGAGAAAGCAGATTCGACAACAGATTTATTATATAAGGAAATATGGATTAGAATCCCATTTGGAGCGGATTGAGGAGAATCGTGCTAATTACCTTAATCACCTTTTAGGACAAATCAATTTTGCCCTATTCGTCAACCCTAAGGACGAAGAAATGAAAGAATATTTTGATACAGTAAAAACAATTATGAAAAATCAAAATGAATAATAGTTTATCCGCCTATTGTAAATGCAGTAGGCGGCTTTTATTTGTAAATATAAAATCACACATTTGTAAAAATACATTTACTTTTGCTAAAATATTGGCAAGGGAGGATTTGATATGCGAGATGAGAAGAGTTACATAGCACTTGATGATTTTGAACGGTTACCTCTCAGGTCTTGACAAACAGGCAGAAGATATGTTTTCTCGGCTCGCAAAACAAATGGCAGAGTGTGAGGGAGTGACGGAAAAACTCAAGGCTGACGATCAAATGGAATGGGTTGATCGGATGAACAATATCCGCAGCAGAGCAAAGGAAGTCATAAATAATGAATTGATTTTTTCATAAAAGATTAACTGTGCTGTAAACATCAAAAGGATTACAGCACAGTTTTTGCTATTCATTTTCTGTTTAACAGATTATTCAACATTCATCATTCGGTAGCCTACGCCGATATGCGTTTGGATATATTGGGGAGAATATGCGTCCTTCTCCAGCTTTTTGCGGAGCGTTGCCATAAAAACACGCAAGGAAGCAATATCGTTATCCCAACTGCTGCCCCAAATGTTCTGGGTAATAAAGGTATGGGTTAAAACCTTGCCGATATTTCTTGAAAGCAGACACAAAAGCTTATATTAAATAGGTGTAAGGTGCAGTTCATCGTCGCCGAGATAGGCGCATCCTGCGGCATAATCTATACGAAGCTGACCGTTTGTGAAAACAGACGCTTCGGCGGCGGCCTCGTTCTGTATCATATTAAGCCGTCTTTGCGTTACCCTGAGCCTTGCCAATAATTCATCCACAGAAAACGGTTTGGTCAGATAATCGTCAGCACCTGCGTCGAGTGCGTCGATTTTGTCGGTATCTTCGCTTCGTGCGCTTATAACGATAATAGGCATATTCGACCAAGTGCGGATTTTTTTAATAACATTAACGCCGTCAATATCGGGAAGTCCTAAATCAAGTAGGACAATATCGGGATTGTGCGATGACGCTTCCAAAATGGCGCCGCCACCGTTAGGTGCGGTTAAGTATCTGTAATCGTGTGCTTTAAGGGTTGTTGTAATAAGATTTTTTGACCGAATTATCATCTTCTACAACCAATATCAATGGTTTATTCATGAATTTCTACCTCCCCGGCAGGTAATGTAACGGTGAACACCGTGCCGTGCGGTGTATTGTCCGAAACGGTTATTTTGCCGCCGTGTGCATTTACAATGGAACGGCACAGCGACAATCCTAACCCTAAACTGCGGCGGCTGTCGGCTATTTTATTCGCTACGCTGTAAAACATATCGAATACCCGCGCTTTCATTTCATCCGGTATCCCGTCGCCGTCATCGGCAATAGATATAACGGCTTTATCTCCTTGCTTCCAGGTTTTAATCAGAATGTTGGAGCCCTTCGGCGTGTATTTAATTGCGTTGTCCACAATATTTATAATAACCTGTACCATCAGCTTTGCGTCCATTTTGGCAAGAAGATAGTCTTCTTTATACCGAACGGTAATATGATGTTCTACGCTTTTTTTGTTCACATGATGAAGCGCTTCTGTAATGACATCGTCCACTAAATCCTCTGAAATATGAAGATTCAACCGTCCCTCTTCAATTCTTGTTACCGAAAGTAGATTTTCCACAAGATTGATAAGCCACATAGAGTCATCGTAAATATCTGTATAAAGCTGATTCTTTGTCGCTTCATCAAAGAAATTGCCGTTTGATATAAGATTGCTTGCGTTCCCCGAAATAGAAGTAAGCGGTGTTCGCAGATCGTGCGAAATGGCCCACAGGAGATTTGCACGGAGCTGTTCATTCTTTGCAAGAATTGCCGCTTCTTCTTTTTCTGTTGCGTTCTTTTCGTTTTCCAGCGACAAAGCACATTCGCCGAGTATGGACAACAGAATACTCTTTTCAAACGCATCAAGGGGCTCATCGCCTATATAAATACCTACAACGCCGTAAACTCGGCTGTTAACTCTTACGGCGAGGTATAGGGATTTTGCGTTTGAAAGTGTTTCGGTAGTAGCACCTGCGTGTTTGTTATTTTTTAGCACCCACTCCGCTGCCTTCTCCTTTGTACCCGTTATTTCTTTGTCTGTTTTCTCACCTGAAACTGTAAAAATATGAGGTTCTCCGAGCGTTTCGCCCTCAGTCAGATAAAACACTATATCCTTTCCGAGTAGCTTTATAAGCTGATTTGCCGTTGCGGAAACGATTTCGTTTTTGTCTTTTGCCTGTTGCAAAAGCTGATTTGTATCAAACAGCACCTTTGTTCTGTAAGCCGACTTTGCAGACTGTTTCGCATGCTCTTTCAACTTCACAGCAAGCGAGCTTGTGAGCAGTGCCGCCAAAAACATAATTAAAAAGGTGACAGGATATCCTTGATTGTAAGCCCGAAGTGTGAACTGCGGATCGGTAAAGAAAAAGTTGAAAACCAAAACGCTGACAATAGAAGAAATCAGGCTGTAAACCCGATGTCTTGTAACGACCGAGGTCACAAGAACGCCGAGAACATATACCGTGATGATATTTGCCTCTGCAAACCCCAATTGCCTGAATAGCATTCCTATACAGCTTGCCAAAATTAAAATGGCAACGCTTTTTAAAAGATCGGAAACCGAAAATACGATTCCATTTTTCTTCCTTGCTTTTTTGGCACGGTATGCGGTGTTTTTACCGTCAGTATCGGGTATGATATGCACATCTAAATTCGGTGCGTTTGCAATCAGTTTTTCTGTAAGAGTAGGTTTAGAAAATATGCTCTTTCGGGTTGCGGAGCTTCTTCCTATCACAATTTTTGAGACTCCCGAAAGCCTTGCAAATTCGGCAATTTGATAGGAAACATCTTCACCATACACGGTTTCAATTTTAGCGCCTAATTGTTCTGCAAGACGCATATTGCTTCGCAGTCGCTTAACATCTTCCTCGGACATTACCTGATAATCAGGAGTTTCCACAAACAGCGCAGTAAAAGCGCCCTTAAAGGCATTCGCCATCCGGGCGGCAGTGCGAATTATTTTCGCATTGGACGGTGACGACGAAAGGCAGACAAGAATATGCTCATCGGTATGATAATCGCTGTGACTTTTCGTTCTGACGGTTTCGGTAAGCAGATTCACCCTGTCGGCACAGCGTCGCAAGGCAATTTCACGAAGCACCGTTAGATTTTCCACGGTAAAGAAATTCTCTGTAGCACGCTCAGCCTGAGTCGGGCTATAAACTTTGCCCGCTTGCAGCCGTTCAATCAATTCCTGCGGCATAGCCGAAAAAGATTTTCAAATGTCCTCTGTTTAGGTTCTGTTTTTCCTTTTCAATTTCTTTTAGAAAATGTTCTGGACTTTGCCTTATTTCATCCATATAAACGCCCCTGTAAGTCTCATATTTCAAGTTGGAAAAAATTTAAAAGAATTTCTTCTTTTTGAAGTAGATGATTTCTCCTATTGCGATAATAAGAGAAACAATAATCACCGACAGATAACCGTATCGCCACTTCAGCTCCGGCATATACGCAAAGTTCATTCCATACCATCCCGTAATTAAAGTAAGAGGCAGGAAAAAGGTGGTGACGATTGTGAGAATCCCCATAATCTTATTTTGCCGCGCATCCTGCATAGATTGATAAAGCTCACGAAGTTGAAGCATATTTTCACGAAGCAACTTTACATGGTTTTGCAATCTCTCGGCACGATGGGTAAATTTATCCCAGTCCTGCGTATCGTTTGCAAATGGAGAACACGCGCGGGATTGAAACAACTCTCCGATATCTGTCAGTTGTTCATAGTAAGCATTTAATTCGGACAGCTTTTGCCTGTGTTTTGTGAGCAGAGGGAAAAAGTCTGTCGAACCGCCGGAGCCGATATTTTCTTCCATTTTTTCTGTTTCTGACTCGATGTGAGAAAGATAGAGAATATCATCCTCTATCATTTGCTCCATAAACTGCAAAAGAAGCTGAGCCGGACTGTTCAGCTCCTGAAACATACTTATCCGTTTTTCTACAAATAATTTCAAATTGCCTACATCTTCCACAAATAAGAGCGACTGTCCCGTCAAATAAAAGCTGAAGGAAAGCTGCGGTGAACGCTGTTCACTTTTTTGAGGCAGGCGTAATGTTCCGATGATGCAGTTTTTGAAAACCTCTGCCTTACAATAACGAATCGATCCAAGACAGTGAAGAAGTTCTTTATAATACGGTAGTTGTTCTTTACATTTGTGAAATTCCGCCGTACTCATAAATGTAAAAAACGGCTTTTTATCGCCGCAGTTTTGGGCGGCTTGCAGACTCCCGTCTTTTGAATTTATAAAGTATTGCATTACAACTCCCCCTTTCTACTTTTTATTATATCACATATATCACAAGTATAAAAGTATTTTCTACTTTACATATTCCGCATTGATCACCGCTTGATTTGAAAAGGGAAAATCAGAGAAGCTATTTGCAAAGGCATTATTTGAAGCCTTTTTCCATATCACAGCGGTCTGAATTACGGAAGGATCCGGCGGTTCTATCGTACATCCTGCTTTCTCACAGATAATACTATTTTGCTTTGTAGAAATGATAAGACAGCGGTATGTATCGTCATTTGCAGAAGCATTGTTTTCAATAAAGCCAAAGTCAATGCGATTTTTGTTTAGCTTATCATATATATCCTCTGTATTTCCAAACAGGAAATGAAGCTGACAATTCAGCTTTCCTTTTGAAAACTTTTCAAATAGCGGTATCAGCGAATCCAAGATCATAGGATTATTAAACGCAATAAAAAGGCTGTTTTCTGCTATTTCTTCGTCTATTAAGTGGTGGTTATTTGCTAAAAAATCGTCAAGCCTTTTCATTATAAAGTAACCGAACACAATCATGACAGCCACTGCGCACACTAACAATAATTCTTTCATGCTTTCCGTCTTCTTTCGAAATTTATATGTGAAAACACTTTTGTATGTTTTTGGTATCACCCAGCACCAAAATAGTGTCACCCGGTATAAAGCTTGTTTCAGGCGCAAAATTTAGATTCATTTTACCGTCGCGTTTAATCGCCATAATATTGATACCGTGCTTTTTACGCACATCTGCTTCAATAACGGTTTTTCCGATCCATTTTTCGGGTACGGCAATTTCAAAAATTGCATGATCGCTGTCCAACTCTATGTAATCGAGGATATGGTCGGCAGTATAGCGGATGGCCGTCCAATCCGCAAGCTGCCTTTCGGGATATACGATTTCATCCGCACCGTTTCGCAGAAGGAATTTTGCGTGTGCTTCCCGTGCCGCACGGGAAACTATCTTTTTGGCATCCAATTCCTTTAATAGAGATGTCGTTTCAAGCGAGCTTTGAAAATCGTCCCCGATTGCAACGATGCAAACATCAAAATTATTTACGCCCAAAGACTCCAAAAACTCCTCATTTGTTGCATCACCTATTTGCGCGTTCATAACAAAGGGCAATACCGCATTTACTCTTTTTTCGTCTTTGTCTACTGCCATAACCTGATGCCGCATCTCGTTAAGCTTCATAGCAATATGCCTGCCAAACCTTCCAAGCCCTATTAATAAAACAGATTTCATATTATTTCTCCTTTAGCCAACCGTTATTTTTTCCTGCGGATATTTTGTTACGTTTGTCCCCGTACCTTTCATTGCCGCAAATATCAATGTCAGTCCTCCGACTCTTCCGAAAAACATGAGTATAATCAGAATGAACTGCGAAGCAATCCCCAACTGTGAGGTGATGCCAAGCGAAAGCCCCACCGTTCCGATTGCCGACGCTGTTTCAAACAGTGACGGGAGCAATGGAAGATTTTCGATGCGGCTGATGATCATTCCGCCACTTATAAACAGCCCAATATACAGTAAAAAGATAGTTGCCGCACTTTTCACGGTATCGTCGGATATGCGCCGTTTGAAAAAGTGTGTATCTTCCTTTTTACGAAACACGGACAGCGCCGATGAAACCAAAACGGCGATTGTGGTGGTTTTCATACCGCCAGCCGTTGAACCGGGCGAACCGCCGATCAGCATCAACAATATTATCAGCATTTGACCTGTCTCACTGAAGGATGTTAAATCCGTGGTATTAAAGCCTGCTGTTCTCGGCGTAACAGACTGGAAAAGAGAGGTCAGGATTCTTTCTCCCAGTGGAAGGTTCTGATACTCGAAAAAGAAAAAGTAAAGCGATGGCAGGATAATCAGTATTCCCGTAACCGTGAGGATAACCTTGCTTTGCATTCGGTATTTTCTGAAATGAAGCTTATTGTTATTAATATCTTCCCAAGTTAAAAAGCCTATTCCGTCGATAATAATAAGGGCCATAACCGTGAAGTTAAAAAAAGGCTGTGATGAATAAGAGGTTAATGACGAAAATGGCTCTTTAATGCCGATTAAGTCAAAGCCTGCGTTGCAGAATGCCGAAACAGAATGGAACAAGGCGTACCATAAACCCTTCGTAATTCCGAAATCACGGATAAAAGCCGGCAAAAGCAGGGCTGCTCCAATCAGCTCAATGCACACCGAGGTTTTTAATATAAATTTTGTAAGCCGCACAATGCCGCCGACATGATGTGCAGAAACTGCCTCCTGCATAGTACTTCTCTGCATTAGACCTATTTTTCGACCTGAAAAAACCGCAACCGAAACCGCAACCGTGACAATGCCCATACCGCCGATTTGAATTAAAAACAGTATTACGCTCTGCCCGAACATTGACCAGTATGTAGCGGTATCGTGTATAACCAAACCGGTTACACAAACTGCGGAGGTGGCGGTAAACAGTGCGTCTGAACATACAGCGCCTTTACCGTCCCTTGTTGCAACGGGCAGCATTAACAGTATGCTGCCTAAAATTATCACAGACAGAAAGCCTAATATAATAATCTGGAACGATGTAATGTGCTTGTGTTTTGGATTTTGTCGTTTTATCATAACGGATACCTTCGCGATCTTAATATCAAATTTAGACTGTCTTTATTTTATCTTAATCTGCATTAAATCGGCGTAAGCAAGATAAAGACGATATTAAGATTGCATAAAGATAAAGGCGGAAAAGCCGAAACTCTTCCGCCTTAAAACTATTACAGAATTCCGTCCAGCATCAAATTTACTTTAAGAACATTTACTGTTTCTTCTCCGAAAACTCCTAAGAATTTACCGTCGGTGCATTTCTTAATAATCTCCCGTACCTCGTCCTCGGTCATATCGTTTGCTTTTGCGATTCTTGCCACCTGATACTCGGCGGCGGCGGGGGAAATATGGGGGTCAAGTCCGCTGCCCGAGCAGGTCACAAGATCAACGGGGATTGTTGTTTCGCCCATGTCGGGATTGGCCTCCCGCAGTTTTTCCACACGCTCTTTCACCAAAGCCTCATATTCTTCGCTTGCCGGGGAAAGGTTGGACGGTGCGGCATACATCAGAGTTTTTCCGTTTTCGTCCTTGTAGGTTGAAACATCAATATTCATAATGCGCCCCCACATATGTCCGTCATCAGTATACTGCTGACCGAGTAGCTCACAACCGTACTTTTTTCCGTCAACCTCAATAATACTCCCGTTTGCTTTGTCGGGGAAAATAAGCTGCGCAAACCCTGTAACGACACCCGTATAAACCACGCCGCAGAGCAATGTGAATATAAGAAAAATTATTGCCGCTCTCGGCAGTACATTTTTTAATGTTTTCATTATAAAACCTCCTTATGCCAAGCCTAACAGTACAAGCAGCATATCAATCAGCTTAACGAAGATGAAGGGTGCCGCCAAACCGCCGAGACCGTAAATTAACAGGTTGCGGGACAAAAGCTTGCCTGCGGGAACCTCACGGTATTTCACACCTTTGAGTGCCAGCGGAATCAGCGCAATAATAATCAATGCATTGTAGATGATTGCCGATAAAACAGCGCTTTGCGGGGAATGAAGTCCCATAATGTTAAGTGCCGAAAGACCCGGATACAGTCCCATAAACAAGGCGGGAATAATGGCGAAATACTTTGCTACATCGTTAGCTATGGAGAAGGTGGTCAGACTGTCTCTTGTCATCAAAAGCTGTTTACCGATACGGACGATATCAATAAGCTTTGTCGGTGACGAATCAAGATCAACCATATTTCCCGCTTCCTTTGCCGCCTGTGTGCCGGTGTTCATCGCAACCGCCACATCAGCCTGTGCAAGTGCGGGTGCGTCGTTCGTGCCGTCGCCCGTCATTGCCACAAGGTGTCCTTTGCTCTGAAAATCGCGTATCATTTGAAGCTTGCCTTCGGGAGTTGCTTCGGCAAGGAAATCATCCACGCCCGCTTCTGCCGCAATGGCGGCGGCGGTCATCGGGTTATCGCCTGTAATCATAATGGTTTTTATACCCATTTTACGAAGATCCGCAAACTTTTCCTTAACGCCCTGCTTGATAATGTCTTTCAGATGAATAACGCCTAAAATCTTATGATTTTTCGCTACAACAAGGGGAGTTCCGCCCTTGTTCGCAATCTCTTTAACGATTCGGTCGCATTTCTCCGAATAAATTCCGCCGCTTTCGGTTACATATTTTTCCATGGTATCGGCGGCCCCCTTGCGGATTTCGTTGCCATCATAATCAACGCCGCTCATACGGGTTTTCGCCGTAAAGGGAATAAATGTCATGTTCTTGTCGGAAAGCTCTCTGCCGCGAATATTGAATTTTTCTTTTGCGAGAATAACCACGCTTCTGCCTTCGGGCGTTTCATCGGCAAGAGAGGATAGCTGTGCCGCATCGGCAAGATCTTGTTCACTTACACCGTCTACGGGAATAAATGCGTTCGCCTTGCGGTTACCGAGCGTAATTGTTCCGGTTTTATCAAGCATCAATATATCCACATCGCCTGCGGCTTCAATAGCTCTTCCGCTCATAGCAAGTACATTTGCTTGGTTCAGCCTGCTCATTCCCGCAATACCGATAGCGGAAAGCAATGCGCCGATGGTGGTAGGGGCAAGGCAGACAAGCAACGCTACCAAGGTAGTGACAGAGGTGGGGTTATCAATTCCCGCCTGTTTTGCCGAGAATATGGAGTAGGTATAAAGCGATACCGTAACAAGAATAAAGATAATGGAAAGGGCGACAAGAAAAATCTGCAATGCGATTTCGTTTGGCGTCTTTTTACGGGAAGCGCCCTCGACCATGGCAATCATTTTATCAAGGAAGCTTTCGCCCGCTTCGCTTGTTATCCGCACAACGATCCAATCGGAAAGTACGGTAGTACCGCCGGTTACTGCGCTTCTGTCGCCGCCTGCCTCACGGATAACGGGTGCGGATTCGCCTGTGATAGCGCTTTCGTCTACGGAAGCGGCTCCTTCAATAACCTCACCGTCGCCCAGAATTTGCTCTCCTGCTTTCACAATGACAATGTCGCCTCTTTTAAGCAACGCGGAAGAAACAGCGGTTATCTGTTCTTTCTTATCGGCAGAGGGTATCTTGTGTGTCTCCACATCTTTTTTGGAAGCTCTCAGAGCGTCCGCCTGCGCCTTGCCTCTGCCCTCGGCAATCGCTTCGGCAAAATTGGCAAAAATACAGGTAAACCACAGAATAACTGCGATTGCCAAGGTATATCCGCTTGAAGCGTCCTTTAGTCCGAATAGGGATACAATCCACAGTCCGCTTGTGAGGATCGCCGAAATATATACCAAAAGCATAACGGGGTTTTGCACCTGTGTTTTTGGATTTAGTTTTACAAATGAATCTTTTATGGCTCTGCCGAGCATCTTTTTATCGGCAAAAGCACTTTTATTATTTGATGCCATAACAGTGCCTCCTTAAATAACATTATTGAAAAATTCAGCGAGCGGTCCTAACGCCAACGCTGGGAAGAAACTGAGTGCGCCTATAATAAGGACGATTAAAATCAGCAGGAATACAAACATACCGTTTGTTGTGGAAAGTGTACCTGCGCTTGTTGCAATCTTCTTTTTGCCGGCAAGACTGCCTGCGATCGCCAGTGTTCCTATGATCGGAAGGAAACGGGCAAACAGCATGACAAGACCGAGCGAAACATTCAAAAATACGGTGTTTGCATTAAAGCCGGCAAAAGCAGAACCGTTGTTACCGCCGCAGGAAGAATATGTGTACAGTATTTCGGAAAAGCCGTGCGCTCCGCCGTTGTTTAGGCTGTCCGCCACACTCGGAACGACCGCCGCAAGTCCGCTGCCGATAAGAATAGCAATCGGCGTTGCAAGGCAAACAAGTACAGACCATTTCATTTCATAAGGTTCAATCTTTTTGCCTAAAAACTCCGGCGTTCTGCCGACCATAAGTCCGGCTATAAATACCGTCAGAATGGCAAAGGCAAGCATACCGTAAAGACCGCAGCCAACGCCGCCGAAGATAACCTCGCCGAGCTGCATCAGGAGCATTGTCACCATACCGCCGAGTGGTGTGTAACTGTCGTGCATGGAGTTTACAGAGCCGTTGGAAGCCGCCGTTGTAAATGCCGCCCAAGTAGAGGATGTTGCAATACCGAATCGGGTTTCCTTACCTTCCATATTGCCGCCCGCCTGGTCGGTCATTGAGACGTTGACACCATCCTGTGCAAGTTGCGGCGTCGCAACCTGTTCGCTGACGGCAATCGTGCCCAGCGCCAGCGCAAGGCATATAAACATCGCCATAAAGATTGCAACGCCCTGTTTTTTATTCTTTACCGTCTTGCCAAAGGTGAAGCACAGCGCCGCAGAAATAAGCAAAATTGAAAGCATTTCAATCAAATTTGTAAAAGCGTTCGGGTTTTCGAGCGGATGAGCGGAGTTAACGCCCATATAACCGCCGCCGTTTGTACCCGTTTGCTTAATGGCGACCTGGCTTGCCGCAGGACCCATAGGTACAAACTGTTCGGTAACAATTTCGGCGTCTTCTATTTTTTTGCCGTCAACTGTTACGGTATTTGTATCAAGGTCAATTTCGGCGTTTTCAAGAATTTCGCCGTCTGCGCTTACCGCAATCGGTTCAACGAGCGATACGGTTTCAGCGCCTTTCAGGTTCTGAATCACGCCGCCGCCCACAAGGCAAAGGGAGATGACAAGATTCAGCGGAATCAAAATATGAATGACGATTCTTGTTATATCAACCCAAAAGCTGCCTAATCCATCGGCTTTTACTTTTATAAATCCCCGTATCGGGGCAAACAGCACGGCAATACCCGTAGCTGCGGAAACAAAGTTCTGCACGGTAAGTCCGAGCGCTTGGTTCAGATAGCTTAATGTGGACTCGCCGCTGTATGCCTGCCAGTTTGTATTGGTTACGAAACTGGCCGCGGTATTAAAGGACAAATCCCATTTTACACCCGAAATCCCCTGCGGATTTCCGGGAAGAACTCCCTGCAAAATCTGAAGCAAAAACAGAAAAATAAGTCCGATGCCTGAAAAAATCAGAACGGAAACGGCATATTTTTTCCAGTTCATTTGCTCGTCCTTTTTGACGTACATAACTTTATATACAGCGTTTTCACAGGGCGTTAGAATTTTGGAAAGAAAGGTTTTCTCTCCGTTCATTACTTTCTTGATATAAGCGCCGAGCGGAATCGCCAAAACAATAAGAACGGCAAGATAGAGTATGTATTGTATTACCGCACTCATTTTTGCTCATCCCCTTTCATCAGTATGTAAACATAGTAGATTAACAGTGCCGCAGCACAAAGACCGATAAATTCGATTATAATATTCATAGTCTTACCTCCTTGTTTGATATTTTAACAGCAAAAAGATTAAATCGGGATTAGCAGAATATACAGCGCATTAAAACTATATTAAGACGCTTACAGCCATCCGAAAATCAAAGCAATCGGAACCGTTATAATTACGGTGAAGAAAAACACGGCAGCGAGAACACAAATCGGCATACCGATAAATACCGCAAAAAAGGACAGATACGGATGCTTGAATGCGAAATGCTCCGCTTGTGCTTCAATGCGCTTATCAAATTCGTGTATAGCTTTAAATATGGCTGACATATTTAATCCCTCCTTACGCTAAAAGAATAGCACAGGAGAAATAAAAACGGGAAAAAGACCTCATTGATTACTGTTAAGAAAAAATAAAGCCTAAATTAGCGGAACATACCTACCAAAATGGAAAGCGGCGACAGAAAGAATAGAATCTTCCTGCCGCCGCTTTTTGCTAATTTATATTAAATCATTTATTGCTTTTCTTAATTTCTCCAACGCCTTTTCACACTTGTTATGAGCCGTATTTGCTGAGCTGTATTCGTGGTCGGTAGCAATATCCGTATACATCATCTTCTTGATTGGCTTCTTTTTCGGCTCACCGTATTCGTCCAAATCGTTATGAACTATATAAAACACACTATGGCATTCAAAGCAAAAACCGAGTCTTTGAGATAACATTTTCCGTTCGGTATACTCCGGTTTTTCGTATGCTTCCCACAGTCGGGTATACAGCTCATTTTTCATAATCAGCGTATAAGTATCAGAAGAACTATCGGAATGTGCCTCCTCTGTGCTTTCTTCGCCGTCATCGTCTGTGTATTGCCTATACAAATCCACCCGGTTTTCATTGAGCAGACCGCCGAGTAATATTTCTTTAGCGTTTTCAACGGTTTCCTCAAGCTCGCCTGCAACCTTTATCAGTGTTTCATCTGAATAATCACGCTCGTATTTGTACCATATCGCCATTGCTTTACGGAGCTTGGCATATTCTGCGATGCTTTGTGCTGTGAAGCCTGTACGCATAGAGCGCACATAGTCCAGTATCTCCCGTTCCACATACCGTTCCTTGAACGAGGTAAACGGCGCGCCTTGCTTAATATCGTAGTTTTTTAATGCTTTGAGCAGTCCGGCAATATATGCCTGTTTCATATCCGCAAAATGCTCCGGCATAAAGAGCTTTCGCACATATTCCTGCACATTGTTGTTAAGCGTTTTTTTCATAATAGTGCAGAAACCAAGCAAGATAGCTGTTATCTTTCTCTTTCAGACAGGTTACAATATATTCCTGCAAATCCCATTTCGGCGGTGCCGGCTTCAACTGGTACATATTTAAATCTGCTTTATCTATATAAATCTCTGTCACGGCACTCACCTCCGTTCTGTGATACTTACCGTTATTTTAACTGCTTATCGACTTCGGCGTAGAGCTTTTCACGGCTCATATCCGACTCATACTGACTGTTGGCATATTCCGTGTCCTCTTTTGCCTGCTGCATACGCTCTTTTGCAAGATCAAGCGCTGCGGCGGCAAATTCTTCTGTGACAGTACCTCGTTTTCTTTCCATACGAAGCACAGAGCAGCGGTTTTTATAGATGCGGATAACAGGATTGCCCGCCGCTAATTCTTTACGGTTGATTCTTGCGGCGTATTTCCGGCAGGTAATGGCTTTGCCTTTGAGCTTAAACGGCGCATAGCCTGTACATTACTTTGGCCTTGCCGCAGAGGTCATAAGGAAATATTTTTTGCAGATATCGCACCTCCTTGGATAATGACCATAATGTAAGCCTTCAAAGAAGTCGGTCATCACAAAGCTGTAATAGCTGTTGAAATAAAGCCTGCGAGCAAGAGTTGCCGTTTTACTCCGGCTGGATTTCTTGATCGGTACATATTTCGTTGTCACGGGAAACGGCACAGAGCCGAATACTTCTAATGCTATGGGGAGCAAATGTTCCTCGTCAAATCGGTCAGCTTCATTTACACGGCTCACGAAAATTCTAAGCTTTTCAAAAGAATTGCGAATATCGGCACTCAAAGTATCGTAGAAACTGAGTGTAGCATTGACTTCGCCGAGCAGAGCTTCAGCACGGTCAAAGAAGTCTTTTTCATATTCTTTCGGTAAGTTGTGAAACACTATTTGCCCCACATCCATTTGACCGATCTTTGCACGACGGGAAAAATATTCACTTATGATATGTCCGTTTTCTTCAGAAAACAACGTTGCTATTCTGTTACGTTCATCATCTGTGCCGAGCATATCAAATGGCTTCAGCCACGGAAGTGCAGTAAAGATATTTATCATTCTTTCTCCGGCGTTCACATAGTCGCTGACTTTCAAATACCCAAGCCGCAACATCTTTTCAAGCTGCCAATTATCCGTTGTGAAAACGCCAATACGGGCGGCGGTGTCATTTTCGTAATACTGATTCAGCAGGTGCGCCGCAAAAGTCCCCGCAGGATAGCTCTTGCCGTTTTAAGAAGATGAGTGGGGAGAAAGGCTTGACAACCGAAGTTATTGCCACCGTTATGAGCGAGGAAAAAGCAAATCAGCGTGAAATGTTCAAGGTGGCGATGGAGCGCATTCGCAAATATGTCCCTAACGCCAATACAAAGCAGGCAGAAGACTTAGTTATGAAAGCTTGCGAGCATTACCGCCGCTATCTGATTCGACAGCGTGACCGAGAACGATGAGGTGAGTCTATGAAGAAATATACAAGGATTGATTATACCAAGGTAGAGTTACCCGAAGAAATGCTCACTTCTTTTGCAAAGGCATTAGCGCCAGAGATTAGGAAGTTCTATGATAGTGACGAGGGCAAAGCTTACTTTAAAAAATGGCTTACCAAACACCCTGAATACGATGAACGGACACCTGATGCAACTGCATCGGGCGTCTGAGTTTTCGCACATTCGACAGCAAATAAAGGATGCTGCCATTAAAACCTTTGGAAAGGTATTGAACAAGGACAATCGGTTGATATGCTGACTGAGCGTCTGCATAAACGACAAGCAGAAAAAGAGGAATTGGAAACTCAGCTTGCTATTGAGAACAACAAGAAAATCTGCCTATCCGAAGCGCAGATTTTAGCCTTTCTTGATTATGTGTGCGAAATGCCGTTTGATGATTTTAATAAGCGCAGAGCGATTATCAATATATTCGTTCAATCCATCTACTTGTATGACGATCATTTCACCCTAATTATCAACGCAAGTAAGAAGCCTTTGAGCATTGACAATATCCCGCTTGATGATATTGAGGAAGCTTTTGAGGACGAAAATACCGAAACGGAGGGGTGTTCATCCTTGATGACACCCGCTCCACCATTATAGTCACGATTGCATATGCAGTCGTGACTTTTTTATTATATTGTTATTCTTGTATTTATGCGTTTTTTATAGCTAAACAAGAATCATTTATGAAGTATAAAACAACACAATATAAATTATGCAACCGTACACAGAATTTTATGGGGTGCCTTTATTTTGCATTATTTCTTTTTCATACAGTTTTTAAAACATTTTTTATCAAATGACGGGTTGAATGCGTAGAAATTCTTTTCGTCAAGTTTGTCGGTCATAAGTCTCAGATTTTCACCGAAGCGTTGATAGTGTACTACTTCACGCTCACGCAAAAATCTTATTGCGTCTTTTACATCGTAATCATCGCAAAATCTTAAGATATTATCATAGGTCGATCGCGCTTTTTGTTCGGCCGCCATATTTTCGTGGAGATCTGTAATTGGATCGCCTTTTACCTGCATAGATGCGGCTGTATAAGGTGAACCTCCTGCCGATTGCGGATATACGCCTGTTGTATGGTCAACAAAGTAATCTTCAAAGCCTTGCTTTTTGATTTCATCTTCCGTGAGGTCTTTTGTAAGCTGATATACAATTGCACCTATCATTTCAAGGTGATTTAATTCCTCGGTACCGATGTCGGTTAAGGTGGCTTTTAATTCCGGCAGCGGCATTGTAAATCTCTGACTTAAATATCTGAGTGATGCACCGAGTTCTCCGTCAGGTCCACCGTACTCCGAAAAGTGATAATCAGATATAAAGAAATATATCAACCGAAGAAGTTGAGCGGTTAAAGACTATGCAATCTACAAAGCCTTTTAGTATTTCGTTCTTTTCTTTTTCGCTTATTGCAGGGCTTTTTAGAGTTGCTAAAAAGTTTTTCTTTTCTTTTACATTTTCTTTTCTTGGTTTAGTTTTTTCTTGTTTTAATTGAACTTGACGGGAAGAGAGGTTTTTTATTTTATCTTCTACAGACTTTTTGTATTCTTTTACTTCTTCAACGGTGTAGATTCCTTCAAGATATGCGTTTTTTATCCGTTGTATTTTTTGATTTTCTTTTTCGATTAAGTTAGTGTAATCAATGCAGTCAGCACCAGTTTGAGATAAAGACTTGACCGAAAGTTTAAAATCTTTGTTTTCAAAAACCTGTTCAAGTCCGAGTATTACAAGATTATTAATATTGGTAAGGCTGACGTAATGTGACTGTTTACATATTGATTTTGAGTATTTAATGCATTGCAGTCCTTTGTTTGAATATGCTAATGCAGAGCCGCAGTTGCTGCATTTTATTAAACCGTGCAGCATATATTCTTGTTTAATATTATTGTGTATGCCTTTTCTTTGTTTACGACCGTTAGTTTCTATCAAATTTTGAACTTTATAAAAAATTTCATCGCTGACAATAGATTTATGTACTCCTTGAGTGTACACAATATCTTTGTTGTTTGAATATCTGTAATCTGTTTTTCCGTTTTGATTCCAACGAATTTTTCCTATATAAACGGGATTTTTCAGGATATAATCTATTGTTCTGTTTTCAAAAGGATTTCCTCTTGTAGTTTTGACACCGATTTCATTTAATTCGGCTGCAATTTGCATGCTGCTCTTTCCGTCTATATAATCGGTAAAGATTTTACGAACAATTGCTGCTTTTTCTTCGTTGATAACATATTGTTTATCGACTATATCATAACCGAAAGAGGGAATAGTCACCGGCTGACCTCGTTTGACTTTTTCTGACATTCCTCGCAGGACTTCCCCGGAAAGGCGGATTGAATAATATTCGTCCATCCATTCTATGATACGCTCAATAAGTGAGGAAAACGGATTTTCTTCATCAAGAGTTTCGGAACAGCTTATTACCGAAACATCATTCTTTTTAAGCATAGATTTATATACAATGCTTTCTTCTTGATTCCGTGCAAATCGACTGAATTTCCACACAAGTATTGCACTAAACGGTGCAGGCTTTTGCTTTGCAAGCCCTATCATCTCGATAAATTGCGGTCGTTTTTTGACATATTTGCCTGACAATCCGTCTTCTCGAAATATGTACTCTGACGGGATATTGTACCCGTTTTGTTTTGCGTATTCTTTTATTATACGCAGTTGACTGTCAGGAGAAAGCTCGGTTTGTCGGTCTGTAGATACTCTGATATATGCCGCAGCGGTTTTAAGTTCTTTTTCCATAATAATCACTTTCTATCTCTTAATCTAAGTGAATTTGCTATAAGTCATAATATGTTTCAGAGATAAAAATGTGTTGATTTTTGCTATATATGTTGCTTGGCATCTGTTAATTGATTTTGCAGAGCACATAATATATATGCAGGAATAGAATAAAGTTAAGGGGTGGTTATAAATTGTCAAAGAGGCAAAGTTTTATGGTTAGAATACATTTACCGATTAACGGGAAATATTATTTGTGGTATGAAGTTGACGAAGAGAGAAATGTAAAATGGTATTTGCCTCGTGACGAAGCAGAGGCACAAGAGGCTGTACAGAAAATGCTTGAAAATGTCGGAAAACATATGAGTAATTTTTACTCAAACAATTCAGAGTACATTAAAAATCTGTAAATATTGATATTTCAAAAAAAATCAGGTCAATCTTTTATCGGATTGACCTGATTTAATATAATAGAATTTTGTATAAACAGTTTTATTTAGAAAAATCCCAATCAAGGAGTCGGTTACCTTTTACGATAAATGCCTTTTCGGAAATTTTAGCAAGTGGAGTGTCACTGTAGCTGTCGGAATAAAATTCGTGAATTTTTGTGTCACCAAACATTTCTCTGTATCGCCTTACTTTTTCTTCACCGTGGCAGTTTATACCGCTGTATTTGCCTGTATGTTCGTCAACGACAGATGCCATAAGATAATTTATTTTGAGAGTTTTGCATATTGGTGCAAGTAAAAATTCAGGGGAGGCGGATATTATTACATCATCTTTTTGCTGTTGATTTTTATAAAACGGCTTAATTTTGTCAATATTAATATTCCAAAAGTCGTTTATGTCTTTTTGTATGTCGCAGTATTTTAAAAATTTATACATTTTTTCTTTAAACTGCGTT
>ULQK01047043.1_pt1 | contig 55328 bp, 43 predicted proteins | sample 1954371 | NCBI WGS metagenome assembly ULQK01 (sample SAMEA4835652, study PRJEB28245) | human gut metagenome | biome: gut microbiome; material: fecal sample | place: Denmark | collected 2008 | reverse complement strand
GCTCTGGCTGGTGCAGAGGCTGTGGAAGCCAGTCAATTGGGTAGCATCGGAGGTGGAGGTGGTGAGCACGATGGTCTTGTGGCGATGTGTTGAGAAGAACGCCATGTCTTGAAGCACGATGGTGGTGTTGACGAAGAAATGGAAATAGGTGTCGGGGATGTTGGCATGAAGCTCTGCCATGGTGCCGAAGATGTCGATGTGCATCATGGGCATAACCGTCGACAGAATCTGCTTGAGACCTATGGCGGCAAGAATGTTGCCATCGATGATGGCTACTTTCATTAACGGCTGTTTTCCTGTGGGTTGCAAAACGTGGAGAGTGTTGGGTGAGAGTTTCTTAAAGCTTTACCATCGAGATGTCAACCAGATTGTTCACGATGGCGTAGATGGTGAGGCCTGCCGCGCTGTGGATCTGCAGCTTGCGGGCTATGTTGCGGCGGTGGGTTATGACCGTGTTGGTCGATATGCAGAGGTGGTCGGCAATCTGCTTGTTTGACATTCCCTGCACGAGCGCCACGATGACCTCTTTCTCGCGTTCGCCAAGGAGCTCGCTGCCTTCGGCCGACTTCTGCAACATGCCTGATATCTTCATGCCTATGCCGCCTTTTCTGTTTTTTTCTTCTATCTGCCGTATGGCGGGTATTAAGAAATATTCTTCTACCTCGGCGTGCAGACGGAGCCAGTCTTCGTTGTTGTAGATGTCGTAGAGCGTGGCTGAGAGCTTGTTGTTGTGCAGACCGTCGGCAGGAAGATACTTGATGATGATGCTCTTGAGCTCGTAGAGCTTGTCGGTTTCCTGGCTGTGGTGCTTCGAGTAGGTGTCGATGTCGTAGGCAGGGGCGGGTGTGCCGTTCATGAGCTGCTCCACATAGGGGAAGACGTTTCTCTCCTCATACTTCATGTGTGAGGTTATGGAGTGGGAGTATTGGTCGTAGAGCTTCATGATGAGCTTTCCGAGATTGTTGGTGGGGTCTATGGCGTCGTTGAGCTCTTTGCGTATGAAGGGCAGCTGAAAGCCGGTATAATAGTCATGGCTTGCCTTGAGATAGCGCAGCAGAGTTGGCAGGGAGAGGTTCAGGGACGCGATGTCGGGCCTCTCGCCGTTTATGGTGTAGTTGACCACGGCAAGGAAGGTTGTGGTGTCGACCTGCTGCTCTTCGCACACCTGGCTGACGGTCTTGTCGCCGAAGCCGAGGCTTATGCCGAAGCAGCCCAGGCTCTGCAACACGTTATAGTTGTCCTTGATGAGGGTTATCATCTTGTCGTTGGCCTCATAAATTTTCTGCTGTCTCATGTCTCGTGATGTTTTTTTGACGTTCGAAAAAAATATGCTCAAGTTTCCGCAGGTGAAAGACATGCGAAAACTTGAGATAATAAATATTGTTCTTATTTTTTTGTTCTGTCAACATGCTGCGGCAGATGGAACTCGTAAGAACGGTCGAACACCTGTTTCACCTTGTTGATCTCAAGGAAGGTCGTGCCGCCGCTCTCGCCGAAGCTGCCGCTGAGGTAGGCAATCTTGTCGTCGAGCTTGATGTAGCGCTTCATGTGCAGCATGCGGAGGGCTGCCATGAACATGTGCTCGGCTGTGGTGTGTTCCTTCTGGTAGATGGGTATGACGCCGAAGCTGAGGTTGAGCCAGCGTTGGGTCTTCTCACGGTAGCAGATGGCGAGCACGGGGTTGGGACCTCTGAACGATGCGAGGTTGCGTGCTGTTTCGCCCGTCTCGCTGTCGGTAATGATGCCTGCCACGCCGAGCTTGCGTGTGGCCTCGATGGCTGCGTGGGCGAGAAACTCTTTCTGCGTGCAGCGCTCGTTCATGGGTATGTCCATGTTGAACAGCTTGGCACGGTCTTTCTCTGCCTGCTCGGCTATGGCTGCCATGGTCTGCACAGCTTCGAGCGGATATTTGCCCGATGCAGTCTCGCCGCTGAGCATGAGGGCGTCGGTATAAGAGTAGATGGCGTTGGCGATGTCGGTAACCTCGGCGCGTGTGGGGCGCGGGTTCTTGATCATGGTGTGGAGCATCTGTGTTGCCACGATCACGGGCTTGTGCTTCATGACACACTTGCGTATGATCTGACGCTGGATACCGGGAATCTGCTCTATGGGCACCTCTATGCCGAGGTCGCCACGGGCGATCATGATGCCGTAAGAGACGTCTATGATCTCGTCGATGTTGTCGACGCCCTCCTGGTTCTCAATCTTTGAGATGATCTTGATGTCGCTATGGTGCTCGTCAAGGATGTCTTGCACGGCCTTTACATCGGCGGCTGAGCGCACGAACGAGTGGGCAATGAAGTCGATGTCTTGCTCTATGGCAAGCAGAATGTTGTCGTGGTCTTTCTTCGTGATGGCCGGCAGGTCGATGTGTTCACCCGGCACGTTCACGCTCTTGTGGGCACCGAGCACGCCGTCGTTCTGCACCTCGGCTATGACCATCGGGCCGTCGCAGCCTGTTACCTTCATGTCGATCTCGCCGTCGTCGAACAGGATGTCGTCGCCCACCTTCACGTCCTTGGCAAAGTCGGGGTACGACACGTTCAGAATGTCGTGGGTAGAGTTGATCTCGGGACGGCCGAAAATGCGCACGGTGTCGCCGGCCTTATATTCGATGGGTTCTTCCACGCCTGTTGTGCGCACCTCTGGACCCTTGGTGTCGATCATGAGGGCGAGGTGTGGCGACACCTCACGCACGTTCTTTATGATGTTCTTAATGCCGTCGGGTGTGGCGTGGGCTGTGTTCATGCGCACCACATTCACTCCGGCAAAGAACAACTTGCGGATGAACTCTTTATCACATTTTCTATCGCTAATTGAAGCAACAATCTTAGTTTGTTTCATAGTTTTTATATCCTGACGCTAATTTTTTTTCTCTTTTGCGGTTTAAATTGCAGCTTAATTTACGCTTGAATTGCGGCTTGATTTGCAGCTTGAATTGCGGTTTAAATTGCAGTTTAAACAAAACTTACGTTTTCCTATGCAAAGTTATAGCTTTTATCCGAATTATGCAAAATTTTTTCGCAATGTTCGTTTTAGTTGTTGTTTACATCGTGTGGAAGCGTCAGTCGACAATCATGGAAAGCGAAATGCGGTTGCGCTTGCGGTCCACGCCCGTTACCTTGACCATGACCTGCTGATGGAGCTTCACGGCGTCGAGAGGCGAGGCCACGAAGCGTTTGCTGAGCTGCGAGACGTGCACAAGACCGTCTTGGTGGACGCCAATGTTGACGAAGGCACCAAAGTTGGTTATGTTGGTTACGATGCCAGGCAGGACCATTCCTTCGGCAAGGTCGTCGACGGTAGACACGCGCTCGTCGAAACGGAACGCCTCAAGTTTTTCTCGCGGGTCGCGTCCGGGCTTGTTGAGCTCCTGCATGATGTCGAGCAGGGTTGGTGTTCCCACCTCGGCTGTGGCGTAACGCTTTATGTCGATGGCCTTCTGCTTGTCCTTGTCGGCAATGAGCTGCGCTACGGAACAATGGAGGTCGGCAGCCATCTGCTTGACGATGGGGTAGCGCTCGGGGTGCACGGCCGTGTTGTCGAGCGGGTTGGCGGCTCCGGGAATGCGCAGGAATCCCGCACATTGGGTGAAGGCGTTGGCACCAAGACGCTTCACCTTCTTCAGTTCGGCTCTCGACTTGAACGCTCCGTGCTCGTTGCGGTAGTCGATGATGTTGGCTGCCAAAGCCGGTCCGATGCCGCTGACGTAGCTCAGCAGCATGGCGCTTGCCGTGTTGAGGTTCACGCCCACGGTGTTGACGCAACTCTCGACGGTCTGCTCCAGGCGTGTGCGGAGCTTTGTCTGGTCCACGTCGTGCTGATACTGTCCCACGCCTATGCTCTTGGGGTCTATCTTTACCAGTTCTGCGAGCGGATCCATCAGTCGGCGGGCAATGCTTATGGCTCCTCTTACCGTGATGTCGAGGTCAGGAAATTCTTTTCGTGCCACGTCGGAGGCCGAATAGACCGATGCTCCGTCCTCGCTCACCACGAAGATGTCGATGTCGCGCCCGAAACTGATTCCCCTCACAAACGCCTCTGTCTCGCGGCTTGCCGTTCCGTTGCCTATGGCTATGGCTTGCGGGCGGAAGCGGTCGGCCATCCTTTTCAGCTGTTCGGCGGCGCGGTCGGCCTCTCTGAACGGGAAGATTGCCTCGTAATGGAGGTATGCACCTTCGGCATTTATGCACGCCACCTTGCAGCCTGTCCTGAAGCCAGGGTCTATGCCCATGACGGCCTTCTGTCCCAAGGGTGCCGAGAGGAGGAGTTGTCGCAGGTTGGTGCTGAACACGTTTATGGCTTCGTCCTCGGCTCTCTCGCGGCCCTCCTTCACAAACTCGTTCTCTATGGACGGGCGTATGAGGCGCTTATAGGCGTCCTCAGAAGCTTCGCGCGTTAGTTTAGAACAGTCGGTATAACCCTTTGAGTAGTATCTTGATATACGTTCCATAGCGTTGTCGTCGGTCGCGATGTTTATCTTCACCACACCCTCTTTCTCGGCGCGAAGCATGGCCATGATACGATGCGAGGGACAGCGCTTTAGAGGCTCTGAAAACTCGAAATAGTCGGCATATTTTGCACTCTCTTCCTCGTCCTTCTTGCTCTTTACCACCTTCGAGGTGATCATGGCCGTGCGTCTGAACTCGGCTCTTACGGTCTTGCGCGACTCCTCGTTGTTGGCAATGTCTTCGGCCATGATGTCCTGTGCTCCCTTTATGGCGTCGTCTGCCGTGGTCACGTCTTTGTTGCAGAACTGGCGTGCGTAGGAGTAGGGGTCGCGGCACGCGCCAAGCATGATAGCTTGGGCAAGAGGCTCCAGGCCGTGCTCGCGTGCCATTTGCGCCCTTGTGCGCTTCTTGGGCTTGTAGGGCAGGTATAGGTCTTCGAGTGTGGCAGCGTCCCAACAACTGACAATCTTTGCTTCGAGCTCGGGTGTTAGCTTGCCTTGAGCTTCGATCGTTGAGAGAATGGTTGCGCGGCGTTTGTTTATGTCTGTAAGCTTGTCGTTGAGATCTTTGATATTTATGATGCTCACCTCGTCGAGAGCCCCCGTGCGCTCCTTTCGGTAGCGCGCTATGAAGGGCACGGTACAGCCTTCAGAGAGCAACGTGAGGGTGTTCTCCACGCCTCGCAGGGGGAGTTGAAGCTCTTTGCTTATGAGGGTTGCTATGGTTGAAAGGTCTGCTGTTTTGCTTTCTGGTGCTTGGGTCGGTTTTTGCTGGGTGGTTTGGGTTGTCTTGTTGTCTGAAATCATTTTGAAAAAAAGGTTGTTTATATTAAATGCTTAAAGCAATACTTTAACCGTGAAAGTATTGCTTTAGATGTTGTAAATAAGTTTGGTAAGCCCTCTCGCTTGCGCTTTGCGGGTGCCTATTCGAGCACCCGCAGAGCCGAGAGTAACTCGTTGTTTTCCGATTTTGCTCCTACCGTTATGCGCAGGCAGTCGCGGCAGAGCGTCACCTTTGACCTGTTTCTCACAATTATGCCCTCGTTCACAAGATAGCGGTAAATGCGGTCGGCATCGGTCATCCGGGCAAGGAAGAAGTTGGCATCAGAATGGAAGACCTGCTTGCACGACGGCAGCATCTTGAACGCCTCCATCATGCGGTTGCGCTCAAGGATGATGGTGCTCACCCATTTGCTCACCTCCATGGCATTTTCGAAAGCTTTGAACGCCTCTTTCTGCGTTAGGATGTTGATGTTGTAAGGATATTTTACCTTATTGAACACATCGATAATCTCCTTGCTTGCAAACGCCATTCCGAGGCGCACGCCAGCCAGCGCCCATGCCTTGCTCATGGTGTTGAGCACAATCATGTTGGGATGGTCTGAAAGCTCGTAGCGGAAGGCGCGACGATGGGTGAAGTCGGAGTAAGCCTCGTCAACCACCACTATGCCTTGGAATGTGTCCAATATTTTTTCAATCTCATCATGGTTCAAGTCGTTTCCCGTGGGGTTGTTGGGCGTGCAGATCCAGATGAGCTTGGTGTGCTCGTCGCACGTCTCCAAAATGCGGTCGGCTTCGATGTCGAAACGGTTGTTGAGCGTAACAGGACGATACTCGATGTCGTTGATGGCAGCACACACCTTATACATGCCGTATGTGGGTTCTATGGCCACCACGTTGTCGACGCCAGGCTGGCAGAAGCAACGATAGGCAAGGTCTATGGTCTCGTCGCTACCGTTGCCGAGGCAAATCTGCTCTTCTTTCACGCCTTTAATGCGTGCTATGACCTTCTTCAGGTCAACCTGCAGGGGGTCTGGATAGCGGTTTAGCGGGGAGTTGTATGGGTTTTCGTTTGCATCGAGAAACACACGCGCAGCGCGTCCACTATAGTCGTTACGGGCACAGCTGTAAGGCTCTAAGTGCCGGATGTTGGGGCGCAGAAGTTCTGTTAATGGTTTCATATAAAAATAAAGGGTTGGTGAATGAGGGATGTGTCTATTTGTTGTTGGCAACATCGTTGCAACGCAAGGTCATGGCGTTCTTGTGGGCAAAGAGTTGCTCGTTCTCAGCCATCACCTCCACGGCATGGCCAATGGAGCGAATGCCCTGCTCGTCAAGATGCTGGAACGTAATCTTGCGCATGAAGCTGTCGAGATTTACGCCGCTGTAGGCATCGGCATAGCCGTGTGTTGGAAGCGTGTGGTTGGTGCCGCTGGCATAGTCGCCCGCACTCTCACAGGCATACTTGCCGAGGAATACGCTACCCGCATTCACAACCTTTGGCTCAAGAGCTTCATAATGGTCTGTAGCTATGATGAGATGTTCTGGGGCATAGGCGTTGCTAAGATCCATGGCTTCATCGGCATCGCGGACGAGCACAAGCTTGCTGTTTTCCAAGGTTTTGGCTGCAATCTCTTTGCGTGGAAGCGCCTGAAGCTGCGTCTCGACCTCTTTCTGCACGGCGTAGAGCATGGGTTCAGATGTGGAGATGAGGAGCACCTGCGAGTCGACCCCATGCTCGGCTTGAGACAGAAGGTCGGCGGCAACGTAACGGGGGGTGCTTGTGTCGTCGGCTATGACGCACACCTCAGACGGTCCGGCAGGCATGTCTATGGCCACGTTGCCGAGACTCACATGCTGCTTGGCAGCCATGACATACTGGTTGCCGGGACCGAAGATCTTGCTCACCTTGGGCACGCTCTCTGTGCCGTAGGCCATAGCTCCGATGGCTTGCACGCCACCAATCTTGTAGATGCGGCTTACGCCTGCTATGTGGGCTGCCACGAGGATAGCGGGGTTGACGTGTCCTGTGCTGTCGGGTGGGGTGCAGAGCACAATCTCCTTGCACCCCGCAATCTTGGCTGGTGTGGCGAGCATGAGAACGGTAGAAAAGAGGGGGGCTGTGCCTCCGGGGATGTAGAGACCAACCTTCTCTATGGGCACGCTCTTCTGCCAACACTCTACGCCCGGCGCCGTCTGAACACGGATAGGCCGAAAGGTTTGTGCTTCATGAAACTTGCGTATGTTGTCGTGGGCAAGCGTTAAAGCTTGTCTTAAATCGTCGCTTACAAGGTGTTGAGCCTCATGTAGTTCGCTCTCGCTAACCTGTAGCTCGTGTAGCTCTGCATGGTCAAACTTCTGTTCGTAGCGTTTAACGGCTTCGTCACCGTTTGCCCGTATGTCGTTGAGCACCTCGCTCACCGTGGCGTTGAGCTTTGACATGTCGATGTGCGGACGCACAGTTATGGTTTTCCAGTCGGCACGGGCTGGATATTTTATAATGTTCATATTCCTTTTTACGACTTTGTTTACGACTTAAATAAATTTCTAAACTGAGTTTTCGCAAATGCTTAAGTAGGTGTTCAAAGTTAATTTAAATGATTCTATGCTCTATTTTGGTCTGTATGTTCAGCTCCGAAGAGGGAGTGTAGCGGGCTACACGACCGATGAGAGCTGGGCATACAGGCCAAAAGAGAGCGTAGAGACATTTGAAAGCATAACCTTTTTTATAAATTCATATATGCGATTAATTTTGAACACCTACTTAATAAAAGAGATACAAGCAGTTTCCTTCTCTATAAGGCTGCGAATCTCAAGCAAGCGCGACAACGCTTACCTCTTTGGGAGAGGTTTCACCCTTGGAGGTTCCCTTTATCTTGACGGTTTTCTCTTTTGTAGGGTCTTCTTCTCTCCCTTATGTCTTCGTCTGACAAGAAGAGAAGCGGCGGCTTATAGAATCATTTTCTCAATGGGTGTCACGAGAATGCCCTGTGCCCCCAGCTCCTTCAGCTTGCCTATTATCTCCCAGAAACGCTTCTCGTCAAGCACGGTATGGATAGAACACCAGTCTTTGTCGGCCAATGGAATGATGGTAGGACTCTTGATGCCAGGAAGCACCTCTATGATGTTGTCAATCTGTGCCTTGGGGGCGTTCATCATGACATATTTCTTGTCTGTGGCCGACTGAACAGCCTCAAAACGGAACAGCATCTCGTCGAGCACCTTGCGCTTCTCATCGCTCAGGTTGCGGTTGGCTATGAGCAAAGCCTCGCTCTTCATGACAACCTCAACCTCGCGCAAGTTGTTGCTTATGAGAGTGCTGCCTGAACTTACAATGTCGAAGATGCCGTCTGCCAAACCTATGCCCGGGCTGATCTCAACGCTTCCCGTGATGACATGGATGTCGGCTTTTATGTTGTGCTGCTCAAGAAAATGGCGTAAGATGCCAGGATAAGATGTGGCGATGCGGCGGCCGTTGAACCATTCAAGACCGGGATAATCGATCTCCTTGGGAATGGCAAGTGACAGACGACACTTGCTGAAGCCAAGGCGCCAGATGATCTCGGCGTCCTCGCCACGTTCCATAAACTCGTTTTCACCCACGATGCCAAGGTCGGCTACGCCTGTGGCTACGCTCTGCGGAATATCGTCATCGCGAAGATACAACACTTCAAGGGGGAAACTGCTTGACTGCACGAGCAATGTGCGCTTGCTGGTGCTCACTTTGATGTCGGCTTCGGCTAAAAGATTCATCGAATCTTCAAAGAGTCGGCCTTTCGATTGTACTGCTATCCGTAACATAATCTCTCTTTTTTGTGTAAAATCGTAGCAAAAGTAATTATTTTTGATGATATTTCCAAAAAAATGTCGTAATTTTGTGTCTTGAACTTATGTATTTAAGAAATTTACTCATATTATCCGCATTATTATTTGTTACGGCCTGTGCGCGCAAGCAACAAGCTGTGACCACACCGTGGGGAGAAACCATCGGCGATGAAGAAGGCGACACGGCGGTTGTGACGCAAAACTTTTCGTATAACGACATCCTCGATGCAGGAGAGATAATCATGCTCACGATGTCGGGGCCTGACAGCTATTTCGACTATCATGGTAGAGCGATGGGAACACAATATCTTTTGTGTGAACGGTTCGCACAGAAAATAGGTGTGAGCGTGCGCGTGGAGGTGTGCAAGGACACGGCAGACATGATAAAGAAACTGCAGAACGGCGATGGCGACATCATAGTGTGGCAGCTCGCGCGCAAGCAAACGAAAGGGTTGCTTGCATGTGGAGCCTCGACCGACAGCACGTCGTGGATGGTGAGACGCGACAGCAAGCAGCTTGCCGACTCGTTGAGAGGATGGTACAGGCCCGCGCTCCTGGCTCAAGTGAAAAAGGAGGAACGCTACGCTTTCTCTACAGCCAATGTGCGCAGACATGTTTATGCTCCTATGCTGAACGCCGCGAAGGGCGAGATCTCATCTTATGACCATTATTTTAAGATGTATGCTGCCGCTTGTCGATGGGACTGGCGACTGATGGCTGCACAATGTTATCAGGAGTCGACCTTCGACCCGAAAGCCTACTCGTGGGCTGGAGCACGCGGACTGATGCAGATTATGCCTTCTACCGCCGCCAGCTTGGGGCTGTCAGAGGGCGAGATGTATAACCCCGAGGCCAATATTGCGGCGGCGGCACGTTACATCGTGAAGCTGAACGGGCTGTTTGGCGATGTGCGCAGCTATGATGAGCGCATAAACTTTGTGTTGGCAAGCTATAATGGCGGCCACTTTCATGTGCGTGACGCTATGGCCCTGGCGCGAAAGAATGGACGTAACCCTTACAGATGGGCTGACGTGGCCGACTATGTGTTGAAGCTTACTCAGCCTGCTTATTATAACGATCCTGTGGTTAAGTATGGCTACATGCGTGGAACGGAGACGGTCGATTATGTGGCACGCATACGTTCGCGTTGGGAGCAATACTGTGGCAAGGTCAAAGGCGGAGGAGGCATTGGCACACATTTTAATATGGGTGGCGGTAACTATGAGCCGCGTAAGGCACAACGCAAAAACAGGTTCAAGATAAAAGAATGATTGCGCGGTTCGCGGTTGGGTAGAGGCAAGGCAAATTTTGTTCAACGTTAAAGATGCAAATTGTTCAACGTTAAAATAGTTAAACTATGATTGCGTGTCAGAATATATTTGTATCTTTGCCTTTACCAAAACGTCTATTAAGAAGAACAATTCTATTAATATAAACATCATTCAATCTAAAGAAAATATGCTATCAGAACAGGATTTGAAGCAGATATCACAGCGTGGTATCTCGAAAGAGCAAGTGGAGCATCAGTTGGAGCAGATAAAGAACGGTTTCCCGTTCCTTCGAATAGAGGCTGCTGCCGCTGTGGGTAAAGATATAATGAAACCCACGGAGGAGGAGAGCAAGGCTTATGCTGAGGAGTGGGGACAGTATCTTGCCGATGGCCATGAGGTCGTTAAGTTTGTGCCTGCCAGCGGAGCCGCCAGCCGCATGTTCAAGAACCTTTTTGCGTTCCTTGACGCACCCTATGACGTGCCGACAACCGATTTTGAGAAGAAATTCTTCGACGACATCAAACATTTTGCCTTCCGTAAGGCTCTATGCGAGAAATGCAAGGCCAACGAGGGTATGAGCGTTTGTAAGCTCATCGAGGCAGGACGTTATAAGGATGTTGTGGCAAACCTGCTGTTGCCAAAGGGGCTTAACTATGGTCAGCTGCCCAAGGGCCTGTTGCTCTTCCACGAATATGAGGAAGGCATGCGCACACCCGTTGAGGAGCATCTGGTGGAGGCTGCTCTCTATGCACAGTCGGACGGCAAGGCAAACGTACATTTTACCGTGTCTCACGAGCATCTTGAGTTTTTCGAGAAGACGGTTGAGGAGAAATTGCCGTTGTATGAGAAAATGTTTGGTGTGAAATATAATGTTAGTTTCTCGGAACAGAAGCCCAGTACTGACACAATAGCTGCCAATACAGACAACACGCCGTTCCGCAACGAGGATGGGTCGCTGCTGTTCCGTCCGGGCGGCCATGGTGCGCTCATCGAGAACCTTAACGACATCAAGGCTGACGTGGTGTTCATAAAGAATATCGACAACGTGGTGCCAGACCGTCTGAAACCCGTAACAACCGACAATAAGAAACTGCTGGCTGGTATATTGGTTCATTTGCAGAAGCAGGCTTTTGCGTATCTTGAGAAGCTTGAGAGTGGCGAGTATACACATGAGGATCTTGAAGAGATCATTCGTTTCGTGCAACGCGACCTCTGCTGCCGCAAGGCTGACATTAAGGAACTTGAGGATGCAGACCTCGTGATTTATCTTAAGAAGAAGCTTAACCGCCCGATGCGCGTGTGTGGCGTGGTTAAGAACGTGGGTGAACCTGGTGGTGGCCCGTTCCTCTGCTACAACGCCGACGGAACCATTTCGCTGCAGATCTTGGAGTCGAGCCAGATAGATACGACTAACGAGGAGTATGTTGCAATGTTCAAGAACGGAACCCACTTTAATCCCGTTGACCTTGTTTGCGGCACACGCAACTATAAGGGTGAGCAGTTTGACCTGCCTGCTTTCGTGGACAAGTCGACAGGTTTCATCAGCTCGAAGAGCAAGAACGGCCGTGAACTGAAGGCTCTTGAACTTCCCGGTCTTTGGAACGGAGCGATGAGCGATTGGAGTACCGTGTTTGTTGAGGTTCCCATTGAAACTTTCAACCCCGTGAAGACCGTTAACGATCTGCTTCGCCCGCAGCATCAGCCTGCTGAGTAAGGTTTACATCGCGCTTCGCGCTCGTTGTTTTTTAAACATTAATTTCCATTAATGCCCCATTAATTGTCATTAATACGCGCTTCGCGCGGAAAAATTGATGTCTCATTAATGTTCAATTGATGGAAATTAATGTTTTTAAAAGCGCGAAGCGCAATAATAATTTTACTCAAGTTTCGTCCATTAACTCCATTCGCGAAGCGAGTGAACTTCCTTTTAACTTCCAATAACTTCTATTCTAACGAAAGTTTGTTTCGTTTAACAAACATTCGCAGCATTATAACCATTTCAGTCGCAACGAATTGAGTACCACGCTCACGCTCGAGAAAGCCATTAACGCGCTTGCCCACATGGGCGTAATTTGGAAATTAATGTCAAAGAGATAGAGCGCTCCAGCTGCTAACGGAATGCACACGAGGTTGTAGATAAACGCCCAGAAGAGGTTCTGCCAAATCATACGAACCGTGCGTCTGCTCATATTTACAGCTTCGGGAAGAGCCATAAGGTCGTTTCCCATGAGCGTAACCTGTGCCACGTCCATAGCCACGTCTGTGCCTCGACCAATCGCTATGCCCACATCGGCTGTGGCAAGCGCCTGGGTGTCGTTTATGCCGTCTCCAACCATTGCCACAATCTTACCTTCTTGTTGTAGCTGACTAACAAGCTTTTGCTTGTCGTCGGGCCGTACCTCGCTTTTGTAATGCACTATCCCTGTTTTCTCTGCCCAATAGTGCGCTGCGGCTTCCTTGTCGCCGCTCATCATGAACACATCTATTCCTTCTTCCTTAAGACGCGCCATGGCTTTGGCGGCATTGGGCTTAAGCTGCTCACGCTCCTCAAACGGTATATTGTCTGCCTTGGTAAAATCGATGTTGGGGTTGGGGATGGTCAGCGTGCCAGTTTTGTCTATGACTATGGCGTTGACCTTACGCATGTTCTCAAGGGCAGAAGCGTCCTTGATAAGAATTTGTTTCTGGGCAGCTTTGCCCATGCCCACCATCAAGGCTGTTGGTGTGGCAAGACCCATGGCACAGGGACAGGCTACAACAAGAACCGAAACGGCAGACAAGATGGCGTGGGGTAGGGCGGCGTTGCCACCAATGGCCCACCAGGCGAGGAACGTCATGAGAGCTATGGTTGCCACGACAGGCACAAACACCATGGCAGCTTTGTCGACGATACGTTGAACGGGGGCCTTACTGCCCTGAGCTTCTTGCACCATGCGTATGATAGTTGCCAAGGCCGTGTCTTCGCCAATCTGCTGCGCTCGCATGCACAGTTTGCCTTGACTGGGAATGGTGCCTGCAAGCACCTTGGAGCCTGCACGCTTCTTGGCAGGTGTGGGCTCGCCGCTAATCATCGACTCGTCCACATAAGCTGCATCGGAGGTCATGAAACTCTCTGCCTTGGTCACGATGCCGTCGACAGGAATTTTCTCGCCAGCTCTCACCTCTATAATGTCGCCTTTAGAGATTGTGGACAATGGCACCTCTTCCGTTGATGTGCCGTTGACAAGACGTGCGGTTTTAGGTCGTAAACCCATGAGCTGACGTATGCTGCTCGCTGTGCCGTCCTTGGCACGTTCCTCAAGACAACGGCCTGTGAGAACGAAGGTTATGATCATGACGGAGGCATCAAAATAAGTGTGCCACTCTATGCCGCGGGCTCCCCACGTCTCGTCGCCCCAAAAGGTGTTGAATGTGCTGAAGAGAAAAGCTATGATGGTGCTAAAAGCAACAAGCGTGTCCATGTTGGCAGAACCGTGGAGCAACTGTCGCCATGCCGACACATAGAATTGTCGACCGCACCAATAGATGTTTATGAAAGCTATGATAAGACAAATCTGGTTGGTGAAAGCTATGTTGCTGCTTGTTAGATCTATCCACCCCATGCTTATAGACATGACCAATATAGAGAAAATCCATGATATAACGGTCTTGCGTATGAGGATGGAAAACTCACGGCGGTTGATCTCATCGGCGCTTCGTCCTGTTTCTATGACAAGGTCATAACCTGCCTTGCTTATCTCGCGTTTCATGTCCTCAAGGGATATCTCCTTTGGGTCGTAGTCTACTAACGCTGTGCGTGTGGCCAAAGACACGTTGGCTTCATTTACGCCTTTTAGCGAATTGAGCTTTCGCTCTACATGAGCCGAACAGGCTGAGCAAGCCATGCCTATGACCGGTATTGTTTTCTTCATAATAATAATCTTGTAAAACCTGTTTTTATAGAGATATTGTTGTTTTAGGTGTTGTCGTTCGAAATGTTGTTTTAGGTGTTGTCAAGCTGTTGCTGATAGTGATATTTCTTCGTTATCCTTTTCTCTTCTTGCTACATTTCTCACATTGTCCTTTGATAACGAAAGACATGGAGCGGGCAACGAAGCCAGAGGGTAGAGAGAACTGAGGTACATGGATGTCGTCAAGACAGAACGACTGGTGGCATGTCTCACAATAAAAATGAATGTGCCCGTCGTTATGGTGGCAGGCACCATCGTTGGCACAAAGCTCATAGTTGAGGAGACCACGGCCATCTTCAAACGCATGAACAACATCGTGTTCGAGGAAGAGCGTGAGTACACGAAAAATGCTCGACTTGTCCATGTTCGGCATTGCCGCCTCTAAAGAGGAAAGGCTCATGGGGCGCTGTTCTTCTTCGAGCTTTTTCAGCACAAGAATTCGGTTGGCTGTTGCTCCAACACCTTTGTGTTTTAATCTTATAATTGCTTCTTCTTGCTTCATCTTCATCGCTTTTTTTTAAAACAAGCCATTGACGCTTGTCTGTGAATGCAAAATTAATCATTTTTTCCTTTATTTTTCACATCGTTCCAATAATTATTGCTAACTTTGCAAACTGAAAATTGCAATTCACATATTTAAAGAATATTCTACGCGAAGACAAAAAATTATTGTTTTAATATTTTATGAACTTTTCTATTTTATTTATCACAGTCATCTTGACGGCTGTTGTATTGGTAGTGGGTGCATACGTTGTTGCAAAACTCGTAGGTCCGCGTTCGTACAACCCGGTAAAGGGTCAACCGTTTGAGTGTGGTATCCCGACACGTGGAACATCTTGGATTCCTGTGCATGTGGGCTACTATCTCTTCGCCATCCTTTTCCTGATGTTCGACATCGAGACCCTGTTCCTCTATCCATGGGCAGTTGTAGTCAAGCAGTTTGAAGTCATGGCGCTTGCGAGCGTTGGCTTCTTTATGCTGGTATTGGTATTTGGCCTTGCTTACGCATGGCGGAAAGGAGCGTTGGAATGGAAGTAAGAAAACCTGTAATCAAGAGTATTCCTTACGATGAGTTCAAGGACAATGCAAGCCTTGAAAAAATCGTAGACGAGCTCCATGAGGGAGGCGTCAATGTGATTGTTGGCTCGCTTGACCAGGCTATCAACTGGGGCCGTTCCAACTCTCTGTGGTCATTAACATTCGGTACATCATGCTGTGGCATTGAGTTTATGGCTGTGGGCTGCGCCCGCTACGACTTCTCACGCTTCGGCTTCGAGGTAACCCGTAACTCTCCACGTCAGGCAGACCTTATAATGTGTGCCGGTACCATCACCAACAAGATGGCTCCTGTCTTCAAGCGTCTCTATGACGAGATGGCAGAACCTAAGTATGTTGTGGCTGTTGGCGGTTGCGCTATTAGCGGCGGTCCGTTCAAAAACTCATACAACGTGGTGCGCGGAATCTCTGAGATTGTGCCTGTCGACGTGTATGTGCCTGGCTGTCCTCCACGCCCAGAGGCTATCCTCTATGGCATGATGCAGCTCCAGCGCAAGGTGAAGGTTGAGAAATTCTTCGGTGGCGCAAACCACAAGATGAACAGCGAGGAGAAGGATCTCTCTATGTCGAAGGGCGGTCTCCACGGATTAAGCAACGAGGCGCTCGCCGGCGAGAAGAAGCACGAGACCATTGTTGTTAACAATGTGCCCGAGAACTTCGACGCGAGGAAAGATCTACTAACTGACTAATATAATAAGGTGTAAAATATGAAACTTGAAAATATTGAACTCTCATTTGACAATTTCTCAAGTGAGATGTCGAAACTGAAGAACCAGAAACATTTCGACTACCTTGTTACTATCATCGGTGAAGATTTTGGTGAAGAAGGTTTGGGATGTATTTACATCCTTGAGAATACTGACAACAACGAGCGTTGCTCGGTTAAGACAATAGCAAAGAAGGTTGATGGTAGCGACGTGATACCAACGGTCATTAACCTGTGGAAGAGTGCTGACCTCTTGGAACGTGAGGTTTACGACTTCGTAGGCATCAAGTTCCTTGGCCATCCCGACATGCGCCGCCTGTTCCTCCGTACCGATTTTAACGGATATCCCCTGCGTAAAGACTTTGACATGAGTCCTGAGGCAAACCAGTTCCCGTTGACAGATGAACCTGAAAGCGACTTTACCGTAGAGTATTCGCTTAACGAGGACGGACACCTTGTGGCAACAAAGAAGCGCCTATTCGAAGACGACGACTTTGTTGTGAACATCGGTCCTAACCACCCCTCTACACACGGCGTGCTCCGTTTGCAGACTGTGCTTAACGGCGAGAAGGTGAAGCGTATCTATCCGCACCTCGGCTACATTCATCGTGGCATAGAGAAAATGTGGGAAGGTATGACCTATCCGCAGACTCTTGCTCTGACAGACCGTCTCAACTATCTGTCGGCTATGATGCACCGCCACGCGCTCGTGGGCGTCATTGAAGAGGCTATGGGTGTGGAACTTTCTGACCGCATTCATTATATCCGTACGATTATGGATGAGCTCCAGCGTATCGACTCTCACTTGCTCTACCTCGGATGTACAGCTCAGGACCTCGGCGCTCTTACCGCCTTCCTCTACTGCATGCGCGATCGTGAGCATGTGCTTAACGTTATGGAGGAGACAACAGGTGGACGCCTTATCCAAAACTACTATCGCATAGGCGGTCTTCAGGCTGATATCGATCCTAAGTTTGTTGAAAACACAAAGAAGCTCTGTGCTTATCTTCGTCCGAAGATTCAGGAGTATCTCGACGTGTTTGGCGATAACGTAATTACGCATAACCGTCTTGTGGGTGTCGGACCTATGGGTCTTGAAGATTGTATCAACTATGGCGTGACAGGTCCTGCTGGACGTGCCGCTGGATGGAAGAACGACACTCGTAAGCGTCATCCTTATGACCTCTATGACAAGGTAGAGTGGAATGAGATTACGATGACAGGTTGTGACTCAATGGATCGTTACTACTGCCACATCAAGGAGCTTTACGAGAGTCTTAACATCATTGAGCAGCTCATCGACAACATTCCTGAAGGCGAGTTCTACATCAAGCAGAAGCCTATCATCAAGGTGCCTGAAGGACAATGGTATTTCTCTGTTGAGGGTGCCAGCGGCGAGTTTGGTGTTTACCTCGATTCAAAGGGCGACAAGAGTCCGTATCGCATGAAGATGCGTCCCATGGGTCTCACACTTACAGGAGCTCTCGACCCGATGCTTCGTGGACAGAAGATTGCCGACCTTATCACAACAGGTGCTGCGATCGACTTCGTAATTCCTGACATCGACCGTTAATAGGAATGTTGAATTTTGAATTCTGTAATCGGCTTTGCCGCTTGCCAGAGAAAAAATTTTGAATTGTCGGCTTCGCCGATGAAGAGTTAGGATTTTTGAATGTTGAATTAGAATGTTGAATTTTGAATGTTGAATTCATAATTCACAACTCACAATTCAAAATTGTGGCTTGCCACAATAATTCAAAACTCAAAACTCAAAATTCAAAACTCGAAATTCAAAACTCACAACTCAAAAATCAAAATTTAAACAAAATGTTTGACTTTAGTATAGTAACAAACTGGATTGACTCTCTCCTCCGAGTGACTCTCGGTCTTGGAGACTTTTGGTCAATACTGATCGAGTGTATCCTGGTGGGTGTCTGCATTCTTGCAGGTTACGCCGTCCTCGCTATCATCTTGATCTTCATGGAGCGTAAGGTCTGCGCCTACTTCCAGTGCCGTCTCGGCCCGATGCGTGTAGGTCCTTGGGGCGTGTTCCAGGTGTTTGCCGACGTGTTGAAGATGCTCATCAAAGAGATCTTCTCTGTCGACGGTGCCGACAAACTGCTCTATTATGTTGCTCCCTTCCTTGTGATTATCGCATCTGTAGGCACATTCGCGTTCCTGCCTTGGAATAATGGTGCCGAGGTGCTCGACTTCAATGTAGGCCTCTTCCTTATGTCTGCCATCTCAAGTATCGGCATCGTGGGCATCTTTATGGCCGGTTGGGGTTCTAACAACAAGTATTCGGTGGTTTCTGCCATGCGTGGTGCCGTGCAGCTCATCTCTTACGAGATGTCGCTCGCACTATGTCTTATCACAGCCGTTGTGCTCACAGGCACAATGCAGGTAAGCGGCATCGTTGAGGCACAGACAGGTGCGTTCGGATGGCTTATCTTCAAAGGCCACATTCCGGCAATTATCGCGTTCCTCGTTTTCCTCGTAGCTGGTAACGCCGAGGCTAACCGTGGACCGTTCGACCTTGCTGAGGCTGAGAGTGAGCTTACTGCCGGTTACCATACCGAGTATTCGGGCATGGGCTTCGGCTTCTACTATCTCGCCGAGTATCTTAACCTGTTCGTGGTTTCAGGAATTGCTTCTACCGTGTTCCTCGGTGGATGGGCTCCCTTCAACATCGGCGTGGCTGGCGTTGACAGCGTGCTCAACATGATTCCTGGCATCGTTTGGTTCCTGGGCAAAACATTTGCTGTCGTTTGGCTGCTTATGTGGGTTCGCTGGACATTCCCTCGTCTGCGTATCGACCAGATACTTAAACTTGAATGGAAGTATCTTATGCCGCTGTCGCTTATTAACTTAATTCTTATGACAGTAGTAGTGGCATTTGGCTTGCACTTCTAAAAAACACATTATTTATAACAATGGAAGATAACAAAAAATCATATTTCGGAGAAATCGGGGCTGCCATGAAAACTCTCGCTGTGGGTATGAAAACCACTCTGCAAGAGTATTTCACTCCTAAGAGCACAGAGCAGTATCCTGAGAACCGCAAGACTACGTTGCATGTGGCTGCACGTCATCGTGGACGTCTCGTTATGAACCGTGACGAAAACGGAAACGTGTTGTGTACAGCTTGTACGCTGTGTGAGAAGTCTTGCCCGAACGGCACAATCAAGATTCTCTCTAAGATGGTAGAGAATCCTGAGACAGGACGCAAGAAGAAGCAACTTGTCGACTATCAGTATGACCTTGGCGACTGCATGTTCTGCGAGTTGTGTGTTAATGCATGCAACTTCGGTGCCATTAAGTTTGTAAACGATTTCGAAAACTCGGTGTTTGAACGTGATCAGCTTGTTCTGCATCTTGATAAGGAACACTACGAGGGTGGCTCGCTGCCAAACATTATTGATGGCGGTGCTGATTTCGAAATTGGAACGTTTAACACCAAAACCAAATAAGGAGTAAGATTACAGATATGGCAAGTTTAGTAATGTTTTGCATTCTGGCAGTTGTGATCCTTGGATCGGCTGTCATGTGCGTGATGACAAAGCGTATTATGCGCTCTATCACATTCCTGCTTTTCGTGCTCCTCGGAGTGGCAGGCCTTTATTTCCTGCTCGACTATACCTACCTTGGTGCTGCTCAGATCAGCGTCTATGCTGGTGGCATGGTGATGATGTACATCTTTGCCGTGCAGCTTGTTAGCAAGCGTACCCTTCAGGGCTTGGTGGAGCGTGTTAAAGGAAGCCGTGCGCTCTCTGGCGCTCTGCTCTGCATCGTGGCTCTTGTTACCGTTGCTGGCATTCAGCTTAAAAACGGTTTCCTAAACCTCGCCACAACAGGTCATGAGGTGACAATGGAGACCATAGGCAAGGCGCTGCTCGGTTCTGAAAAGTATCAGTATGTGTTGCCCTTCGAGTTCATTTCAGTTTTCCTGCTGGCTTGTATCGTTGGCGCAATTGTTGTTGCACGCAAAGAAAAGGAGGATAAATAATTATGGTACCTGTAGAATGTTATTTTGTGCTCAGCGCACTCCTGTTCTTCATTGGTGTGTATGGTTTCATCACACGCCGCAACCTGATAGCCATGCTCGTTTCTATAGAGCTCGTGCTCAATGCTGTAGACCTCAACTTTGCGGCTTTCAACCGCCTGCTCTTCACAGAACAGTTTGAGGGTTTCTTCATGACGCTCTTCTCTATTGGCGTGAGCGCAGCAGAAAGTGCCGTTGCTATCGCGATTATTATCAACGTTTACCGCAATTTCCATAGCGATCAGGTGAACAGTATTGAAAACATGAAATATTAATTTTAGATTATGGATTTTACATATTCAATATGGATTCTTCTGCTGCCTTTGATCAGCTTCTTGGTCATCGGGCTGCCCGAATTCCTGAATAAGAAATATGCCTGGTCGCACAAGACAGCCGGACTGATCGGAACCTGTTCGCTCGGACTGGTTACGGTGTTGAGCTATTTTACCGCGTTCCAGTATTTCACATCTCCTCGTCTTGCTGACGGCACACTTGCAACCTTCGTGCCTTACAATTTCACTTGGTTGCCTTTGGGCCATCTCCATTTCGATCTTGGCATCTTGCTTGACCCCATTTCGGTGATGATGCTTATCGTCATCTCAACGGTCAGTCTCATGGTGCACATCTATTCGTTTGGCTACATGCACGGTGAGAAAGGTTTCCAGCGCTATTATGCGTTTCTTTCTCTCTTTACCATGTCAATGCTCGGACTGGTGCTTGCCACCAATATCTTCCAGATGTATATGTTCTGGGAGCTTGTGGGTGTAAGCTCTTACCTCCTCATTGGCTTCTATTACACATTGCATGCTGCTGTTCACGCATCGAAGAAGGCGTTCATCGTAACACGTTTTGCCGATATGTTCTTCCTCATAGGTATCCTTATCTTTGGATATTACACAGGAAGCTACAACTTCTCGTTTGCTGGTAATGTAGAATATCTTAACGGCGTAGCTGCCTTTACTGCTGTTGATAGTGCACGTGCTGTCGCTGCTGGCGGCTTCCTCCTGCCTACAGCTCTTGTGCTGATGTTTATCGGTGGTGCCGGCAAGTCGGCAATGTTCCCATTGCACATCTGGCTGCCCGATGCCATGGAGGGTCCAACGCCTGTATCTGCTCTTATCCACGCCGCTACCATGGTTGTTGCTGGTGTGTTCCAGATTGCGCGCATGTTCCCCATCTGGATCGAGTATGCTCCTCAATCACTTGATGTTGTTGTTGTTGTTGGCGCGTTCACAGCGTTCTATGCTGCTGCCGTGGCTTGCGCACAGAGCGACATCAAACGTGTGCTTGCCTTCTCAACAATCTCTCAGATTGCCTTCATGATGGTGGCTCTCGGCGTTTGTCTGCCCGGACATCATGGAGCTGTTCTCGACAACCATTCACAGCTTGGCTACATGGCTTCTATGTTCCACCTCTTCACACACGCCATGTTTAAGGCTTGTCTGTTCCTTGGAGCAGGTTGCATTATCCATGCAGTCCATTCTAACGAGATGTCTACAATGGGTGGCTTGCGCAAGTACATGCCTATCACACACATCACGTTCCTTATCTCATGTCTCGCTATCGCGGGCATCCCCTTCTTCTCGGGCTTTAGCTCAAAGGATGAGATCATTACCGCTTGCTTCGAGTATTCTCCTGTTTGCGGTTGGTGGATGACAGGTGTAGCAGCCATGACAGCATTCTATATGTTCCGTCTCTACTACGGCATTTTCTGGGGTACAGAGAACAAGGAGCTTCACGCTCACCACACTCCTCATGAGGCTCCTGCAGCCATGACTTTCCCTCTTGTCTTCTTGAGCATCATTACCGTAGGTGTGGGTGTCGTTACAACCCTCGGCGGTTTCCTCAATTGGGAGTGGGCAAGCTTTGGAAAGTTCGTGAGTGCTGCTGGCACAATCTATACTGTTCATTTCGACCCTCAGGTTGCAGCAACCTCAACTGTTATTGCAATCCTCTCTATCGCTCTTGCCACCTATATATATAAAGGTGAGAAGCAGCCTATCGCCGACAAGCTCTACGCCACATTCCCACGTCTGCATCGTTGGGCTTACAAGCGTTTCTACATGGATGAGGTTTATCAGTTTGTTACACACAAAATATTGTTCCGTTGCGTCAGCCGTCCTGCACAGTGGATTGACGAGAAGATCATCAATGGTCTTATCGACTTTACCGCTTGGGGCGCCAACGAGGCAGGAGAGACCATTCGTCCTTGGCAGAGCGGCGACGTTCGCCAGTATGCCGTTTGGTTCCTTACAGGTGCGGTAGCTTTAACATTATTATTACTTTGTTTGTAAACAAGTAGACAAGTGGATTAGTAGACAAGTAAACAAGCTGATAGCCATTAGCGCTTATACCAATAGCTCGTCAACTCGTCAACTCGTCAACTCGTCAACTAACAATTAAAAATATGAATATATTAAGTTTATTCGTAGTAATCCCTGTCTTGATGTTGCTCGGTCTTTGGATCGCACGCAACGTCAATCAGGTGCGTGGTGTGATGGTTGCCGGTTCATCTTGCCTCTTGGCAATGAGCATCTGGCTCACACTCCATTTTATCGGTGAGCGTGCAGCTGGCAACACCGAGGAGATGATTCTCCGCGCTTCTACGGAATGGTTCCCTGCTCTCCACATCAATTATGAGGTGGGTGTCGATGGAATCTCCGTTGTCATGCTTCTGCTTTCGAGCATCATCGTGTTCACAGGCACATTCGCCTCATGGAAGCTTAAGCCCCTTACCAAGGAGTTCTTCATGTGGTTCACCTTGCTCTCAACAGGTGTTTATGGCTTCTTTATCTCTATAGACCTGTTCACCATGTTCATGTTCTATGAGGTGGCTCTCATCCCTATGTACCTTCTTATCGGCTACTGGGGTTCCGGTCGTAAAGAATACGCTGCCATGAAGCTTACCTTGATGCTTATGGGCGGTTCTGCCCTTATCATCCTTGGCTTGGTAGGAATCTATTTCTTCAACGGAGCTTCAACCATGAGCATTCTCGAGATTGCACACAATAACCACATCCCGGTAGCTGTTCAGAATGTGCTGTTCCCGTTTGTGTTTATTGGTTTCGGTGTGCTTGGTGCCCTGTTCCCATTCCACACATGGTCTCCAATCGGTCACGGTTGTGCCCCGACCTCTGTGTCTATGCTCCACGCAGGTGTGCTCATGAAGCTTGGTGGCTACGGCTGCTTCCGCATTGCCATGTTCCTCCTGCCTCAGGCTGCTCACGATTTGGCTTGGATCTTCCTTATCCTTACCACAATCTCTGTAGTGTATGGTGCATTCTCGGCTTGCGTTCAGACAGACCTTAAGTTCATCAATGCCTATTCATCAGTTTCCCACTGTGGCTTGGTGCTCTTCGCTCTCTTGATGATGACCCGCGTGTCTTGCACAGGTGCCATCCTTCAGATGCTTTCACACGGTCTTATGACAGCCCTCTTCTTTGCCTTGATTGGTATGATTTACGGACGTACCCACACTCGCGACATTCGTGAGCTCGGAGGTCTTATGAAGATTATGCCTTTCCTCTCTGTAGGTTATGTCATTGCTGGTTTGGCCAACCTCGGTCTTCCTGGCTTCTCTGGCTTCATTGCTGAGATGACAATCTTCAACGGCTCGTTCGAAAATGCAGACACATTCCATCGTTGCTGTACCATCATAGCTATCACATCCATCGTTGTGACTGCTGTTTACATCCTCCGTACCGTAGGCTTCATCCTCTTCGAGAAGGTGAAGAATCCACACTTTGAGGAGCTTACAGACGCCACATGGGACGAGCGCTTTGCTGTGTGCTGCCTCATCTTCTGTGTTGCAGGCCTTGGCTCATTCCCAATCTGGGCAAGCCATGTTATCAACAACGCCGTAGGTCCAATTCTTAGCGTTATCCCAACACTTTAATTTTAAGCAGACGAGCGGGCAATTGTTGCAAACTCGTCAATTAAAGAAAACAAAATGGATTATAGTCAGTTTTTTAATATGATACCCGAGGCTGGCCTCATGGCTACCTTGGTAATAGTGTTCCTCGCCGATCTTATCTTGAAAGGCGAGAAGAAACACACTATCCTGAGCGTTCTTACCGGTGTGTTGCTCCTGGCTCAGATTGCTGTGTGCTTCGTGTCAGAGCCTGCTTCGGCATTTGCTGGCCTTTATGTGTCAACAGCCGCTGCTCAAGTCATGAAGGTTATCCTTACCGCAGGAGCGTTCATCGTTGTGGTTATGGCTCAGTCATGGATAGAACGTGCAGACGTTATGCGCAAGGAGGGTGAGTTTTATGAGCTCATCATTTCTACCTTGCTTGGTATGTATATGATGATCTCAAGCGGCCATTTCCTCATGTTCTTCCTTGGTCTTGAGATGGCTTCTGTGCCAATGGCTTGCTTGGTAGCTTTCGACAAGTTCAAGCAGAATTCTGCTGAGGGTGCTGCTAAGTTTATCCTTACAGCGACCTTCTCAAGCGGCGTAATGCTCTATGGCATCTCTTTCATCTACGGTGCTTGCGGCACACTCTATTTCGACGATGTGGCAGACAAGATTTCTGCAACGCCTCTCGCCATTATGGGTCTCGTGTTCTTCTTTAGTGGCCTTGGCTTCAAGATTTCTCTTGTTCCGTTCCACTTCTGGACAGCCGACACTTATCAGGGTGCCCCTGTTCCTGTAACAGGTTACCTGAGCGTTGTGTCAAAGGGAGCAGCAGCCTTTGCGCTGATGACCATCCTTATGAAGGTGTTTGCCCACATGTTCTTCTATTGGGAACATCTCATGTACATCGTCGTCGTGCTCACCATCACCATAGCCAACCTGTTTGCTCTGCGTCAGAAGGAGCTCAAGCGATTCATGGCTTTCAGCTCTATCTCACAGGCAGGTTACATCATGCTTGCTGCTATTGGCGACAATGCAATGGGTCTCACATCTTTGATGTACTATGTGCTCATTTATGTTGCAGCCAACATGGCCGTGTTCACCATCATCAACGTTGTTGAGACACGCGGAAAAGGCACCACAGACATGTCTTGCTACGATGGCTTCTATCAGACCAACCCCAAGCTGTCGTTCTTGCTCACACTCGCCTTGTTCTCTCTTGCAGGCATTCCTCCCTTCGCTGGTATGTTCTGTAAGTTCTTCGTGTTCATGGCAGCAGCACAGCATGGTTCAAACATCGCTTATGCAGTAGTGTTCATAGCTTTGGTAAACACAGTACCGTCACTCTACTACTATCTGAAGATTGTGAAGTGTATGTACATCAACAAGACAGACGCTCCTCTGCCCACTTTCAAGAGCGATTGTGCCACACGCACAGCTCTTGCTCTCTGTACAGCAGGCGTGCTTCTGTTTGGTGTTTGCAGCTGCGTTTACGGTTGGCTTGTTGCTGCAACAACAGCAATGTAGTTGTGTAAAACAGGTGATTTTGTAATTATGTAATTGGGTCGTAACCCTTACATCATCCATACAATCGGTTTGGCTTTCCTTTCATTGGAGACCCAAACCGATTTTTGTTTTCATTTAATGCAATGCAATGGAGTGGGGTATCATTCCAAATCAATAATAAAAATTCTAAATTGTGTTAAATGTTGGAAAAAGAGATACAATCACTTCTATATCTCAATAAAAAAGCGTACCTTTGCACCGCTTTTTGAGCAAACAAAAAATTATTTACAAACATTTTTAAGTAGTAATGATGAATCAATACGAAACCGTTTTCATTTTGACTCCCGTTTTGTCTGATGAACAGATGAAGGAAACGGTCGCTAAATTCAAGAAGCTGCTCACCGATAAGGGTGCTGAGATTCTGAACGAGGAGACCTGGGGATTGAAGAAAATGGCTTATGCTATTCAGAAGAAGTCTACAGGTTTCTATTGCCTGTTAGAGTTCAAGGCAGAGCCTACTGTTATCAACTCTCTCGAGATCGGCTATCGCCGCGACGAGAAGGTTATCCGTTATCTCACTGTGAAGCTTGACAAGTATGCAGCACAGTATGCAGAGAAGCGTCGTAATAAACTTAGTAAAAAAGAGGAGGCTTAAATCATGGCAGCAGTAGAATCAGAAATTCGTTATTTGACTCCACCTTCAGTGGATACAAAGAAGAAAAAGTATTGCCGTTTCAAGAAGAGCGGTATCAAGTATATCGACTACAAGGATCCTGAGTTCCTCAAGAAATTCCTCAACGAGCAGGGTAAGATTCTTCCCCGTCGCATCACCGGAACTTCTCTGAAGTACCAGCGTCGTGTAGCACAGGCCGTGAAGCGTGCCCGTCAGCTTTCCTTGCTTCCTTATGTAACCGATTTGATGAAATAATTTTAAGGAGGATAAGCACATATGGAAATTATACTGAAAGAAGACATCATCGGTCTTGGATACAAGAACGATATCGTAAACGTAAAAAGCGGTTACGGCCGTAACTACCTGATTCCTCAGGGCAAGGGCGTTATCGCTTCTGAATCTGCAAAGAAAATCCTCGCTGAAAACCTCAAGCAGCAGGCTCACAAGCTCGCAGCTCTGAAGGCTGAGGCAGAGAAGAAGGCTCAGGCTCTTGAGGGTGTTAAGCTTGTTATCGCTGCTAAGGTAAGTGCCACAGGTGCTACTTACGGTTCTGTTAACAAGAACACCGTAGCTGACGAGCTCCAGAAGAAGGGCTTCGATGTTGATCGTAAGATCATCACCATGCACGACATCAAGAGCGTTGGCGAGTATGAGGCAACAATCCATTTCCACAAGGAGGTAGAGGTTAAGGTTCCCGTACAGGTTGTAGCTGAGGGCGAAGAAGCTCCTAAGGCTGAGGTTGCTGAGGCTGCTCCCGCTGTAGAGGCTCCTGCTGCAGAGTAAATTTGTACACACACACACAGTTTCCGTGAGGAAACCAAAACTTAATATTGGGGTTAGATCACTTGTTTGAGCGGTCTAACCCCTTTCTTTTGTTTCTTACTAGACCCTCTTTTTTATAATTATTACAAAGCCACTGTCTTTGTTGCAAATCATGCCTCTTCTCTTACTATAAAAAGTTTATTGTTTTAACGTGAATTCGACGAATTTGAAGCTCTTGATGGCGCCCTTGGATAAGTGGAGTGTTGTGGCTTGCCATGTGAGCTGACAGCTCCTCCAGGCCGATGGTCTCTTCCACGATTACGCGGGGATACCACTTGTTGTATACTGTCTCGTTCTTCTCGTTCTTGTTCTGATACAGTTTTACTCTAATCATGTTGTTTTTTTCTTTGGTTAATAATGTTTATTCTTGATGTGACGGTTTTTACGGCGCGCTCGTTCCTTCCTCACGGTAAAGCCTTTGCTGATCAATGATTTTTGACAATGCAAAGATATGAAATCTGAAAACGGCAGTTAGGAGATATTAGGAGATACTATGATAATTTATTCATCTTTTTACATTTGTTTGCATTAGTAACTGTCTTTGCATGCGTAATTGCATTGGCATCATCACAATCTATGGGTGTTTAAAGAATATCTATGGCATTTACATGAGCCATCTATGGCACTTAGATGAGCTATCTATGGCACTTAGATGAGCTATCTATGGCTTTTTTTTGCACACGGATTATTCGAATAATATTTTTGCACACGGATCTCACAGAACGCACGGATTTTATTCGTTTCATTCGTGGGGCAAAAAATATCTTGTGTGTCATAGATGAGAGGGTGCTTTGTGGTAACTTGATTCATGGGATTGACGGGATAGGGATGCGGTGTGACACATGACAGATGTGACACCGGTTTTTGAGAACTTTTTCTTTATATTATTTTCTTTTTAAAATTAATTATTTGTTTTTCCTGCGCGCGCGCGAGGATATTTTATAAAAACATGTGTCATATGTGTCATCTGTCATACTTTGAGGAGGTGTTTAAGCGCGTGAAACAGCAGCTCATGGAGGCTGCCTTCGACGATGAACTATGTGTTTGTCAACATTGGAGGATATGACGTGAGGGCTCTACCTGACTAACTGAACATTCTGCTCTTGACCACATACGCGTTTAACCCCCTCGAAATGCAAACCGTTATTAAACAAGCCATTTGCGTGAGCGTGCTGCAAATGTGCTGCGAATATGGAAATAAGCAACGGCCAAACATCTTTTGAAATAAAAAGACTCGTTCTGGAGCATAACAAGACAGGAAAGCAGGTGCCGTTGCGCGAGCCCGACTTGATGATTGTCATGACAGGTGGCAGCATGGCTTACACACGCCCAGACGGAGTCAAAGTAATACCACTTGCTTGTTCTGAAGATTAAAAAACAGAATAGAATATGGGGTATGCCAGTTTCGCTTTTTTCAAAATTGGCAAGAACCGTAAGGGCATCGTCCAGTTCCTCTGCACGGTTTTCGAAGCTTACTTCCCTGGTGGTGAAGGATTTGTTTACAAGAAGATGCATGGGGCGAAAGAATGCCCATAATTGGCTGTCTAGGAATATTGGCTACGCCTTATTACAATAAAATTTAGCTCAAAGAAGAAAAACATAGTAAAACATTCGTTATTCTGATTGTTTTGCGTTAATTTTGCACAAGATATCCACTTGCTGGAAGCCCAAAGGGCAAGCGGGTGGGTTTTGACTTTATGGAAATGGGCGTTTACTTAGCGCCTGTCTTTGACATGTCGTAACTTCGCAACTTACAGTAATCGTCAAAGGACGGTGGCAACCAGTAAATGCTCACGGTAAGGTATATTATACCCTGCCGTGATTTGTCGTGTATGTACTTATTGTATGTATACGGCTGCTCACGTATGGGATCAATATATACCATGCGTGGGCTTTCAGCGTTGTCTGTCTCGACGATTAGGGCAATGCGAAGGCCTCGACATGTGGGATGGGCAAAGGCGAATCCCACGCTTTATTTTTGTAGAGGTACAGCAATTTTTTATAATTATCGTCGGAGATTGGGGTTCTATCCGCACCTAATAAGAGGTAGAGTCGAAATGTACAAAATAACATGGGACAAAGAAACGGGAGGAGTACTGCTCCACTCTCGCATTGTGGAAGGTACGTTGGGTATCTCCCCCCGTCCTGTGTTCTTTGAGGAACTGGACTTGTTGGGGCTTGATAAACTTGGATGGACTTATCCTCATGTGGAAGAGCCGATTATGTGGGCTGTCAACAAGCAGTATTGGTATAGGGGAGTGAGGCTCTTTGATGCCAAGGGCGCCAATATATACACCAAACCTACATTGGAGATACAACCTGGTATAGAACCAATGGAGTTGGTGCCTGTTGACGTGAAGAAGATGCTTCAGCGTACATCTGATTTGATGTTCGTATTGGAGAATGAAGCCATAGAATTTATCCGTGACACTTATTTGGCGTATGCCAAAGCAAATAAAACCTACAACAAGGCAGAAGCCAACAAACTGGACTTCGAGACGATGGCAGAGCGCGTGGAAAAGAAGAACAAGCAACGCATGGCTGTGGTTAAACAGGATTGTGACTCGTTCGATATCATGCCTCTTGCTATGGCAGAAAAAGAAGGCAAGCGTGTGCTGCTATCTACCAAAATAGACCGCTTTATAGCAAGTTTCTCTGGTGGTAAGGATTCGCAAGTAGTACTTGACTTGTGTACACGTGCCATTCCTCCTACAGACTTTGAGGTCATTTATAGCGACACCGGCTATGAACTGCCTCCTTCTCTCGCTCTTTACAAAGACGTGGAGGCGTACTATAAAAAGAAGTTTCCTTCTCTCCGTTTCCTTACAGCCCGCAACCACGAGTCGGTACTGAACTATTGGGACAAGATTGGCACACCAAGTGACAATCACCGTTGGTGCTGCTCGGTGATGAAGACGGCACCGTTGTATAGAATGTTGATGTCTGGTACAGATAAACGCCAAAAATTTTTAGCTTTTGAAGGAGTAAGAGCAGAAGAGTCAGTAAGTCGAAGTGAATATAACAGAATAGGTAAGGGAGTAAAACATAAATTTGTTATAAACGCACGTCCAATATTGAGCTGGAATACAACTGAAGTTTTCCTATATCTGTTTGAGCATAATTTGCATATAAATTCAGCATATCGTGTAGGAAAGCCTAGAGTAGGATGTCTCCTTTGTCCATTTGGTTCTCCTTGGGATGACATGATTGTAAATAATTGCTATTCAAGTAATCTTAAGCCTTTCTTGGATAGAATAGAATCAAATGCTATTTCAAGAAAAATCCCAAATAAAAAAGAATATATCGCTGAAAGGAAATGGAAGCTAAGAGGAAGTGGAAAATTCTCTGAGGCGAAGACCTCCGTTTCGTTTTCTTCGTCTTCCAATAAATGGCAAACAATAGTGAAGAGTGCAGAAAAAGAACTATTCACTTGGTTTCCTGTCCTAGGTAAATATAGCATAAAGGAAAAACAGGAATCTATTATTGGTGAACTGGAGTTCAAACACGAAATATATCATTTTGAAATTCGTTTCGGTAAGGACAAGAATGACTTTACATTCACTTTATATGACAATAATAATATACAACTAAGATATTACCTAAGACGAATTATCAATAAGACAGCGTATTGCATTAACTGTGAGGCGTGTGAGTTAGAATGCCCTACAGGTGCTCTTTCTGTTTATCCAAAAGTGGGCATAGACAAAGACAAATGTGTACATTGCCTTAAATGCTTGGAATATCATAATGTCGGTTGTATTGTGGCAGACTCAATGATTAAGCCAACAACAATAAATTTATCGAATATGAAAATATCAAAATATGGAACATTTGGCATCCATCAAGAATGGGTAGACCAATATTTAACAGATAAAGATTCTTTTTGGGAAGATAATTTCCTTGGTGTAAAACAAGTGCCAAGTTTTAAAGCCTGGCTGAAAGACGCAGAGATTATTGATGAAAAATCAAAGCTTACACCATTTGGTGAATTATGCGTTGAAATAAACAGAGAGAACCCAACTCTTTTATGGGAACTTATTCATATCAATTTGGCTTATAATAGTCCTTTAATGGGTTGGTTTTCTTCTTCTGTCGGTTTTAATACAGAGATAGGAAGAAAAGATTTGGACAAACTTGCTCTCGAGTATTTCCAACAGACATTTAAGGAAACGACAATTACATATGCCGTACAAGCCTTGGTACAAACATTTAAGTATTCTCCTATCGGTGAAGACCTAAGACAGTTTGTGAGTCAAGATACAAAAGGAATTTCTTTTCAAAGGATACCCTATAACGATTTGAGTCCTGAGGCAGTTGCTTATTCTTTATACAAATACGCCGAGCAGAAAGGGATTAAGATGCTTAGAGTTTTCGACTTATATCGTCCCGAGGAGGTTTGTGGAGTATATCGGGAATTTGGCATTAGCAAGGCTGAATTACAAAAGAAATTAAGATTCTTGTCTTCTGATAAGAACCGAGTGTTGGTTGCAGAACTTTCCATGGGATTAGACCACATTACCCTTCGGGATGACTTGGACCAATTGGCAGTAATCAAGTCTTTGCTTCAATAACAAATAGATAAGCAACATAACTATCATACGCTTATGGCAACTAAGTATGACGATATAATAAAGCTTCGTGGTGGCAAAGCCGCTTACGACATAGCAGAAGAAAAAAAGGGTGAATGGGTGTCATTCATCCCTAATGAACAGTTCAACAACGTGTTGCGTACGGTCATAAAGAGTGTGCGTGGAAACGACATCGACAATCACAAGAGTTTTTGGATAAACGGTACATACGGCACTGGCAAGAGCCATGCAGTGGCAGTAATCAGTCACTTGCTGGGTGATGCCGTGGAGGATATTCGCGACTGGGTGGACTATGAGTATAAGGATGCAAAGTTTGCCGCCATCCGCCAAGCTATCTATTCGCTTCGCGAGACGAAGCGTTTGCTCACGGTCAATGTTTATGGACTGGGAGCAATGACACATCCAGGCGATCTTGCTCTTGTCTTGCAGAAGGCGGTGACTGAAACCCTCCACAAGCACAAGATAGAGATAGCTGTGCCGACGGATTATGAAAACTACATTGAGCAAATACGCCAGAACCCGGAAATATGGAATCATCTGATAGATACTCATACAGCTCTGTCGTCTGTTGTTGCCGACAGTGATCAACTGGCAGAAAGCCTGAAGACCGGCGACCTTGGTATATTCCACCGCGTGAGCGACACGCTGCGTGAAGCACAACTCGATATACGCCTTAACAACGACAATATCAAGCAATGGCTTTGTGAGGTGCAAGACCGTCTGACAGAGTTGGGAACGTATAACGGTTTGCTGATTGTTTGGGACGAGTTTACCGACGTTATGACCGACGCCATTGGTGTACCCGTGTTGAAACAATTGCAAGAGGTGGCTCAGAAGTTCATGAATGAGGACAGCAATTCCTACCTGTTCCTTATCTCGCATCCGTCTGCATTCAACGGCATCGACTCCGAACAACTGAAGCAGACCGATGGGCGATACCACCGCATGAAGTACAACATGGAATCTGTATCGGCATTCAAGATTATGTCGCGTAAGTTTGAAATCATCGACGAGGAGCGACATACGCAGATGTGCCAGCAATTCTATACGATGAATTCGCAGTTGCTTGATATTTTTACCGCTACCAGCAACGACCAGCAGTCCACTCGTGAAGACCTCTTCAATCTATATCCTCTGCATCCGGGTACAGCTAATCTTGCCACCCACTATGCCACTGTGGTAGGTTCATCCAGCCGAAGCGTTTTCGAGTTCTTGGGACAGAATGACTCAATACGAGAATTCCTTGACAGCGAGGAACATTTCCTCAACCGCGACACCATCACGGCAGACTATCTGTGGGATTATGTGCTGAAGGTATTCCAAGACGATGTGACCAACTATGGAGCTGTGACCGAGCGTTACAACTCTTACAAGCTACAGGTCAGCAATGAAGGTGCAGCCTATTTTGCTGTATTTAAGGGAATATTGTTGCTCAACGCCTTCAACAATGTGTCGGGAGAGAACAACAACGGACTGGTAACACCATCGGAGGACAACATACATGCCCTGTTTGCTGGAACACGTTATGACAGTGAGGTGGACGCAGTGCTACAGTGGTTCAACGAACAAGGCATCATACAACGTGCACCGGGCGGTTTGTATTCCGTGCAGTTCTCAGCCCTGCCTTCTGGCGAGATAGAAGAAAAGAAAAACGAGATGCGTAATGTGCAGTATCGCTATACGGACCAGGTACTTAATTTCTCAGATGCCGCCAGCACTGCCTTTGAGAAAAAAATGATGCAGAAAGTTATACGTCCTTATGGATTCAAATTCTTCTCTGACCATCAGAACGAAGCCGTACTCAGAAGCCAAATCAAGAATGCGCGAAAGGACACCAAGACAAGTGCCATGTTTTTCGCATTGCTTATGGCAAGGAACAACACTGAGCTTGGCGTGCTGCGCAATTTTGCGGAGAAATGTGCCGAAGACGAGAACGACAAGGACCTAAAGAATATTGTGTACCTTGTGTTTGACGAGGTGCTCACTGACGCAAAGTATGAGCAGTTTATAGAATACCAGGCTAACTATGCCTGTGCCAGCAGTCACGGATTCCTTGACCAGCAGAAAGTACACCGCGACCATGCTATGTCGATGGTAAAGGAATGGATGGACAGCGTGCAGCGTGGCAATGCTGTTGTATATATAAACGGTGAAGAAAAGCAACCTATTTCAGTGAAGCATCTTTCAAGCATTGTCAATAGTGTGATATCTCCGACCATATTCCCGTATGGTCCAGATGCTTGCGAATTGTTGCGCCAAAAGTCACCATCAACATTCTGGCGCCAGCAGAACTCTAAAGAGATTGTGCGTACATTCATCTTTGCCACTTCAAAGGACGAACTGACAACTATAACCGCTCAGATGCGCCCTATACAATATCTTGTACAAGAGTGCTTGGATGACAACATGGAGTGGAAGGACGATGTGCCAGAGAACCATCCGTTCAAGGTTATATATGACAAGGTGCAGAGTATTATCAAGTATGCAGACAAGAGTCTTCCATTCAACTTTGATGACAAGTTTTCTGTTTTGCAGAAGCCCCCATACGGCTTATACGGTAGTTTTGCTCCAATGGCAATGATGGCTTTTGCCCTGAAGCCTTGGGCAAACAAAATATTCGATATGCAGGGCAAGCCACGCGACAAGAATGCATTGATTGACGATATCGTGTGGCTGTTCAAGGTGTGGGATGACAAGAAATCGAACAGTAAGCTGAACTTCAAGTTCCAGACTCCCGAGGAAGGCAAACTGTGTAAAGACCTCATATCACTTTTCAAACTGAACAACAAGAACAATGACTATTCGGATGTGACCAGTCTGAAAGATGCCCGCTATGCCATTACATCAGAGTTTCTTGGAAAGAAAGGTTATCCGCTGTGGACGGTGAAGTACGCCTCGGAAGCTGCTTTTGCCAGTTTGCCAGGCACACTGAACATTACGGATGAAGAGTGCAGACTGATAGACGATATCGTTACCATCTGTATGGAGCGCGATCTGCGAAATCCTGCGTTAGTAAAGGAGACAATAGACCTCATCTCAGAACTGAGGTTCGAGATGAAGAACATACTCAATGTGGATGCAGCTTTCTCTGACGGCTTCAAAAATTATCTGATGCAGCTTGATTTCATCAATATTAAAGAAGATGAGGTGGATGATGTAAAACATTTCATTGAGCAGAATCTGCAATCGACAGTAGGTTACTGGACGGAGGAAGAAGTAGAAAAGAAAGCCTTGCAGTGGAACTCTGCCAGAAATTCTTCTGCAAACGGTCTGCAAGCAACAAATGGCAATGGTTGGCAGCAGAACAATGGTTGGCAACAAAGCAACGGCATGGTTTCAGAGCCTCCTTCCAATAATACTGTACAAACATCCTATACGGATTCTAACGCATTGGAGGAGAAGCGCGAGCAAGCAAAAAAGCACATTGCAAGCATTGTTTCCCTTGATGATGCTAAGGCGCTTCTGAACAAACTTTGTGACGAATGTGGAGAGTGGCTGTTGGACAAGATAAACGGTTAAATCTATGTATAAGGAGTTTGGCACATTGGAAGACCTCTGTCATGAAATAGAGGTCGACAAACATTGGACGGGAGCGGAGAGCAGTCTCCGCAACCGCTATCCAATACGTTTTGTATTGTTTGAGAATTTTGGCGACTTTGGCGATTTCGTGCAAGTGTGCCAAGACCATGACGTGTATGTGCAAAGCATAGAAAAATGGATGAAAGACGGACAGGACGACAAACTTATCACCTATTCGCAACTTGCCGCATTATTCGAGGCTTACATTAAAAGTCTGCCTGCAAACGATTTCGTCATCGCGCCATTTTCGGAGATAACAAGATTCTATGACAATGCACATTACGCTGAGTTTGATTCGTTGTTGAAGACCATACGCCTTATCCAATCACCGGAAGAAGCCCAGCATAATCACCAGCGTATATACGTGCCTGTCATCGGTATGCAGAGCAAGGTGAGCAAATTCAAGGACGATCCAAATATCCACATATGGGAATACCGCTCAGGGACAGAGTATGACAACTATCACCTGATTCTTACGAAGGGAACAACATATGGTGTGAAAGGACTTGAAGAACATTATACGCTGTGTGAAGACCTACGCCATTGGATTGCCCTTTGGAAAAATATGGGTGCCAAGATAAAGCCGCAGATTATTTGTACATCAAAGTGTATTTTCGCCAACAGTAATAATGCCCAGCCAGACAATGCCTTCAAGTATACGATTTGCAACAATGCGTTTGAATTCTTGACTAAAGGACTTCGTATTGATTTTGGCAAATTGAATGCGAGAGAAGAAGATATGCCGTATTGGGAAGAACTGGCTTCCAATATTGATGTGGCAGATTTTGATTTTGACGCTTTTGTCAATCAACGATTCAATACATCAAGTTTGAATGAAGAGAATGCCTTTGTGCAGACATGGTTTGAATATAGGGATGAGTTCTCACGCTGGCTGCTGAAAACTTATTTTGTATGGAAAACAGAGGAAAGCAATTATCTCATTAGGGTCTTGGAGAACGTTGCCTCTTTGGGCTCGTCAGATTTGTTCTCACAAATAGCTACCCAAATCTTTGAAGAGCCTCTTGACGAGACCAGTATTAGCCAACGTTTGGCTCTGCTTAGAGAAGCAAAAAGACAGCATGTGCAGATAACGAGTTTGGCAGAACAGAAGGTTAAGGCAAAGTTGTCGGCAATGGCTGCTGATCCAGAACGTGGACCATTGTTTGCGATGAAATATATGTCACCACTCACTTTGTCAGAACAATGTCTTATGACGGAATGGGTTGGTCACGGAAAGATAGAAAAGAACTATATAAAGATTCTTTTCCCTGAATTGTATGCCTATTTGTTGCCTTCAAGTGTGCAAACAGAGAAAGTCAACGGTTGGATAAATGAATATTTTCAGGAATATTGTCTTTCAAAAGTGGGGAATAGTCAAACAGAAAACCTGGCAAACAAGCTCAAGGAACTTAACGCTTCACAAGTCAGTTTTGAGACATGGCGCAATGGTTTCAAGACTGTAAAGACATTCATGCACAACAGGCAGGATATTGACATTTACTATTGGATAGACGGGCTTGGTATAGATTGGATTCCATTCATAACACGAGTTATTGAAAAACATAAGGCAGATGGAGTATTCTTGAATGAAATTTATGTCGCAGCTTCAGAATTGCCTACAGTCACTTCCGTAAACAAGACGAAGTTGGATGAGATGGCAGATGGCAAACTGGAGAAAATCGGAGATATTGACAAGTTTGCGCATACGCAGAAAAAATATCCTGCATACCTTATTGAAGAGTTTCGAATTGTAGAAGATGCCATTTCGAAAGTTCTCTCGCTGTACAATGGCAAGAAGATAGCATTTGTCTCTGATCATGGAGTCAGCTATATGGCACAGTTCGGAGCAGGACTTAACCTCGCAGGCGTGGAGACAGATCATGCTGGACGTTGTGGACATTGGCTCAAAGGGTCTGCTCCGGCAGACAATAACTATGTTGTTTTGGATGATGGCCAGACGCTGTGCTCATTGAATAACAACTCTCTTTCCGCCAAAACGCCAATGGGACAGGGTGCTCATGGAGGCGCAACACCAGAAGAGGTACTTGTACCTATCATAATTGTTTCCAGTCAAAAAAATGCAAATTTATATTCTGCGAAATTGCAGTCAAACGAAATTGTGGCAAGTAGCCCCATTGTGAGATATACAATAAAGGGTCTCAGTAGCATAGATACTCCTATTGTGACATATAATGGTATTGACTATGTACTTCATAATATTGGGGGAGATGTTTATGAGAGTGAGCGGTTGAATCTTGTCAACACTTCTACAAGAATAATCCTGCATATAGGAGACTTTAAGCAAACAGACAATCTGAGCATCAACACGGGTGTCCAGGAAGACGACTTATTCGGATTTTAAATTATGCAAGCAACTATCACACAAAAGCTTCGGGAGCAGTTTTCCCCGATGGCTATATATAAAGACCCGGTATCAACCAACAGTTTGTTTGCAGGGCGAAACCTTCCGTCATTTGTAAAAGATTTTATCCTGAAGCGATTTATCAATGTGGATGGAAGTGTCAACCGTGCTGAGTTGACCAACTTCCTTGATATGGTAATACCGCAAAAGCAGACAGAGGTAAAAGACCGTTTGGCTTCCGGTGAGGAACTTACTTTGCTCACACGTTTCATCATCTACATAGACTTGGTGAAAGGTGTGCGCAGATTCGGAATCCCTGACCTTGGCATCAAAATAAATGAAGGACAAATCCCTGAGTACGTTTACAAAAATCATCAAGGCGAACTCGTTGATGGTGAGAAATGGGGAATCATCAAACTGTCTGTACTTCCTGATGAAGATGGCAAGAAAAATCATGTTGAAATGGTTGACTACAAACCATTCAAGCCTTACCGCAGTGTTGACATTGATTACTTGCGAAACGCTCGTGCAGCTTTTTCTACGGAGGAGTGGATAGATGTTCTTTTGTCGTCTATGGAATATGAAGCTGATGGTTTTGAGACAATGACACAGAAGATGGAGTTCTTGACACGTCTTCTAATCTTTATCGAGCCTCGTCTGAATGTGATAGAACTCGCTCCTAAAGGAACAGGCAAGTCATTCGTTTTTGGAAACCTCTCAAAATATGGATGGCTTGTGAGTGGTGGTAAAGTTACACGTGCCAAACTTTTCTATGATAAGGCAAAGCAACAGAATGGTATCATCAAGAACCATGATTTTACAGCCTTTGATGAAATTCAGACCATCATTTTCCAAGAACCGGCAGAGATTCAGGCTGCTCTCAAATCGTATTTAGAGTCGGGCAAAACAACGATAGACAACAATGAATTCAGTTCAGAGTGTGGGCTTATGATAATGGGCAATATACCTCTTAACGAGCAGCGCCGCCCCTTGAACTACCGATACTTTGATTCTTTGCCACAGTCATTCCGTGAATCTGCTTTGCTTGACCGCTTCCATTGTTTTATTGAAGGCTGGCACTTGCCTCGTATCAACAAAGGCATTATTTACAAGGGTTGGACATTAAATGTAGAATACTTCTCTGAAATACTACATTCGCTTCGCACTCAAAATGTATATGGACTGTTGTTTGACGAATTAGTGGGATGTGACAAAAATGCTGATACCCGAGATTTCAATGCAGTTAAGCGTATAGCAGTAGCATACATGAAGCTATTGTTTCCTCATTGGATTCATGTTGAAGATGTAAATATTGATGATTTTGACACTTACTGCCTACAACCAGCTATTCGTCGTCGTGGCATTATAAAGGAACAATGTCATTTCATTGATGTAGAATTTAAGACTGTTATGCCTAATTTTTGGATAAAGACAAATATGTAGAATAAAAACTGCGAAAACCTATGAGATTTATACTCTCATAGGCTTTTGCTTTGCTAAAGACAATATTTTTATAATAACAAACCAATATTTGTGGCAGACTCCATAAAACACTAGCTTTACATTATACCTTACAAATGATTATGTTTACTTTTTTCATCTGCGCACCTCAAATCTGATGCAAACATGAAGAGCTTTGGACTTAAACGCACAAGCAGAATCAAAACTTTTGTATTCAAGCATGTTTCTGTCCCTGCAAAATGGGTTAAGACTGTACGACAGCACATACTGAACATATATACAAGCAATGATGCATACATGATGGCCTTCAAATTTGATTTTGGGTAGCCTCAAATCTTCGTGGTCCTTTGCGTATTGCCTCAAGTCGCATCATGGGGTAAGGGGATTTCGTCTCTTGCGACTGCACCATAAAGATTCTTTACGAAAACGAGTCGTTTTAGAGAGGTATTCGCAATCTTCAGATATCAAAAATAGGTAACGGATTTTAGGTTCTAATGATTTGTCAGCTGTTTTCATCTTTTTGTGCCATTTTTGTCATATATGGGCATTCTGTCAGTTTAAAAAGGCATTTTGTCAGTTGGATAACCTCTTTGGCACATTTTTGGTATAAACCAAGAATGAAAGCATTATTTAAAGTGTCTATCATTGCATAGTGATATAAAACCTTTATTGATGCTAAACATTAAAGAATAACAATTAAAAGACTAATATTATGAACATTAAACCGTTAGCAGACAGAGTGCTTGTGTTACCTGCACAGGCTGAAGAGAAAGTTGGTGGAATCATTATTCCAGATACAGCAAAGGAGAAGCCCCAGCATGGAGCAGTTGTTGCTGTTGGACAGGGTGCTAAGGATGAGCCGATGGTTCTTAAAGAAGGTGACGAGATTCTTTATGGTAAATATTCTGGCACAGAGATCGAGTTTGAAGGAACCAAGTATCTCATCATGCGTCAGAGCGATGTGCTTGCTGTTGTTCAGAAATAAAAGAGCAATTTGCTTCAGAAATAAAAAGCTTGTTGCTTTAGAACAAAAATAGCTGGTTGTTTAAGAAATTGAACATATAGAATATTAGATTAAAATTTAATTAGATAAGAAAATGGCTAAAGAAATAAAATATAATATCGAAGCACGTGATTTGCTTAAGAATGGTGTTGACAAATTGGCTAATGCCGTTAAGGTGACACTTGGTCCTAAAGGACGTAACGTCGTTATCGAGAAAAAATTTGGTGCCCCTCAGATTACTAAGGATGGTGTGACCGTAGCAAAGGAAGTGGAGCTTGAAGACAAGTTCGAAAATACAGGTGCACAGCTCGTTAAGAGCGTAGCAAGCAAAACTGGCGACGACGCTGGCGACGGTACCACAACAGCTACCATCCTTACACAGGCCATTGTTACTGAGGGTCTGAAGAATGTTACAGCAGGTGCTAATCCTATGGATTTGAAGCGCGGCATTGATAAGGCTGTCGGTTCAGTTGTCGATTTCATCAAGAACAATGCTGAGCAGGTTGGCGACAACTATGACAAGATAGAGCAAGTGGCCACCGTGTCAGCAAACAACGATCCTGAGATTGGTAAGCTGTTGGCTGATGCCATGCGTAAAGTGTCAAAAGATGGTGTCATCACCATTGAAGAGAGCAAGAGCCGTGACACAAACATTGGTGTGGTTGAAGGCATGCAGTTTGACCGTGGCTATCTGAGCGGCTATTTCGTTACAGATGCCGACAAGATGGAGTGTGTTATGGACAATCCATACATCCTTATCTATGATAAGAAGATTTCTTCAATAAAAGATCTTCTTCCTATCTTGCAGCCTGCTGCTGAGAATGGCCGTCCAATGCTTATCGTAGCTGAGGATGTTGACTCTGAGGCTCTTACTACATTGGTAGTAAACCGTTTGCGTGCTGGCTTAAAGATTTGTGCAGTAAAGGCTCCTGGTTTTGGCGATCGTCGCAAGGCCATGCTTGAGGATATTGCAGTTCTTACAGGTGGTGTGGTAATAAGTGAGGAGAAGGGTCTTTCGCTTGACAAGGCTACTCTTGATCTTTGTGGTACCTGCGACAAGGTTACTGTAACAAAGGATAACACCACCATCGTTAATGGTGCTGGCGACAAGCAGCTCATCGCAGACCGTGTTGCTCAGATCAAGAACGAGATTGCAAACACAACAAGCTCATATGACAAGGAGAAGCTTCAGGAGCGTCTTGCAAAACTGTCAGGTGGCGTTGCTGTGCTCTATGTTGGTGCCAACAGCGAGGTTGAGATGAAGGAAAAGAAAGATCGTGTTGACGATGCTTTGTGTGCAACCCGTGCTGCTATTGAGGAAGGTGTTGTTGTAGGTGGTGGCACCACTTACATCCGTGCCCAGAAGGCTCTTGAGGGCTTAAAAGGCGACAATGCCGATGAGCAGACTGGTATCAATATCGTAATTCGTGCCATCGAAGAGCCTCTGCGTCAGATCGTTAAGAACGCTGGCGGCGAAGGTGCTGTCGTGGTTCAGAAGGTTCGCGAGGGTGAAGGTGACTTTGGTTACAATGCTCGTAAAGACATCTATGAAGATCTTCGCAAGGAAGGTGTTATAGATCCTGCAAAGGTGGAGCGTGTGGCTCTTGAGAACGCCGCTTCTATTGCTGGCATGTTCCTCACAACCGAGTGTCTGATCTGTGACAAGCCTGAGGAGAAGCCCGCAATGCCTATGGCTCAGCCAGGAATGGGTGGCATGATGTAATGACGCTTTAAAAAAATATTGCAAGTTTAATTACGGAATATTGCAATGTAAAGATAACAAAAGAGGGAGATGTGGTAACACATTTTCCTCTTTTAAGTTATAAAAATGTTAAAATGTGCAATTTTATAGCCATTTTATTTTGTTTGTATTTATAAAGTAGTTATCTTTGCAATAGAAAAAGGACTGAAAATTATTTGGAAAATTCCAAAAAGGAAATTTTTTTGATTTGTTTTAGTAGATTAGTTTTAAGTAGTTTGTTTTTGAAAATCGGGTGTTGTGAAACATCCGATTTTTTATTTCTATGCTTGGCACGAATATTATCTAACAGATTTTGTATTTTCGTTATTTTTTTGGCCAGCCTACGGGGTTGTTTATGATAGGCAGCTGGTTGTCTGTCAAGGCGAGCAACTTATGGATGCCGTCTGTGTCGTGTGTGGCACGAGGTACCGTGGCAAGACCAACACTTTGGCAATAAAGATTAATGTTTTCGCTCACGTTGCCTGCATCTACACAGCCCATCATTATGGTTCGTTCGTTCTTTGTACCTATAAGGTTGAAGTCGATGACCATGAGCAATGTCACAGGTGCTTCTTTTGCAAACGCTTGCTTGTAACCGTTTGCGCTTCCTGTTATAAGCTCACGGTGGTCTCCATCGGCTTTTTGTGTGAGGCTGTTGGCAACAGCATCATACTCGTAAACGCCTTTTTCTGTGAACACAAACAGTCGAATCTCTTTCTTGTTCATGGCCGAAGGTGCTGTGCGATAGTCGTTGTTACGACTCACTCCACAGGCTGCCCAGCACAGGTCGCTCAGTTGCTGAAGGGTTAATGGGGTCGTGTCAAACTGACGAACCGAATGGCGTGTGCTCAACGCCTCTGTTACAGTTAACGATTTTGCCTTCATGTTTGGACGTGGCAGACTTATTGCCTGTTGCGCTATTGCTGAGCTGCCCATAAATAGTGTGGTTGCGAGCAAAGTGCCTTTTAGTAAGTTTTTCATAATTTCTTATTTGTTATTTTACTGACAATTTGACGTAATTTAAGGTCAATAGTTTAACCTCTTGTTTCAGATTTAGTGATAAGAGATATGCCGTATTCTTGTCGATGTTCAATTTTGGAAAAATGCTCTTTGTGGTATTTGTCTTTGAAAAATCGGGCACATGTGGTAATGGCGTAATGATTGGCGTAAACTTAATTACGTTGCCCATCAATCCGTTGCTGTTTAGTTGTGTGCCTGCTTCCGATGATTTGTCAATACTATTTATTGCTCTCACACCCGTAACGCCTACAATTCCTCCAATTTTAGGTTTCTTTTGTAAAGCTTTTAAGGGGCGATTTTGCCTTGTGCATTAATGTTTATGCACACCGTGGTTAAAACGAGAGCCAAAAAGGTTCTTGATAATATTTTTTTCGTTTCATGATTTTTCGAGTTTAGTTTAACAATTGTGTTTTGCTGGTGTGCAGCTTGCTATATGCAAAGATATGAAATATATTCTTTCATAAAAGACTGTTAACAGTTTTTTTATAATATATTTTTGGACTATCCCCAAAAATGAAGTATCTTTGCAAATATGAAAGTAAGGAAACCTAAAAACATTGCTCAACTATAAAATAAAACCATCATAGCCATCATTACAAAAGCAATCAATAAATTATAACAATCAAAACAATCAAAAGACGTTATATGAAGAAATTATCCATTATGGCTGCGCTCCTGCTGTTGGCCACAACGGCTGGCGCTAAGGACAACATCGACTATGTTGATCCTTTCATAGGAACGACCAACTACAGCGTGTGCAACCCAGGTTCTGTGTTGCCCCATGCACTCATGTCGGTGGTGCCGTTCAACGTTATGGGTAGCGACCTCAACACCTACGACAAGGACAAAAGGTGGTGGTCAGCACCATATGAGTATACCAACTCTTACTTTACAGGCTTTGCACATGTCACCCTTAGCGGTGTTGGTTGTCCCGAACTGGGGTCACTTCTTACCATGCCAACGATGGGTGAGGTAAAGCCCGACTGCCGACAGTATGGCACAGAGTATGAGAAAGAGAGCTCTACACCGGGCTACTACTCGGTCATGCTGAAGAAATATGGTGTGAAGTGTGAGGTAACATCTACCATGCGCACCTCGTGTGAGCGCTACACGTTCCGCAAGGGACAGGGCAACATATTGCTGAACCTTGGCGATGCGTTGAGCAACGAAGGCGGCGCATGGGCCCGACGAGTGAGCGACACAGAGGTGGAGGGCATGCGCATGCTTGGCACGTTCTGCTACAACTCTCATTCTACATTCCCTATCTATTTTGTTATGCGTGTGAGCCGCAAGCCCGCAAGCTACGGCTTCTGGAAAAAGATTCCTTCGCTCGGACCGGCAAAGGAGGCATGGGAGCATTATAGCGGCAAGTTTAAACTTTATGACCACCGCACACGCGACATGGCAGGACAGGATGTGGGCTGCTACTGGACGTTCAACTGTGAAGAAGGCGACGTGGTTGAGGTGCAGATGGGTGTGTCGATGGTGTCTACTGCCAATGCCCGACTGAACCTTGAGGCTGAACAGCCTACGCTCAACTTTGACAAGACGCGTGCAGCTGCTCGTGAGGCATGGAACAAGACGCTCAACTGCATTAGCGTGGAGGGCGGCACAGAGGCACAACGCCGCGTGTTCTACACGGCTCTCTACCACACACAGATCCATCCTAACGTGTTGCAGGACGTGAACGGAGAGTATCCGCGTATGGAGAGCGATGAGGTCATGAAGACGACGGGCAACCGCTACACGGTGTTCTCGCTTTGGGACACTTATCGCAACCTCACACAGCTGCAAACGCTTCTCTTCCCTGATAAGCAGGAAGATATGGCAAGATCCATGATTGACATGTATAAGGAGTGGGGGTGGATGCCTAAATGGGAGCTCTACAGTCGAGAAACATGGACAATGGAGGGCGACCCGTCAATACCAATAATAACCGACATGTATTTGAAGGGTTTGCGTGGCTTCGACATCAACACGGCTTATGAGGCGTTCATGAAGTCGGCAACCACAGCGGGCAAGGACAACAAGCAACGTCCTGACCTCGACCCATATGTGGAAAAGGGATACATTCCGCTCGGTTTCTTTGCTGCCGACATGTCGGGTGACAACTCGGTGTCGCATGCTCTCGAATATTATGTTGCAGACAACGCCCTTGCGCAGCTCGCTTTTGCTTTGGGCAAGAAGAATGATGCCAAGCTGTTCCGCCAACGCTCGCTCGGATATAAACACTACTACTCGAAGGAGAGCGGCACCTTGCGTCCTATCAACGCCGATGGCTCGTTCCTAACCCCGTTTAACCCCGAGGACGGTGCCAATTTTAGCAACTGTCCTGGCTTCCATGAGGGTTCTGCCTGGAACTATACGTTCTATGTTCCGCACGATGTCAACGGTTTGATGAAGCTCATGGGTGGAAAGAAAGCTTTTGTGAACCGCCTGCAGCATGTTTTTGACAATGGATTGTATGACCCGGCCAATGAGCCCGACATTGCGTATCCTTATCTCTTCAGCCGTGTGGCTGGTGAGGAGTGGCGCACGCAGAAGGAGGTTGCAGCGTTGCTTGACAAATATTATACTGACAAGCCAGAGGGCATTCCTGGCAACGACGACTGTGGCACGATGTCGGCGTGGGCTATAATGTCGATGATGGGTCTCTATCCAGACTGTCCCGGCGAGCCTTACTACACGCTCACCACGCCAGTGTTCTCAAAGGTAACGTTGCATCTTAACCCTAAATATTATCCAAAGGGCGACATCGTGATCAGCTCTGACCGCACCTCGCCATCGCAGCTATACATAAAGGACATGACGCTGGGCGGAAAGAAGCTTACGACCTATCGCATCTCCCATCGTGAGCTTACGGAGGGTCGCGAGTTGCATTTCTCTGTTAAGAAATAGTAGCTAACAATTAGTTATTAATTATGCCAACTTTGATGATAGGCTTCATATAAGATTTATATGGGCTTGTCATAAAATGTAAGTAAGCATAATTAATAACTAAATTTTTTTATTTGTTTTTTCTATTCTATTCGTTGTTTAGTTTACAAGTATGTTCTTTTCCTGTCTTGTGAAGCCATACATTTATTGTTCCTGCAACGATTTCATTCTACATGTTCTCTTTTTGTAAATGAATATTAAAATTATGTGTTCTCTATAATTTTATAAGCATTATCCAAAATTTTGTATAAATAATATAAGTAAAAATCTATATCTTTGCAACCGTAAAAAATAAGTTTTCACACCAATGAAACTAATGATAAAGAACATGGTTATTTAACTTTCGCAAGAGCTTGTTTTCCTGTGAAAGATCAATAACCAATATTTGTTTTAAACCTCCTTTTTCCATTTCAGATATCCACCTTCCATGTCGAAGGTTTTAAATCCTTTTTTGTTCATTTTCTCGCAAGCACCATGACTTCGTCTTCCGCTGCGACAATAAATATAATAGGTGTGTTTCTTGTCGAGCTTTTTCAAACCTTTGTTGAAAGCTTTGTCGTCAAGAAAGTTGAGAAGCATGGCTCCCTCAATGTGGCCTTCGGCATATTCGTCGGGTGTTCGCACATCAAGAATTATAGCTGTGCTGTCAGCCTGTGCCTGTTTTATAAACGTTTTGGGGTCAAGCACCTTCACGCTGTCGTTTTGCGCTGAGCATCCTCCAACACACAGGCCGACGGCGGCAAGAATTGACATTATTGTTTTCTTCATAAAGCATCAATTATTTTAGTTACTTATTTATTTATTTATTGTTTCCAACTCTTCCGACAGCTTTTCCCATCGTTCCTCTTCCTCTTCTATGGCTTTCTTAATGTCCGTATATTCGGTTATGAGCACCATGTCTGAGGCGTGGTCCGGATTGCAGAGAAGGGTGTCGAGCTCCTTTATGCGTGCTTCCATTTTGGAAATTTTTTCTTCGCTCTCGGCAACAGCACGCTCAGCCTTGCGAATCTTCTTTTGCTGCTCCTTGTGTTCAGCATAGCTAAGCTTGCCTGCAGACGGTTCTTGTTGAGGCTCGTTGCTGCTTACCGACTTGTTGCCGCTGGTCTGAGAGAGAGAGCTGAGACGCTCGTCTATGGTTGCGGCGTTGTGGGCTTGCAGATAATCGTAGATTCCTCCAAGATGTTCTGTCACCTTACCTCCGCCAAATTCGTAGACCTTTGACACGAGCCCGTCAAGAAATTCACGGTCGTGGCTTACCACAATGGCTGTGCCGTCGAACGCCTTGATGGCTTCCTTGAGCACATCTTTAGATGGCATGTCGAGATGGTTGGTAGGCTCATCGAGGATGAGAAGGTTCACGGGCTCAAGGAGGAGACGTATCATTGCAAGTCTGCTGCGCTCTCCACCACTCAACACCTTGACCTTCTTCTCTGACGCTTCGCCGCCAAACATGAATGCTCCAAGGATGTCGTTGATCTTTAGGCGTATGTCGCCTCGGGCAACGTTGTCGATGGTCTCAAACACGGTAAGCTCGCCGTCAAGCATCTGTGCCTGGTTCTGTGCAAAATAGCCTATCTGTATATTGTGGCCAACCTTCAGGGTGCCTCCAAACGGAATCTCGTTCATGATACACTTGACGAGGGTAGATTTTCCCTCTCCGTTTTTACCCACAAACGCCACTTTCTCGCCACGTTTAATGGTGAGGGTCACGTTTGAGAACACGGTGTGGCTGCCATAGCTCTTCTCCACATCTTCGCAGATGATGGGGTAGTCGCCGCTACGCAGACATGGTGGAAACTTAAGGTGCAAGGCCGAGTTGTCGACCTCGTCAATCTCTATTGGCACAATCTTCTCCAACTGTTTTATGCGACTCTGAACCTGAACAGCTTTTGTTGGCTTGTAGCGGAAGCGCTCAATAAAGTCTTTTATGTCGGCAATCTCTTTCTGCTGGTTCTCATAGGCACGAAGTTGCTGCTCACGACGCTCTGCTCTAAGCTTCACATATTCATCATACTTAACCTTATAGTCGGTAACCCGTCCGCAGGTTATCTCCAATGTTCGGTTGGTGACGTTGTTTATGAACGCCCGGTCGTGGCTCACAAGCACAACAGCCTTGGCGCTCTGCTGGAGGAAGCGTTCCAGCCATTGAATGCTCTCAATGTCGAGGTGGTTGGTGGGCTCGTCCAAAAGCAACACGTCAGGACGGCGCAACAAGATCTTTGCCAGCTCTATACGCATGCGCCAACCGCCGCTGAACTCGGAGGTGGGGCGGTCAAAGTCGGTACGTTCAAAGCCCAGTCCTGTGAGTGTGCGTTCCATTTCTGCCTCATAGTTATCGGCCCCCATCATCATGTAGCGTTCGTGCTCGGTGGTAAACTTCTGTACCAGCTCCATGTAGCTGTCGCTCTCATAATCGGTTCGTTGCGCCAATTCTTCGTTCAGCTTGTCCACACGTTCCTTCATCTTGCTTATGTCGGCAAACGCTTTCTTTACCTCCTCCCGCACGGTGGTGTTGTCTTGCAGGTTCATAACCTGAGGCAGATAGCCAATGGTCGTGTCGTTTGGAATGGCCACGTTGCCTGATATAGGCTTTTGAAGACCGCATATAATCTTGAGCATGGTCGACTTGCCCGCTCCGTTTTTGCCCACAAGGGCTATGCGGTCTTTGTCGTTTACCACAAAGCTCACATTGTCGAATAGAGGCTTGACTCCAAACTCTACTTTAAGGTTGTCTATTGATATCATTTCGTGTCTTGTGAATGGAGTGGGGTGAAGCTCCACATAAGATGTTCTTTACTCCAAAGATGTTGTTTATTCCAAAGATGTTGTTTATTCCAATATCTTGGTCATGTTAAGTTCGGTTATCAAACCGTCAGGATTGATCTTTGCGCTGATGCGATACTTGTTCTTCTCCTGTGTGCCGTCAGAGTTGTTTACAGCTTGCGTGGCGTTGAAGTTTACCGAATATTCATATTTTTCTTCACCTATTTCCTTCTTGCTGATGTTGTAGTCGGCGAGCGACGCCCATGTCATGCTTGCCACCGTTGGCTTATATATCTTCTTCATGAACGTCAGCACGTCAGACCGTGTTGCGTCTGGCTTTCCAAGGAACGAAGTCATAATTCTGCCCACACATGTAGAGAGCATGTCTTCATCCTTGTTGTTGATCGCTGTGAAGAAATTGCGGAAAGTCGATCCCACCATTAGCTTCTCTTCTGGCTGCACGGTCTGTGCGTTGAAGCTGTTTATCTTGTCGTTTGCCTCATCGGTATATTCGCCTGACGGGTGTTGCTCAAGATATTTCTCGAACGCCTCTACGGTGTTTGTGGCTTGAGCTGTGGCCCAGTCGATAGAGTCGATCTTTTCCATTGCCTGTGTCTTGAACGGCGAGTTTGGGTGCTGTTGCAGATACTGTTCAAGAGCGCTCTTTGTGCCGCTCATGCAAGCGTTTGCCCAGTCTTGGTTGCCCTGGTTTAGAAGGGTGAGGTGAGCCTGTATAGAGTCGATATGTTCCTCTGGTGCGTCCTTGTAAGTGTCGAGGTAGCTCTGCAGCACCATAGGGTCAGAGCTGTTCATTGCATATTCGTAAGCCTCGTTCTCCTTGTCGTTGCGTGCTGTGCTGTAGAAAGCAAAGCACACGCCCACGGCTATGATGGCTATGATGAGCGAGATTATGACAATGCGCTTGTTGCTTTTCTTCTCTACCTCTTGCTCTTCCTGACTCAGCTCTTCCCCCGCGGTAGCCCGTTGTTGTTGAGCTGTAGTCCGCTGTGTGTTTTGCTGCTGTGCTCCTGCCTGCTGTTCATAAGAAGCTGGAGCTTGCGGTGCATTCTGCCTTATAGCCTCCTGCTGCGCCTGTGCTGGTGGAGGAGGAGGTGTGGTGCTTGTTGTCTGTGTCGTAGCTACCACTTGTGCTGTGAGGTGGTGACAGTTTGGACATTCGGGTTGATTTTTGAAATAAGTAACTCCACATTGTGGACATGTGATTACTTTGCCTGCTATTTCAACGCCACACGAAGGACAAACGGGTGCCTTGTCGCTGATGGCGTGTCCACATTCGGGACATCTGATAATTGCCATAATGATAAAATGTTTCTTTATGTTCTTGAAATAAAAGGGTGTTCACCCTTATATAGTGTTCTCTCTTATATAGTGTTCTCTCTTATATGTGTTCTCTCTGTATCGTTTTCTCAGTCGTTTCTCTTTTAGTGGCGAAAACGTATCTCTCTGAGACCGTGTTTGCCGAGGAACCGGCTCTTGTCAACGTAGCCGTTAATGCCGTTTATGCGTCCCTTACCTGTATATTGCCACATTGTTATGTCGCGGTCATCGCTAAGTATGGGTTCGTTCTGGTTATATTGGGCTATCATGATGGGATAATGGTCAACGAGCCCCACCATGTATCTGTTGTAGAAGTTGGTACCTGTGTAGATAAGCGGTTTCTGCTTGTAAGCGTCCTCCACCATGTCAAGAAACTTTGTCAGCGAGTCGGCAAACTCTTTGTTGCCAAGTCCTCCCTTTGTCTCTACATCAATCATGGGTATGAGATCCTGGTCTCGCGGCTTACATTGTGCCTTGAAGTTTTCGAGCTGCTTGTTGAGAGGCGTCTTTGGGCGGAAGAAATGGTATGATCCCACTTTCAGGCCGTACCTGTGAGCAAGGTCAATGTTGAGCTGATACATGTGGTCCACCCTGTCGCCACCCTCGGTAGCTTTAAGGTAGACATAAGCCATCTTTGAGTTGTCGCCAATGGTCTCCCAGAACACCTCTCCCTGATAGTGGCTGAGGTCAATTCCGTGAATGTGTGTGCATGTGTCTTCACATTGTACATAAAGGCCTTCTTGAGCTTTTGCAGGTGCCGACAAAAGTGTTATACTAGCTAATAATAAATATATTTTTTTTCGTAATGCGTTCATAACGCAAAATTACAAAGAATAGTTGAAATGAAAAAAAATATGTGGTGTTTTTTATGGCTGACTCCCAAAAACCGATAATGATGTTTTGAGGAGCCAGCCATGTGAAGAAAAAAGTGTCTAAGCCGAGCCTACTTTTTCTCGGGCTTGACATAAGGCTTGAAAGCGTTTATGCGCTGCATGAGGTAGGGACGCACATCTTTCCAATGATAATAAGGTGCACAGTCGGTTTTCACCGGAATGTGTGCCTCGTCCTCGTTGAGAAGCACCTTGACCAGAATATCATCGGCCTTCTTTGCGTTGCGGTAGAACACAAATTGGAGGTTTGCGCCCATAGGGAAATAGCGGTAGTTGAGCCAGCCGCGGGTGTCGAGGTTGTTGAGGTCGGCAACCTGTAAACCGGCACCGTTAACGTTGATGAGCGACACAAGCGGCAGCACCATGGTCTCGTGGCCGTAGCGCAGGGTTGCACCCGGGTGCTGTAGGCGCAGACAAGAGTCGGCTGTAAGCACGATGTTCTTAAGCAGGTTGCGCTGTGTGAAGGGCTGTGTAGATCCGTTAAGCGGACTTGCGCTGTTGTTGATGTACCATCTTGCGTTCTCTACGCGCCAAAGAGTGTAGAGCGCGTTTGCGTCGAACAGGTTGTAGAGGTCTATCTTGTGGCGGAGCTCTGTGTTCTGCACAGCGTTTGCCAGGTTGAATATGCGCTCGTTAAGGCGTGGCATGTCGAGAGCCTGGGCGTAGCCATGGTCGTTGAACAGCAGGTTGGCCATACGCTCAGAGTTGTCGTTGGCCTTGGCAAACTTGTCATAAGCCTCGCGTGCCTCGTCTGGCCAACAGTAAATGTTCACTTCGCGGTCGTTGTGGTTCATGTAGTACATGTCGTGCTCGCTCGCGTCCTGAGTGATTGTTATCTGCGGATTCTTCTTAAGCAAGGCCTGAAGAGCATTCTCCATTGAGAAGATGCACCGTATAACAGGTGTGCTCTTTGCGTCGATATGCGTTTTTCCTGCAAACACCTCTGGGAATCGCTCATACATGCGGGTTCCTATCTGTTGGTGCTGCTCTGCTCCCAGCTGTGTGAGTTCGCCAATGCGCTTGTATGCCTCGTTGCGGAGCATCTCGATCTTTTTAAGCGTCTCCTGGCCTGTTGGTGTGAGCTTTCCAAGCGAGTCGGCACGCTTAAGAATGTTGTAAGGATAATCATAGTCGTTCTGGTCGCAGAGGTAGCGCGAACCGTGTCGTCCGTAGTGTGAGATGTAGAACGGCTTGTAGCCTTTGGGTGCCGGTGTGAGCTTCTTGTGCGGGCCGGGGTAGGCCAGCAGGTTGCTTGCAGAGACATAAATGTCTTTTTTGATGTCGCTGAGTGCCTCCTGTGCCGATGCTGAGCCTACAGCAATGAGGGCAGAGATTAGAAGAATAAATTTTTTCATGTCAATTAAAATTTGGTTTTACTGTTTTTTAAACGGTGTTTGTTTATGGTGCTTATTAACGGTGTCTATTAACGGTGTTTGTATATGTTGCTTGTTTGTGTTTTTACATATCTGTTAATCAACGTGTTGCTTCAGTTTTACAAACCTGTTGTTTAATGTCTGTTTTGCGTGCTCATGACATTGCGAGGCAGGCGTAAGCCTCTAAACGAACAAGTCTCTTTTGGGCATCCTTCCGCCAAATTTCTTGCGCAACTTTTCAAACAGGGCTTTGGTGTCGTCAGAGAAAGCGTGTCCCTTCCATGTGCTAGTGTTTGTCAGGAGCACCCAGCATTGGTTGTCGGGATATCTTATGACCAAGGCACTGGTGCCTGACAGCGTGCCCGTTCGCGTCCATGGACGGTTCTTGGGCGTGAAGTTCCAGCCAAGCGAGAACCCGTGGTCTACAGCCTCGGTGGTCATGGCCAGTATGCTCTGTTTTGACAGGATATCGGGCTTGCCGGGATGCAGGTCTACAGCTGCGATGAGGCGGCACAGTTCGGCTGCCGAAGCACACCATGCTCCTGCTCCCAACAGTCGGGGTATGTCGTTTTCGCCGTAACATTTCTCCACCTGTCTTCCGCTGTTGTTATATTCATAAACAGGTGTGGAGCCCTGGTGCATATAATATTTTGTCTCGTTCTGTCGTCTGTCGGCGTAATAGTTGCCTGCAATGTGGAAGTCGAAACATCCCGCAGGCTGCAACACGTTTTTTTGGATAAACTGTTCATACGACATTCCTGAACGGCGTGCTATGATCATGGACAGAAGCGTGTAGCCGAGGTTCGAGTAGCAAGACGATGTGCCTGGCGTGTAACCCAAACGTCGCTTGAGCACAATCTTTAATAAGGTGGTGTTGTCGGGAGGCGTGGTGAGACGGTTCTGCATCATGATGTAACGTGTCGAGAACATGGGGTCTCCGGCATAGTTGTTGAAGCCGGCGCGATGGCGCAGCAGCTGCTCGATGGTGATGTCAAAAATGCGCTTGTCTTTTATTCTGTTGGTGTAGGCCGTGTCGTTGAGCACGCCCTGAGCGCCGAACACATGTTCCGAGAGGCGCAGCTTTCTCATCTCGCAGAGACGCATCACGCCGATGGCTGTCACGAGCTTCGATACCGAGGCAATGCGCATGATCATGCTTGGTTCCATCTGCACCCCTCTCTCTTTGTCTGCCCATCCGTAGCCGTGTGTGTAGATGAGCGAGTCGCCTCGTGAGATGGCCAGCTGTGCGCCGTTGATCTCCCAACGTTTGAGGTAACGCTCCATTATAGAGTCGAACTCATGGCTCATCTCACATTCGCTCTTGAGGTTGCTTATCGAGTCGTTGATGTGAGGTACCGTGCGTTCTTCTTTCTTCTCTTCTTCGGGCGTGCAACTGCAAGAGCAACGCCATACCGATGCTGCGACAGCAACGATGATGATGATAATTGTTAAAAGGGGTATTATTGTTTTGTGATTGTGCTTCTTTGCCATTTATGAAGTTTGTTTGGTCCTTTTTTGTTATGTAAATGCAAAGATACAGTTTTTTGTCGTTTTCTGACAAGAAAGTGTTGTCAATTATGTTTTTTTTGAATTTCAACCCTCATTGTCAATTTCTTTTTTAAGTAGGTGTTCAAAATTAATTTAAATGATTTTATGCCATACGGGTTAAAAGAATGCGTAAAGACATTTGAAAGCATAACCCTTTTATAAGATTCTTGTATGCGATTGATTTTGAGCACCTACTTAATGTTTATATCCTTATTGTTTCTCTATTGCCCATTGCGTCACACAATAAAAACGCAAGTGTCGCGTTTTAACAAGTATGACAGACGATAAATCTACAGAATTACACTACCGCCAGATAATCAAATATACCGGACTCTTTGGTGGCATTCAGACAATGAACATACTCGTCGGACTGGTGCGCAACAAGCTGACCGCTCTGTTGCTTGGTCCGTTGGGCATGGGCTTGGTGGCTCTGTATCAGTCGTCTGTAAAGTTGGTCAGCGACTCGACAGGTCTTGGTCTGGGAATGAGCGGCGTGCGTGAAATCTCCGACGCTTATAGTGCTGGCGACGATGGTGAGGTTGAGCGTCTTGTCAAGGTCATACGTTCTTGGAGCGTTGTAGCCGCCCTTGTCGGCACCTTGTTGTGTGCTCTTCTGTGTAAGGTCTTTGACAGCTTGGCTTACTCGTGGGGTAGCCACACCTTACATTTCCTTCTTCTCTCGCCCATGGTCGGCATGATGGCCATAACCTCTGGCGAGACCGCCGTTTTAAAAGCCACGCGGCGCATGAAAGCCCTTGCCATATCCAGCTTTTACAGTGTTCTGTCGGCTCTCGTGGTGTCTGTCCCTCTTTATTGGTTTTATGGTTTCAGAGCCGTCGTCCCGTCGCTTGTGTTGGTGTGTCTGGCCCAGATGCTCGCTGTTCTTGTTCCCTCTTACAGGGCTTATCCGTTGCGGCTGTCTTTTAAAAGAGATGTGTTGCGGCAAGGCGTTGGCACGGTTCGCGTAGGTATGGCCTTCGTGTTAGCTGGTTTCATGTGCAGCGGAGCTGAATATGCGGTCCGTTCTTATCTCAACTATGTCGGCTCAGAGGCAGTTGTGGGTCTGTACAATGCTGCTTACATGCTTGTGGTAACCTATGCCGGCATGGTGTTTTCAGCCATGGAGACCGATTATTTTCCTCGTCTCTCTGCCGCTTGCTTGACCAACGGCCGCAACATGAACGACGTGGTGAACCGTCAGGCCGAGGTGACGGTTTTGCTCATATCGCCGTTGACCGTTTGCTTTGTCTTTATGGCTCCCGTGATGTTGCCCCTCCTCTTCAGTGGCAAGTTTATGCCTGTGCTTCCCATGATCCAGGTTGCTGCCGTGTCAATGTTTTTCCGCGGACTGTATCTTCCTGTAGAATACATTTCGTTGGCTAAAGGCCATTCGCGCTCCTTCTGCTTTCTCGAAGGCATAAACAGCCTGATGATGCTGGTGTTTGTTGTTGTGGGCTATAACATCCACTCGCTTTTGGGTGCTGGCGTTGGCCTTACGCTTGCCGCCGCTGTAGAGGTGTGCGTGTCGTTCAGCTACATGCGTTTTAAGTATAACTATCGTTGCTCTTCCTCTCTCGTCAAAAACATAGCCCTTCAGCTCCCCTTGGTTCTCGCTTCTTTAGTGCTTCCGTTTGTCGATGGAAGCCTTTATCGAAGCTTGGGCCTGTTCCTTATAATATCAAGCTCTGCTATGTCGCTTAATGTGCTTGACAGAAAAACCTCTTTCATTGACGACATCAAACGGAAATTGAAAAAGATGAACAAACGCAGACGGGGAGACGAATGAT
>ULQK01082791.1_pt1 | contig 57696 bp, 44 predicted proteins | sample 1954371 | NCBI WGS metagenome assembly ULQK01 (sample SAMEA4835652, study PRJEB28245) | human gut metagenome | biome: gut microbiome; material: fecal sample | place: Denmark | collected 2008 | reverse complement strand
AAGAGACATGCTAGTCAATACGCCAATTTTGGAAGCTTACTTCCGTCTGTTCGTTTTTTACGTTTATACCAGCGTCCGTCACTTATCTTCTTCCCAGGCGTTGTACATGAATCGAAGCGACCACTACAATAACTAATATTCCCAATAAAAACAGACCAAAGCATACTGACGCTACCCCAGCCCATGCTTTTTCCAATTGCATGGCACGGCAAAGCAGAAGCAATGATAAGAACATCAGCCCGATCAGCAAAGTCAGAACCCTTGCATAGCGGCATTTCATGAAATTCTGCATCTGTTCCGTTTCAGGACGCATCACGACCGGCAAGTTAATGAACCGGGGATAACGGGAAGCCCACAAACACAGCAAGGTTATCAATACCCCGAATCCTCCCAAAACCAAATAAGAAAAAGAATCTCCCCAGGCATCAGCATGAAGCCCCGCATCAAAATGAACAGGGACAGGCCGGTCTGAATCCCCAAAGAAAGCTATCGACAACAATGCGATCAGCAAGATTAAAAATATTCCGCCCACTTCCATCATCCGGTCTATCCCTTCCACAGCAACCGACTTTTCTGATGAACTGCGTTGCAGAAAATGTAACTTAAATCGTATGAAACTCATCACGTAATCCTTTTTTAAATCTGTTTTAAACACCTTTTGAATCCGTTTTATCTTCCGCTTCCCAGGATTTCTTCATTCGCCCGCTTTTCTTCAATGCCTCTGCCAGGATCCACTGAATCTGCCCGTTCGTCGAACGGAATTCATCGGCGGCCCATGCTTCTATGGCATCCATCATCTCCGAATCAATGCGAAGCACAAAACTTTTCGTCGGTTCTTTCTTTGCCATATCAATGATTCAATGTTCCCGAATTGATAACAGGCTGGGCAGGTTCATCTGCACACAATACAACCAGCAGATTGCTGACCATCGCTGCTTTCTTCTCTTCATCCAGTTCCACAATCTCATCTGTATCCAGCCGGTCCAAGGCCATTTTTACCATAGAAACAGCACCTTCAACAATCTTCTCACGGGCGCTGATAATGGCACTGGCCTGCTGACGGCGAAGCATGACTGCTGCAATTTCCGGAGCATAAGCCAGATAATTGATACGTGCTTCCATCACCTCCATGCCGGCCATAGCCAACCGTTCATTCAGTTTCTGTACCAACTGTTCATTCACTTCCTCTCCTCCGTTACGCAAGGTAAGTTCATTCTCCCCTCCTTCATTATTATCATATGCATATAAACCAGCCACCTGGCGCAAAGCCGCATCACTCTGTACCCGCACAAAGTCTTCAAAAGCCTTCATTCGTCCGGCTACAGAAGCACCGGCCTCATTCGATTTGCTGGCCATGGTTTGTGAATCAATTTCAAACAAAGCCTTATAAGTATCCTTCAACCGCCAGACCAGAACCAGACCGATCAGAATAGGATTACCCACCTTATCGTTCACTTTAATAGGTTCCACGTTCAGATTACGGGCCCGAAGTGATACCTTCTTGGCCTCCAGAAAAGGATTCACCCAATAGAACCCTGTACGGCGGAATGTTCCTTTATATTCTCCGAAGAAAACCATCACACGGGCTTCATTGGGTTCCAGCTGCTTGACTCCTGCCCATATAAAAAAGGTAAGAATCAGTCCGACTACTCCCAGAATATAGGCCATTGCCCCTAAAACATCACCAAAAAAGAAGGAAGCGACAGACAAGGCTGTTAAGATCAAGTTCAAAAACAAAAAGGCAAATCCATTACCTACAAATCCCTTAAATTCAAATTCCTGTGTTTTCATAAAAAGAAATATTTGATATTATTTTGATATCACAAATATAGTCGTTTCTTCAATATGGAATACACCATTTCCCTATGTTTTTCAACATAAGCGTGCCAAAGGTTCTTCACAAATCTCCTTTTATTTCCCTATAATCATTTTTTTTGATTTACATCAACAAAACAACATAAAAATAGACTTTTATGCTATAAAACATATTTCGTAACTAAAAAAGCCCTATCTTTGCAGCGTAATCAAAAGGAAACAAGTTCTAGAACTTAACTAAACAGAGAATAATTATAAGGTTAGATTAAAGGTTAGATTAAAAAGTTTCCCAAAGGCTTACCGCGAGGTACGCCGGAGGATTTAAAAAAAAGTTTTCAGGTATTAATTAAAAAAAGAAAGGGTAACAACATGAAAAAATTAAAAAACATTTTCAACAAGATCTCTAAGGCTGATCCCATGATCTGGGGTTATGTAATGCTGAACGAACGTTCTGGCAAATAAGAGAGATCACCCATGCTGACTTGCAAAAGTCAGCTTACATGTAACGAACTGACAGAGCACAAAAGCTTTTGTATATAGATCCTACGACACGAATCCACGAATTATGCCTCCATAAAGAGGCTGATTCGTGGATTCTGTTGTTTTTTCATTATCTTTGTCGGGAAAGAAAATTAGCACATGATACGTACTCCGATCGATACAGACAATCCTGAATTCCAGAACGCATTGCGTCTGATTCAGTATACCCGCCAGTCCGTTTTTCTCACAGGAAAAGCAGGAACAGGAAAGTCTACCTTTCTGAAGCACGTATGTCAAGTCACCAAAAAGAAATATGTAGTTCTGGCTCCTACCGGAATTGCAGCCATCAATGCAGGAGGAAGTACCCTCCACAGTTTCTTCAAACTGCCGTTCCATCCCTTACTGCCCGATGATCCGAATTTCAGTCTGAAAGGAGGAAAACTGCATAGTTTTCTGAAATATTCGGCCGACCATCGCAAGTTGCTTAACAACATTGAACTCGTCATTATTGATGAGATTTCCATGGTACGGGCCGATATCATTGATTTCATTGATAAGGTTCTGCGGGTTTACTCCCATAATATGCGTGAACCCTTTGGCGGCAAACAACTGCTGCTTGTCGGTGATGCATTCCAGCTGGAACCGGTCGTAAAAAGCGATGAACGTGAGATTATCAACCGCTTTTATCCCAACCCTTACTTCTTTTCGGCACGGGTATTCCAGGAAATGGAACTGGTAGCCATCGAACTGACGAAAGTGTACAGACAGACGGATCGTGTATTCGTCAGTGTACTCGACCATATCCGGACCAATACTGCCGGTGCAGCCGATCTCCAGCTATTGAACACCCGGTTCAATGCTCCCGTAAAGAACAGTGAAAACGACATGTATATCACCCTCGCCACACGCCGCGATACGGTGGACTATATCAATGAGCAGAAACTCGCTTCCCTGCCGGGCGATCCGGTCACACTCACCGGAGAAATCCATGGAGAGTTTCCCGAAAGTAGCCTTCCCACCCTGATGGAACTGACCGTCAAACCGGGAGCACAGATCATCTTCATCAAGAACGATCCGGAACGGCGGTGGGTAAACGGTACCATCGGTACCATCTCAGGCATGGACAGTGAAGGAACAATCTATGTGATCACGGAAAGCGGACAGGAAGTCGACGTCCATCAGGAAAGCTGGCGAAACATCCGCTACCGCTACAACGAAGAAGAAAAGAAAATCGAAGAAGAGGAACTGGGAACATTCACCCAATACCCTGTCCGGCTGGCCTGGGCCATCACTGTACACAAAAGCCAGGGACTTACCTTCAGCCGAGTCATTATCGATTTCACCGGAGGAGTCTTCGCAGGCGGACAAGCTTATGTGGCGCTCAGCCGGTGTACCTCTCTGGAAGGCATCTGCCTGAAACGGGAAATCACCCGGGGAGATATCTTCGTACGTCCTGAAATCGTTTCCTTCGCCCAGCGCTTCAATAACCAGGCTGTCATCGAACGGGCACTGAAACAGGCACAGGCCGACGAACTGTATGCCGCTTCGGTCAAGGCTTTCAACCTGGGTGACTTCACCTCCTTTCTCGACCGCTTCTTCAAGGCCATTCACAGCCGTTATGATATTGAGAAACCACTCATCCAGCGATTCATCCGCCGGAAACTCAACCTCATCAATACGCTGAAAGAAGAAAACCGAAGGCTGAAAGAGGCCATGAATGCCCAGAAAAAGAATCTGGAAAAATATGCCCATGAATATTACCTGATGGGAAACGAGTGCATCACCAAGGCACACGACGTACGCGCTGCCCTGGCCAATTACGATAAAGCCCTTGAACTCTATCCCGAATATACCGATGCCTGGGTACGCAAGGGAGTCACCCTCTTCGATGATGACCGGATCAGCGAAGCCGAAGAATGCCTCAACCAGGCTGTTGCCCTGCGCCCCTCAGAATTCAAGCCGGTCTACAACCGCGGCAAGCTTCGCCTGCACACCGGTGACACCGAAGGAGCCCTGCGCGATCTTGACAAGGCAACTTCTCTCAAACCCCGCCATGCCGGAGCACACGAATGTTTCGCTGATGCCCTGATGGCTGCCGGAAAAGAAAGCGAAGCCGCCCTGCATTACCGCCTGGCAGAAGAACTGAGAAAAAACAAGAACAACTAAAAAACTGTATAGCCATGATACTCAAATTCTATGACAAAAGCAACAACCCCGATGATATCCAGCGCGTTGTAGATATTCTCAACGACGGAGGAATCATCATCTATCCCACCGATACAATGTATGCCATCGGATGCCACGCCCTGAAAGAACGTCCCATCGAGCGCATCTGTAAACTGAAAAAATTGGACCCGCGCAAACATAACCTGTCCATTATTTGTTATGACTTAAGCAACATCAGTGAATATGCACGCGTCAACAACGCCACATTCAAACTGATGAAGCGCTGCCTTCCCGGCCCGTTCACCTTCATTCTGAATGCCGACAGCCGGTTGCCGAAAATCTTCCGCAACCGCAAGGAAGTAGGAATCCGGGTACCCGACAACAACATTATCCGTGAGATATGCCGCAGTCTGGACGCACCGATCCTTACAACTACCCTGCCGCGTGAAGAACATGAAGATATTGAATATGTGACCGATCCGGAACTGATTGACGAAAAGTTCGGAGAAGAAGTAGATCTGGTTATCGACGGAGGTATTGGAGGAATCGAACCGTCCACAGTGATTGACTGCTGTGACGACGAGCCCGAAATCATCCGTCAGGGGAAAGGAATACTGGAAGAATAAAATCATTAATCCAATAAAAATAAACCATTATGCTGTTAACATTACTTGATGCTGCAACCAAAGCATCTTCCATGGTCGATATTCCCAAGATTATCGACAAACTGGTTGAATGGGGAATCAACGTAGGAAAAGACCTCATCGGTGCCATTCTTATTTACATCATCGGACGCTTCATCATCCGGCAGATCAGCCGGCTGGTAGCCAAAATTCTTGAAAAGCGCAAGCTGGAAATCAGTGTACAGACTTTCCTGAAAAGCTTGCTGAGCATTCTGCTTAACCTGATTCTGGCCTTTGCCATCGTAAGTCGTCTGGGTGTTGAAACCACCAGCTTCGCTGCTATCCTGGCCTCTGCCGGTGTGGCAATCGGTATGGCTCTGTCCGGCAACCTCTCCAACTTTGCAGGAGGACTGATCATTCTGGTGTTCAAACCCTTTAAGGTTGGTGACTATATTGACGGACAAGGCGCCAGCGGTACGGTAAAGGAAATCCAGATTTTCCACACCATTCTTTCTACCGTAGACAACCGGATCATTTACGTGCCCAACGGTTCCCTGAGCAGCAATACCATTACTAATTACAGCAAGCAGGAAACCCGACGTGCCGAATGGGTATTCGGTGTGGAATACGGAGAAGATTACGAACGCGTCAAAGCCGTACTGGAACGCATCATTGCAGCCGACGAACGTATCCTGCAGACTCCGGCCCCGTTCATCGGTCTCGGATCTCTGTCTGCCAGCAGCGTTGACATCAAGGTACGTGTATGGACCAAGACTGCCGACTACTGGGATGTCATGTTCGATATGAACCGCATTGTCTACGCCACCTTCAACAAGGAAGGTATCGGCTTCCCATTCCCACAGCTCACTGTTCATCAGGCGCAAGACTAAATTCATCCGTCGGATCTTTCCGGTCCGATTCACTCTTCAAGAGGCTGTCTCAAAATAAATTGCAAAAGTAAAACTCTTATAGATTATAAGTAAGCCTATCTCTGCTTTTTATTTTAAGCCTTCAGCCTCTTCAATACAAGAGTCACATCACTTTATTGCTCCAATAACAAAAAAATCTACCTCAAAGTATAATTTGTTCAGATTTTATTTATATTTTAGAATTCCTGTAACAACCTAAAGAGATGTAGAGTATGATGGGAAAAGAATTTACTGTCAATTTAATCTATATATCAAGGATTTGTCTTTTGGCTTGCCTATTCCTTTTATCCAGTTGTCGGCAAGAGACATCTCTTGATGTTTTGCAATGTGAAGTGTTGTCTTCAATAGAACAATATCCGGATTCTTCTTATTTCAAGGAAATATCCTGTATGTATTATCAAAATAACAGACTATATCTTTTCGACAAAAGCCGGGGTGATGTAGCCGTTAATGATTTCTCAGAAAATTTGTTTTATACCATAGGTAAGATTGGGCAAGGTCCTACTGAGGTAGCTGCTCCTGCTGGATTTTCAGTACTCCCCGACGGTAATGTGGCCTTATTGGATGGAGGTAGTCTGAGTCTGAAAATTTATAATAAGTCTGGTTTTGTTACATCTTATGATGTTCCATCCGGAAGTGATAACCGCTTTTTTACCGAAGGGAACCAAACTTATCTGACGCTGGCAACTGACACATCCTGCTATGTAAAGGCCTCTTCATCCTGGAAACGTGGAACGATTGAAGGGCTTGAACTGCATGGAAGTTCATTGCATATAACAGATGATCCGGGCATGAACATCATCCGTAACAGACGTCATCTGGTGAAAGGAGAAGGGTGTTTATATGCAGTATCTTCAAGTTATCCTGTCGTTGAAAGGTATGAATTGGGCAGTGAAAAATTATTGGAGACATTTGATCTGTCTGGAATTGATTGTATCGGTACGATTTGGTCCTTCATTGTCAGAAACACATCATCCCCTAAAAGCTTTTACGTTTTCTTGCAAGATGTATATTATGCAAATGGAAAGCTTTACATATTATATGCGGATTGGGAGAACCAATACTCAGTCAATCATATTCTGGTACTGGAAACAAAAGGTGGATTAACTCCAGTTTATATTTATAAGTTACCAGGAACCATCTATGATTCTTTTGCCGTAAATGATAATTTAATTTATGCCATGAATCATGAAAAGAATGAGATACAAACAATTAAGCCTCTTATTTCTCATTAGCGGAATAATTACAAGCTGAATCTGAAAATTTTGAGTACTTTAGGAGCCGGATTATCCAAAACAATTCCGAGACTGAGACGTATGCATAAATTATATGCCTTTCTATTACTGGTGTTCATGCTTTCCCTGTCCGCCTTTTCCCAGGAACAGAAAATCAACCGGGAGATTAGCGGAAAAGTCGTCATGGACCCGGGAGACGGTAAACAGGAAAGCGTGGAATATGCCAATATTTCATTGCTGTCATTGCCCGATTCCACTTTCCTTGCCGGTACAACCAGCGACAAAGAAGGAAAATTCTCCCTGCGCCTGCACTGCGATCTGTCTCAGAAATACCTGCTGAAAACGTCGTTTACGGGATGCCTTCCTGTCTGGCAGGAAATATCAGGAACAGCCTATGCCATCCAGGCCGGCACAATCCGGCTGAAGGAAGACGTAAAAACACTGAATGAGGTGGTAGTGACAGCCCTCGTACAGCCCGTAGAACAGAAAAAAGATACGACCATATTCAATGCCGAAGCATACAAACTTCCCGAAGGAGCCTATCTGGAAGCACTGATCCGACGCATCCCCGGTTTAAGTTACGACCCGAAAACCAAGTCAATTGAATACAAAGGTGAAAAGATCAGTGAAATAACCGTCAACGGAAAAGAGTTTTTCAAGGGCAACACCCGTGTGCCTCTGGAGAACCTGCCCGCCAGTTTCGTCAGCCGTCTCAAGGTGTATGACAAGGCGACAGAGGAAGAAGAGATGACCGGAGTAAAAGGCAGTCAGAAAAATTATGTACTGGACCTTCAGACCAAAAAAGCCGTCAATGGCACGCTGATGGCAGGTCTGGAAGGAGGATACGGCAGCAAGAATAAATACGATGCCAGAGCACAAATATTCCAGTTCAAGGAAAACGGCGAGAACATCGGGCTGGTAGGCCGTTTCGGGAACCGCAACTTTACCTCAGTATACGACGGAAACAGAGCCGGAAATGTCGGTGGAAACATCTCCAGAAAAATAGGAGATGATATCCAGGTTTCAGCCAACATCGGCTACAATCATTCAAAGACCGGAGACCGGTCCACTTCACGCAATGAGCTGTATATGACTTCCCAGAACCAGTACGGAATTTCCGAACGGACACTGGAAAACCTTCAAAACGGTTTCTCTTCTTCCCTGAACCTGATGTGGCATCTCAACAAGCAGACCATGCTCCGTGTAGCAGGAGGCGGAAATATGAGCTGGTCGGAAAACATGTCAGACACCCATTCAGCCAAATTCAGCGAAAATCCCAACCTCGACCTGCTGCATCCGTTCCAGGGATTTGAACAGACCAGCCGCGACATCCGGATGAATGAAACCTGGCAAAAAAACTCCAATAAGTTGCAGAACAAGGCATATAACCTCTACGCCAGCATGATCCACCAGTTCAGCGAAGAAGGAAACAGCCTGGGAATCTCTTACTCACTGTATCGGAACAGACAGGACAACGATGCTTACAAAACCTTCAGCACAACGTTCTATCAGTTGCAGGATATCAGCGGACGGGACTCCACAGACCTGCAACATCAATACCAGGACTCCCCCGGACAATCAGGCAACCATGAAATCAGAGCGGATTATACCTGGCGGATCACGAAAAAGAACAACCTGCAGTTCTCATATGCATGGGGACTCCAGAATGAAAAGGAAATGCAGAGTACCTACGATTTATCCGGTAATGTACCTTTTCTGATTGACAGTCTGAGCAACCACCGCAACAGCCGTACAATCAAGCATGCTTTCTCCCTGAACTACTCTCATGACGGAGAAAACTGGAAAGCATACGGCGGACTGACCGGAACATTGCAGCGGAGAAGCCTGAACCAGGATGACGGAAAACAGATCATAGACACCACAGGATATTCTTTCGAGTGGATGCCCACCTTCTTCGTCCAATACAACAAGAATGATTATGACCTGAGCATCCGCTACAACGGAAGTACCCGGCAGCCGTCCCTGTATGACCTGATGGCTCCCACTGTGTATTACTCGGCTGTGTACATCAGCAGAAGCAATCCCAATCTGAAAGCAACCTACCAGCATTATCTGAACCTCTCGTTCAGCAATTATACGAAAGGAATTTCCGCTTATGTTACATGCAGTCAGGAACTGAACGGAATTACCCAGGCCACCCTGTACAATCCTCAGACGGGGGGTCAGGAAACCTACCCTGTCAACATCAACGGAAACTGGAACGTGATGGGCAACTCCAACTATGAACGGCGGATCGGTAACTTCAAGCTGGCAGGCCGGGCGGGAGGCAACTACAGTCATAATGTGGGACTGATCAACGAGGACGGCGGTAAAGAACTGAAAAAAAGCGTAACACATACTTCCGGCATCAATGCCTTCGTCGGGGTATCCTATCTGCCCTCGTGGGGAAACATTGACCTCAACGGCACATGGGACTTCCAGCATTTCAGAAACTCTCTGAACACACTGCAGGGAAGCAATACCTATACCCGTGACTATACCATCAATTCGCTGGTCTCAGCCCAGCTTCCGTTTCATTTCCAACTGGATTCCGATTTCACCTACCTGATCCGCAGCGGAAGCTATGTGGACAGCAAAGAACAGAACGAAGCATTATGGAACCTGACCCTGACCTGGAAGTTTGCCAAGGAACGGCGTGCAGAACTATCCGCAACCTGGACCGACATCCTGAACCAGCGCAAAAGCCTGCAACGCTCGGCAAGTTCCAGCGGCTTCTATGAAAGTTATGCCGAACAGTTGCGCAGTTATTTCCTGATCTCACTCAGATACAAGTTTAACCGGATGAACTGACAGGAACAGACAAACGCTTAATAAAAAGACGAACAGCGGGTGCATCGCTAAAAGTGATGCACCCGCTGTCTGTATATCACGCCCTTTCCGGCAGTTCTTACTTGCGGTCAGCCTTCAGACGATCAGCCATAGCCTTGGCCAGTTCCTTAGCCTGAGCATAGTTGTCCTGCTTCATGGCCTGCTTCATTTCCACCGGATTGCCTACCAGTTCAAACTTCAGCTTCTCGGCAAACTCGCCCAGTTTCTTCACGGCAGCGCTTGCCCAGGTATATGAACCGAAGTAACCCATCACACGATTCTTCATTTCACGGGCAGCCACCTTACTGAGCAATGACTCCATTTCCGGATACAGGTGCATGTTGTAAGTAGTACATCCCACAATCAGACCTTTGTATTTAAAGATATCAGCCAGGATATAAGAATGGTGCGTATGAGAAACATTGTGCAGCACGATGTTGCGGATGCCCTGTGCGCTCAGTTCTTCAGCAATGGCTTCAGCCAGTTCTTCCGTATTGCCATACATGGTACCATAAGCAATCACCACACCTTCTTCGCCTTCGTAACGGCTCAGCTTGTCATACATTTCCACTACCTGAGGAATCTTTTCTTCCCACACCGGTCCGTGAGTCGGACAGATGGTCCGGATGTCCAGTCCGCTGCATTTCTGCAAAGCCTTCTGTACCGGATTGCCGAACTTGCCCACGATATTTGCATAGTAACGGCGCATTTCGTTCCAGTAGATATCCGTATTGATATTGCGGTCGATGCAGCCACCATTCAGCGCACCGAAGCAACCGAAGGCATCACCCGAGAACAGGATTTTCTCTGTTTCATCGTATGTCACCATCGTTTCCGGCCAGTGAACCATCGGAACCAGATAGAAGCGCAGATTGTGATGGCCCAGTTTCAGGAAGTCTCCGTCGCCGACTACATAACGTTCGCCCGTCACACCATAGTAACCTTCCACCATGTCGAAAGTCTTCTTGTTACCCACCAGTACGATTTCCGGATAATATTGTTTAATCAGCGCAATGGCTCCCGAATGGTCCGGTTCCATGTGATTGATGATCAGATAATCGATCTTGCGGTCACCGATCACGCTGCGAATCTTCTTCAGATACTGTTCAAAGAAAGCCACATCTACCGTGTCCACCAGCGCTACCATGTCATCATCTGCAATCAGATAAGAATTGTATGATACGCCGTACGGCAACGGCCACAGATTTTCGAACAACGCTTTTGTGCGGTCGTTCACACCTACATAATGTACTTTACCTTTAATTTCCATCTTTCTGTTTCTTTTATATATTGTTGTTGTTAACTAACTGTTTTTATACCCGTCCGCTTTCCGGTATGCCTTTCCCTGCCAGGCATCGCGTTCCTTCATGCGCTTCTTGACACGGTCGGTGAACTCATGGTTCTTCAGTCCCCAGTCAGGCGCAATCAGCAATTCCCTGGGCGACTGCGAAACGAAACGCTCCAGAATCAGATCCGGCCGGAGATGCTCTACATAATCGATAACCAGATCAATGTATTCATCAGCCGAAAACAGGTGAAATTCCTCCGGATGCAAGGCATACTCATGCGCCATGCGCGTTCCGCGAATGAGCTGAAGCTGGTGCATCTTCAGCGTTGTGAGCGGCAGTTCCGACAGACGTTCCGCCTGCTTTATGAGATCTTCCCGGCTCTCTCCCGGTAATCCCAGGATCACGTGTCCGCCCGTACGGATGCCCCTTGCAGCCGTTCTGCGCACCGCGTCCTCCGTACATGCAAAGGAATGCCCGCGGTTGATCCGCTCCAGAGTCCGGTCGTCCGCACTCTCGATGCCATATTCCACCAGCAGGAACGTCCTGCGGTTCACTTCCTCCAGATAATCCAGCAAGCTGTCGGGCATACAGTCGGGACGAGTCCCGATCACCAGTCCCACGACTCCTTCCACCGCCAGCGCCTCCTCATACATGCGCTTCAGCAGTTCCAGTTCACCATAAGTATTGGTATATGCCTGAAAGTAGGCCAGGTATTTCATCTGCGGATATTTGCGTGCGAAGAAACGCTTTCCCTCTTCCAGCTGCATCGTAACGCTCCGGTCATCCCTGCAATAAGCCGGGTTGAAAGTCTGATTGTTGCAATACGTACACCCTCCAAAACCCTTCGTTCCGTCACGGTTGGGGCAGGTGAAACCGGCATTGACCGAAATCTTCTGTACCTTGAACGGGAACTCTCCGGCCAGGAAACCGGCAAAATCGTTATATCGCATGCTATTGTCCATCTTTCGTCAGATTTTCAAGCACAAAGATACGTTTTTTCACGGAATCGGCAAAAAAGTAAGTTTACTTAAAATTCCACGTATCACAATCCATGGTGGAAATATTGATCTGACTCAACCGACCGTATATTTCAACTTAACCGACTAAGGAAAGATCCGGCTTCGACGAAACAAAACATTGGTTTCAACGAAACGAAACAAGTGTTCTGACGAGTGGAAATAATTGTTCCACTGAGTGAAACTTTTTGTTCCACCTAGTGGAAACAAAAGTTTCATATAGAGAAAACAAAAGTTTCACCTAGTCGAAACAGAAATTTCGTCAGCATAAAACTCTCTTATCATCCGCAACCTGCGAAGGTAGCAAGCTGCCGGTTCAATCAAAACACCTGAATCTCATCAAAACGGTAACGGGACTGCTGGCCGGGTTTCAGGTGATCTTCCGGACACATACCCGCGTCCGTAGTCGTCACTTTCACATAACGCACAGACTTACCTCCGGTAATCTGGAACGACAAATCTTCAATGAAATTGCCTTCCTTAAAGATTTCCTGCTTTGTAAATGTCCGCGAAGCCGCCTTCGTGAAATGCTGCCCGTCGGCCGAAACCTCCACCGTAATGCCAGCCGGCTTGTGAACTCCCATCGCATAATGGGTAAGACAGCCCAGAACCACCCTGCTGACAGGCGAAGCTTTTCCCAGATCCACTGTAAACGAAGCATCCTTCGGTGTGTACCATTCCGTCCATTCAAAGTCGGATTGTTTCAGACTTCCCCGCACTCCGTTGGTCAGCAATTTATCCGACACATTGGGCGAGATCACTTCCTTACCCGTAGCCAGGTTCCAGCCCATATCCAGCGTCAGTGTCTTGCCCATCTTCCCGGTTCCGTCAAATGTGGCACAGCGGATCTCTCCCCCGTGATCAACAATCAATGGAGCCGTATAGACAGGTGACGATATATCCGGCTCCATCCCGTCTGTCGTATAACGGATCGCCACATCGGGACGTTCGCATTCCAGCGTCACCTTCACCTTTCCATTCTCTGCAACCGCCTTATGCTGAATGTTGAACATCGCTTCAGAATAGCGGATTCCTTTTGAACGAAGCAAGTAGAGATAATTGTCCAGACTCTTGACAAAGCGGTACCAGTCCTTGTGTCCCTTGGGCGACCATGCCACTTCTGCCAGCGCAGCCAGTCGCGGGAACACCTGATAAGTGACATCTTCGGCAGAATTACAGAACTCCGTCCACATAGAAGCCTGCAAGCCCATCAGCAACGATTCATAATTTTCCTTCCAGTCCGCACCGACCGGTTCATACGAATAAATATCCTTCAGCGTATTATTTCCGAAATACGTCAGCGGCTCAAACCACTGGGGTCCCTGATAACGGATCAGATACATCAGCCGGGCAGGTGTCATCACGAAGCGGTGTCCCTGGGCTGCTGCCTTCAAGGCCGCATTACCCATGCCCTGCCAGCCAAAGATGATTGCCCCGTCGGGCAAGGTGCTGTTGGTCAGTTCGTCCCATCCCATCACCTGTTTGCCTTTGCTCTGCACATACTTGCTCATGCGGCGCATGAAATAACTCTGCAGTTCCTCGATATGCGTAATGCCTTCCTGCTTCATGCGGTCCGCACACCGGGAACATTTCTTCCAGTATTCTTTCCAGGCCTCATCGCCTCCCAAATGAATGTAATGCGAAGGAAACAGTTCCGCAACCTCGTCAATCACCCCTTCCAGAAAACGGAACGTTTCCTCATTTCCGGCACAGAAAATGATATTACCCGATCCCTGTCCCATACCCGGAACTACACAAATGTGCTTATCTACCGAAGGGCAAGCCAGCTCCGGATAAGCAGCCAGTGCCGCATTCGAATGTCCCGGCATATCAATTTCCGGAATAATCTCAATGCATCGGCCGGCAGCATAACGGATAATTTCCTTCATATCCTCCTGAGTATAATAGCCTCCTATAGGCGTCGGCTCGCCCGGCTCCGGATTTCTGCGGTCCGGGAACGGACGGTCTGTCTGGTTTACTCTCCACGCTCCCACGGAAGTAAGCCGCGGATATTTCTTGATTTCCAGCCGCCATCCGTTATCATCCGTCAGATGCAGATGCAACTTGTTCAATTTAAGCACCGACATACAGTCGATGATCTTCATCAGTTCCTCCTTCCCGACAAAATATCTTGAAACATCGACCATCAGTCCGCGATAGCCGAACCGCGGCTGGTCGGCCACGTACATCCGCGGAATTCCCGTCTTGTCCTGCGGCTGAATGGCCAGTCGCACCGACTGAAGAGCATAGAATGCACCTGCCGGTCCTCCAGCTTCTACACTCACACCGTCAGCATCCACCGTCAGCCGATAAGCCTCCGGTGACAGATCTTTACTGATTTTCAGACGGATATCTGCCTTCTTTCCATCCGTATCAACCTGTTTCAGCGTTACGCCGCTCATTTCCTTCATGGCTTCTGCAAAATAATCTGCCACCGGATGAAGTTCATCTTTTTCCGCACAGATAGTCATTCCGTCCATAAGCCGGAAGTATCCTTCCTGCATTGTCATCTCTACCGGAGCAGGTAAAATAGTAGCAGTCTGCGCTCCCATCCACTCACACGAAGCCACGGCCAAGGCCAGCAGCAAAGTCTTTTTCCATCGGTCTAATCTTCTCATAGGCAATTTTTGTGTCATTCATTAAGTAAAAGTCGGGATAAAAATACGCTTTTACCGGGAAAGAATCATCATTCCCTGCCTAAAAAACTACCCCGCAGTAGTCTGTCCGTTACTACGGGGTAACGCGACAACTACTGCGGGGTAGTTCAGTGATTACCTGGAGGTGGATTAAAAGCTTACTTTCAAAGCATTGTAATCCATACTGTAAGTGATGACATAAACTGTATTCATCTCCACAGTTTCACCTTCCGTATCTCCCCATGTACCAGTCAGTTCAAACGATTCTGAATCTGTATTTGTAAGCTTCAGTTTGTAACTGAAAGGCGAACCGAGCGCAGAAACAGGGAAATAAGCCGTACCGCCATCTTGCAAAGTAACCGTCCGTGCACCGGATGTCACTTCAAATTCATAAGTCATCCATTTTTCAAAGCCCTCCGGCAATGCCAGACTAACGGCATAATTACACATGGGAACCTGTACCTTCAAAGCCGTCGTTTCTCCCTCCTTCACTTGAAAAGGTTCCTCTTTATAATAAACAGGTTCTCCTGACATCTCTTTTGTCCAGTTGACATCCTGTCCGTATTTTGCACTATACACCTTCAGCTTATAATCTGTCGCCGGCACCAACTTTATTTTGCTCTGCATCTCTTCTGCAGTAAGAGTACGCACAAATTGTTCTCCTTTATACAGGTCAACGGTCCAATCTTCATCCACAGCACGCGAAGCCACATTTGTGATCTCTTGTGTCTGCACTTCGATTCCTGTCAAAGACAGAAATCCTTCACCAGAAGGAATTTCCTCCTGCTGGCAACTGGCCAGCAGGAAGAGTCCACATATTATATAAAAAATATTTAGTTTCATAAGTTTCTTTATTTATCGTAAACTAGAGATATATCATCGATATATAATTTGCTCCCTACCGACTCTCCATCAGAAAGATTTGTGAATGGAGGTTTATCCATGACACCTGTATCCGTAATTGTTCCTGATCTAAACAAAACATACATCTTAGCAGGAGCTTTTTTCAAATCAGTATAATTGATAGATAATGTTTTCTCTGTCCAATCCGTTACACCTGCTTCTTCAGTCGGAATGCTGGCGCCCCCTATTTCCATACCTTCATTATCTAAAATAATGATCTGAGCAATCAACAAATCTGTAGATTTAGGAACATACTTACACCAAAACTTTATTGCTGTTGGACGGGACGCATACTCTATTCCATAAACAGGCTGATGATTTGCCAAATCATAAGTACCTAAGTATAATTCAGCAGGAGTTACATGATTAATCACTGAGGCAGCTCCCCCACCAGTATTTCCACTTCCCCATCCTACAGTCTTCAATAAAGCAGATTTACCATTATGAGCATCTTCCCCTTCCACAGGAATAGTTCCAGAGTTTGCAACATAACAACAACCTACATAAGGAGGATTTGGAAGATCAAACAAACCAAGACTAGGAGTTTTACCATCTTGTGTAGTTGTCTGATTAACCGTATTCCAAACAGAAGCGGATGAAACAGAACTCCACGGAAACCACTTCTTCCAATATACTTTATGAAGATTCTCTGTAATCGGATTTCTTGCATCATCGGTAATCTCATAATCCCAAGCCTCCATATCTCCATTTTCCAAAGCAATCTGCGGATAAGTAGTTACCTCCACAGCATCACTCTCAATCACATCGCGATAAAGGCCACGAATATAGTAAGTAGTACCTGGTATCAAATCCGCTTTACGCAAGTCTTCCCCAAAATCTGTCCAACCATCTGTTCCATTTGTACTGAACTGGTAACGCATTTTTTGACCAAGAGTTTCATAATCTCCACTTTCCACATCTTCTGCAAGCAGATGATTAACCGTAAACTCCTTCGTCCAGATATTACCCGGATAGATACTTACGTGAAAAACAGGTTTATTGCAATTCAGCGTGAACGTACGCGCTAAAGCATCTGCTTCCTTATCGCTGCTCCAGCGGTTGTTTGCCTTTGCATCCACTTCGATAACAGAAGAAACCGTAGCACCATTATCCGTCATCAACTGCGGAACTAAGGAAGAGAAATCAAGCGCAGCTTTTATATCTCCTACCGAGGGCAAGGTAATTCCCAAAGCACTTTCTACTGCGGCTTTATCCTCAGCAACCGAGAGCAGATACTCACGTCCCTGTTCAAGTCCGGCAAACTTCGAATCAGCAGAAGTAAACTTCAACTTCAAATCCTGTAAAGGCGAAGCCAATTTTAAGTTAATTACAGCCGATTTCTTCGCAGTCTCGCCAAATGACAGTTCATTATTTACAAAGTCTGTCGATTCCAATTTTGGTTTCGGCATATACTCCACCGGTATGGTTTCTGAAACCGTAGTTGTTTTCACTTCCAGTTTCTCAACAGAAACATTCACACCAGCCTCTATCGACAAATTCAATATTGCATGATCCCCCGCTTCTAATGGAGTTGTCAATTTTTCATGCAGCAACTCAAATGTACGTTCTTCACTTTCCCCTTTCGGAGTTCCATGAAACCAAACATTAACTATAGAACCAGCACGGAAATAAGCACTTTCATTATCTCTAATCTCCCGTGACTCCTCGCCCACCGCAACAGTTACATAATAAGAATCATATACCTTAGCTATGCTTTCTCCATAAACCACAGAAAGCAAAGCATTAGCTACTTTGCAGGGAACAAGCACCTGAGCCGGTGTATCCTTTCTTACTTCTACTTCCGTAACAGTACCCTCATAATAAGGAGCATCTACTGCCAAAACAGGATTTGTTCCAAATGATGCAGTTACCTGGTAAAAACCAGCAGAAGCCTGAATCAAATCTTCTTTAAATTTACCGTCATACACCGTTTCTCCTGTAGAGGTACGAATTATTTTCAAATCAAAATCAGTATTTAAAGGATCTTCCAGTTTAGCCGGAGTAGAACGAGATTCTACACGGACATCATCTGTCAAAGTTACTAAAAAACCACTCTTACCAATATGACCTTCTTCCATATCAGCACGATTACAAGACAAAGTCAAAAGTGATAGCATCACTAGACATAACACAAAATTTTGCTTGATTTTTAGTATCTGCTTATTCATAAATCAATTCCATTTCATCTAACCATAACTGACTGCTAACCCCACCAGTAAACAAGTTACCATACTTGCTTGAACTACATACAATAATAATGTACTTCGGTATTTCATTCCGATAATATTCTAACGGTATATCAACCTGTTTATATCCGTTCTGCTCATTACCACTCACATTCACATCCGATTCAAACTCTCCATAGGCAATAACCGGAGATGCTTTAGGATCAAATTCATCTTTTTGACGAGTCTTTATTTGCATTTTTTCTGAAGTCAACGCAATATACACATGGCAAATATCATTCTTTCCTTGTAAAGTCGCCATTTCAGGTAAAGTTTCATCTACTTTAGTTATTGGAGAAGTAGTATATTTACAATGAATTCGCAAAGCTGAAGGAAATGCAGAAAAATCTCTTCCCAACGTCAAAATGCCATGTGTACCATCCAATTCAAAATCACCCGTAAACAAATTTCCAGCTGCCAACCCTTTTAATACAACAGACTTAGAAGCCAATAAGGCAGCTTTTCCTGAACCATTACAAGTTTCGCTGGTTGGAGTTGTATTACTATCACCAATTGTAGTAGAACCCGCATTACCGGTATCCCAAAAAGCCGTACCTCCTGCTGCCCACGGATTCCATAATGTTCCGTTCGCTTTCTTTTCACTATTCCAGTCCTCCAAAGTACCATTTGTCAATGGAGTTGCCGGAGCAGTTGTAAATGATTGTTCTTCACCGACAACACCATCTATTGATACACGATATTGATAGGAAGTTCCTCCTTTTAATCCAGAAATAACCGCTGCATACTTCGTCCCGTTCACTGTTACAGCTGATTCCGATAAAGTAGTCCAAGTTGTAGCAGACTCTTCTTTATACTCCAAGACTGGAGTCTTACCACTTTGAATATTACCTGATAACATTGCTTTACTTGTCATCGGAAAGGCTGTTGCACCTGAAGCGTTTTCCTCTTTCTGATAAACATAAACAGTCCACTCATGTGACGTTTCTTCCCAACCATGAGATACATAAAATTTCTGAGGTTGAGTAAAATCATGAATAGTGGTCGGATCAGGAGTAACCGTTCCTGACTTTCCACCCAAATTTAATGTATTTACCTGAATATTATCCAAAGATTGTTCTGGAGATACATAAATTATAGCAACCCTATTCTCAGTATCAATAACAGAACTCACCTGACCCACAACATCAATCGAACGTTCTATGAGCTGAGTTACAGAAACTTTCCAAGCATAATCTTGATAGGTTTGTAAAATAAAAGTTATAGGAGAAGTAAAATCCAAACGTGTATCCGTATCATTAGCAGGTTGTTCAAATCCTTTATTGGGGAAATTAGAAACCTCTAAAGAAGAATCTTTCAATAAAATAGTAGCTTCCGATGAAACGGTAAATCTGGTAACACGTAACTGAGTCAGATCAACCGTATCATCGACATATAAAGTGACAGTACGATCAGTTGTATTTATCACCGCATTGGCATCTCCTCCCTCTGATGGAGCACACTGGCCTTCTACTTCAAATGCTTCAATATTTCCTTTAACGATAGGATAAGGAATATCATTTTCTATTTTACATGCATATAAAGCCATTATAACAGCTACTGCATAAATTATTCTTTTCACCATAAGCGATCTGTGCATGAACAATTACAAATAAAAGGTCATACCTATATTGATAGAAAATAGGTTTATTTTAAAATTACCTGAAGAAACCCGACGTTTCCCCTCCTCAACCTGATTGGTCTTTTGATCTGTCCACTTAAAATCAAACCCCATTACACCAACAGAAACTTCCACAGCTGACCAGTCTGTAATAAAAGCTGCTAGTCCTGGAGCAAAACCAATTTCTAAATTATGCGCCGTCTCAAACGTTCCATCATATTTTTCTCCAGAACCGGTAGAGTTCTTTCCACGGGAATATCCATAAGTTAAACGACACTCATTAAACAAACCAAAAATCTTACTATTTCCTACAGGTATATAAGTACGCAGAAAGCCAGCAACTTCATATTTGTGTTCCAGATAATAAACATCATCCAAACTGATATTAAAATCTTCACCTAAGTTCAATTCAAAGTTACCCATATCCAGATAGGTACGATTATAGGCCATACGCACACCAGCCGCCATATTATCACGGAAGAAATACCCTACATAGGGACTAACTTTAAAGTCATATCCCAATCCTTCCACATTTTTCAAAACTAGAAAGTTCAGATTTTCCTCATCATGTTCAGAGTAAGATACCGTACCTCCGGTCATCCACTGACCTTTAGGAATGAAAACTCGCTTCTGAATTTCCCGGTCTATACGAGTCATACGGGGACGCTTGGCTGAAACAGAAAGTATTCCTGCAAACAGCAGCACAAACACAACAAATACTTTATTTTTCATTATTCATAAGGATAACCGAAAACGGAGAAGAATCTATTTCTTCCCCATTTCCGGTTAAAGTTATAATATTATATTTCTATTTTATTCTTGTAAAGATGGCTCACCATCGTAAACCAATTCAAAGTCATCTACATACATCAAGCTACCAGTACTTCCTGTAAAATAATCACCATATTTACTTGCTGAAGCTACCACTATTATATATTTAGGTTTACGGGTTAAATCACGATATTTCAGGTCAATTGTAAATTCTTGCCATTCACCGGTTCCTTTTGCTTCTTCATCCGTAATGGAACCATATGCAATAATATTGGAATTATTGACAGAAAAATCAATAGCATTCTTATACTTAAAATTAGCCGGATCATCGCCACTTAAATCACCATTGACTTCGTATGCATATTTATGACCTTCGTAATCAAAACCTTCATTGTCCACTAAAACAATATAGATGCCACACAAATCACCACCAGCTTGTTGAAGCAATGTCTTATATTCTCCACCGTCTTTCGGATAATCCACATTCGTACCTCTATTATACTTAAACCATCCTTTCATTTGAGTAGGACGTGAAGTAAAAGGTTGTCCGAAGTTTATTTTAGCCTGATAAGTAGAAATATTTGCACTACAGAAATGGCCTGTATAGATATTACCGGCAGCAAATTTACCCATTGTCATAATTCCCAAATCGACTCCCACAAACTGCGACTGCATCTTCACACCTTTTCCTCCCATTGTATGCACTTCCGTTTCTTCCGGAGATGTCGGATTTTTACTCATCATAACCGTTCCACCATTTCCAGAATCCCAGAAAGAAAACAACTTTTTGTTAGAATCAAAAGTTGTTGCATCACCGGAAGCGATTGCATACCAAGGTGAACTATCCTTCTCTTCTTGCCGCCACCAGTTATCAAAGTTACCATTTGGAAGAGCAGCTGTCGTTTCCGTAGTAAATTCTGTTACACTACTTATATATTCCTCTTCACCATATACCATCCGGCATTCATATTCAGTAGCCGGTGTCAGTCCTTCGGCTTTTGCCTTATACGTTTCTCCTTCCAAAGCAGTAGCCAGCGGAGTCCATTCTTCGGTATTTTTCTGACGGTACTGCATCACCATTTGGGTCGGCTCCAGAGTTTCTGTTGTTACAGCTGTTCCTTCCAAATAGGCAAATTTACTCCACGCATTAGCAGTAGCAGTTAATGTAGTTTTTGGCAAAGTAGAAACAGTGAAGTTATAAGTATAAGTACGTGTAGTCGGATCAATAGAAATACTTACATCTCCTCCTGTTATTTCACCCACTTTATAAGTTAATATATAGTGGTCACGAGGCTGTACATTTTCAATGACATTTGTCTGTGAATTGCTGACATCCTGTTTATTAACGACATTTACTACCGCTTTCAAATCCGTTACAGGGAAATAAGCCGACTTGTTTTCCTGTCCCATAACAAAGTCCAAAGCAGAAATACCTTCATCATCAGCATTATCGTCCACTGTTACCTTAGCCTCTTTAAACGCATCAATAAAAGATTGATCAAATATCACTGTTACCTTTACATTTGCAAGTGTACAAGTTACAGTTTTATTAACTTCTTTATCTTTCTCGATATTGATTTCCTCACTTCCTGTATAATACGGTTTATCAAAACCGGAAGTCATTCCATCAAAACCTGCAGACGAAGCCTTCAATGTATAAGTTCCTACGGGCAAAGCGATCTGCTGGCCTTCCCATTCAGTCCAATCATTGGTTTGCTTTACAATTTCTCCGTCTTCCGCTATAATCTGTACGGCAAGTTGTTTCGGATCATAAGGGACTTCTTCTGAACGTGAAATAGCAGAAGTATTTACTCCTAGATCTAAACGGAGATAACCTATATTTTCATTCGAAAAGTTCTGTTCCTGCTGGCAAGCGCTAAACAACATCAACAGAGAACAAAGTAAATATATATATTTTTTCATAGTTCAACCTATTTGTTAACAGTAATAGTCAAAACAGCCGATTTCTCGTTTCCTTCTTTATCTACAACTTTCAACGTAAAGTCATGCGTTCCTTCAAAATTATTCAACATTGTGAACAACATTTCCGACATAGAGAATGTATATTCAGTAGTCCCTGCTTCAGGAAGAGGGAATAGCTCCGCAAGTCCATTGGCACCATCACTTGCCAAATCCATACCGTCACCATCAACAAGTCCAAATTCAGCAACCATTCCTTTAAAGACGTCATCCGTTGTAGTCACTTTCACAAATACATTCTGAATACCTTTTTCCACATTCATTATTACATTGACGTCTGTCGGAAATTTTCCTTCAGAAACAACAACTCCATTAGTTAAATAGCCAGTACCTCCATCTGTAATTGTAATCACTTCATTTCCGGAATCTTCTGATTCTCCTGGTTCTTCAGGTTCTGTTGTTGGCACATCTTCCACTGGTATTTCTACCGTTTCGTCTCGTCCATCAAAAGTAATATCAACACTAATATCAAAACCTATCTGCGGCTGTTGTTCGGGTTCAGGATCTGGCTCTTCAATTGCTCCAATATTAATATTCAAAGCATCTCCACCTGTAAAATTCGGATTATCATTCTCATAGTTTTCACTAGCATCCGCCTTAGTAAATTGCTTTTGATCACGTACCTTCACACCATCCGTTGTAGTAGCTGTGATATCCATTGTCAAAGTAGCAACTTGAGAATTTGCTCCCAAATACCAATATACAGTCTTATTTTCTACATTCTCCTGCGTAAAAGTCAACACATGAGCATTCCCATCATTTAAAGTTATAGTCCAATCTTTAAAGGCTGCCTTAAAATCATCCCCTAAATTCATGGTAATTTGGGTATTCAACATCTTACATACGACATCCAAAACGGATATAATCTCCTTACTTATAGTCATTTCCTTTTCTCCTTCATAATAAGGCGATGACATTATCGTCTCTATATTCCCCGGAGTATGTGAAGTAACGACATAAGTTCCGACAGGTAAACGCAAAGGTTTTTCCATGGCTTCATAGGTCCCATTATAAGCCTCTTCTTCTGTCTCCTTATTCATTACTACTACTGGATAATTACCGGGAGCCTCTGTATTCGCTCTAGATTCTGTAGTTTCCTGAGGAACAGAAACAGACAATTCCAACGCTCCCATTTCCAGCTGTTCACCTTTTGTTCCTGTCAGTTCATCCTTCAATTCACATGAAGACAATACAGCCAAACAAAATAAACTTGCTATGATTGCTATTTTTTTCATTTTTACCTTTTTTTTAATCCAACTTATTTCCAATCACCCGGTACCGTTATATCCTTTTCATGATCATTGGTTTTTTCATCTATTTCAATAGTAATTCCCAATTGACCTTCATCTTGTGTAACTACCGGAGCAAGATTTAATGTCATAGCCTGTTTAGGACTTAAATCATAAACTTTGTTTATCGTAGATGAAGTGCCATCTGAAATCTTTACCAGATTAATATCCATTGAAACAGATTCATTGTCATTTACTTTCAAGTAAACAGGATCAGTATCATTTTTTCTCCAAACAAAACTTTCTTCCCCTAAAGCCTGGGTCTTAATAGTAACAGAATAATCACTAAAGTAAGTACCCATATCTTCTGCAAAAGTCACAATTAATTTTGCACAAACAGGTTTACATACAACCGAAAGAGTCTGAATACCTTCTTCTGCACCTGTAACATTTAAAGTTTCACTTACACCTTCCACATACATAGATTTAGTAGAAGCCGGAGAATCCTCCCCACAAAAAGCCTTCAATTGATAATTTCCCGCTGAAACTTTAATTGAAGATGGAATGTCTGTATACTTCCATACCCAATCAGCCTGAACTTCGCCATCTTTCAGCAACTGAACTGTATAATTGTTCAAGTCACTATAACCAGACTCATCTACAATTCGTGATTGAAAACCCGCATCTGTCTGTACTTTTAATGATACTAAACTTTCCCCTGAAGATTGCGGATCTTCACTTGACGAACAAGAAGTGATAAATAGCCCTGCCAATAGCAGACTACTCAAAAACAACATTTTCATTCTAAACATATTTAATAATATTTTCTGGCTGCAAAGTAACGGCTTTTTACACACCCTCACAAGGTCAATTTATTTTATTTTTGGTCTATTCTTTATCTTTACCTTTTCAAGAAAGACATAACACACCGATTTTCCCTGTTTTATGTTATTTTATAGCATTACTTTATAGCCGATATTTCAAATTGGCTAACTTTGCAAATGAAATATTTTCAAACAAAAAAGACATGGAAAAAGAATTGCCTAAAATAGATTTACCTGAACCCTGGCTGATCGGTACAGATATCAGCAAGGAACTGCTCAGCCTCTACACCAATTACCCGGTGAGACTGAAATGTGAAATCTTTGTGCTCTGCATGGACGGGGAAGTAGATGCCTCAGTGAACCTGAACCGTATTGAGGTACGCCCCAACGACATCATTACGCTTACTCCGGGAAGTATCTTCCAGATCTATCGTGTGGACGGGAATCTGAAAATCTATTTTCTGGGCTTTTCTTCCAAATACATTGAGGAAAGCAATCAGACCAGAGCAATGCTGGATTCCATTTATCTGACTTTGGGGCATCCTGTCCTCTCGCTGAAACCGGAGGGAGCAAGTGTTATGCAGGATTACCTGAAACTGCTGATCCGGATGTATGAGACTTTTCCCGAGAAGATGCGAACAGAAATGGCTCCCAATCTGTATGCGGATATACATAAAGGTGTATCCATATTATATAAGAATAAGAATACGGACAAGAGTCCTGTTTCAAAAAGTGAACAAATCTGCCGGAACTTCGGACAGCTGGTCATGCAACATTATAACCAGACAAGAAACGTAGCTTGGTATGCCGAGAAACTGGGTATCACGCATGCTCACCTTTGCACGACTGTGAAGCAAGTTACCGGAAGGACATGTGTGGACATCATTTCATCCATGGTAATTATGGATGCCAAATCGCAGCTGAAATCTACCAATCTGTCCATACAGGACATATCGGATTCACTGAACTTTGCAAATATGTCATTCTTCGGAAAGTATTTCAAGCGGAACGTGGGTATGAGCCCACTGGAATATCGCAATAATGGATAAACAAAACAGACTAACAGATTAAAGTATGAAAAAAACGTATGTAACAACGGTCGGAACCTTCCTGCTGGGACTGACGCTGAACTCCTGTATCCAGGAAGAGGCTCCCAATGCAGAAGCTGACATCACGGCCTGCTCACTCTTGCCTGTGGACTGTCTGGCAAGCAATACCATTGAGGTTGGACTGCCTTACAGTGATGAGTTGAATGCCTATCCCATAGAAATAAAAGTGAAGGAAGGTACTGACCTTTCCAGCCTCGCACCGACTTTTGAACTGACTCCGGGGGCAACCATCAGCCCGGAAAGCGGAAGCATTCATGACTTCTCTTCCCCAGTGAGATATACCGTGACTTCGGAAGACAGACAATGGCACCGCACTTACAGTGTGTCGGTCACGGAACAGACTTCGACCAACATACCGACGGTATATCATTTTGAAAATGTCAAGACTTCGGGCAATTATTATGTATTCTATGAACAGCAGGGAGAGCATTCACTTACCTGGGCAAGCGGAAACGGAGGATATGCTCTGGCGGTCAGCCAGGCTGCGGCTAAAGATTATCCGACTACACAGGATGATAACGGATGGAACGGGAAATGCCTGAAACTGGTTACGCGGAGTACAGGAAGCCTGGGAAGCCTTGTGGGCATGCCGATCGCAGCCGGAAACTTGTTTATCGGGCAGTTTGACCTGACAAACGCTCTGACTGCTCCGCTCAAGGCAACCAAGTTCGGAATACCTTTCTATAGCAAACCGATCCGCCTGACAGGATATTATAAGTATAAGGCGGGCGAACAGTTCTTTGCCAATGGCGCATATACGGATCAGAAAGATGTTTTTGACATCTATGCGTTCTTCTTTGACAACAGCAACGGAACAAGCATGCTCGACGGAAGTTTGCCGTCCAACGGATATACTCATCCGGATATGGTAGCTGTGGCACGCATCAAGGATGCTCACGAAACAGATGAATGGACCAGCTTCAGCCTCAACTTTGATTATGATTCCTTCGGAAAAGGAGTAGATGCACAGAAACTGGCCGAAGGAAAATATAGTCTGGGCATTGTCATGGCTTCCAGCAAAGACGGGGCTTCTTTTGAAGGTGCACCGGGAAGTACGCTGCTTATTGACGAGATGGAACTGATTTTTGAATAAACAGAAGGATCACTCAAGATCCATAAAACAGAATCTGACAAGAATATGAAAAGATATTTACTTGCACTGACAGCTGCCATAATTACTGCAGGAAGCTGTCTTTATGCTCAAAAGAACGAGAATCAGACATTGCTGAATGCAGCCCTGCACGGATGGGAATACGAAGTCCGGGCAGGTATCAGTATCGGAGGAAGTTCTCCCCTGCCTTTGCCAGCTGAAATCAGAAGTATTGATTCGTATAATCCCACGCTTGCCATCATGCTGGAGGGAAATGCAATCAAATGGTTCGGGGCAGAAAAGAAATGGGGACTGACCACCGGACTGAGACTGGAAAATAAAAACATGACGACACGGGCTACGGTGAAAAACTACGGAATGGAAATCATCGGCAGCGACGGGAACCGGTTGAAAGGAAACTGGACCGGCGGTGTACGGACCAAATTAAGAAGTTCACTGGTAACCATTCCTTTACTGGCCACCCACAAATTCGGCGAAAGATGGAGTGTCAAGCTGGGCCCTTATTTCTCGTATCTGATGGACGGGGATTTTTCCGGTGAAGTATATGAAGGCTATCTTCGGGAAGGAAACCCTACGGGACAGAAGATTGTATTCACGGACGGTGCCGTTGCAACATATGATTTCCATAATGATATGAATCATTTTCAATGGGGTGTACAGGCTGGCGCTGACTGGAAAGCCTTCAAGCATCTGAAAGTTTTCGCCGACCTGACATGGGGACTGAATGATATTTTCCAGAAAGATTTCCAGACAATCTCATTCGCCATGTATCCCATTTATCTGAATTTCGGATTCGGATATGCTTTCTGAGCAGAAAGATCCGACACGTAAGAACACAAAAAAGACCGCAGCCTCTCCTCAAACGGAAACGGCTGCGGTCTTTTCTTATTGTTTTATTGAGCGGCCTGCATCTTGATACCAATCTGAATGGTTTCTGTTGAACCGATGATCTGCGGCATGGCAACCAGAATTGGTTTCAGGAATACATCAACCACTCCGGCCATCTCACCAGCCTGAGCTTTCAACATAGAAAGAATCTGTTCCACTACTGCTTCATCTTCAAAGAGCGGTGCTACGATCTTCAGAATCGGGAGCAGAGTTTCTGTATCCAGATAAGCTTTCAGCACACCTTCTTCACCTTTGTCCAAAGTGATCAGAATTCCTTCGGAAAGCATCGGAGTAACAGCAGCCATCAGCTGTGAAAGAACATCCGTCATACCGGCACGGCTCTTACCGGAAGCTATTGCTGCAATTTGTGCCGGATTCAGGAACAAACGGATCTTATTGGGTTCAGGCACAGTATAAGTGGCCAGATTCAAAGGTGAAGTCTTCCACTCTGTTGCATTCAGCGAATCCTTGTATTCAGCCTGAACATTTCCGTCAGAAAGAAAAGTTACCTTTTTTAATACTTCACAAAGCATTTTCGGAATGGTATTTCCTTCAATCTGAGTCATGGAAATAACCAAAGTAATCAATGACTGTATTTCATTAGGAGAACCCATAAAGTCAAATGGATCTGCATCCCATACTACATGAATAGGCTGCATCGGATCACCACTAAACGAAGACTCTGAAGCTGGAAGCAATTGCCAGGAAGTATTGGTCCAGGCAGTTTCAACAAAAGTCACATTCAAGGCCAGATTCAAAGAAGCATCGGTAGCTGATCCCTGATATTTCAAGGTATATCCTCCCCTGTTTTCTTCTCCGGCAAAGGTTACCGTATCGTTTTTAATTGTCAGGTCTACATCAATGGTAGTACTAACTTCACCCGGAATGACACCTGCCGTAGCCAGACCGGAAGCATTATCACTCAACGGAGAAGTTGTCTGAGCACCTGATAAAGTCAACGTTGCCTTGGTAATGTCATTTGCATCCGGTGTAAAGACAACCTGCTTGCCCAGCATAGGAGCACCGCTATATGTAAGAGTCAGCCCGCTGGCATCCGCATAGGTTTTAGTCTGCGTGATCGGAGATACGACAGATGAATCATCATCGTTGCTGCAGGAAGTCAGCACACCTCCGGCCAAAGCAATAGAGAATAAGCCAATAAATAATGTTTTTTTCATGATGAAATAATGTTTAATAATTAATATAGTTATTCCTTTTCAAATCGGGTGCAAAGTAAGAGGGAAATAAATACACCTACAAGGTCTATTCTTGCGACTTTTGTTCTATTTTTCACATCATATGAAAAACAGACAAAAAATTACGGATATTTTTTGATCTTTTTTTCTTATTTTAGGAAATTATTCCAAATACACTTTTTCACGGTGCCTGTTCCCCTTCGGGCTTTTTAAAAAACGTCGAATTCTTTTCCTTCGAACGCCGAAACGTTTTATTGCATTCGTCGAAGTCTTTTTTTAAAAGCCCGAGGCGGGCAAACATCCACCGACATTTGCCCGCCTCCTTATTATATAACAGCTTCTTTCGTTCTTATTCTTCTTCCGGCAGTACCACGACTCCCAGTTTCTTGCGGCCGTCCATCTTCACAGTCAGCGGACGGTCAAAATGTACCCAGCGCAGGAACTTCGTTTCCTCCACGGCCGGCATGGAGTTCAGCAATTCCTGATTGTAAATACCTTCATTCATATAGGCATTAATGGTGAAATACCCCACTCCAAATGAAGTCAGATTCTGGAAGAAGTGAGTTCCCTGACTGGGATCTACCCGATAATTGGTCAGTCCGGCTTCCACAATGACACGGGCCGCTGAGATATGCGGCCATTTGACCGGTACCCCCAGCCACGTATCGCTGCTGCCCCACCGGCCGGGTCCTACCAGCACATAATGCTTCCCTTCATCCAGGAAACGGCGGTTCAGCTTCTCTATATCATAAGCAATCAACTGGTTATTGGAAGCCGAATAGCCTTCCGTCTTCACGTAGATCACATCGCTGATATCTTCCATAATACCATGTCCCAGGGCATTTTCACTCTTCAGCAGCAACTGGTCATCAGGTATCTGGGTAAGATCTTCATCAAGTCCGGCCTTCACATCGACCATCGGACGAATCTGAAGCAGATAGAAGACACCGCTCTTGGTACGCGCATCGAAGTTAACAGCAAACTCAATCTCTACAGGACGCCTCATTTCTGCCTGTCCGTATTGCTGGGCAAGCTGAAGAATACGTGCCAGAGGAAAGACATCATGCTGAAGGATATTGGCAAAAGTAATCAGCTTACGGCCGCCCGGATAGATTCCGTCACGGATCACCATATCATACGGATCGTAGGTGGAAGCAATATAATCGAGGGCACCGTCATTTTCGGCATCCTTTACGGTAAGCTTCAAGAGATTAAATCCGTCATCAAGCGAGAAGTTATGTCCGTTGTTCTTCAAGTCAAGCGCATAGAAACGGGTCTGCGTTTCGCGCAGGGCTATTTCCATTTCACTGGTCTGAAGCACCTTGTCCGGATGATACGGACAGACACGCAAAGTCAGTCCGCCGTCAACGATATACTTGCCGAGTCCCAGTGCCAGACTGACGGTACCTTCTTCAGCCGTTTCGTCATTGATCGGATAATAATTGATGGAACGGGCCACTCCTGATATGGCCGGATAATAACGGTCGCCATACTGGGTTCCGACTACCTCCTGCAAAATAACGGCCATCTTTTCCTGGTCGATGACGTTACTGGTGGCCTGCATGTAAGCCTTGCTGTCACGATAATAAACCGAAGCATACACACCTTTTATCGCATCACTCAGCATACGGAGCATTTCATATTTGTCTTCCAGATAAGGAATCATATAGGTGGAATAGATACCGGCAAACGGCTGGTAATGCGAATCCTCAAGAAGACTGGACGAACGGATGGCTATCGGAGCTTTCACTACATCGAAGAAAGCAAAGAAGTCTTCCACCAGACGGTCGGGCAGTTTGGCTTTCAGAAAGGCTCTCAGAATGGTATCATCATCGGCATCGCTCAAAGCCAGCTGATAAAGAAGATTCGTATCCATGAACTCATCAAAGATATCGGTACACAGCACCACGGTCTTGGGAATAACTACTGAAGCATTCTCAAACTCCGAAAATTCAGGATGACGCTTCACCATGTTGTCGATGAAAGCCAGACCACGTCCCTTTCCTCCCAGCGATCCGTCACCAATGCGTGCAAAGTGAGAATAGCGGTCGAAACGGTCACGCTGGAACACAGCCACCACTCCCTGGTTTTTCATCTTGCGGTATTTCACGATGGCTTCGAAAATAATCTTCCGGTGAGCGTCGATATCCTGCAGACCTTCCCAACGAATCTGCTTCAGGAATTCGGCCACAGGGAAAATAGCCCGGGAATAAAGCCAGCGGGATACATGGTTGCGTATAATATGGTATTGCAGGGACTCAGCCGGAACAGAGAATATAACGTTCTGCAATTCCTTCAGATTATGAACGCGGGCTACTTCCTCCATCGTACGCGGATTAATGAAAATAAAATCGCCGAAACCGAAATTCCGCGAAACAGCATCCCGCAAATCGATATTCATTTTCTTGGAATTCTTATCGATGAAAGAAGCTTCAAGCCGGGAAGCATAGGCACGGTTGCTCTCCTCTGCCGACTGAAGAATCAGCGGCATGTAAGGATCACTCTTGCGAATCTCTCCCAACAGTTTAATGCCGGCCAGCGGATCAACGGCCCCTTCACGGGGGAAACGGGCATCGGAAATAATTCCCAGAATATTGTTCTTGAATCTTTCATAGAGGTCCATTGCTTCTTCATACGAACGGGCAAGTACAATCTTGGGACGACCGCGCATTCGCAACGTCCGCTGATGTTCGTTCAGAGCTTCCGTGGCAAACTCCTGACTCTGGGTGAGGACAAACTTATAAAGATTCGGCAGGACAGAAGAATAGAAACGGATGGAATCTTCCACCAGCAGGATCATCTGAACGCCAACTTCATTGATATCATGCTCCAGATTCATCTTATCCTCGATCAGCTTGATGATGGACAAGAGCAGATCCGTATTTCCCAGCCAGCAAAATACATATTCAAATATACTCAGATCCTCATGTTCCATACGCGCCCGGATACCGTGGGAAAAAGGAGTCAGAACGACCAGCGGAATATGCGGATATTTCTCCTTGATCTGACGTCCGATATCAAACGTATCGCTGTTGTCGGATCCGGGCATACAGATTACCAGATCAAACATTGTATTTCCCAGTTGTCTCCAGGTATCTTCTTCCGTAGAAACCTGCGTGAAACGCGGCGGATAACGCAGGCTGAGGTTCATATATTCAATAAAGATCTTTTCGTCTATCCGACCGTCATCCTCCAGCATAAATGCATCGTACGGATTGGCAACCAACAAGACATTAAAGATACGTTTCGTCATCAGATTGGCGAATTGGGTATCTTTGAAGCGGTTCAATTTTAATTTTGTGAGCATATAGCAGGATTTAAGCTTATTCTATGCAAAGAACGGAAATTCCCGTGAGTTTTGCAATACCGAAATGAGAGACTATACATTTTATCATTATTTAGCACAAAAACCGGCCGAAACATTTTGTCATGCGACGAAAAAGCATAACTTTGCAGATACAAAAGATTTCATTTTGTTAAACCTTATAACATTACGACGTATGAACATCAGTCAAATCATGGCTTCCCTGGAAGCCAAACATCCAGGTGAATCGGAATATTTGCAAGCCGTAAAGGAAGTTCTGCTCTCCATCGAGCCTGTTTACAACCAGCATCCGGAATTCGAAAAGGCAAAAATCATTGAACGCCTGGTAGAACCGGACCGTATCTTTACATTCCGTGTGACATGGGTAGACGACAAAGGTGAAGTACAAACAAATCTAGGTTATCGCGTACAATTCAACAACGCCATAGGCCCTTATAAAGGAGGTATCCGTTTCCACGCTTCCGTCAATCTTTCTATCCTGAAATTCCTCGGATTTGAACAGACTTTCAAGAATGCACTGACCACTCTGCCGATGGGCGGCGGAAAAGGCGGTTCAGACTTCTCTCCACGTGGAAAGAGCAATGCGGAAATCATGCGTTTCTGCCAGGCATTCATGCTGGAACTTTGGCGTCATGTAGGTCCTGATATGGATGTTCCTGCCGGTGACATCGGCGTTGGAGGCCGTGAAGTTGGTTATATGTTCGGAATGTATAAGAAGCTGACCCGCGAATTCACCGGAACCTTCACAGGCAAGGGACTGGAATTCGGAGGCTCTCTGATCCGCCCGGAAGCTACGGGATTCGGAGGACTCTATTTCGTGAAACATATGCTTGACAAAAAGGGTATTGACATCAAAGGCAAGACGGTGGCAATCTCCGGTTTCGGTAACGTAGCATGGGGAGCTGCAACGAAAGCAACCCAGCTGGGAGCCAAAGTGGTTACTATTTCAGGACCTGACGGATACATTTATGATCCGGATGGTATCAGCGGTGAAAAGATTGACTATATGCTGGAACTGCGTGCTTCGGGCAACGATATCGTAGCTCCGTATGCAGAAAAGTTCCCGGGTGCTACTTTTGTTGCCGGAAAACGTCCTTGGGAAGTTAAAGTAGATATCGCTCTTCCGTGTGCAACTCAAAATGAATTGAACGGAGAAGACGCCGCTCAGCTGATCCAGAACAAAGTATTGTGCGTAGGCGAAATTTCCAACATGGGATGTACGCCGGAAGCTATCGACGCATTCATCGAACACAAGATGATGTATGCACCGGGCAAAGCAGTCAATGCAGGTGGTGTAGCAACCTCCGGACTGGAAATGAGTCAGAACGCCATGCATCTGAGCTGGACGGCAGAAGAAGTTGATCAGAAGTTACATCAGATCATGCATAATATCCACGAGCAATGCGTTAAATACGGTACAGAGCCTGACGGCTACATCAACTATGTAAAAGGTGCAAATATCGCAGGCTTCATGAAAGTTGCTCATGCAATGATGGCTCAGGGTATTGTATAATCCTTTCTATTTAATATAGTTTAGAAGATTCTCGTTTAGTTGTATTTGTATTAATCATAAACGTTGCCTGGCTGTGAGAGCCCGGCAACGTTTTTTTTAGCCTGAAAGGTATCTTTGAATAAGGCTTTGCGTTTTTAAAAGAAAAACGCCTTATGACATGCCCTAAAAGTTACTTTCCCATAAAACCCTCCTGCCTTTTCTGCCTGCTTCTGCTTTCATTGGTTTTCGGATGCTCCAGTGATGAAAGTTTCACTCCGTCGCCATCCATTCTCATTTCGGGCAACCAATACTCCGGCTTCCTGGAATCACGAACCTCCGCCGCAACACTTCCTGCAGGCAGCAGGCTTTCCCTGTTCGGCACCGGAGGGATGGAAGCCGACAACGTTCTCATGACTTACAACGGTACATTCTGGGAAGGAGAGCTGCCCGACGTCTGGAATGAAAATGGAAATGCAGCCGAACTTACCGTTTATACACCTTATATCGACACGGATCCTCAACTTTTTTATGACGGCAAAGGACAGCTGCAAGATATCCTGTACGACCGGCAAAGTTGCCGGAAAGGTGACCGGATCAACCTGACGTTTAAACATCTTTTTGCCTGTATCACCTTTCATGTAGCAGCAGGAATCAACCAAACCCTGCAAAGCATTACGTTCCGTCCCTCAATTCTCATAACCGGTCTGAACCATCGGACGGGAGCATTGAGTATGAAAACAGCAGAAAATCCGCAATCGGTCACACTGGACAAAGCCGACGACGGAAACTATTCACTGATCATTCCTCCCTCAGAACATCTGAGAATAGACATCTGCATACAAACAACTGATGGAAAAAGCTATGAAACATTCATGCCCGAAAGCCATTTCGCCGCAGGTACGTCGTATTCCTGTCGCATTCTTTCGAATGCTGACACACAAGGGATTCATACGGCTGCAGATTTCATCGCCTTTACCCATCTCATCAACGGAGAAGCTTACGAAGGACGTAGTCTGGATGAATTCCGGACCGAAGAAAACGGAAGAAACATCTACAAGTTGTGCGCAGACATCGAATTTACTCCGGAAGAATGCAGTCAGCTGATGGAAATTGGAATCGCATATCGCAATACACAAAAACAATCATCATTTGAAGATATCTTTGACGGACAAGGATATTGCTTATCCAATCTGACTTTAACTACTCCGGAAGAACGAAACCGGTTTGGAGTATTCGGAAGCATCGGAGAAAACGGTATCGTTAGAAACCTGCATATACAGAACTCCTCCATTCACATTTGCGAAAAAACAGGCATAGGCTTCATTGCTGGAGAAAACTGGGGAACAATCACCAATTGCAGCGTTAAAAATGTATCTATCACAGAAACAGCCAATGCAGAAGGAAAAGAAGTTGGAGGCATTGCATCCAATAATTTAGGATATATCGCCAATTGTACCACGGAGGATTTTTACACAGAAGCCTCTGTGGCACACATTGGAGGACTTATTGGAGTAAACCAGGGATTTCTTCTCAACAGTTACAGTGCCAATTGTGATCTGGGAAGCAAAACGCAGGGCATGCTCTGTCACTCATGCAATTCAGGCAATATTTACAATTGTTACTGCATAGGTTTAAAAACCACATGCTATGCATTCTGCTATCAGACAATAAACAAATGTACCATCGAATATTGCTACTACCCCGAAGGCACAACAAGAATCGGGAAAAAGGGATCTGGCACTATTATGAACATAACGTATTATTTCACAGACCAGACATCCTATAAAATAACCAATCTTCTCAATAACTGGATCACCGGACAAGGAGCATCTCTCTTTCCAAATTTGGAATTCCAATCCTGGCAATCCAATGATTCTCCTCCTGCCATTCTGGTTCTATAAGCTGAATTTCCGGGACAAGCCGCCGACCATTACCGTTCTTGCTGCCTGGAAACATACAGAGATTACTGATCCATCTCTCAAACCATCGAACGGATCAGGTCCGAACATGAGATAAAGTTTATCAAACATTCTTCAGCTTTTTATCGACTTCCATAAGGAAGTCGATAAATTTCCTAATGAAAGTTGATTGATTGCCTAATGGAAATCAATCAACTTTCCCATGTCAGCCGATCAGAATATCCTTAGTTTTCAAGCGAAATATACGCAAAATTGCTTTATACAATTGGGACAAAACAACACCGGCCCAAGGTATCCGGCAAGAAAACGACAGCCCGGCGGAGGGCCCGGTTCTGCTTCCAATTTTCACCGGCGGAAGTTTAGAACGTTTTTAATCTGAAGGTTTTATTCGTTTATTCAATGATTTATTGTATTTTTGCCAAAAATCATAGCATTCATACAATATGGACAAAAACAAAAAACTGATTATAGTTATTATCATTCTGGCGGTAATTGCTGGTGGAGTTTCGTTCTTTGCTGTACATGAAGCACAGAAAAATAAGGAAATGAGCGAGTTGTTTGCTGTAGAAAAAGAGGAAATGGAGAATGAATACAGCACCTTTGCCACCCAATATGACGAGCTGCAGATTCAGATCAACAATGACTCTTTGCGGGAAAAACTGGAAAGTGAAAAACTGAAGACCCAACGTCTGCTGGAAGAATTACGTCAGGTCAAGAGCAGCAATGCCGCTGAAATCATGCGTCTGAAGAAGGAATTGAAAACAGTACGTGCCGTATTGCGTACTTATGTCATACAGATCGACTCTCTGAACCGCTTGAATGCAGAACTGACCAAAGAAAATCAGGAAGTCAAGAATAAATATTCGGCAGCAACAGCACAGATCAGCACACTTTCAAAAGAAAAGAAAAGTCTGAACGAAAAAGTTTCGCTTGCAGCACAGCTGGATGCTACCAATATTATCGTCAATCCGATGAACAAACGGGGCAAAACTGCCAGAAAAGTGAAAGACGTCAAAAAGATCTCCATCCAGTTTACAATCGTAAAGAATATTACGGCTGAAACAGGAAACAAGACATTGTATATCCGGATCGCCAAACCGGACAATGATATTCTGACCAAGAGCGATGCCAATACTTTTGCTTATGAAGACAGAAACATCGGCTACTCCATCAAAAAATACATCGAATACACCGGAGAAGAACAAACCGTTACGGTATACTGGAATGTGGAAGAGTTCCTTCCCTCTGGAAATTACAGAGTATACATCTTTGCCGACGGAAATATGATCGGTCAAGGTTCATTCAGCATGAAATAAGATTTCGCATGAAAAGAACTGCTTTTTACCGTCTGATCTATGGAACGGTTATCTCCCTGACATTAATGGCATGTGGAGAAGACCGCTCGGGAGAATATTATGCATTGATTGCCAGCAAAACATGGATTTACGAAACCATGCAGCAGAATTATCTCTTTTATGAAGATATTCCTGCTGAAGAGAGCCTCGACTTTTTCCAGACTCCGGAGAACTTCCTGAAAAATGCAGCCTCCAGCAGGGATCAGAAAAACGGTACGTTGTTTTCTCACATTGACTCGGTGAATGTCTCCCGCGCCTTAAGCAGCAGCCCTACATTCGGATATGAAGCAGCCCTGATACGGACAGGAAGCGGAGACTACGCCATACGGGTGCTTTACACCCAGCCGGGATCTCCTGCTGAAGAAGCCGGATTAAAAAGAGGAGACTGGATCATTGCAGCCAACAACAAAAAGATAGGAAGCGGAGATTACAGCAAATATGTATCTGCACCGACTCAATCATATACCTTCACTTTAGGCAACTATAACGGAGAAGGATTCGACACACTGGGAGTTACTGAAATTCCGGCTCCCCGGTATATCGAAGAAACCAACCTGATGAAGACCAGCTTTATCACGGCCGGAAACCGGACTGCTGCCTATATTCTTTACAACAGTTTCGGCGCAGATGATACCGAAACATTGCAGAATATGTTCGTTGAGATAGCTGCCCGCCAGCCCAATGACATCATTCTTGATTTGCGTTACAATCCGGGCGGATATGTCAGCACATCTCAACTGTTGAGTACTTTGCTTGCTCCCCAGAATGCCATGGGACAGACTTTTCTGAACATGACTTACAATGACAAAATTGCAAAAACGGAAAGTTATCTTTTCGAACCTTCGCTCATCCCCGGAGGAACACCTCTCGCCTACGAGAATCTATACATCATAACTTCAAACAATACGGCTTCGGCCTCTGAAATAGTCATAAACTGTCTGCGTCCTTACCTGAAAGAAAGACTTTTGCAGGTTGGTACAGCAACTTTCGGCAAGAATGTGGCACAAAGTTTATTTACCGATGAACAGAGCCCGCAACTGGAGCTGTGGCTGACAACTGCGTATCTCAGCAATGCCGAAGGATTCCAGGATTATTTTGACAACGGACTGCAGCCGGACTATGAACTCGCCGAGAACTATGCAGGAGAACTTGGAGAGCTGGGTACGGCAGAAGACATGTTGCTGGCACCTGTATTCACAAGAATGGCAACAGGAAGCTTCCCTGCCGGAGAAGATACAGCCACAGAGACAACACGTTCCAATCCGAATGTAGAGGTAACCCATTGTTCGATCAGTAAAAAGCCGAAACTGGCAAAGAATAATTTCCATTAAATTTTGGTTGCATTGACAATCTTTTCAACAAAATACTTGGGAAGTTTGTTAGAATGTCATACATTTGCACTGTTGCATAAGCAACCAAAAGAACACAAAGACCCAATTGGCCATGAAACGAATCTTAAGCCTCATCGTTTTTACTGGCATAGCTATCGGAAGCTATGCACAGCAAGTATTGACTCTCGACAGCTGCAGAACGCTGGCCCTTGCCAACAACAAGGAATTACGCATCTCACAGGAAAAGATCAATGCAGCCCGCTATCAGAAGAAAGCGGCATTCACCAATTTTCTGCCCAAGATTGATGTCATGGGAGCGTATATGCGTACGCAGAAAGAAATCTCTCTGTTAAGTGACGAACAGAAACAGACAATCAGCAACATAGGAACTGCTACCGGAGCACAGCTGCAAGAGACCTTGCAGCAACTGGGGGCTTCAAACCCGATGCTGGGATCTCTGCTCCAGCCTCTTGCCGGAATGATCCCCGGACTCAGCGCCGGACTTAATGGCATAGGACAAGGTATCGTGGATGCTTTTCGTACGGATACCCGAAACATGACATTAGGAACCGCTACACTGACGCAGCCGCTGTTCATGGGGGGAAAGATCATCGCCTACAACAAGATCACCAAATATGCAGAACAGCTGGCTCAATCACAACATGCCACAGGCATGCAGGATCTGATTCTAAACACGGATCAGGCTTATTGGCAGGTCATTTCTCTGGTCAATAAGAAAAAACTGGCTGAGAGTTACGTTGAACTGGTCCGCAAGCTGGATTCAGATGTAGAAAAGATGGTGGCAGAAGGAGTTGCAACCCAGGCGGACGGACTGAGCGTCAAAGTAAAAGTCAATGAAGCAGAAATGACTCTGACACAGGTGGAAAACGGCCTGAGTCTTTCCAAAATGGTGCTTTGCCAGTTATGCGGTCTGCCTTTAGACAGTGAAATAAGACTGGCAGATGAACAAATGGAGAACCTCAGCCTGCCCAACGTATATACGGAGAGCAATGTGAATACGGCCCTGGCCAACCGGGAAGAATTGCGCAGCCTGGAACTGGCTTCACAGATCTACCGGCAAAAGGTCAATGTAGTCAGAGCAGACTTTCTTCCGTCTGTTGCATTCACCGCCAATTATCTGGTCACCAATCCTTCATTAATAAACGGATTTGAAAACAAGTTCCGCGGAATGTGGGCTGCCGGAGTTGTTGTCAAGATTCCGGTATTCCACTGGGGAGAAGGTATCTATAAGGTAAGAGCAGCCAAAGCCGAAGCCAACATTGCCCGCTATCAGCTGGAAGACGTCAGAGAGAAAGTCGAGCTTCAGGTTACTCAAAGTTCATACAAAGTAAACGAAGCGTCCAAGCGTCTGATAATGGCCGAGAAAAACATGGATAAAGCCAATGAGAACCTGCGTTACGCCAATCTAGGCTTCAAGGAAGGAGTAATTTCCACCAGTAACGTACTGGAAGCACAAACAGCTTGGCTGTCAGCTCAATCAGGAAAGATTGATGCTCAGATCGATTTAAAAATGAGTGAAGTATATTTAAACAAATCAATGGGAACTTTAAAATAACAAACAGATATGGCTGAAAAAACTCAACGCAACAATGTTTTGCTGGCTTTCATTACTTTAGTGGCCGTAGTTGCCGTAGTCAGCGCAATAGGCTTCTTTACTTTAGGAACTGAACCGGAAGTCATCCAAGGCCAGGCAGAAGCGACTGAATACCGGGTATCCAGTAAAGTACCGGGCCGGATCTTAAAATATTTCGTATCGGAAGGTGACCAGGTGAAAGCCGGTGACACGCTGGCAATTCTGGAAGCTCCGGACGTCATGGCTAAACTTTCGCAGGCACAGGCTGCGGAACAGGCAGCACAGGCACTTAACGAAAAAGCAATCAGAGGCACACGTGCCGAACAGTTGCAGGCTGCCTTTGAAATGTGGCAAAAGGCCAAAGCTGGTCTGGAGATTGCTGAAAAATCCTACAACCGCGTCAACCGTCTGTTTGAACAGGGAGTCATGACTGCCCAGAAACGCGATGAAGCCAAGGCACAATATGATGCCATGGCGGCAACCGAACGTGCAGCTCATGCTCAATACACAATGGCCAAGAATGGAGCACAACGGGAAGATAAAGCCATGGCGGCAGCACAGGTGGAACGCGCCAAAGGAGCCGTTGCCGAAGTGGCTTCCTATATTGCCGAAACCTATCTGCTGGCTTCTGCTGATGGAGAAGTAACCGAAGTGTTTCCCAAAGAAGGAGAACTGGTGGGAACCGGAGCTCCGATTATGAATATAGCCCGCCTGAACGAAATGTGGGTTACATTTAATGTCCGTGAAGATTTCCTGAAGCAATTCTCCGTCGGAGGTGAAATCAAGGCTTATATCCCTGCCCTGGAAAAAGAAGCAACCTTTAAGGTTACTTATATGAAAGATCTGGGAACGTATGCTGCCTGGAAGGCAACCAAGACAACCGGACAGTATGATCTGAAAACATTCGAAGTGAAAGCCAAGCCCGTACAAGCTGTTGAAAACCTGAGACCTGGTATGTCAGCAATCTGCACGATCAATAAATAAACAGGAAATTATGTGTCTGCTCAATATTGCCAAACGAGAAGTTCTGCGCATCGCCGTCCGGCCGCTGTATCTGTTTTGCATGATTATTGCGCCGGTATTCTGTTATCTGTTCTTCACCACCCTGATGGCGAACGGACTGCCGACAGACCTGCCTGCCGGTGTTGTGGATCTGGACAATACTTCTACCACGCGAAATATTATCCGGAATCTGGATGCCTTTCAGCAGACACATATCGTAGCACACTATCCCAGTGTCATGGAAGCCCGAAAAGCTATCCAGCGGGGTGAAATTTATTCTTTTTATTATATTCCCGAAGGAACTACAGAAGCAACACTGGCCAGCCGGCAGCCTAAAGTTTCCTTTTATGTCAATTATTCCTATCTGATTGCCGGCTCGTTGCTTTACAAGGATCAGCGGACCATTTCCGAACTGGCAGCCGGAGCTGTCGGACGGGCAACCTTGTATGCAAAGGGAGCTACGGAAGACCAGGCCATGGCCTTTCTGCAACCGATTGTCATAGATACTCACGCGCTGAATAATCCATGGCTTAACTATTCGGTTTATCTCTGCAACACGCTGTTTCCGGGTATTTTAATGTTACTTATATTCCTGACCACCATTTATACCCTGGGAGAAGAAGTGAAAAACGGAACAGGCAGAGAACTGATGCGTTTAGCTGATAATTCAATCACCAAAGTACTGATCGGAAAGCTGCTCCCACATACCCTTGTTTTCTTTGTCATTGCAGTATTCTATAATGTATATCTATATGGATATTTACATTATCCCTGCCACAGCGGAATCTTTCCGATGTTATTGGCCGGACTTTTACTGGTACTCTCCTCACAGGCCTTCGGTGTATTCCTTTTCGGGCTGTTCGGATCTTTCCGTCTGGCCTTGAGCGCCGCCTCTTTATGGGGAGTCATTTCGTTCTCCATTTCCGGATTTACATTTCCGGTTATGGCCATGCATCCGACCCTGCAGGCATTGTGTGTCCTGTTCCCTCTGCGGCATTATTACCTGCTTTATGTCAATTTTGCTTTGAACGGCTATCCGCTGATCTACGCATGGCAGGCAGTAGCAGCCTTACTTGTATTCCTGCTTCTTCCTTTCCTGGTATTAAAGAAACTGCGGACTATTCTGCTGCAATATGTTTATGTTCCCTAATAACACGATAACCTCATGAAAGAACGTTCATTCTCAGATATTATCCGAAACGGCCTGGCTGGATTATTCCACATCTTTGCCAAAGAACTGAAAGCCACGGTACGCGATGAAGGAGTACTCATCTTTTTCCTGCTGGTACCCCTAGCCTATCCGCTGGTGTATGCTTTCATTTATACCAACGAAGTGGTACGTGAAGTTCCTGCTGCAGTTGTGGATGACAACAATTCTACGCTCAGCCGGAAATATTTACGGTTAATGGATGCAAGTGCCGATGTGCAGATCCAGTCTTATTGCGCAGACATGGAAGAAGCTAAAAGTCTGATGAAAGAAAAAAAGGTATATGGTGTTATCCATATTCCAGAGAGTTTCAGCCGGGACATATCTCAAGGTCGTCAGACTCAGGTCAATATTTATTGTGATATGAGTGGTATGCTTTATTACAAAGCCATTCTGCTATCAGCGACCAATGCCTCTTTAACGGTCAATGAACAAATAAAAATCCAACGGATGGGAAATACAACCCAGCGGCAGGATGAGATCAGCACGGCACCCATTGAATATGAAGATATCTCTCTATTCAATCCACAGGACGGGTTTGCCAGCTTTCTGATTCCGGCCGTACTGATGCTGATTCTGCAACAGACTTTGCTGCTGGGAATCGGTATGTCTGCCGGAACAGCCCGGGAAACCAACCGCTTCAAAGATCTGGTACCGATCGGACGCCATTATGAAGGAACATTGCGTATTGTATTTGGCAAGTCTATGGCCTACTTACTGATATACATTGCGATCTCAGCATATGTTTTATGTGCTGTGCCGCAAATGTTCAGTCTGATACAAATTGCCCAGCCTTCGACTTTGATGGCTTTCATCTTCCCTTATCTGCTGGCCTGCATTTTCTTTGCCATGACCTGCTCGATTTTCATCCATCACCGGGAAGCCTGTATGCTGGTCTATGTTTTCACGTCTATTCCGTTGCTGTTTATTTCGGGTATTTCCTGGCCGGGAGCAGCAGTTCCATCATTCTGGAAAGTATTTTCCTGGCTATTTCCCTCAACCTTCGGAATCAATGGATTCGTACAAATCAACAATATGGGGGCGACCTTGCAGGAAGTCTTGCCGGAGTATCGGGCCTTATGGATACAAGCCGGAGTTTATTTTCTGACAACCTGTCTGGTTTACCGCCGGCAAGTCATGCTCAGCCGCCGGCATGCCCTGGAACGTCTCCAGAAGTTAAGAAGCGGAAACCTCAGCCGTCGTTTCATCTTGCCTGTAATGATCAGCATGATCTGTATCAGTATTCAGGCTGCAGTTCCGGGTCCTGCCCAAAACGGCAAGACCGATTATCGCATTACGGTCAAAAAGTCAAACGGTGATCCACAGCTCGGAGTCTTTTTGAGAATCATGGGACGCACTCAGGAATATACTGGAAATGCTCAGGGAATCATTTCTTTTCAGGAAGAAAGCAGTAACAATATCTTCCGTACGGCAAATCTTTTTTTCACCGATGATAAAAAGACTCCGGTACTGAGCTTCCGGCTGAACGAAGCAGCTCAAGATACCATTATCTATCTGGATAGTCCGGAAGACCGCAGACTGTTCAAACAAAGCGGACAACTGTATCCGATTGAAGGATATGTACTGGACAACCAGGGAAACCCCATTACAGGTGCGGTAGTCAGCATTCAGGGTACTGGAAGAAAAGCCCTGACCGATGAAATCGGACTGTTCCGTCTTGATGCGGATTTCAGCCATCCCATAACGATACGTGCCGACGGTATGGAGAACCAGTCTCTTTCTATACAGCCTTTCTTACAGAATACTTCCGAACCTTATCCGATTCGTCTGCAACCTAAAGGTTCAAACCGCATCTACACAAGCGTAGAAGAAATGCCGGAATATCCCGGAGGCATGAAAGCTTTTCAGGAATATCTGGACCGGAAAATAACCTATCCGGAAGCTCTCAAGAAAAACAAGACGGAAGGTATTGTCATCATTCAGTTTGTCGTGGAAAAAGACGGAAGTATCTCAACTCCTCACGTAGTCCGTCCGCTGGAAGCAACACTGGATACCCTGGCGCTGAAAGCAATTCAGGAAATGCCCCGGTGGACTGCCGGCAAAGATCATGGTACAACGGTTAGATGCCGCTATTCTCTGCCTGTATCGTTCAAGGTTCCGGAAGAGAAAGTTGTTGCAACTCCGTCTTCACGGCGTAGACGACCGGACACGGCAGCCAAGCCTCAACCGGTACGCCCCGTGTTCAAATTAGGATGGTTAAAGCCTCAGCCCCTGTTTATTCCTCCCCGGCCTGCCGTTATCCCGGAAAAGCTCCCTTTGAAATAAGGCAACAACATGTAATTTACCTGCATTTAAAGACATAACATGTCGTTGCTCTCATTTTATTGTCGTATCTTTGTCCGAGTATAACTGATAAAACCAAACAAAACCATGAAACGATTTTTCACCTTGCTGTTGTTGGCCATCTTTGTCACAGGCATACAGGCACAACAAAAAGTAACATTGCGGGACATCGCTCAGGGAACTTACCGGGCACAGGGTATCAGCGGACTGAAACCCATGCTGGACGGCGAGCATTACACCCAGATCAGCAGCGATCACAAACGAATTGTCAAATACTCGTTCAAGACCGGAGAAGAAGTCGGAACCCTTTTCGATGTGACCACGGCACGCGACTGCGACCTGAAGTCCTTCGATGATTATATTCTTTCTCCCGACGAAAAACTGATTCTGATCCAGACAGAAACCAAACCTATTTACCGCCATTCCTTCACTGCGGTATATTATATCTACAATGTCAAGAACAACAAGATGGAACCGCTTTCCAACAATGGTCCTCAGCAAGTTCCTCTTTTCTCTCCGGACGGTAACCAGATTGCCTTTGTACGCAACAACAACATCTATCTGGTGAAACTGCTTTTCGGCAACAGTGAATCACAAGTCACTAAAGACGGAGAATACAATCATGTACTGAATGGTATTCCAGACTGGGTGTACGAAGAAGAGTTCAGCTTCAACCGGGCTTTCGACTTTAGCGCAGACAGCAAAATGATTGCTTACGTACGCTTTGATGAAAGTGCCGTTCCTATGTTCTCTTTCCCCTGGTATAAGGGACTCGCACCGGAAAAGACTTCTTATGCCACTTATCCGGGAGCATACGAATACAAATATCCGAAAGCCGGCGAAGTAAACTCCAAAGTCAGCGTACATACTTATGATATCAAGAGTCACGTTACCCGCAAAATGGATTTGCAGATAGACAGCGACGGCTATATTCCCCGCATCAAGTTTACATCTGATCCGGAAAAACTGGCAATCATGACTTTGAACCGCCATCAGAACCGTCTGGATCTGTACATGGCCAACCCACGCAGCGGCCTTTGCAAGGTAGCGATCCGTGATGAAGCAGAGCAGTATATCAAAGAAAGTGCTTATTCAAACATTAAATTCTATCCGGAACACATCGTTATGATGAGCGAGAAAGACGGATACAACCATCTTTATCTGTACACCATTGCCGGAAATCTTGTAAAACAGATCACAAAAGGACAATTTGAGGTTACCTCTTTCCTGGGATGGGATCAGAAAGCCAATGTCTTTTATTATGCCAGCAACGAAGGAAGCCCGCTCCGTACTGCAATCTATAAAATAGACGGAAAAGGCAAAAAGACTAAATTGTCTACCCGTACCGGAAGCAACAGTGCAATCTTCAGCACGAACCAGAAGTATTACATCAATACGTTCTCCAATATCAGCACACCGACACTGATTACCTTAAATGACAATCGGGGTAAAGAACTGACAACTTTGCTGGATAACAGCAAACTGAAAGCACAGACAGCCCAGCTGAATATGCCGCAGAAGGAATTCTTTACCTTCCGTACAAGCAGTGGCGTGGAATTGAACGGATGGATGATGAAACCTGCCAACTTTAACGCCAACAAGAAATATCCGGTCATCCTGCATCAATACAGCGGACCGGGGTCTCAGCAGGTTATTGACCGCTGGGGAATCGGAAGCTTCGGCGACGGAGGCTTGTTTGAAGCTTATATGTGCGATAAAGGATACATCATGGTTTGTGTAGACGGCCGTGGAACCGGAGGAAGAGGAGCTGCTTTCGAAAAATGTACTTACCTGCAACTGGGTGTCAAAGAAGCCGAAGATCAGGTGGAAACTGCACGCTATCTGGGTACACTACCCTACATTGACGGTAAACGAATCGGAATCTGGGGATGGAGCTTCGGAGGATATAATACACTTATGTCAATGAGTGACGGAAGCGGCGCCTTCAAGGCCGGAGTAGCTATCGCAGCACCCAGCGACTGGCGCTTCTACGATACTGTATATACAGAACGTTTCATGCGCACTCCGAAAGAAAATGCTGAAGGTTACGACGCCGGATCTGCCATCAAACGTGCTCCGCAACTGAAAGGAAGCCTGTTGCTGATCCATGGTACAGCCGATGACAATGTACATTATCAGAACTGTGCTGAATACAGTGAGGCGCTGGTACAGGCAGGTATCCAGTTTGACATGCAGGTGTACACGAACCGTAATCATGGTATCTTCGGCGGAAAAACCCGAGAACACCTGATGAACCGGGTAGCCAACTTCTTCATCCAGAATCTTTAAACCTCTTTATTCAGAAAGGCATGGAACACGTTAAGAAACCGGAATGGCTGAAGATCAGCATTGGTACCAACGAACGGTATACGGAAACCAAGAAAGTTGTAGACACCCATAAACTGCATACAATCTGCAGCAGCGGACGTTGTCCGAATCTTGGAGAATGCTGGGGAAAAGGAACCGCCACATTTATGATTGGTGGAGAAATCTGTACCCGATCCTGCAAGTTCTGTAACACCCGGACTGGAAAACCTCTGCCACTGGATCCGCAGGAACCAGAAAGAGTGGCTGATTCCATCCGGCTTATGAAACTGAATCATGCCGTAGTTACTTCCGTAGACCGGGATGACCTGGAAGATCTGGGTGCTTCCCATTGGGCACGTACTATTGCCGCCATCAAACAAACCAATCCGGACACAACACTGGAAGCACTGATCCCCGACTTTCAGGGAAGAGCGGAACTGATCAGACTGGTTACAGATGCCCGGCCGAATATTCTTTCGCACAACATGGAAACTGTGCGAAGAATCAGCCCGCTGGTACGAAGTGCAGCCCGTTATGATACAAGCCTGGAAGTAATCCGACAGATTGCCGAAAGTGGCATCACTGCCAAATCAGGAATTATGGTCGGACTTGGAGAAACGGTTGAGGAAGTAGAAGAAACCATGGATGATCTGCTGGCAAACGGTTGCAAGATCCTGACTATCGGCCAATATCTGCAACCCAGCCGGAACCATTATCCGGTGGCGGAATATGTCACTCCGGAACAGTTCCAGGCCTATAAAGAAACAGGACTCTCTAAAGGATTTGAAGTTGTGGAAAGCGGTCCTCTGGTCCGTTCTTCCTATCATGCAGAGAAACATTTCCTGAAGATCAACAAATAGTGTCTGCAAAATCGGACACTTCTGACAACAGATTCGGATAATCCGGAGAAGCAGTCTTCCAACTGCAAAATTTCCAGATTATCCGAATTGTTTTTATCACTTTTCATAAACAAACAAGCTTTTCCTGTTGTTACATTCATAAAAGGAAAAACGAATGGAATTTTTATTGAAGCATAAAGACAAAATCGTATCTTTTGGCCTGTTGCCAACCATCATAACGCTGATCGGTCTGCATTTTTTCCCTACAACAGAAATGCTGGGAGTCGGACTGGTTATCAGTATTACAGCTCTTCTATACGATATTTTTCACCTGAAAGGATTGAATTTCTTTTTGCTTCAAGGAACCATCGGTATCGGCTTATGCTTCTTCTTAAGAGTATTTTATGGCTATCAGTATGTTCCTCTGAATGGAATAACCCCTGCATTGGAATTCATGCTACTGATCTTTGCCTTCATTCACGTCATTGCCCCCGATATCTATTTTTTCTTGCTCAAGAAACTACGGCTGACTTCCCGGTTCTCTTACATACTGGAAGCCAGAATCATATTCGCTCTGTCTGCCATCCATCTGATTATTCTGCAAATCATGATCTCCCGTCATGCACCGCTCAGCGAAAACTGGAGATTCTTTATGGGAAATGTAATTCCTGTATCTATTTATATTCTCTGTCTGATTGCAAATATTACCGGTATCCGGATGGCTGCCAAATACGATATACTGAAAATTGTCATTCGCATCGCACCTTTATGCCGTGACAAACTGCTTTTGGTACGCCGTGAAGACAATAAATGGGACCCGCCAGTGATCCGTACTTACAACGGAGCTTTAAGAAAGGCTGATTCGTTTGCAGAACAATTAGTGGAAGACTTTCTGCATTACAAAAAAAGAATCCCCCTGATGATGGTCCAGTCGTACACGGCACCTCATCCCAATCCCGACTGTTTTCCATTAAAGACACAGCTGTATATCCTGCCGGTAGAAAATATTTCCGACGTCACGGTTCCCGGAGGAGAATATGTTCCGATTAATAAAATAATGGAAGAAAGTTTTCCCAAGGCAGAACGCCTCTATAAAGAACTGCTTCAGATCTGGATGGTCAGCGACGTCTGGAAAGAAATGGGCACTCCACCGGTGATAAAGAAAAAACTAGGCTGATCCGATTCCGGTAAACCATTTTTTCTGCATTACCAGAATCCAAACTTCTGCTCTCCCTTATTTGTATAACAAAAAGATACAAGGAATCTTGCTCAGATCAGGCAAAGCTGTACCCTTCCATTCCTTGACCGTACGCGTCTTGATATACTCTCCTTCACAAGTTATATTGGCTGCGATACACAATTTGGTCTGTGGTCGGCAAGCCTTCAGAATATCATCCAGCATCTTATGATTCCGGTAAGGAGTTTCAATGAAAACCTGCGTCTGATGTTCCGAATAAATCCGCCCTTCAAGTTCTTTCAGCCGCTTGGAACGTTCATTCGGTTCAATTGGCAGATAACCGTGAAAAGCAAAACTCTGTCCGTTGAATCCCGAAGCCATTACGGAAAGAATGATGGAAGAAGGCCCTACCAGCGGAACAACCTTCAGATTCCTGCGCTGGGCAATAGCTACAACATCTGCTCCCGGGTCAGCTACGGCCGGACAACCAGCTTCTGAAATCACGCCCATGGAATGACCTTCCGCCAAAGGATTCAGATATCCCGAAATATCTTCCGGTGAAGTATGCTTGTTCAGCGGATAAAAAGAAAGAGTATCAATGTCAATTTCCCGATCTACCTTTTTCAGAAAACGACGTGCCGAACGGACATCTTCCACAATAAAATGCTTGATTTCACGAATGATACCGGCATTATAAGCTGGCAGGACTTTGTCAATGGCCGTATCGCCCAGTGTCACGGGCAACAAATATAAGGCTGTTTCCATAAAGAATTCTTTAGACTATGTTTAATCAGGGATTAAAATCCATTTCCTGCAACAAGGTGTGGCAGTCTTTCCGCTGAAGCAACTGCTGCACAGTTACCTCCTTATGCTGCGACATATAAGCATCCACCAGCTGTACTCCCATCCATGTTCCCAGGAACGGAGGAACTTTCTTTCCGCCAAAAATCACACTCGGATCAGGATGTGTATAAGCACGGATCAGCATGGGATCAGTAGAAGACAAGTGATTCCGTTCCTTCATCCATTCCCAGATACTGGAAATATTCTTCTGACACCATTCCGTTTCTTTTGCCGTATAGTTCAGCAACTTTCCGCTTTCCGTATCATAATTCAGAATCTTATCCATCACCCAGGCCACTTTGCCATGGTAAATCATGATATCAAACAATGTGCGATTACCTTCTTCCCAGGGAAAGGGATATTGGCTGTAAAGATAGGACATCAGACAATCGGGCACAATACAATCAGGATTCATCGCCCGAAGCTGATAATTGTAATAATAACGTTTGTAAAGGGGATAATCCGCTCCCATATACTTGTCGATGCTGAAGCCCAGCAGACTGTCGCCTACCACCACCGACTGATTTAAAGCCGAAACTTGCGAATATACCTGAGGAATCACGAGATCAGGCAGTTCTTTCTTCAACTTCCGAAAGCCTTCGGTCAGTCCTTTCTCGATATCCTTCATATCCTTGAACTTCACAAGTGTGGCATCTTCCATGATCCGTTGCAGGATGGAATCAGAATAATATGCACACAACCGCTCGTTGATATCCGTATCTTTTGCTCTTCCGATGTCAAGCACTCTTTCAATCAGCAGCTTGGTGGCCTGCGGACATTCGGTACTCATTTTCTGCAAGGCCGAGAAACTGTTCAAGGCAAAAGCTTCATACTGCAGGCGGTCGTAACGGATCACCTTGATATCCACATCAGACAAAGCATCGTCTTTCTGCCCGCCGGAATGGCAGGCAGAAAGTGTCAGAATGCTTATCAATATGAATATCCATCTACGCATGAATACGCTGATTATCCGTAGATGATGTTACCGTTTTCGTCTTTGTATTCATCCAGTCCCTTTTCATAAGTTGCCATGGCACGCAAGCTCATACCAACGCTGGAGAAACCTCCATCGTGGAACAGGTTCTGCATGGTCACCTTACGGGTCAGGTCAGAGAACATCACGATACAATAGTCTGCACATTCGTCAGCAGAAGCATTACCCAGCGGAGACATACGGTTGGCAAAGTCAAACAGCTTGTCCATACCCTTTACTCCTGAACCGGCAGTAGTCATGGTCGGTGACTGAGAAATCGTATTGATACGAACATGATGTTCACGTCCGTAAATATATCCGAAGCTACGTGCAATAGATTCCAGCAAAGCCTTTGCATCAGCCATATCGTTATAACCATAGAATGTACGCTGTGCAGCAACATAGCTCAAAGCAACGATAGAACCGTATTCATTGATTGCATCCAGCTTCTTGGCTGACTGGATCATTTTATGGAATGAAACAGCAGAAATATCCAAAGTTTTGCTCAACATGTCATAATCCAGGTTGTCATAAGTACGTTTCTTACGAACGTTCGGAGACATACCGATTGAGTGCAGAACGAAGTCAATCTTTCCTCCCAGCACTTCCATTGAACGCTTAAATACATTTTCCAGATCTTCCACAGAAGTAGCATCAGCCGGAATCACTTCGCAGTTCAGCTTCTCTGCCAATGCAGAAACCTCACCCATACGTACTGCCACAGGGGTATTGGACAATGTAATCATGGCACCTTCTTCAACAGCTTTTTCTGCCACTTTCCAGGCAATTGACTGTTCGTTCAATGCACCAAAAACAATACCTCTTTTACCTTTTAGCAAATTATAACTCATACTTATTTTAATTATATATTCGCCACAAAGATACAAACAAATCCTTAAACACAGACTTTTTCTTCCATGAAATATTTTGAACTCCATCAAAATGAGAGAGTAAAAAAAGAATTCGGCGTTTACATGAAAACGTCGAAGTCTTTTCATGCAAACGCCGAATTCTTTTTTAAAAAGCCCGAGGCCTTTTTATCCCAGGAATGAGATCAGCACACCGGCAGCCACGGCTGATCCGATGACACCCGAAATGTTGCTTGCCATACAATACTGGAGCACATGGTTCTTCGGGTCGTATTTCAAGGCAATCTCATTAGCCACGCGGCTGGCCATCGGCACAGCGCTCAAGCCTGTTGCACCGATCAGCGGATTGATCTTCTTCTTTGTAAAGAGATTGAATATCTTGACAAACAGGATACCACCGGAAATAGACAGTGCAAATGCCAGGAAACCGCCGATCACGATACCGATGGTTGTCCAGTTCAGGAAAGCATCAGTCGTCATGGTTGCACCGACAGAGATGCCCAGGAAGATCGTTGCTGCATTCATAATGCTGTTGGAAGCCGCATCAAACAGGCGGGAAGTATTGGATCCGATTTCTTTCACCAGATTACCGAACATCAGCATACCGATCAAAGGCACGGCGCTCGGTACGAACAGAGCAACAATGGTAGTCACGACAATCGGGAACAGAATCTTCAGCACCCGCAGATTCTTGATCTCAGTTGTTGAAGGATATTTCTTTTCCTGCTCCTTCATATTGATGGAAAGTTCCTTCTTGGTACACCAGAGACGGACAACCAGCGGAATGATAACCGGCACCAGAGCCATGTACGAATAAGCTGCAATGGCGATCGGGCCCAGCAGATGAGGAGCCAGCTTGATGGTAGTAAAGATCGCAGTCGGGCCGTCGGCACCACCGATAATACCCAGTGAAGCTGCTTCCTTGGGAGTGAATCCCATCAGAATGGCCACGAGCAATACGGCGAAAATACCCAGCTGGGCTGCCGCACCGAAAATAGAAAGGCGGAGATTGCGGAGCATCGGACCGAAATCTGTCAGTGCACCGACTCCCATAAAGATAATAGGCGGAAGGAATCCCGTCTTGATCAGCATGTAATAAATGAAGTTCATCAGTCCCAGTTCGTGGGCAATTTCATGCAACGGCATTTCCCAGATGTTCTTCATCACACCGTTAACCATCACCATGCCGTTCTCGTCAGCCTGTATCACGCCCATGTCACCGCCGGGGAAGTTGGCCAGCAACACGCCGAAAGCAATCGGTACAAGCAACAGAGGCTCGTATTGCTTCTTGATTCCCAGATACAGCAAAATAAACGCAATGGCATACATGATGAGGAACCGCGGATCGGCAACAATGTTGCTGAACGCAGTCATATCATATAATCTTGCAAATATATCTTCCATTATAATATTTTCATTAAAACGTCATCTTCTGATACGGCATCGCCGGAATTCACACAAATGGCGGTCACTGTTCCGCTAAACTCAGCCCGAACGGCATTGTAGGTCTTCATGGCTTCCACATAGCAGAGCACATCGCCCTGGTTGACTTTGTCGCCGACCTTCAGCGGAGTTTCCTGAGCTCCCTTGGTCAGGAAGAACTTGCCTTCCAGCGGAGAAAGCACTTCTTTTCCTTCGCCCGAAGCCACCGGTGCAGCCGACTGGGCCGGAGCTGCTCCCTGAGCTGTTGCCAGAGTAGCCGGATTGACATCGCCGAATGCAACCGTCACGCGGTATGCCTGACCGTTCACGTCAACCGTAAGCACCTTAGTCGTATCGTTAGCCATATGGACTTCTTCCTTGGCAGCACGGCGCTTCTGCACATCTTCCAGGAAGTCAGCCTTTGCCTTTCCACTCTTGTAAGCCTCATACTGTGCCGGATGCATGGCATATTCGAAGAGTTCTTCGTCGTCCTGTCCGGTTTCCCATTTCTTCTCCCACATCATCTGACGATACTTTTCCAACTGATCAGGATAGTTGTCCTGAGGATTGCCGGTGAAGAACTTGCGGCCTTCGCGTTCTGCCTTTTCCACGATTTCCGGAGCCAGTTTGCCCGGCAGCTGACCGGCCTTGCCCAGAATCATATCCCAGATATCATCGGCGATCATTCCCCAGCGTTCCTTACCCTTTTCCATCTGGATGACATTCATCATGGCCAGGTTCTTCACATACTGGCTGAACGGAGTAACCAGGCAGGGATAACCAACCCGCGGCCATACGTAAGCTACCTCATCGAACAGCTTGATCAGCAGTTCATCCTGTGTCATGAACGGCAGGTTACGTTTAGCCTTATACTTATTGATAGATTCCAGATTCGTTTCCAGATCGGCCATCAGACTACCCATCATACCGCCCGGAAGCCCCGGTCCGATCAGTAGGGAGTTCATCAGACGGTTTTTCGGACTGATATACAAGCCCAGGAAGTCGTCCATAAATTCCTGAATCATGGAGCGTACCTTCATGTAAGCCTGCATGTTGATTTCAGGCACTTTGAAGCCTGCATCCTTCAGCATGGCCTGCACGCTGATTACGTCTGCATGTCCGGTTCCCCATGACAGCGGTTCCATACCTACATCCACGTAGTCGCAACCTGCCTTGCATACTTCCAGAATGGAAGCCATATTGAAACCGGGACCGGCGTGAGAGTGATACTGGATGACAATGTCCTTTTTCAGTTGTTTGATGCCAGCCACAATCTTGCCCAGGAACACCGGACGTCCGATTCCTGCCATATCCTTGATACAGATTTCATCACAGCCGGCTTCAATCAGCTGTTTGGCCATATTCAGATAATATTCAACAGTATGGATCGGTGAATAAGTGATGCAAAGACAACACTGGGAAATCATTCCGGCATCATGCGCATAACCGATAGAAGGAATAATGTTACGGACATCGTTCAGTCCGCAGAATGTACGGGTAATATCTGTACCCTGAGCTTTCTTGACTTTATAGAACAGTTTACGGACGTCGGCCGGAACCGGGCTCATACGCAGACCGTTCAGTGCACGGTCAAGCATGTGCGTCTGAATTCCTGCTTCGTGAAAAGGTTTGGTCCACTCACGCACCGCACGGTTCGGATTTTCCCCGAATAAAAGATTAACTTGTTCAAAACCACCCCCGTTTGTTTCTACACGGGCAAAACAGCCCATTTCAATAATGGCCGGAGCCACTTTTACCAGCTGGTCTACACGAGGAACATACTTTCCGGCACTCTGCCACATGTCACGAAAGACCAGGCTAAACTTTACTTCTTTTTCCATTGTAGTAAGTAATGTGTTTTTCTAATTTTCAGAATTGTTATAATTTCTCGATCTTGATAACCTGGCCCTTGCCTGCTGTAAGAATATTCACAGCCGACTTGATGGCATCCATTGCTCCGGCATCCGTAGAAGGACCGCTGGCAGCAGGTTTCTTTTTCACTTCTTCTTCAGGGGCAATCTTATTGACCACCTTAATCAGAAACTGACTCAACCAGATTACAATAAGGAGAATCACAAAGACAGTAGCCATACCGACCACCATCAGCATCAATCCTGTTCCAATGTTTTCCATGTTATTATATGCTATAATTCAGTTCAAAACTAAAAAGACGCCCAAAATTAAAGAATTCGAACTATATTTTGTTATAATTCGCGTTAAAATAGAAATATTTCATCACAGAAAGAGTTCTGCCGGAACTTTCCGTTTCTTCTCTGCCACAGACGAGTCGGCCGGATAGCCCAGAGGAATCAAAGCTACAGGTTCAAGGTTTTCAGACAACTGCATCACTTCCCGACAACAGGGGACATCAAAGTTACAAACCCAGCAGGTGCCGAGTCCCTGTTCCGCTGCTGCCAGGCAAAGATGTTCGACGGCTATGCCCAGATCGATGTCAGCATGATCTTTTCCATCCGATTTCCGGTGCCATGATTCCTCATGGTTGGCACAAGCCACAATGATACACGGAACTGTCTGTATCCATTCGCGGGGATAGGCTGTTTTCAGAGCTGCCAGACGTTCCGGATCGGTAACAACGGCAAATCGCCAGGGTTGATAATTGACGGCAGAAGGAGCCATACGGACACATTCAAATATATAATCCAACTTTTCCGGTTCAACCAACCGGTCTGTGTAATTGCGTACGGAATAACGTGCGCGGGTTAATTCAAGGAAATTCATACGTAAAAGTTTTAGATTCGCCTGCAAAAGTAACAAAGTTTGTTATACCTTTGCGGTCACAAAAACAGAATTTTATGAAGAAGCTTGTGATATTCGATCTGGATGGTACGCTGCTGAATACCATCGCCGACCTGGCTGCCGCCACCAACCACGCCCTGCAACATTACGGCTATCCTATCCATGACACCGATGCTTACCGCTATTTCGTAGGCAACGGTATCAACAAACTGTTCGAACGCGCCCTGCCCGAAACTGAACGGACAGAAGCCAATGTCTTGAAGATCCGTTCGCAGTTTATACCTTATTATAATATACACAATGCAGATCTCAGCCGGCCTTATCCGGGAATTGAGCAGGTGCTGCACACCTTACAGGCAAACCAGATTCTGATCGGAGTGGCTTCCAACAAATACCAGGCAGCTACCAGCAAACTGATTGCACAATATTTCCCGGACATCCAGTTCGTTGAAGTGCTGGGCCAGCGGGAAGGAGTTCCAGCCAAACCGGATCCGCAGTCCGTACTGGAAATTATGGAAAAAGCCGATGTGTCCCGAGAAGACGTAGCCTACATCGGTGATTCCTGCGTGGACATGGAAACCGGAAAGAATGCCGGAGTAACAACCATTGGAGCAAGTTGGGGATTCCGTCCGCGTACCGAACTGGAAGCATACAACCCCGACTTCATCGCTGACGAAGCCTGTGACATTCTCCGTTTTCTGGGAATACCTGAGGAATAAATGCATTGCAACAGGTTGAATTTAACAATTTATTACGCAGTATTTCATTCAAATCCCATTTACTAGACAAAGAATGAAGTTTAATGATAAATAACGTGACGTATGAAAACCTGTTCTAAACTAACTCAATGGATCGTCGGGCTAACCGCATGCTGCTGTGCTTTCGGCTTTCAGTCATGCAAAGAAGACAATTACTCGTATTATGTATTACCATATCCCAATGCACTGGTAACGGTCAAGCCTCAGCAAGACAATTCCTTCTACCTGCAACTGGATGACAGCACCACGTTGCTTCCTACCAATCTGGCCACTTCCCCATTCGGAGAAAAGGAAGTGCGGGCACTGGTCAACTATGTTGAGACCGACGAGGCACACGGCAATTACAGCAAGGCCGTACACATCAACTGGATAGACAGTATCCTGACCAAACCAATCGCTCCCCTGCTGGGTTCAGACAACGATGCCGTATATGGAACCGACCCGGTAGAAATAGTCAACGACTGGGTTACTTTGGCAGAAGACGGCTATTTAACCCTCCGTTTCCGCACTCTGAGAAGCGACATGGGAAAGGCACACTTTGTCAATCTGCTCCACGTTCCGGAAGCTGACAATCCGTATGTCGTAGAATTCCGTCATAACGCCTATGGCGATGTATACGGCAGAGAAGCAGATGCTTTGGTAGCCTTCAACCTGGACCGCCTGCCGGACACCGAAGGAAAGACCGTGAAACTGACATTAAAATGGAACTCTTTCAGCGGGGAAAAATCAGCAGAATTTGATTATTGCACACGCAAGTCGGTATCGGCTTCTTCCAGTTCTGCTGCAGCAGTAAGAAGCAGTATTCCCTTAAAATAAATTCAAGAGATTTTCCGGATTTGTCCGGGAAGTAAACTCCGTTGTTTCAACAAGGCTGTTTCCGCTCAGGTGGAAGCAGCCTTCTTCGCAAACAGGCAGGCACACCGCCCTCACAACTTCCGCAAAGGAATCCGGGAGTCTTTGGAGAGCGTTTTCACAATGTCCGTTCAACGGGCCGGAAACGACCGCACGATCCGGCTCAATCGACCGCTCGATCAGGCTTCAACGACCGCACGATTCGGGCTCAACGAACGCACGATGCAGCCTGTTGAAAATCAAGGCTGTTCGCAACGACCTGTCAAATAATCGCTGACACGTGATGGGCTAACCCAAGAAGTTCTGAAAGTTTCGCCTGGATGTTCTGTATAGTTTTCAACAACCTTGCTTCTTGCTATGATTCTCATAACTGATTGAGTTTGTAAATATATATATATTATTTTTTGAAATACAAAACATTCTACCGAATTTCAATATACAGGATGGTGTATAAAAACAAAAAAGACATCTAAGAAATTATATTCTTAAATGCCTTAC
>ULQK01079086.1_pt1 | contig 57818 bp, 47 predicted proteins | sample 1954371 | NCBI WGS metagenome assembly ULQK01 (sample SAMEA4835652, study PRJEB28245) | human gut metagenome | biome: gut microbiome; material: fecal sample | place: Denmark | collected 2008 | reverse complement strand
AGAGCAAACGCTCACAAGCTGTTCAAGAGCAAACGCTCACATTCAGGTCAAGAGCAAACAACGGCAGAGGCACACAAAAAGAAAGGAAAACGTTTATGAGCAACAAGAAACTTCACTTCGAGACACTCCAGCTGCATGTAGGACAAGAGAACCCCGATCCCGCTACCGATGCACGCGCGGTGCCAATATACCAGACCACCTCTTATGTGTTCCGCAACTCACAGCACGCTGCCGACCGCTTCGGCTTGCGCGACGCCGGCAACATCTACGGTCGTCTGACCAACTCTACACAGGGCGTGTTTGAAGACCGCGTTGCAGCCCTTGAGGGAGGTGTAGCAGGTCTGGCCGTTGCTTCGGGTGCCGCCGCCGTGACCTACGCTCTTCAGAACATCGTTCAGGCTGGCGACCACATCGTTGCTGCCGACAACCTCTATGGAGGCTCTTTCAACCTCATAACCCACACGCTCGCCACACAGGGCGTCACCAACACCATCGTCAACGTGAACGACCTCGAAGCCCTGGAGGCAGCCATACAGCCCAACACCAAGGTGGTATATGCCGAGACCTTCGGCAACCCCAACTCTGATGTCACCAACCTTGAGGCTGTGGCAGCCGTTGCCCACAAGCACAACATTCCGTTCATCGTCGACAACACCTTCGGCACACCGTTCCTCATCCGCCCGATAGAGCACGGAGCCGACGTGGTGGTACACTCAGCAACAAAGTTTATCGGCGGCCACGGCTCAAGCTTAGGCGGCGTGATCGTTGACGGCGGCACCTTCGACTGGAAAGCCAACGCCGACAAATATCCCTCTCTTGCCAAGCCCGATCCCTCTTATCACGGTGCCGTGTTTGCCGACGTGGCAGGAAAGGCAGCCTTCGTGACCCGCATACGCGCCGTCATCCTTCGCGACACAGGCGCCACCATCTCACCCCTCAACGCCTGGATCTTGCTCCAGGGCCTTGAGACCCTCTCGCTGCGTGTGGAGCGCCATGTCTCTAACGCCCTGAAGGTGGTCGAGTTCTTGGCCAACAACCCGAAGGTGGAGAAGGTAAACCACCCGTCTCTGCCCTCACATCCCGACCATGCCCTCTACCAGAAATATTTCCCCAACGGCGGCGGAAGCATCTTCACCTTCGAGATAAAAGGCGGCCAGGAGGCAGCATGGAAGTTTATCGACTCGCTTCAGATCTTCTCTCTCCTTGCCAACGTTGCCGACGTGAAGAGCCTCGTCATTCACCCCTACACCACCACCCACTCGCAGATGACTCCTGAGGAGCTGGCACAGCAGCACATCACGCCCTCGACCATTCGTCTGAGCATCGGCACCGAGCATATCGACGACATTCTGGATGACCTCAAGCAGGCATTCGACAAAATTTAACAATAACAAAACAACCATATTATGACTAAGATAGCAAAGAAGCTCACTGATCTTGTGGGCAACACTCCTCTTCTCGAACTTGGGAAGTTTTCTACACTTAAGGGTCTTAAAACGCCCGTCATCGCAAAGGTGGAATATTTCAACCCCGGCGGAAGCGTGAAAGACCGCGTGGCACTCGCCATGATCGAGGATGCCGAAGCGAAAGGCATCCTTAAGCCCGGCGCAACCATCATCGAGCCGACGAGCGGCAACACAGGCGTGGGCTTGGCTTTGGTGTCGGCGGTGAAGGGCTACAAGCTCATCCTCACCATGCCCGAGACCATGAGCGTGGAGCGTCGCAACCTCGTGAAGGCCTACGGCGCAACGGTGAAGCTCACACCGGGCAAGGACGGCATGCCAGGAGCAATAAAGGCTGCTGAGGAGCTGCGCGATTCTATCCCCGGCTCTGTCATCCTTCAACAGTTTGAGAACGCCGCCAACCCCCGTCGCCACTACGATACCACAGGCCGTGAGATCTGGGAGCAGACCGACGGCAAGATCGACATCATCGTGGCTGGTGTTGGCACAGGAGGCACCATCTCGGGCATCGGCAAACGCTTGAAGGAGTATAACCCCAACATCAAGGTTGTGGCTGTGGAGCCCGCCACCTCGCCCGTGCTGAACGGCGGCAAGAGCGGTCCCCACAAGATCCAGGGCATCGGTGCCGGCTTTGTGCCCAAGACCTACGACGCATCTGTCATTGACGAGGTGCTCGACATCGACAACGACGATGCCATACGCACAGGCCGCGAGTTGGCACGCGAGGAGGGTCTGCTCGTCGGCATCTCTTCAGGTGCTGCCGCCTTTGCTGCTGCTGAGCTGGCAAAGCGTCCCGAGAACGAGGGCAAGACCATCGTAGCCATTCTCCCCGACACAGGCGAGCGTTACCTCTCAACCGTGCTCTACGCCTTTGACGAGTATCCGCTGTAAGAAGAAAGAGCATCTGCTGAAAAAAGCATCTGCTGAAAAAGATGCTATAAACGAAAAAACGAACAAGCCATAGTAGACAGAGGCCTTGACCGCAAGCGCGGCCAAGGCCCTGTTTTTTATCCAAGACTTTTGGATAAATAAGAAAGGAAGGTTGTGACGGTTTATTTTTCATAAGTAGGTGTTCAAAATTAATTTAAATATAACCTTTTTTATAAGATTCATATATGCGATTAATTTTGAACACCTACTTACAGCAACAATTTTTGCGAGAAAAGTTGCCCTTTAAATTATAAATGGTTATATTTGCAAAAGCTGCAAAAAAAGCTTGCAGAACAGCACAGTATGAAATATCCAGTAGGAATACAAGATTTTAAGTCCATAATAAATGGCGGTTATGTGTATGTGGACAAGACAGCCCTGATTCACAAGCTGTTAGATGAAGGCAAAATTTATTTTCTGAGTCGCCCGCGGCGGTTCGGCAAGAGTTTGTTGGTATCTACGCTCGAGTATTATTTCAAAGGGGAAAAGGAACTTTTCCAAGGCCTTGCCATAGAAAAGTTGGAGAAAAACTGGGAGACGTATCCTGTGTTCCATATTGATTTCAACAGCACCGACTTTACCGACGGACAGGCTCTCCGCAACAAGCTCATGGCCTATGTGTCAGAATGGGAGGAGCACTATGGCGTTGTGCCTGTAACCGGCCAAGGCGTTGGCGACCGCTTCGCCCATGTGCTTGAGCACATACACAACACCACAGGCAAGCGCAGCGTGGTGCTCATAGACGAGTATGACAAGCCGCTGCTCGACGTGCTTGACACCGGCTACCGCACGAAAGGCACCAACGGCGAGGACATTCTGATAGAGGAGTATAACCGCAACATTCTTAAAGGATTCCACTCCACGTTCAAGGCAGCCGACGCACACCTTCAGTTTGTGCTGCTTACAGGCGTGACGAAATTCTCGCAGGTAAGCGTGTTCAGCGGCTTCAACCAGCCTGCCGACATAAGCATGGACAGGCGCTTCGAGGCCCTGTGCGGCATAACTAATGACGAGATGGAGGAGGTGTTTCATGATGTTATGGACGATATGGCCGCTGAGCAGGGCGTGTCTCCGCAGGAGATGAGGGAAAAGCTCAGGCTACAGTATGACGGCTACCATTTCGGGCAGCGCCTCACAGACATCTACAACCCGTTCAGCGTGCTTAACGCCTTCAGCAAGGGCGAGCTGCGCGACTTCTGGTTTGCTTCGGGCACACCTACATATCTTATACGCCTGCTCAACCACACACACGAGAACCTTAACGATCTTACAGGCAAGTATTATGACGTGGCCGACTTTATAGACTACAAGGCCGACGCCGAACGCCCCCTGCCCATGATTTACCAGAGCGGCTACCTCACAATAAAGGCCTACGACCCCCTTACAGGCACCTTCATGCTTGACCTGCCCAACAACGAGGTGAAACGCGGCTTCGCCACGGCCATAGCCAACAACTATCTTCAGCCAAAGGTTCCTGTGCTCTCGGAGATGGCCCAGCTTGTTCGCACGCTGGCCGCCGACGACATGGACGCGCTGAAGCGACAGCTTACGGCCTTTTTTGCAAGCATTCCCTACACCATGCGGCGCAAGGAAAACGAGCCGGAGCGCGAGCGCTTTTTCCACTATACCTTCTACCTGCTGTTCCGCATCATCAGCACATATCTTGTGCTCACGGAGAAGCAGCAGAGCGAGGGCCGCGCCGACTGCATAATAGAAACAAAAACACACATCTATATATTTGAGTTCAAGCTCGACGGCACGGCCAAGGAAGCTCTGCAGCAGATAGAAGCCAAAGGTTACGGCCGACCTTACCTGGCCGACCCGCGCCCCACGCGATGCATAGGCATAAGTTTCTCATCGAAGACAGGAACCATTGACGATTGGGAAATGAGATGACACAAATGGCTAACAGAAACTCAGAACATTAAGCAAACCTTACACGATGAAACGCAACAACATCATCATATTGTCGGTTATCCTTGCCCTCGGGCTGCTAACCATGCTCGCCATGCCGCAGCACAAGGCTGTGAAGCCCGCCAACGAGGCAGCCATAGATCCGGCGGCCATGCAGCGCGTGCTGGGAAAGGTCACTGGCAAGGCGGGGGCATGGCTTGAGGCACGCCGACTCGACTCGCTCAGAAACATCCCCGACTCTATTGGCGGCACGCTGACATTCAGCGACGGCAGCGCCGCCGTGGGCGTGGTGGTGAGCGACGGCATCAGGATAATGCGCACCGACTCGACCGGACATTACGCCTTCAGACGCGACAAGAACGCAAAGTTTGTGTTCTACACCGTGCCCAACTACTGCGAGGTGCCTGTACACTCCGACTCCGACTACACCGCCTGCTTCTACCTGCCCATAACAAGAAAGCGCAAGCAGTATGACTTCCGCCTGAAGCGTCTGCCCCACGGCAAGGAGCGCTCCTACAAGATGATCGTCATTGGCGACCCGCAGGTCACAAACGCCATGAACCCGTTCTACACAAGCGCCGACGACAACCCCATCGAGAAAAGCGATGTGGCACGCTTCACCGACGAGACGATGACAGACATACGCCACACCATAGAGCAATGGCCCAAGGACATGCCCGTCTACGGTCTGAGCATGGGCGATGACGTGCAATATTATGGCGGCTACAACGCCACGCTCGAACGGCAGATACGAGCAGCGCTCGGCAGCTCACGCATGCGCCTGTTCTCCGTCATAGGCAACCACGACCAGGACGGCAACGCCCTCTACCGCAGGAAATGGGAACAGAGCTGGGGACCCACCGACTATTCGTTCGACCGTGGCGATGAACACTATGTGTGCCTCAACAACGTGCAGTTTACAAAGAGCAAAGCCTACTGGTCGCCGGGCGAGCTCACCAACCGGCAGATGCAATGGCTGCGCCGCGACCTCGCCTTCACACCTCGCCACAAGAAGGTGGTGCTCTGCTACCACATTCCATTCACCTTCGGCACAACGCCCAAGGAGAAGGCGCATCCGCTGAACATCGCATCGGAGGTGGGCCACTACTCGTCATCGCGCCTCTCTCAGCTCCTCGCCCTGCTGCGCCGCTTCAAGGGCGGCTACGAGCTGTTCTGCGGACACACCCATTTTGCCATAAACCACGAGATCTCTTTCGAGGGCCACGACATCATGGAACACTGTCATGCTGCCGCCTGTGGCAACATCTGGCAGTCGAACATCAACATCTGCGGCACACCCAACGGCTATTATGTCTACACCTTCGGCGAAGCTGCCATAACCGACTGCTACTATAAAGGCACCTTCTGGCCCGCCAGACGACAGATGACGCTCTTCCGCGCCGACACCAACTTCAACGGCGAGTCGTATGCCAACGACTGGAACCTGCCACGCTCCACCAACATGCTGGTGGCTAACGTGTTCAACGCCGACTCAAGATGGAACGTCACGGTCATAGAAGACAGCATTGAGCACCCCATGTTCCGCATAAGCAGCAGGGGGCAAGACGCCTTTGCCGCGGGCTACCACCACAAATATTGCAAGGCCATGCCCTTCCGCTTCGTGAGCAAGAGCAACGGCTATCTCATCATGAACCACCTCTTCTATTATGAACCAAAACGCCGCAACAGCCATCTCACCGTACGCGCCTACGACCCCTACGGCAACGTGTATGAGGCAAGCAGCTATGAGGTGGTGACGGCGCCGTTCAACAACTTTGCCCACTATTATAAGAGAAGCAAATGAAAACCCTACACGAGAAAGGCAAACAAAACCCGTTTGCAAGACATTTGAAAAGGCCACGCAAGCAGATGTAACCGCATTGTAACATCATTGCAACAGATGTGAACAGGCAAGGGCGTAACTTTGCATCGTGATTCATCTGATCACGACAACAACAAAACTCATCACCGAACAAAAAAAGGACAAGGATATGGAACAGAAATATAAGATTCTGGTAGTGGACGACGAGCAAGACCTGCTCGAAATTCTGAAGTTTAACCTTGAGACCGAAGGTTACGAGGTCGAAACAGCCGCATCGGCAGAAGAGGCTCTGACCCTCGACATCGGCTCGTTCAACCTCATGCTGCTCGACGTGATGATGGGCGGCATGTCGGGCTTCGCCATGGCGCGAAAGCTTAAGGACAACCCTGCCACAGCTGCCATACCCATCATCTTCCTCACGGCACGCGACACAGAGAACGACACGCTGACGGGCTTCAGCCTGGGAGCAGACGACTACATCTCGAAGCCGTTCTCCATCCGTGAGGTGCTGGTGCGCGTGAGAGCCGTCATTCGCCGCACAGCCGACCCAGCAACCACGTCGACTAACGTGCTGCGCTATCAAGGCATAGAGATGAACCTCGACAAGAAGACCGTGACGATCGAGGGCACGGACGTGCCGTTCACCAAGACCGAGTTTGAGCTGCTCCACCTCCTGCTCGAGGAGCGAGGCCGCGTGTTCTCACGCCAGGAGCTTATCGACCGCGTGTGGCCCAAGGACGTGCTGGTGCTCAACCGCACGGTGGACGTGAACATTACACGTTTGAGAAAAAAGATCGGACCGTTCGCCAAATGTATCGTCACACGCCTCGGCTTCGGCTACTATTTTGACGCATGAAATAATGAACCCCAATCGGTCAAAAGTTTAAGCTATAGAATTCTTCACTCTTCATTCTTCATTCTTCACTCTTCATTCTTCATTCTTCACTCTTCACTTAATATATGCCCATAAAACCTTTCACCATAAGCGTTGGCAACAAGCTGTACCTGAGCGTGCTCTCCGTGTTCGTGCTCTTTGCAGCCGCCTTCATCGTGTTTCAGCAAAGCCGCGAGAAACAATATAAGATCGACTCGCTCAACATTCGCCTGCAAGACTATAACGCCCGCATGGAAGACTGGCTGCAAGAGCGCCCAATGCCATCGGAGGAGGAGCTCGACCGCTATGTGGCAACACATGCCATGCCAGAACTGCGTGTGACCCTTATCAACAGACAAGGAAAGGTGATCTACGACAGCCGCCTGAAAGACTACTCGCAGCTGCCCAACCACCTGTCACGGCCTGAGGTCAAGAAGGCGGTGACAACAGGCACCGGCTCAACGGTGGAGCGTAACAGCACCACGCTGAACGACTATTTCTTCTACTCCGCCACACGGTTCAACGCCAACGGCCTGATCATACGCAGCGCCTTGCCTTATGACAACAACCTGTCAGAATCGCTCAAAGCCGACCAACACTACATCTGGTTCGCGCTCTCTGCCATGCTGGTGCTCGTCATCATTCTCTATCGCTTCACAAACCGTTTGGGCGACAACATCACGAAGCTGCGCACGTTTGCAACACGGGCCGACCACGGCGAATCGCTCGACACGGAAGACCTCATCGCCTTCCCCGACGACGAGCTGGGTGAGATTGCAGAGAAGATCGTCAAGATATATAAGCGTCTGCAGACCACACGCCAGGAGCAAGACGTGCTGAAACGTCAGCTCACACAAAACATCGCACACGAGCTGAAGACACCGGTGGCAAGCATTCAAGGCTATCTGGAGACCATACTCGAAAACCCCAACATAAACGAAGACACCAAGGAGCAGTTCTTGAGACGCAGTTTCGCCCAAGCCCAACGGCTCACGGCGCTGCTGCACGACATCTCGACCCTGAACCGTCTGGACGATGCACCGACGGAAAGAGATTTTGCCGATGTCGACATAGCCACGATGGTGGAGGGCATAGAGAAAGACACGGCCCTACAGCTCGAAGCCAAGCACATGGCGTTCGTGAACCAGCTGCCGGAGCATCTGGTGGTGAAGGGCAACCAGAGCTTGCTCTACAGCGTGTTCCGTAACCTCACCGACAACGCCATTGCCTATGCCGGCGACGGAACGACGATAAACCTCACGGCCGAGGAGGTGGGCGACGAGTGGCACTTCTCTTTCAGCGACAACGGTGTGGGCGTGCCTGCCGAGCATCTGCCGCGCATCTTCGAGAGGTTCTATCGCGTGGACAAGGGACGTAGCAGAAAGATGGGCGGAACGGGGCTCGGACTGGCAATCGTCAAAAACGCCGTGCTCCTGCATGGCGGAAAGATAAGCGTACATAACCGCCCGACAGGAGGTCTGGAGTTTAACTTCTATATCTTGAAAAACGGGAATAAATGACAAGCGTTGGTAGCTTCAACAAATAAAAAAAAAGGCAAGCTCGCTGAACCTCACGGTTCTTGAGTTTGCCTTTATTTTTTTAAGCCTTATAACCAATAAGCTTTATAACCAATTGTCATTATTTGACCTCAATGTTCTTCAAGGTCTTCTGCTCTTCCTTAACCTCTTTAGGAATGACCACGGTGAGCACACCGTCAGCAACCTTGGCACTTATCTTGTTGCGGTCGACGTCGTCGGGCAGAACGTAGGTCTGCTCGTAATTGCTGTAAGAGAACTCGCGACGCAGATAGTGGACATGCTTCTCGTCACCATTCTTGTCGTCTTTCTTCTCTTCCTTGTGCTCAAACTTATTCTCGATAGCCAGTTTGAGGTTGCCCTCATTGTCGATGCTTACGCGTACCCACTCTTTCTTAAGACCAGGCACAGCCACTTCCATCGTATAGTCATCGGCTGTCTCCTTAACGTTTACAGCAGGAGCTGTGGCGTTCATGCGGGGCATCAAAGCCGTATCAAAGAAATCGTCGTCAAACCAATTGTTCAACCAATTCTGATTATTGTTTCTACGAGCTAACAACATAATAAAAACCTCCTAATTTCTATTTTTCTCATCCTCTGTTCGGCTTGCGCCTCCCTCGGGACTTCTATTTGTTTTTCTTTAATTAATTGTCTGTTATTTGAAAGGTCCACCGTTCAGGTCTTCGGTTCCAAGCTCTCGCTCTTCCCTTCCGGGCTTTTCGTTTGCTCTTCGGTTCCAAGCTCTCACTCTTCCCCTCGGCCCTTTTGGCTTCGGCTTTCACTCAACATAATGCAACACCCGTGCCACAGCGGTTTTACGCACAAGCATAACCTTCTGGTTGTCAACATTGTCAAAGCCAGATGACATTGTTGCATGAAAAGCCAAAATTTTTAAACTTTGCTGACGGGAAATTAAACAATGCTGACAAAATTTTAACTTATGCTTCGCATGTCTTTTACGGAACTTTCGCAAGTGCATATTCTCAAGCAAACGTCGCCGAAGGCGGCGAACATCCATAACCGCTGGTGAAGAGAGCGAAGCGAACGTAACCTGCGGTTTCACAGCAATATAATAAAAACGTCCTCGAAGAGGGCGAACATAGGTAATAATTGCACAGCTTGCTTATGTTCGCCCTCTTCGAGGACGATTTTACCATCAGTCATGGGACCGCAGGCTTCGCTGCCTGCGGCAGCTCAACCAGCGGTTATGGATGTTCGCCGCCTTCAGCGACGTTCTGGCAAGCGACAAAGTGGAGCGTGGCGGCGTTCTTGTCTAAAGCTTGTGAGGAGAAATTATGAAGGAAAACAAAGCTCAAAACAAGCGAACGAAATGAATAAATATGCAAAAACAAGAGACGAAACGTATAAATATCCAAAACAGTGGTTGTAAGCAAAAACGCATATTTTACTTTCTGTTTTCAAAATAAAGCAGGGTTTAACTTATTATTTTTGTTAATAACTCTTAAAAACAGGGTGGTTTTGTCAAAGAGCCTCTTTGAGGCTGTCAAAGGGCCTTAATGAGCTCGTCAAAGAGCCTCTTTGAGGATGTCAAATGGGCACTTTCAAATCGTAAGTTGGGCTCTTTTAAAACGGCTCTAAAAAAGGCCTGAAAAATGCATAAATATGCAAAACTGAGACCAATGTTTTTTTCCGTGATCTTTTAACGAAAATGGTCCATTTGTAACCATTAATATTCATAAATTCGTATGATTGCTTTTTTTAAGAAAAGAACATTCTTTGATTTCGATTTTTTCGATATATTTGTAACAAAGATTACAAAAGAGCGCTTGCAAAACAACAGTAGAGCTATAAGCAAAGCAACACAACAAGAACATAAAAACCATAAAAGCAGATGACAACAACACGACACACAGCCACAATGGTGGCGGCAACCGTAATGGCCGTGCTGCTCTCGGCATGCGACAAAGTGTTCGACGTGCATCCTTACGATGTGAGGGTGAAAGGCGAGAAAGGCATGAACGCCAAGCAGGCGGCACTGATAGAAAAAGCCACGCTTGGCAAGAACACCATTCGCTTTGCCTTCATCAGCGACACGCACCAATGGTTCGATGAAACGAAGGCCGAGATAAGAGACATAAACAGACGAAAGGACAGCATCGACTTTGTGGTACACGGAGGCGACATAACCGACTTTGGCGGCACGCGCGAGTTTGAGTGGAGCCGTGACCTGCTGAAGGGTCTCAGCGTGCCGTTCGTGACGCTGCTCGGCAACCACGACTGTCTGGGCACGGGAAACCAGAGCTACGAGGTGATCTTTGGCGACCCCGACTTCAGTTTCATTGCCGGAGGCGTCAAGTTTGTGTGTCTTAACACCAACGCCATAGAATATGACTACTCGCGGCCCGTGCCAAACCTCGACTTCATGGAGCAAGAAACAACAAAAGACGGCGAACGCTTCGACAGAACGGTGCTGTGCATGCACGCACCACCCTACTCGGAACAGTTTAACAACAACGTGGCCAAGGCGTTCAACTTTTACACCAAGATGTATCCAAAACTCTTGTTCTGCCTTTACGGACACGGACACCAGATGGAGCAACACCGGTTTTTTGACGATGGACCCATCTACTATGAGGTGTGCAACGCCCCGAAGCGACATTATTACATTTTCACCATAACCCACGAAAACTACAGCTATGAGATTATCGACTTTTAAACCCGCGCTCGCCACGCTGCTGCTCGTCATGGCGGCCTGGTTCTACGCGACCTCGGCTGAAGCAGCCTGTTTCTTGCAACAAGACGAGACAGACATAGACACATCGCTGATAGACACCACAAACACGATAAGCCGATACGACCGGCGCATTCACCGCTACCGTAAGCAATGGAACTCGCTCATACCGACGCAGCACGTCATGCAGTTTTGCGGTAACATGGGTCTGGTGTCGGTGGGCATTGGCTGGGATTATGGCCGTCGCCGGCAGTGGGAGACACAGCTGCTCTTTGGGTTTGTGCCAAAATATGACAGTCACAACGCCAAGATCACGATGACGGTGAAGCAAAACTACATTCCGTGGTCAATCTTCATAAGCAACGGATGGAGCATTGAGCCACTGCAATGTGGCATCTACCTGAACACGGTGTTCGGCCACGATTTCTGGACCAAGCAGCCAACAAAATATGAGAGCGGCTATTATCCTTTCTCCACCCGCTTGCGTCCGAACGTGTTTGTTGGCGAGCGCTTCACAAAGGCCGTGCCCAACAACCGCCGCAAATATATCAAGAGCCTCAGCTTCTTCTACGAGCTGAGCACCAACGACATCTACGTCATGCACCTCGTCCACACCGGAAGCATGGGCTTCTGGGACCTCTTCGGTTTGTCATTGGGCATCAAGGCACAGCTGCTGTAGAGAAGGGCAGGAAGAACTTTCCTAAGGCAAGAATGTCTCTACCTCATCGCTTCAGATGCGGCTTGTCCTTGCCGTTGAAGCTCTTTACCTTCATGCCGAGCTGGTCGGGAAGGATGGCGTTGAGGAAGATGCCCACGAGAGCGGCGAGGGCAAGACCGGAAAAGGTGATGGGGCCAATCTGCACGCCACCGTCGGTGCCATACTGCACGCCGATGGACACCACCAGGATGAGAGCAGCCACAAACACGTTGCGCGATGAAGAGAAATCGACAGAGGTCTCGACAAGGTTTCTCACACCGACGGCAGAGATCATGCCGTAGAGAATGAGGCTCACACCTCCGATGGTTGCTGCTGGCATCAGGGCGATAAGACATGCAAACTTTGGACAGAAGCTGAGCAAGATGGCGAAGCAAGCAGCCAGACGAATGACCGCAGGGTCAAACACGCGGGTGAGGTTGAGCACACCCGTGTTCTCGCCATAGGTGGTGTTGGCAGGAGCGCCGAAGACCGAAGCGAGCAGCGTCGCCAGACCGTCGCCACAGAGCGTGCGGTGCAGGCCAGGGTCCTTGATGAAGTTTTTGCCCACGGTGCTCTGTATGGCGCACATGTCGCCGATATGCTCCATGATGGTCGCGAAAGCTATTGGGAAGATGGCAATGACGGATGTGAGTACAAGGTCAAAGTTTGGGTCTTTAAGCACAGCAAAGGAGGTGCGCTCCATGTTTAAAGGCAAGCCTATCCATGCTGCCTCACCAAGCTTTGAGAAGTCGACCTCGCCCATGGCTGCCGCCAAGACGTAGGAGCCGAGCACGCCAAGCAAGATGGGAACAATCTTTATGATGCCACGTCCCCAGATGGAAGAGCCGATGACGATGGCTATGGCTGTGATGGCGAGGAGCCAGTTTTGCTGACAGTTGCTGATGGCAGAGCCCGACAGCGTGAGACCAATGGCTATGACCATGGGGCCCGTGACCACGGGCGGGAAGAAACGCATGACCTTGTCGGTGCCAAACATCTTGAGGAGAAAGGCCATGACAAAATAGAGCACCGATGCGGCAGCAATACCCAGACAGGCATAGTTGAGCGCCATCTCGTCGGTGAGACCTTGCGCCACACACAGCTGCTTGACCGAGGCGTAGCCTCCCAAGAAGGCGAAGCTGGAGCCAAGGAAGGCAGGAACCTTCATTTTTGAGACGAGGTGGAAGATGAGGGTGCCTATGCCGGCGAAGAGCAACGTGGCGCTCACATCGAGTCCGGTGATGAGAGGAACGAGGATGGTGGCTCCAAACATGGCAAACAGGTGCTGTATGCCGAGCACCACAAATTTAGGTTTTCCCAATTGTCGGGCATCGTATATGCCCTGGCGGTCTGTGTTCATTGCGTTATGGTTTTTCTGTTCTAAAAAAAAATTACATCTCAATAAATAACGGACATCCTGTTCTTTTATTGTACTTTTGTTTGAGCACCTACTTAAAAGTTGTAACTTTGCATCTGCAAAGGAAAACAACAAAAGGAAACAAAAAAATTCAAGATAACATGACACAAGCCAAAGAAAGACCGTCCGAACGGCTATGGAACGCCGATTACATAAAGGTGATGACCACCAACTTTCTGCTCTATTTCGCCTTCTACCTGCTCACGCCGCTGCTGCCACTGTATCTCAGCGAGCAGTTTGGCGCAACCAAAGACACGATAGGCATTGTGCTGAGCGGCTACACCGTGGCAGCTCTTCTGGTGCGTCCGTTCTGCGGCTATGTGGTCGACAGCTTTGCACGCAAGAAGGTGCTCATGGTGTGTCTCACCGCTTTCTTTGTGTGCTTTGCAGGCTACATCGCAGCAGGCACAATTCTCATGTTTGCCATCTGCCGAACGCTCCACGGCGCACCCTTCGGGGCGGTGACGGTGGCCAACAGCACATGCGCCATTGACGTGCTGCCGGCCTCGCGAAGGAACGAAGGCATAGGGCTGTATGGGTTAAGCAACAATTTTGCCATGGCCATAGCCCCGTCGGTGGGAATATGGCTGCACGATGCGGTGGGCAGCTACATGGTGCTCTTCTGGATTGCCCTCGCGGTGGCCGGCTCTTCCGTGGTCATTGCAGGCACACTGAAACTGCCGGAAAAGGAGATCATAAAAAACAAAGAAAAGCTGTCGCTCGACCGCTTCTTCCTGACACGCGCGTGGCTGCTGGCTATAAACATTGCCATGTTTGGCTTCTGCTGGGGCGTGCTCAGCAACTATCTAGCCATTTACAGCAAGGAAGCACTGGGCATTACGGGCGGCACAGGCACCTATTTCGCCATTCTATCCTGCGGCCTGTTCCTCTCGCGCCTGCAAGGACGCAAGGCGCTGCGCGACGGCCGACTGACTCAAAACGCCATGGAGGGCATGTGTCTGTCGCTCGTCGGCTTCATCTTGTTCGTGGCAGTGCCCCATCCCGTGGCCTACTATCTGTCGGCAGCACTCATCGGTCTGGGCAACGGCCATCTTTATCCTGCCTTCCTCAACATGTTTGTGGCGGTGGCACGCCATGACCAGCGCGGCACAGCAAACTCGAGCATTCTAACAGGCTGGGACCTGGGCTTCGGCATTGGCTGTCTGCTGGGCGGCGTGGTGGCAGAACATTGGGGCTATGGTGCCGCGTTCTGGATGGTGGCGCTCGAAAACGCTTGCGGCGTCGCGCTCTTCTTCATGGCCGGACGAAAATTCTTTATGGCAAGAAAGCGAAGCGAGTGAAGCGGAAGGGGCGTGTGAAACCATGGGAGCTTAACACGCCTTGAGAGCCCTTGCCTCAGAAACGAGACTCAAAATCATTTCACAACAACCTTCACGGTCTTGCCCTCTGACTTGAGCAGATAGAGACCGGCAGAAGGTGCCGTGAGGGAGCCGCGGCCGTGCATAACAAGACGGCCTGACGGGTCATAGAGCGAGAGATCGGCACCGCTAAGGCTGAACGTGCGGCCTTTGACCTTAAGTCTGGCAACAAGGTCGGCAGAGATGTCGTCTACGGCGCTCGCCTCAACCTTGTCGTAGATGTAACCATAAGTTGCCGTGCTGTCAAAGTTTGTCCGTTTGTTTGTTTTCACATGCATGGTGACACGCCCCTCGCTGTCGTAGGTGTAGGTCGACGACACAAGACGCTCTGCGGTATCCGCCTTTGGGGAACATGAAACAGGGCGCGTCACAGGAGCAGGGGCAACATGCTGCACCAGATGCATGTGAGGCATATTTTCTGGAGATGCTGCTTGAGCTGTTGTTTGAGCAGAAAGCGCAAGACACGCCATTAGAAGGAGGACTGTTTGGTTCATATAGATAAGGTTGTTTTGTAGACAGCATTAACCAAAAGACCCACCACCAAGCCGAAAGAGGTTTGGTAGTGGGCCTTATCTTAATCTCCTATTTTTATAATAGCGGCTATCGTTGCTACAACAAAGACCTTACCGGCTTGCGTTGATGCTGTTTTAAATAGCCTTTAGGAGCTTTCGTTTCTTTTTTAAGCCTCGCCCTTGGTTGTGCCGTTGCCGAAGGGAGCGATTGTGCGGCCACCTGCGGGCTGCTGAATCTTATCCTCGGCGAACTGGATAGGGCCGAAAGTCTGCTCATAGCCTTTGATGTTCTCCTGAAGAGAGAGCATGAGACGCTTAGCGTTCTCGGGAGTCATTACCACGCGGCTGCACACTGCGGGATGCTCCAGACCGGGAAGGGTGCGCACGAAGTCGAACACTACCTCGCTGGGAGAGTGAGTGATTACTACCAGGTTGGCGTATTCGCCAAGAGCCACTGCAGGGTTTGTGAACGAAAGACTTGCCTGCTGGGGCTGATTCTGCTGATTGTTGTTGTCCATTGTAAAATGATCGATTTAGATATTTATTAATTTTGTTTGTTTAAACGGCAAAAAAAAATGACGGTATCCTGCCAACTACTGTCGAAAGGGGTGCCGTCAGTCTGTTTGTCTAATGCAAAGGTAACATTATTTTTGAAATTTGCAAAAAATAATGCTATAAATAAATGTTATAAGTAGGTGTTCAAAATTAATTTAAATGATTCTATGCTCTATTTTGGTCTGTATGAACACCTACTTAAACTAACACAAAAAGGACACACCCCAAAAAAGAGGTGTGTCCCTTTTATAACGTCTTATCGTTTTTCTTATTTCTGGTTGTCAGAGAAATCGATTACATTCTTGCGGTTGGCCTGCATGCGCTCATAGTCTTCCTTTGAGCCTACAATCAGACGCTCCCACTCGCGGAGACCTGTACCGGCGGGGATGAGGTGACCGGCGATAACGTTCTCCTTCATGCCTTCCAGACGGTCTACCTTGCCACGGATAGCGGCCTCGTTGAGCACCTTCGTTGTCTCCTGGAACGATGCAGAAGAGATGAAGCTCTTGGTCTGGAGAGCGGCGCGGGTGATACCCTGAAGGATCTGTGTAGATGTTGCGGGCACGGTGTCGCGCACCTGAACCTGACGGAGGTCACGACGCTTCAAGCTTGAGTTCTCGTCGCGCAGCTTGCGGGCCGACACGATCTGACCAACCTTGAGCACATCGCTGTCGCCTGCATCGACAACATACTTCTTGCCCCAGATGCGGTCGTTCTCCTCTGCAAAGTCGAGCTTGTCGACAATCTCCTGCTCGAGGAATGTTGTATCGCCCGGTTCGTTGATCTGAACCTTGCGCATCATCTGGCGAACGATAATCTCGAAGTGCTTGTCGTTGATCTTCACACCCTGCAGACGGTACACGTCCTGAACCTCATTCACGATATACTCCTGAACGGCGGTCGGACCCTTGATGGCAAGGATGTCGCCTGGTGTGATGCTACCGTCAGACAACGGGGTTCCGGCACGCACGGCATCGTGCTCCTGTACAAGGATCTGCTTTGACAGCGACACGAGATATTTCTTCTGGTCACCGGTCTTGCTGGTAACGATTATCTCACGGTTGCCACGCTTAACCTTGCCCATGGTAACCTCACCGTCGATCTCAGACACAACAGCGGGGTTGCTCGGGTTACGAGCCTCGAACAGCTCGGTAACTCGTGGCAGACCACCGGTGATATCGCCTGCCGAACCGGCAGCACGAGGAATCTTCACGAGAGTGGTACCTGTCTTGACGGTCTGGCCGTCTTCAACAACAACGTGTCCTCCCACAGGGAAGTTGTAGGTACCGATAATCTCGCCATTTGCATCAAGCACATCGCAGGTCGGCACCTTCGACTTGTCCTTAGAGTCGATGATAATCTTCTCGGTAAGACCTGTGGCGTCGTCGGTCTCAGCACGGAACGTTACGCCCTCAACAACATCGTTGAAGCGCAGGGTTCCTGCATACTCGGTAACGATAACGGCGTTGAACGGGTCCCACTTGGCAATGAGATCGCCCTTCTTGACCTCGTCGCCTTCCTTGAAATAGAGTGAAGAACCGTAAGGCACGTTCACTGTTGCAAGGGTGATGTCAGTATGCGGGTCGATGAACTGAAGCTCGGTAAGACGGCTCACAACCATCTCACACTTGATGTCCTTCTCGCCGTCGTTCTCGATGAACGGCACGACACGGATGTCCTCGAAGTGGAGCTTGCAGTCGTTCTTTGCTACGATAGAAGCGTTGGCGGCAGCGTTACCTGCCACACCACCGGCGTGGAAGGTACGGAGCGTAAGCTGTGTACCAGGCTCACCAATGGCCTGTGCGGCAATCACACCTACTGCCTCGCCCATCTGAACCATGCGCTGTGTTGCGAGGTTACGTCCGTAACACTTCATGCAGACACCGTGCTTGCTCTCGCAGGTGAGCACAGAGCGGATCTCAACGCTCTCAATGGGAGAGTCTTCGATGGCCTTGGCGATAGAGTCGGTAATCTCTTCGCCGGCAGCCACGAGCAGCTCGCCTGTTGAAGGATGAATAACATCGTGAACAGACACACGGCCAAGGATGCGCTCTGAGAGTGATGAAACCACCTCATCGCCGTTCTTAAGAGCGGTGCATACGAGGCCACGGAGCGTACCACAGTCTTCCTCGGTGATAATCACATCGTGTGAGACGTCAACAAGACGACGTGTGAGGTAACCGGCGTCGGCGGTCTTCATAGCGGTATCGGCAAGACCCTTACGGGCACCGTGAGAAGCGATGAAGTACTCGAGCACTGACATACCCTCCTTGAAGTTGGAGATAATAGGGTTCTCGATAATCTGGTGTCCCTCGGCACCTGCCTTCATAGGCTTGGCCATAAGACCACGCATACCTGAGAGCTGCTTGATCTGGTCCTTAGAACCACGGGCACCTGAGTCGAGCATCATGAACACGGCGTTGAAGCCCTGGTCTGCCTCGGTCATCTCCTTCATAAGGATAGAGGCGAGGTCGTTGTTGACGTGTGTCCAGGTATCGATCACCTGGTTGTAACGCTCGTTCTCTGTGATGAAGCCCATGTTATAGTTGTCCTGGATGGCACGAACCTCGTCCTGGCCACGGTCAACGATGGCTTTCTTTTCTGGCGGGATGATGATGTCGTCAAGGTTGAACGACAGACCTGCCACATAAGCCATGCGATAACCAAGGTTCTTGATGCCGTCGAGGAACTCGCATGCACGAGCCATACCTACGGCCTTGATTACGCTTGAGATGATGCCGCGGAGGGTCTTCTTAGAGATGATATCGTTGAAGAAGCCTACCTCGTCAGGGATAATCTGGTTGACGATAACACGACCTACCGAGGTCTCCACCATGCGGGGCTGCAGCTTGCCGTCGACAAGGTCGGTAACGATAACCTTTACAGGAGCGTGGAGGTCACACTGGCCCTCGTTGTGGGCAATGATTGCCTCTTCAGCACCATAGAAGGTCAGACCTGTGCCCTTGGCACCGGGACGCAGCTTGGTGATATAATAGAGTCCGAGCACCATATCCTGTGAAGGCACGGTGATAGGAGCACCATTGGCAGGGTTGAGGATGTTGTGGCTCTGAAGCATCAGGATCTGAGCCTCAAGCACAGCCTCGTTGCTAAGCGGGAGGTGAACAGCCATCTGGTCACCGTCGAAGTCGGCGTTGAACGCAGTACATGCCAACGGGTGGAGCTGGATAGCCTTACCCTCGATGAGCTTAGGCTGGAACGCCTGGATACCCAGACGGTGAAGTGTAGGAGCACGGTTCAGGAGCACGGGGTGACCCTTCATTACGTTCTCCAGGATGTCCCAGATCACGGGTTCACGACGGTCAACGATCTTCTTGGCGCTCTTGACGGTCTTCACGATGCCGCGCTCGATGAGCTTGCGGATGATGAACGGCTTGTAGAGCTCGGCTGCCATGAGCTTAGGCAGACCACACTCGCCCATCTTCAGCTCAGGACCTACGACGATAACCGAACGTGCAGAATAGTCGACACGCTTACCGAGGAGGTTCTGGCGGAAACGTCCTGCCTTACCCTTGAGAGAGTCGGACAATGACTTCAGCGGACGGTTGCTCTCACTCTTCACAGCGCTCGACTTGCGTGAGTTGTCGAAGAGACTGTCGACGGCCTCCTGAAGCATACGCTTCTCGTTACGGAGAATGACCTCAGGAGCCTTGATCTCTACGAGTCGCTTCAGACGGTTGTTACGGATGATCACACGACGATAGAGGTCGTTGAGGTCGGAAGTTGCGAAACGGCCGCCATCAAGCGGCACGAGAGGACGGAGCTCTGGCGGGATAACGGGAATGATCTTCATGATCATCCACTCAGGACGGTTCATGTCCTTGCTGCCACGGAACGCCTCTACAACCTGCAGACGCTTCAGGGCCTCTGTCTTGCGCTGCTGTGCCGAGTCGTTGTTGGCACGGTCACGCAGCTCGTATGACAGAGCGTCGAGGTCGATGTTTGCAAGCAGGTCGTAAATGGCCTCTGCACCCATCTTGGCGATGAACTTGTTAGGATCGCTGTCCTCAAGATAGTCGTTGCTTATTCCGATCTTGTTGTCGAGGATGTCCATGTACTCCTCTTCTGTGAGGAGGTCCATCTTGTGTGAACCGTTCAGCTCGTTGCCGTCCTCATCGGTACGTCCTGCAAGGGCACCCGGCTGGATAACCACATATTTCTCATAGTAGATTACCGCGTCGAGCTTCTTTGTAGGCATGCCGAGCAGGTAGCCAATCTTGTTGGGCAGAGAACGGAAATACCAGATGTGTGCTACTGGCACCACCAGCTCGATGTGTCCGCTACGCTCGCGACGCACTTTCTTCTCTGTTACCTCAACACCGCATCGGTCGCAGACGATACCTTTGTAACGAATGCGCTTGTACTTGCCACAGGCACACTCGTAGTCGCGTGTCGGACCGAAGATGCGCTCACAGAACAGACCGTCACGCTCCGGCTTGTAGGTACGATAGTTGATGGTTTCAGGCTTGGTTACCTCGCCATACGAATTTTCCAGAATCTCCTCGGGAGAAGCGAGACCGATGGTAATCTTCGTGAAATTATTTTTTACTTTTGTATCTTTCTTGAAAGCCATATCTTATATGAAATATTTAGGGTGTCAGGATTAATCAAGTTTGATGCTCAGACCGAGACCGCGAAGCTCATGGAGCAACACGTTAAGCGACTCGGGGATGCCAGGTGTAGGCATGGGATCGCCCTTGACAATGGCCTCGTAAGCCTTTGAACGGCCGACGGTATCGTCCGACTTGATGGTAAGAATCTCCTGGAGCACATGGCTTGCGCCGAAGGCCTCAAGAGCCCAAACCTCCATCTCTCCGAAACGCTGTCCACCAAACTGTGCCTTACCTCCAAGAGGCTGCTGTGTGATGAGCGAGTAGGGACCGATTGAACGTGCGTGCATCTTGTCCTCAACCATGTGACCGAGCTTGAGGAAGTAAGTGACACCCACGGTGGCGGGCTGGTCAAACTGCTCACCTGTCTCACCGTCATAGAGGTGTGTAGAGCAGAGGTGAGGCAGACCTGCCTTGTCAGTCCACTCAGAGAGGTCCTCAAGATGAGCACCGTCGAAGATAGGCGTAGCAAACTTGACGCCGAGCTTGCGACCGGCAGCACCGAGGATGGCCTCGAAGATCTGACCGAGGTTCATTCGCGAAGGCACACCCAGCGGGTTCAGCACCAGGTCTACAGGACGTCCGTCCTCGAGGAACGGCATGTCCTCCATGCGTACAATCTTCGAAACGATACCCTTGTTACCGTGGCGACCGGCGAGCTTGTCACCGACACCGATCTTACGCTTCTTGGCGATGTAAACCTTGGCCATCTGGAGGATACCTGAAGGCATCTCGTCACCGATGGTGATGGCAAACTTCTTACGCTTGAGCTCAGCATCGAGGAGCTTGTACTTGCGTATGTAGTTCATGATGAGCTTCTGGATAAGACCGTTGGTATGGTCGTCCTCTGTCCATCCGTTCGACTGTATGCCGTCATACTCAAGGTTCTTGAGCTGTGTAGCTGTGAACTTGCTGCCCTTTGTGATGATCTCAGCACCGCTGTAGTCTTTCACACCCATAGAGGTCTTGTCCTCGGTGAGGGTGAGGAGCTTGTCAACGAGAATGTCCTTGAGGTCGTCGTTCTTTGCCTCATACTCCTCGTCGATCTTGGCCAGTGTGATCTTGTCCTGTTTCTTCGACTCACGGGTCTTGACAGCGCGTGTGAACAGCTTCTTGTCGATAACGACACCGCTGAGTGAAGGATTGGCTTTCAATGAAGAATCCTTTACGTCACCGGCCTTGTCACCGAAGATAGCACGGAGGAGCTTCTCCTCAGGTGAAGGATCGCTCTCACCCTTTGGTGAAATCTTACCGATCATGATGTCGCCGGGCTCAACACGGGCACCGATGCGAATGATACCGTTGTCGTCGAGATCCTTGGTTGCTTCCTCGCTAACGTTGGGGATGTCGCTTGTGAACTCCTCCATGCCGCGCTTTGTCTCGCGAACCTCAAGAGAATACTCGTCAACATGCACTGATGTGAGCACATCGTCACGGACAATACGCTCTGAGAGCACGATGGCATCCTCATAGTTGTAACCCTTCCAAGGCATGTAAGCCACGAGGAGGTTGCGGCCAAGAGCAAGCTCGCCGTTCTCTGTAGCATAACCCTCGGTAAGGATGTCACCAGCCTTGACACGCTGACCCTTGTTACAGATAGGACGCAGGTCGATGGTCATGTTCTGGTTGGTGCGACGGAACTTGGGTATGCGATACTCCTTAAGAGCAGGCTCGAAGCTTACAAACTCTTCTTCCTCTGTGCGATCATAGAGGATACGTATGGTTGTAGCGTCAACGTAGTCGATAACACCCTCTCCCTCGGCTGTGATCATGGTGCGAGAATCCTCACACACCTGTTTCTCAATACCGGTTCCTACGATAGGAGCATCATTGTGGAGCAAAGGCACAGCCTGGCGCATCATGTTACATCCCATGAGCGCACGGTGACCGTCGTCGTGCTCGAGGAAAGGAATGAGTCCGGCAGAAACCGAACCGATCTGCTGAGGAGCAACGTCCATGAGGTCTACCTCTGAGGGAGGCACAACAGGGAAGTCGGCATCCTGACGACACTTAACAACATCGCGGATGAAGGTTCCGTCGGGACGAAGAGGTGCGTTACCCTGACCGATGATGTGATCTTGCTCTTCTTCGGCTGTAAGATATACAACATCCTCGTTCTTCAGGTCAACGACACCGTCGTTTACCTTGCGATAAGGTGTCTCGATGAAGCCGAGGTCGTTGATTGTAGCGTAAACGCAAAGAGAAGAAATAAGACCGATGTTAGGACCCTCAGGGCTCTCAATAGGACAGAGACGACCGTAGTGGGTATAGTGAACGTCACGCACCTCGAAACCTGCACGCTCACGCGACAGGCCGCCAGGACCAAGAGCCGAGAGACGGCGCTTGTGTGTGACCTCAGCCAACGGGTTGGTCTGGTCCATGAACTGAGACAGCGGGTTCGTTCCGAAGAACGAGTTGATAACGCTCGAGATGGTCTTTGCGTTGATAAGATCGGTCGGTGTGAACACCTCGTTGTCGCGCACGTTCATGCGCTCACGGATGGTGCGGCTCATACGGGCAAGACCGATAGAGAACTGGTTGCTCAACTGCTCACCCACTGTGCGTACGCGACGGTTAGAGAGGTGGTCGATATCATCGACATTGGCGTTGGAGTTGACCAGCTGGATGAGATACTTGATAATCTCTATGATGTCGTCCTTTGTGAGGACGCGGATATCAGAATCGGTAGAGAGACCGAGCTTGCGGTTGATGCGGTAACGACCAACCTCACCAAGATCATAACGCTTGTCTGAGAAGAACAGGTTCTGGAACACCTCGCGAGCTGATGCGTCATCAGCAGGATCGCTGTTACGCAGCTGACGGTAGATGTAAAGCACAGCCTCTTTCTCAGAGTTGCTGGGATCCTTCTGAAGGGTGTTGAAGATGATAGCGTATTTGCTTGCATCCTCTGCATCCTTGTGGAGAAGTATTGAAGCGGTACCGCTCTCGAGAATTTCATCAATGTTATCCTCTGTGAGCTCTGTCTCACGCTCCATAATCACCTCGTTACGCTCGATAGATACAACCTCACCGGTGTCCTCGTCTACGAAGTCTTCGTTCCAACTCTTCAGCACTCGGGCAGCAAGCTTGCGACCAATGGCAGCCTTCATGTTTTTTTTGTTGACCTTAATCTCCTCTGCAAGGTCGAAAATCTGAAGGATGTCCTTATCTGTGTCGTAGCCGATGGCACGGAGAAGAGTTGTTACGGGCAATTTCTTCTTACGGTCGATGTAAGCATACATCACGTTGTTGATGTCAGTGGCAAACTCAATCCAAGAGCCCTTGAACGGAATGATTCGTGCAGAATAAAGCACGGTTCCGTTAGCATGGACACCCTGTGAGAAGAACACACCGGGTGAACGGTGCAGCTGTGACACAACAACACGCTCGGCACCATTGATTACGAACGTGCCGTTGCTTGTCATGTAAGGGATAGTGCCAAGAAAGACGTCTTGTATGAATGTACCGAAATCCTCGTGATCGGGGTCAGTACAATAAAGTTTCATCTTAGCCTTCAAGGGAACACTATAAGTCAAGCCGCGCTCCAGACACTCATCAATTGAGTAGCGGGGCGGGTCGATATAGTAGTCAAGGAATTCAAGAACAAAATTGTTTCTTGTGTCCGTGATGGGGAAGTTCTCAGAGAAGACCTTATACAAACCGTCATTCTTGCGCTCCTCAGGTGGCGTATCCAACTGAAGGAAGTCTCTAAACGACTTTAGCTGCACGTCGAGAAAATCCGGATAGGGCATCGGATTGTGGACGCTGGCAAAATTTACTCTGTTATCAACAATTTTTGAAGCCATTAGAAGATATTAATAGGGTGTTGAAAAATCTAAAAGTTTTAAAGACACAAAAAGGTTAGAACCCGCCTACTTAGCAGATTCTAACCATTAATATGAAAGTAAGAACAGAGGCTGAAAAAATTCAACCTTTATTCCTTACAAGATGCTTGATTACTTCAGCTCTACCTTAGCACCAGCCTCTTCGATAGCCTTCTTCAGGTTCTCAGCCTCTTCCTTAGAAAGACCTTCCTTGATTGTTGAAGGAGCACCGTCTACGAGATCCTTAGCCTCTTTCAGACCAAGACCGCAAGCCTCCTTAACAGCCTTTACAACCTGGAGCTTTGCGCCACCAACCTCAGCGAGAACAACGTCGAATGAAGACTTCTCCTCAGCTGCGTCAGCTGCACCAGCAGCGGGACCAGCAGCTACAGCTACAGCTGCAGCAGCGGGCTCGATTCCATACTCGTCCTTCAGGACTGTTGCCAACTCATTTACTTCCTTTACTGTAAGATTTACTAACTCTTCAGCAATAGCTTTAATATCTGCCATTTTATTTTAATTTTTTTATTTTTTTTGTTAATGTTTGTTTGAAATATTACTCAGGACGCTCTCCTAAAGTCTTGAGAACACCATGAATTGTGTTGCCACCTGACTGCAAAGCAGAGATAACGTTCTTTGCGGGTGACTGGAGCAGTGCAACGATATCTGCAATAACCTCGTTCTTGCTCTTCAGAGAAACCAAATCCTCAAGCTGGTTAGCCTGGAAGAATGACTCCTCAGCGTAAGCTGCCTTGAGGGCGGGAACACCTGCCTTCAGGTAATCCTTATCCTTCAGAAGCTTAGCAGGAACATTAGCGGTCTGAGCGAACATCACAGCTGTGCTGCCCTTCAGTGCTCCATATATGGGCTTAAAATCTACGTCAGAAGCCTCGAGAGCCTGGTGAAGAAGGGTGTTCTTAACAACAACCATCTTGATACCAGCCTTGAAGCACTTGCGACGAAGGTCGCTTGTAGCCTCTGCATTGAGTCCGTGAACGTCGACAAGATAGAAATGAGGATACTCCTTCAGTTTCTGACCGAGTTCAACAATAATAGTATCTTTTACTTCTTTTTTCATTGTACAAAACTTTTAGAGTTACTCACAAGTCTTAGGATCAACCTTGATACCCTTACTCATAGTGCTAGAAATAAAGATACTCTTGATGTATGTACCTTTAGCAGCAGCAGGCTTCAGTTTATTAACAGTGGCGATGAACTCCTTGGCGTTCTGGAAAATCTGCTCCGATGTGAAGCTAACCTTACCTATAGAGGTATGGATGATTCCAGCCTTGTCAACCTTGAAGTCGATCTTACCCTGCTTAACCTCCTTAACTGCCTTAGCAACGTCCATAGTAACAGTGCCGCTCTTGGGGTTAGGCATCAGGCCACGGGGACCGAGTACACGGCCGAGGGGACCAAGCTTACCCATGCATGAGGGCATTGTGATGATAACATCAACATCTGTCCAACCACCTTTGATCTTCTCGATATACTCGTCAAGACCAACATAGTCGGCACCTGCCTCTTTGGCAGCAGCCTCCTGATCAGGTGTACAGAGACAGAGAACGCGGGTAACCTTACCGGTTCCGTTAGGAAGAGAAACGACGCCACGAACCATCTGGTTTGCCTTGCGAGGGTCTACACCCAAGCGAACGTCGATATCGAGAGATGCATCAAACTTAGTGGTGGTAATGTCTTTCACCAGCTGTGATGCCTCTTCCAAAGAGTATGCTTTCCCTGCTTCAACCTTATCAGCGACTGATTTCTGATTTTTTGTCAGTTTACTCATTTTCTTAATTGAAGTTTAATTATTATTCAGGGAAATCCCCTTTCACAGTAATACCCATACTTCTAGCTGTACCGGCTATCAGTCTCATGGCTGACTCTACTGTAAAACAGTTGAGGTCATTCATTTTGTCCTCTGCAATAGCCTTTACCTGCTCCCAAGTTACACTTGCGACCTTCTTACGGTTAGGCTGAGCAGAACCGCTCTTTACCTTAGCTGCCTCCTTGAGCTGCACAGCTGCAGGAGGAGTCTTGATAACAAAGCTGAATGACTTGTCGGTGTAGTAAGTGATAACGACAGGAAGAATCTTTCCAGCCTTATCTTGGGTTCTGGCGTTGAACTCTTTGCAGAATCCCATTATGTTGATACCCTTAGAACCCAGTGCGGGTCCTACTGGAGGAGAAGGATTCGCAGCGCCACCTTTAATCTGTAATTTGATTAATCCAGCAACTTCTTTAGCCATTTCTTTTTTGTTATAATTAAATGATTAATATAAAAGCAAGAACTGTTAGAATCGTAACACCCTATCAGCCTTCCTTTTCAACCTGCATAAAACTAAGCTCCAACGGAGTTTTACGTCCGAAGATCTTAACCATCACCTTGAGTTTCTTCTTCTCGGCATTCACCTCCTCAATAACACCACTAAAGCCGCTGAACGGGCCGTCAGTAACTTTGACTGTCTCATCAACAACATAAGGAATCTCGATATCATCCTGCAGTTCGGTTTCTTCAACGTTTCCGAGCATGCGGTTGATGTCGCTTTGAGGAACAGGTGAGGGGTTGTCTAAACCACCGAGAAATCCCAACACGTTAGGCATAAATCGAAGAGTGTGAGCAACGTCTCCTACGAGGTTAGCCTCAACAAAGACGTATCCAGGAAGAGAAATCTTTTCCTTCACTACACGCTTACCATTACGCAAAGAGGCATGTTTTTCCATAGGCAAAAGCACCTGAAAAACATGTGACTGAAGCAACGCGTTGTGCTTAAGTTCGGCATCGATATATTCTTTAACCTTTGCCTCCTTACCGCTTACAGCGCGAAGGACATACCAATTTTTAGTTGTTGTTGCCATCTTCTCTTAAACGTTAACCGGGATAGACCATACTCATAACCCACTTGAAAAGTGAGTCCATAGCAAACACTACCAATGCAATGACAAGGGAAGCAGATAATACAATCGCTGCACTGTGTGTAAGCTGGGCACGTGTTGGCCAAGTAGTCTTATGCGCAAGTTCGTCGTAACAAGTCTTGCAATAATTTACTATCTTCTTAAACATATTATCTTCTTTTTGGCACGGAATGAGAGGCTCGAACTCCCGACACCTGGTTTTGGAGACCAGTGCTCTACCAACTGAGCTAATTCCGTAAGTATTCCCGCACCGCACACAGCAGTGCGGGAATTTGTATGTTCTAAAAGCTTGACCTTTCGGTCACGACTTATTAGTCATCAAGGATCTCAGTGATCTGTCCTGAACCTACTGTACGACCACCCTCGCGGATAGCGAAACGAAGGCCCTGGTTCAGAGCTACTGCGTAAATGAGTTCAACCTCGATCTCTACGTTGTCACCAGGCATAACCATCTCAACTCCCTCAGGAAGCTTGATCTCACCGGTGCAGTCCATTGTACGGAGGTAGAACTGAGGACGATACTTGTTGCCGAACGGAGTGTGACGGCCACCCTCTTCCTTCTTCAGTACATAGATAGAAGCCTTGAAGTGCTTGTGAGGCTTAATCTGTCCAGGATGGCAGAGCACCATACCGCGCTTGATCTCGTTCTTGTCGATACCACGGAGGAGCAGACCTACGTTATCGCCAGCTTCACCCTCATCAAGAATCTTGCGGAACATCTCAACACCAGTAACAACTGACTTCTTATCCTCGCCGAGACCGAGCAGCTCAACCTCGTCACCTACCTTAACACGGCCAGTCTCGATACGACCAGTAGCAACGGTACCACGACCTGTGATTGAGAATACGTCCTCGATAGGCATCAAGAAAGGTTTGTCGAGATCGCGAGGAGGCTCCTGAATCCATGTATCAACAGCATCCATCAGCTCCATTACCTTGTCAACCCACTTCTCAACACCGTTCAGAGCACCGAGTGCAGAACCACGAACGATAGGAGTATCCTCCTCATAACCGTACTGGTCGAGAATCTCGCGAACCTCCATCTCAACGAGTTCGAGCATCTCCTCGTCCTCAACCATATCACACTTATTCAGGAATACCACCATGCGGGGTACGTTCACCTGACGAGCGAGCAGGACGTGCTCACGTGTCTGAGGCATAGGACCGTCAGTTGCAGCAACAACAAGGATAGCACCGTCCATCTGAGCAGCACCAGTAACCATGTTCTTTACATAGTCGGCGTGTCCCGGGCAGTCTACGTGTGCGTAGTGACGTTTAGCTGTTTCATACTCGATGTGAGCAGAGTTGATGGTGATACCACGCTCTTTCTCCTCAGGAGCATTATCAATCTGGTCGAAAGACTTTACATCCTCGCTACCGAAGCCCTTGTCGTGAAGAACCTTAGAGATAGCAGCTGTCAGAGTAGTCTTACCATGGTCAACGTGACCAATCGTACCAATGTTAACGTGCGGTTTGGTGCGCACAAAAGTCTCTTTAGCCATAGCTTTTATTATTTTTATATATAAATTAAATAATCTGCTTTCTTCCGTTCCTTAGTTAGTTCTCTAAAGAACTGCCTTGCCTTAGGTTTTCTAAAGAAAAGATCCATAGGTTGTTAAAAGAACAAGAAGTGAGCTGTAACTGAGAGTTGAACTCAGGACCTCTTCCTTACCAAGGAAGTGCTCTACCACTGAGCTATTACAGCATTGTTGAGCGGAAAACGGGGCTCAAACCCGCGACCCCCAGCTTGGAAGGCTAGTGCTCTATCAACTGAGCTATTTCCGCAAGATTAAAAAACTTCTGTGGGTGGTGATGGATTCGAACCACCGAAGGCATAGCCAGCAGATTTACAGTCTGCCCCATTTGGCCACTCTGGTAACCACCCTAAAGCTTGTTTTAGAATTAACCTCAACTCTTCATCTTTCGTTTGAGCCTCTTGTCGGATTCGAACCAACGACCCCGAGATTACAAATCACGTGCTCTGGCCAACTGAGCTAAAGAGGCATACAATGCAGCCGTTAGACATCGTCGTTTAGGACCTCTTCTAAAACGGCTGCAAAGATACGGATTATTTTTTAACCTCCAAAACTTTTCCGCTTTTTTTTTCAAAAAAGATGCAATTTTAGGCTTTTTCAGCCCTTTTTGGAGGTTTCAGCTTATTTCTCGTGCTTTTTCTCCTTAAATCGTGTGAGCTGCACCTTCATTGCGTCAACACACAGATCAACGCCCTCTTCGAAGGTGTCAGCAGTCTTTTCAACGAACAATGTTGTGCCTGGCACAGCAACGGTAAGACTTGTTTCCTTATTTTGAACCGTGGCTGGCTTAACGACCTTAAGCTGCACCTCCACGTTTTTGATATCCTCAAACGATTTTTCAAGCTTGGCTACCTTCTTTTCGATGAAAGCCTGCAGTTTCTCAGTAGCGTCGAAATGGATCGACTGAATCTTAATGTCCATAGTTACCTCCTGTTTTTAAAAGGTTAGGCCCTGGGATGGGCGTTAGTATAAACTTGCTTCAGCTGTTCGAACGTTGTGTGCGTATATTTTTCCGTAGTGGATATTGACGCATGCCCGAGCAGCTTCTGCACACTCTCTATGTCGGCCCCATTGTTGAGCATTGCCGTCGCAAACGAGTGGCGCAGCACATGAGGCGACTTTTTTTTCATTGTTGTGACAAGCGACAGCTTTTCTCTCACTATGCGTTGCACCTGAGCCCGCTTTATGCGTTCTCCCTTTTCTGTCACGAAGAAGGCGCCGTCGGGCTTACCCTCCCCTATCAACTGGTCACGCATTTTCACATATCGCTCCATCGCAGCTTTCAGCTCCTGTCCGAAAGGCACGACCCGTTGTTTGTCGCCTTTACCTGTGACCTTGAGCTGAAGACTTTCATAACTCACATCATTATTATTAAGAGCGACCAGTTCGGCGAGCCTCACACCCGTGGTGTAGAAGAATAGTAATAAGGTACGCGCGCGTACATCTTTATATGTATCCTCCCATTTCATGTCGTCAAGCAGACTGTCCATCTGCTTTTCGCGCACAAAACACGGCAGAGGTTTCTCGTTTTTCGGACCTTCAAGCATGTGGGCCGGGTCGCGCTCTACAAGATGTCTTGACAGAGCGAAGCGAAAGAGCATCTTTACAGCAGAGAGACGTCTGTTAACAGAAGCCGACTTGTTGCCTCGTTCCATCATGTGCTCCATCCAGTCGCGAATGATATCGGCATCGACGGTCTGCCAGGTGAGAGCCTCATCCCTGTCGGTAAAGAAGGTCTCAAAATCGAGAAGGTCATCATGATAAGCCTTCACGGTAAGCGGCGACCGGTTTTTCTCATAACGCATGTATCTGAGAAATTCGTCTGTTATCTTAGTCATTGCCATCACTTATCTTTTCGCCAACGAAAATAGTGAATAAAAACGACACGACCAAATTTTTTACAAACTTTTAGCAATCTATTTTTAACAGAAAGGGGAAAAGGGTGTTTCTACAGGAGCAAAAAGTTGAGAAAGAAGCATAAGAACGGCGCGACAAAATGAAAATAGCGGCGCGACAGAACGAAAAGAACGGCGCGACAGACCCATAAGAACAGGTTCTACTAAACATAAAGGCCGTTTCAGCAAGAGCAAAAGTGACGATAGAAAGAGACTGCCTGCAGCAACGAGAATGGAGAAACTGCGCAAACGCAAAAAAGGTGATAAAACAGTTTGCTCAAAGGCAAATTGCTTTGTCACCTCTATGGCTTAAGAACCGCCGCCGTCTACGGCCACGGTGCCATTATATCTGATGATTAAAACGTTGCTTATATCCGGGGAAAGACACCTCCTGTAAAAGTTTGTTTGTCTTTAAAGACACGTTCGCTTTTAGGTTTTCTTACTCCTCGTTAGCACGAAGCTGCTGAACGTAGATAGCGTGTTCCATCTTGAGACGCTTCAGTACAGACGGCTTGTTATACTGCTGACGAGCACGGAGCTCCTTGATAACACCTGTCTTTTCGAATTTTCTCTTGAACTTCTTGAGAGCTCTTTCGATGTTCTCACCATCTTTTACCGGTACGATAATCATTGTTTTTGCTTTACTTTTTTAAATTTGACTTTAATTTATTTCTTTTCAAAAATGGCTTTCACCACTTTCGGACTGCAAAATTACTGTTTATTTCTCAAATACACAACTATTTAGCCCATTATTTGCGTTTTCAGCTACTAAAAACACGAAAATGGCGCTGTTTAGCGTCATTTACAACGGCGCACAAGCCTCATGCAACCACGCACGCTCATCTTCATCGAGCAACGGGCTCAAACGCTCCTCCACCATGGCATGATATTGGTCAAACCATTCACGCTCCTCAGATGTGAGCATGTCCACATCTATAGGTGTCTTGTCTATGGGGCAGAGCGTGAGAGGTTCAAACTGAAGGAAGCGTCCAAACTCGGTTTCTTTGTAAGGCGTGATAAGCAGCGTGTTTTCCGTGCGCACGCCGAAGTGGCCTTCAAGATACAGGCCTGGCTCATCGGTCACAGTCATGCCGGCATGCAGAGGGGCGGGTTTCCACTCCTGACGTATCTGATGGGGGCCTTCATGAACGCTAAGATAAGAACCCACGCCGTGACCTGTGCCGTGCATGAAGTTCATGCCTTCACGCCACATCGCCATGCGCGCCGCTGCATCGAGCTGTGTGCCTGCAGCACCATCTGGAAACTTGAGGTTCTGCAACTGTAGATGTCCCTTAAGCACAAGTGTGTAGACACGTCGTTGCTCCTCGCTCACTGGGCCAAGGGCGATGGTGCGCGTGATGTCGGTAGTGCCGTCTTCATACTGTGCTCCCGAGTCGATGAGCACCAGTCCGTGAGGCTTCAACTCGGCATCTGTCTGCTCCGTAGCTTCATAATGGACGATGGCTCCATGTTGCTCATAGCCGGCAATGGTGTCGAATGACACATCGCGGAAAAGCGGCTGTTCGGCTCTCAACTGCAAGAGCTTATCGGCAATGCTCATCTCCGTCTGACCACCCTGCTCCACCGCTGGCTTAAGCCAACGAAGAAAACGCGTCATAGCCACACCATCACGCAACATGGCGTTGCGGAAGCCCTTGATCTCAGCCTCGTTCTTCACGGCCTTCATCATGGGCACGGGCGATGGTGCGCGGAGCACATTAAGCTTCGAGGCGGCACGCATGAGCGTGTAGTTTACCTCGTTGGGGTCGAGCAATATGTTGTAAGCATGATAATGGCGCAAGGCGTGAGCCACGTCGGCATAGCAGTCCACACCTATGCCCTCGCCTTTCAGATACTCCAAGACCTCTGGCGTGAGCTTCTCCTTATTTATATATAACGTCGTTTCGTCGGGAGCAACAAGCAGATAAGCCACAAACACGGGTGTGCAATGAACATCGGTGCCGCGCAGATTGGTGAGCCACGCAATGTCGTCGAGAGCACACACGAGCATGCCGTCAGCATGGCAACGTGACAGCTGTCGGCGCAGACGTGACAGTTTGTCGCTTGCCGACTCGCCAGCATAGCACATCGGCTGCACCCCCACCTTGTTGTCGGGCACGGCAGGGCGGTCTTCCCAGATCTGGTTCAACGGATCGAGATTGGTGCGCAACGTCATTCCGCCATTGGAGCGCAGGTCTGCAATGAGTGCCTCCACCTCAGCAGAAGAGCAGCAAGAGCCATCTATCGCCACCTCTGTAAGCGACGTTGTCTCAACCTGTTGCCACAACCACTGGGCAATGGTTGGCGTTCCCGCCACTCTCTCTTTCATAAGCTCAAACCCAGTGCCGCTCAACTGGTTAGCGGCGGCTATAAAATAGCGCGAGTCGGTCCACAGTGCGGCACTGCTCATGGTCACCACAGCCGTGCCCGCCGACCCGTCGAAGCCCGAAATCCATTTTCGTCCCTCCCATCGTGCTGGCACATACTCGCTGTTATGCGGGTCAGTGCTTGGGAAAATGAAGGCTGCTAGATGCTCGCGTTTCATCACACGGCGCAGCTGCTCAACGCGTTCTGCTATAATATTGGTCATAAAGAATGGTGTTTTTGTAAAATTCACATTACAAAGTTACGATTTTTAAGAAATAGCAACAAATTAAACTCAAAATAAATGGTGGATATAAATCTATTTTTTATAACTTTGCAATCGGAAAGGTTAGCCGAGCCTCATAATCGCTTCCAAAGAAGAAGATTGAAGACAACATGGCAACCCTGCACAGATGTGCCAAACCGTTATGGCACACTATTTGCAAATCAACAGATAGAAAGCTTAAAGACAAAAAGTTTTAAAGCTACAAGACATAAAGCTTAAAGACAAAAAGTCGAAAGCTGAAAAGGAAAGCTTAAAGACGAATTGTTCAAATAAACTTAAAAATATAATTTAGTTATGGCATTTTTAACTAACGAGAAACTCGTGATCGTCGGAGCCGGCGGCATGATTGGTTCAAACATGGTTCAGAGCGCTCTTATGCTCGGTCTTACTCCTAACATCTGTCTTTATGACATCTATGAGCCCGGTGTTCATGGCGTGTTCGACGAGATGCAGCAGTGCGCTTTCCCCGGTGCTAACATCACATACACCGTAAACCCCGAAGAGGCTTTCACAGGTGCTAAGTATATCATCTCTTCAGGTGGTGCTCCCCGTAAAGAGGGCATGACACGTGAGGATCTGCTGAAAGGCAACTGCCAGATTGCTGCCGACTTTGGCGACAACATCAAGAAGTATTGCCCCGACGTTAAGCACGTGGTTGTTATCTTCAACCCCGCCGACGTTACAGCACTCACAGCTCTTATCCACTCAGGTCTGAAGCCCAACCAGCTCACATCTCTCGCTGCTCTCGACTCTACACGTCTGCAGCAGGCTCTCGCCCTCGAGTTCGGCGTACAGCAGGATAAGGTTACTGGCGCTCACACCTACGGTGGTCACGGCGAGCAGATGGCCGTATTCGCTTCACAGGTTAAGGTTGACGGCAAGCCCCTCGCTGAGATGGGTCTGTCTGACGAGCGTTGGGAAGAGATCAAGCACCACACCGTACAGGGTGGCTCAAACATCATCAAGCTGCGTGGCCGCTCTTCATTCCAGAGCCCCGCTTACAACGCTGTTAAGATGATTGAGGCCGCTATGGGTGGTGAGAAGTTCACTCTGCCCGCTGGCTGCTATGTAAACTGCGATAAGTGTGGCTTCAAGAACGTGATGATGGCTATGCCTACCACTATCGACGCTACTGGCGTTCACTTCACTGAGCCCGCTGGTACCGAAGAAGAGATGGCAGCTCTGGCTAAGTCGTACGAGCACCTGTGCAAGATGCGCGACGAGATCGTAGAGCTCGGCATCGTTCCTCCTGTAGCTGAGTGGAAGGAAATGAACCCCAACCTCTAATTTGTTTTAGAGACCTATCTTTCGCAAACATCTATTTGTTAAAGATATATTTAAAGGATGAAGCCCATTCCTATTGGGCCTCATCCTTTTTTTATTGATAAGTAGGTGTTCAAAATTAATCGCATATATGAATCTTATAAGGCCAACACAAAATAAGAAATAAGGGTATAATTATCCGAAATAAAGACACATGGTTATTGAATTGTTTTTTGTAATTTTGCAAAAACAACAGGAAATTTCAGTAAAAGCATGAAGACTATAAAGGATATGACATTTGGCGGCGAGCGTCCGCTGTTCGAGTCGCACGACCTGCGCATGGAGAACATCACCATAAGCGATGGCGAGTCGGCCATTAAGGAGTGTACCAACCTCGAAGCCGACGGCTGTAGATTCTTCGGCAAATATCCGTGGTGGCACGTCGATGGCAGCGTGATAACCAACTGCTACTTTGCCCCCGAGTCGCGCTCGGCCATCTGGTATTCGTACAACATGACGATGCGCGACTGCGTGATTGACGGCCCCAAATTTTTCCGCGAGATGAAGAACGTGGAGCTTGAAAACGTAACCATTAACGATGCCGACGAAACCTTCTGGAACGTAGAGAACCTGAAGCTGAAGAACGTGACGCTTCACGATGGCACCTACCCCTTCATGGGCTGCCGCAACGTGGAGGTAGACGGACTGGTGAGCGACTCAAAATATGTGTTCCAGTATGTTAAGCACGCCGTTATACGCAACGCAAAGATCACGACCAAAGACTCGTTTTGGGAGACCGAAGACATCACCGTCTACGACTCGGTGCTCGACGGCGAATATCTTGGTTGGCACTCGAAGAACCTGCGCCTCGTGCGCTGCCACATTGCCGGTGAGCAGCCGCTGTGCTACGCCGAGAACCTGGTGCTTGAAGACTGCACCTTCGACCCCGCCTGCGACCGCGCCTTCGAATACAGCACCGTGCAGGCCACCATCAGAGGACACATCGAGAACATCAAGAACCCGACAAGCGGACACATCGTGGCCGACAGCATCGGCTCAATAACCATCAACGAGAACGTGCTACAGCCTGCCGACTGTAAGATTGAGACAAGAAACAAAGCATAAAGGTTATATGCTTAAGTAGGTGTTCAAAAATTAATCGCATATATGAATCTTATAAAAAGGTTATGCTTTCAAATGCATTTAAATTAATTTTGAGCACCTACTTTGTAAATGTTTTTTTGTATTTTTGCAAAACAAAAGGACGTTATGACACAATTTAATTTTGACAAACTGACCCAGCGACGCGGCACCAACTCATACAAATGGGACGAGACCGACGACCCCGACGTGATACCCGTATGGGTGGCCGACATGGACTTTGAGACAGCTCCTTGCATCGTCAGGGCGCTGCAGGAACGTGTGGCGCACGGCATCTTTGGCTACACCTTCGTGCCAGAGAGCTATTATGAGGCCGTGATCAGTTGGTTCCGGCGCCGACACCATTGGCGCATCGACCGCAGCTGGATTGAATATACATCTGGCGTGGTGCCAGCCCTCTCGGCCACCATCAAGGCCCTCACGCAACCGGGCGACAAGGTGCTGGTTCAGACACCCGTCTACAACTGCTTCTTCTCATCCATCCGCAACAACGGTTGCGAGATTGTGGAAAGCCCATTGCAACGCTCGGCCAACACTTATGTTATCAATTTTGACGACCTCGAGCAGAAGCTATCCGACCCCGCCGTGAAGCTGTTCGTCCTCTGCAACCCTCACAACCCTGCGGGCCGCGTGTGGACACCCGATGAGCTGCGCCGCATGAACGACCTGTGCCTGCGCCACGACGTGCGTGTGGTGAGCGACGAGATTCACTGCGAGCTCACCATGCCGGGCTACACCTACACGCCCTTTGCCAGCGTGAGCGACGAGTGTCTCAACAACTCGGTGACGCTCAATTCGCCATCGAAGTCGTTCAACACCGCCGGCCTGCAAATTGCCAACATCATCAGCAACGATGCCACCATACGCCAACGCATCAACCGCGCCATCAACATTAACGAGGTGTGCGATGTCAACCCCTTCGGCATCATAGCCCTACAGGCTGCCTACAACGAGGGCGAAGCATGGCTCGATGCTCTGAAAGCATATCTCCATGCCAATTACGTCGCCCTGCAAGCCTTCTTTAGCGAGCATCTGCCACAGCTTGCCGTGACCAAGCTCGAGGGCACATACCTTGTGTGGGTAGACATAAGCTCCACGGGCCTAGATGCCGACACGCTGACCAACCGTCTGCTGCACGAAGCCAAGGTTATGGTGAACAGCGGAACGATGTATGGACGCGAAGCTGGTAAGCAGTTTATACGCATCAACATTGCCTGTCCGAAAGCACGACTGATGGAAGCATTGAAACGCATAAAGCTTGAAATAGACAACCTGTCAACCCTTTAAAAGATATGAGAGACAATTATAAATTTGAGATTTGCGCCAACGGCGTAGAGAGCTGTATCGCCGCACAAGAAGGCGGTGCCGACCGTGTAGAGTTGTGCGCCGGCATACCCGAAGGAGGCACTACCCCATCGTATGGTGAGATAAAGACCGCACGCCGCGTGCTCACGACAACACGTCTGCACGTCATCATACGTCCGCGCGGCGGCGACTTCCTCTACTCGCCCCTCGAACTGGAGCGCATGGCTGCCGACATCGACATTGCCCGTGAGCTTGGAGCCGACGGCGTGGTGTTTGGCTGTCTACGCCCCGACGGCAGTCTTGACACCGAGGCCAACGCCATGCTCCTGGAGCACGCCAAAGGCCTGTCGGTGACCTTTCACCGTGCCTTCGACCGTTGCGCCGACCCGCGCAAAGCCCTTGAAGAACTGATAGCCCAAGGCTTCGACCGCATTCTCACCTCCGGCCAGCAGCCCACAGCCCTTGAGGGCACACCCCTGCTGAAAGAGCTGCATGAGCAGGCTAATGGCCGCATCATTCTCCTGGCCGGTTGCGGCGTGAACGAACAAAACATTGCAACCATAGCACAGGCAACAGCCATTCACGAGTTTCATTTCTCTGCACGCACAGCCGTAAAGAGCAAAATGATGTTCAGCAACCCCGATGTCTACATGGGCGCCAAGGATGCCGATGAAGACACGCTAAACATAACGTCTGCCGAGAGAGTGGCCAACACCATTGCGCAGCTGTGCAAATAGAGAGCCTCGCAACGTGACAAACCATCTGTATAAAAACGAAATGACGAACCTTAAAATGCTCGCCGTATGGCTCAGCCGCATAGGCCACTGCCGCGGATTCGGTGTGCAGTCGCCATCGGCTTACGCGTTCATACGCTACGTCATAAACGAGCATTATCCTTATTATGCTTACGACGACATGCTTAAGGCATGGCCCGACATCAAAGGGCTGCGCCTCAAGCTGTGCCGTCTCTATTTTCGCTTGGCCAACTTTGCACAAGCCCAGCAATGGACATGGTGCGGCACATTGCCGGAAGCAGAGAAACAACACATCTGTCGCGGCTGCCACAGCACAAAAGTTGAGACAACGCAAGCATCACAACCGTCACAGCCAGCCATGCTGTCAGCCATTCATGCCAACGCCACAGTAGGCATAGTCTCTCTATCTGCCACAGAAGACGAGCGCCAAACGTTTGCCGAACAGTTTGTTTCAGCAAAAGCCTGCGACCGCGACAACGGCAACGCCCTTGCAAGCGCTGGAAACGAAGAAAAGACAATGCTCATAATAGAAGGCATTGGCCACGACACCACAGCAAAAGCCATCTGGCACAAGCTTGTCAACGACAGACGTGTGGGCATAACCTTCGACCTCTACTACTGCGGCATCGCTTTCTTCGACAAGCGCTTCAAGCAAAATTATATCGTAAATTTCTAAACCCACCACGACCTAACAATAAAGACAATGACAATCTACACACGCCATGGCGACAAAGCCCAAACCACAACGTTCGACGGCGACAGGGTGCTCAAGACCTCACCCACCATCAATGCCTACGGCGACATTGACGAGCTCACATCACATCTCGGTCTGCTGAAAGCTCTCATGGCTCAAGCACAAGACAAAGACACGCGCAACGACAGCATGGCAGACGAGCAAACATACATAGAGCATCTGCAACGCCACCTCCTTGCCGTGGGATGGTGTCTCATGAGCAACCGGTCCACCGCAGAAGTGTCCTTTACCGACCTCACAAAAGAGATGGAGCAACGCATAGACCTCATCAACGCCAAGCTGCCACCCCTACACACCTTCGTCATACCAGGCAACACCGTGGCCGAAGCCCAATGTCATGTCTGCCGAACGGTCTGCCGACGAGCCGAACGAGCCATCAATGCCGTGGCAGAAGAGAGGGCTATAAACCCCGATGTGCTTGCTTTTATGAACCGTTTTTCCGATTATCTCTTCGTTTTAGCCCGCAAATTAAACTTTATTGCACATAAGGAAGAAAAAAGATGGAATAAAACTTGCAGATAAGAAGAAAATTACTATTTTTGCAGCCATAAAAACAAAAGTACGCCCCTAAACAAAGGACAAAGCATTTAAAAACAGACAATAACAACAAAAAAACAGAACAATATGTATTGGACACTTGAACTTGCCTCAAAGCTGGAAGATGCGCCGTGGCCTGCAACAAAAGATGAGCTTATCGACTATGCGATGCGCTCAGGCGCGCCTTTAGAGGTTTTGGAAAACTTGCAGGAGATTGAAGACGAAGGCGATGTGTACGAGAGCATCGAAGACATCTGGCCCGACTATCCCACAAAAGAAGATTTCCTCTTCAACGAGGACGAATACTAACAGCTATGGGTTGGCTGCGCGCCAGCTTAAAGCACAAAAATATAAGCGGTATAGAGATTTCGCAAAGAAATGTCTATACCGCTTTTTCAGTTCTACTATCGCCAAAGACATGACGAGGCTCATCCGATATTTCGAGTGATGTAAAACAGGAGATTCTGTCCACCGCATAGGAATTTCTTAAAAATGTCGACTCAAAGCTCTTGATGAACCCATCTGAAAGTCTTAAAGAGCACATAAAGTCATCGTACCCCGACCGAGGAACGTGCGTACCCCGACCGAGGGACATGCGTACCCCCGACCGAGGGACATGCGTACCCCGACCGAGGTACGATGACTTTAAGATGCGTTTCTCATGACTTTTAAGCACGAACACATCGAATGAAACGAATTTTTCTGGCACAAGAGCAACAATATTTTCTGTAAAATGCTTACGTTAAAACCAAAAGCTGTATCTTTGTTTTCGAAAAGCTTGAAAAGAAACGAAACGTGTAGTTAATCGAAAAAAGAGACATTAAGCTAAAAGAAACATTAAACTAAAGAAACATTAATCGAAAGAGACTAGTGATGAGATATTAATCGCTTAACTATAGTTAGACGGTTGAAATTCGTTCTGAAAGTCTGCTCACAATGGGTGCCGTAACGCTCCATTTGAGTGAAATTTATCTTTCTTTGTATCGTCATGTACAATAAAAGTATTTCCAAGAGTAGATTCTCGAAAGTTTTGCTTAACTTTGCAGATGAACTTTTTGATAGCATCTCTGCAGATCTCCGTACATTGGTTGAGTGGTTCTGACGTCATGTTACTTTAAGCTTAGTACACTATAAAGTTACTGATAATCAGCCACTTAACCAAATTTTATTAGTTATATTACGTTAATTAACTCTCTCATTTTCAAGCGATTACATGAGACTTAACAGAGTATTGTTATAAGTTCTTCAACTCAAAGGATAACTCTCCTGAACGCAAGATGAGTTCTGAAGATGTGGAGCGTAGGTTCTGATTATGGCGTTTCTGTGAGTCAATGTTATGGCCGTTTTCGTTTTTTTATGTAATAGAAAGTAAGTAATGTCGTTTTTTTTGCCTAATTTTGCAAGATGATATAAAAACGATAATTTACGACAAAACATAAAAGAACAAGATGAGTAAAGGAAAACTGGCCAAGTTTGCCGATATGGAGAGATATGAGAATGTGTTCCAGTATCCCTATTCGGTTATCGACAACGTGCCTTTCGACATGAAGGGAAAATGGGGAGAGCAATATTTCAAGAACAACAATCCTATCGTGCTGGAGCTGGGATGCGGCAAAGGCGAATATACTGTTGGGCTGGCAAAGCTGTTTCCCGATGTCAACTTTATTGGTGTCGACATCAAGGGCTCACGCATGTGGACAGGCGCCACACAGGCTCTCAATGAGGGACTGGCCAACGTGGCGTTCCTGCGCACGAACATCGAGATCATTGACCGCTTCTTCGCTGAGGGCGAGGTGAGCGAGATATGGCTCACGTTTAGCGACCCACAGATGAAGAACCCGCGCAAGCGCCTCACAAGCACCTTCTTTATGAACCGTTATCGTCATTTCTTAAAAGATGGCGGCGTGGTGCATCTGAAGACCGACTCAAACTTTCTTTTTACATACACCACATATATGGTAGAGCGCAACGCGTTGCCAGTGTTGTTCCGTACCGAAGATTTATATCACACCGAGGGCATAGATGCTCAAACCCAAACCATATTGGGCATACAAACTTATTATGAGAGTCAGTGGATAGAGCGTGGCCTAAATATACGATATCTGAAATTTCGTTTACCACAAGAAGGCGAGTTAGCTGAGCCCGATATTGAGATTCCGCTCGACGATTACCGTAGCTACAAGCGTCCTAAGCGTAGCGGACTGGAAACGAGTAAATAATATTAATCCGTATCTTTTGCAAACCACATCTTCATATTGACAGAAAATATAATACAAACATATCACATATTACAAATATAAATAGCATTTAAAACTATGAAGAAACAATTTGTTGTAATCTTAATAGCCCTCTTCGCGCTTGGTACGGCAACGGTGTCGGCTGTTGACGGCAAGAAGCTGACGGCTTATGTAAATCCGATGATTGGCACAAGCGGAATGGGACATACGTTTCCTGGCGCTTGTGCTCCATTTGGTATCGTGCAACTTAGCCCTGAAACAGATACCATTCCACAAAATGTTGATGGACGTTATCAGGGAAAGGTGTACGAATATTGTGCTGGTTATCAGCATACTGATCCTACAATCGTAGGTTTCAGTCATACACACCTTAGTGGTACAGGTCATTCTGATTTAGGCGATGTGATGCTAATGCCGCAAACCGGAAGTTTGCGTCTAAACCCAGGAACGGCTACTCACCCCGATGCTGGCTATCGCTCACGATTTAATCATGACACCGAGAAGGCAGCTCCTGGCTATTATGAAGTGATGCTTGCTGATGAGGGCGTTCGTGCTCAACTTACGGCTACCCAGCGTGTAGGCGTACATAAATATACTTTCCCTAAAGGTGCCGACTCGCGTGTTATTCTTGATATGTTGCATGGCATATATAATTATGATGGCAAAGTGTTGTGGAGCAGCATACGCGTAGAAAACGACACCTTGCTCACCGGCTATCGTATCACCAATGGTTGGGCCAATTGCAATTATACCTATTTTGCAATAACACTGAGCAAGCCCATTAAAAGCTATGGCTACCGCGATATGAAGAAGCCTAAGTATCGTGGATTTATGGGTAAGTTGCGTTTGCATGAGAATTTTCCCGAGATTGCAGGTCGCGACATTGTGGCCTATTTTAATTTCGACAACGTTACATCGCAAGAACTGGTGGTGAAAGTGGCGCTATCGGCCGTGAGCACTGAGGGCGCATTAAAGAACCTCAGAAGCGAGGTGGGCGGAAAATCGTTTGAGCAAGTGTATGCTGAAACCGATGCGCAATGGAATAAAGAACTGGATGTAATAGAGTGTACAGGTACGTCAGACCAGATGGCCATGCTTTACACCTCGCTCTACCACACCATGATCAACCCCTCGGTCTACATGGATGTAGATCGCCAATATCGCGGACTCGACGGAAACATCCATAAGGCCGATGGCTTCACCAACTATACCATCTTCTCGCTTTGGGATACCTACCGTGCAGAACATCCGTTGCTCGGTCTGCTCAAGACCAGTCGCAACACTGATATGGTAAAGTCGATGATTGCTCACCAGCAACAGAGCGTTCATCACCTCTTGCCTGTGTGGAGCCTTATGGGAAACGAGGGTTGGTGCATGACCGGTTACCATGCTGTATCAGTATTGTCAGATGCTATTGTAAAAGGGGCCGATGTTAATAGAGATGCAGCGCTCAAAGCGATGGTTGAAACGGCCACTTGTCCTTACTATGAGAGTGTAGGCGACTATATGAAGTATGGTTATGCACCATTCGATAAATATGCCACAGCTGCATCAAACACCCTTGAGTATTCATACGACGACTTTACTATTTATGCTGCAGCAAAGGCTTTAGGGCGCAACGATATTGCAGACATCTTTGCCAAACGTGCCTTATACTATCGTAACACTTTTGATACGACGGTAGGCTTTGCCTCGCCCCGACGTGTTGATGGCACATTTAAAGCCGACCTTGATCCTTATCAAACCTATGGCGAGGGCTTTATTGAAGGCAATTCATGGAACTTTTCATTCTCTGCTCCTCAAGATGTAAAAGGGCTTATTAGCCTCTTCGGTGGCGACAAGCAGTTTGTGCAAAAACTTGACAACCTGTTTGACATGGATTTACCCGAGAAATACTATAAAGACAATGAGGATATTACGGCCGATTGTCTTGTGGGTGGATATGTGCATGGCAATGAGCCCAGTCATCATATACCTTATCTCTATGCATGGACATCGGCTCCCTGGAAGACGCAACAATGGTTGCGCACCATCATGAATAAAATGTATCGAAACCATATACGCGGATTGGGTGGCAATGACGACTGTGGACAAATGTCGGCATGGTATATCTTCTCGGCATTAGGCTTCTATCCTGTATGCCCAGGTACCGACCAGTATGTATTGGGTGCTCCCTATCTTCCTTATATGAACGTGACACTTGAAAATGGTAAGCACATTGTGGTAAAAGCTCCTAAGGTGAGTGATAAAAACCGTTATGTGCAGAGCGTGAAAGTAAACGGTAAACCTTATTCAAAACTGTATCTCACACACACAATGCTTACCGATGGATGTACCATCGAGTTTGCTATGGGCAGTAAACCCAACAAAAAGCGTGGCTTGACAGCTGATGCCAAACCTTACTCAATGACCAAATAAATCATTTTATTAATAACATTAAAAAACAATTCACAAATGAAACTAACAAATGTATTGGCGACACTATCTGTCGCAACAATTATTGCTTCATGCGGAACAACAAAACTTACTGCCGACAATGGAAGCATTGCTGGCGGACTGAAAGAAACAAAGAAACAGCAGGTAGCTGCAAAGCGTTGGAAAAATTTCTCGATACCTAAAATTCTGTTTGAGGATAAGGCTCCGCAGAGCCAAGGGTCGAAGATTTATCATGCGCTCATACCTAATCCTACTGCGTATATAAATAAGGTGGCACGTGAGGTGTTAAACACCCTCTATTATTCAGAGAAAGACAGCATACCCGCCTTTAATGTGTTGCATTACACGTTAGAAGATGTTGATGGCGTCTCGGCAAAAGGTGGTGGAAACGGTAATGTGAGTATTTTCTATAGCACCCGCCACATACAAAAGTCGTTTGCGAATAATGATACAGCGCGGGTCGACTTTGAAACACGTGGCGTGTTGTTACACGAACTAACACATGCCTTTCAGCTCGAGCCTCACGGCATTGGCTCATATAGTACGAATAAAACCAATTGGTGCTTTATTGAAGGAATGGCCGATGCTGTGCGTGTAGCCAATGATGGATTTCATGGCGAGAAAGATCGACCTAAGGGCGGTAGCTATAAAAATGGATATCGCTATACAGGCTATTTCTTGGCTTGGATACAGCAAACCAAAGACCCCAACTTCTTGCGCAAGTTTAACCGCACTGCAATCGAGTTGGAAACATGGTCGTGGGATGCAGCCATACAAAAATGTTTAGGAAAACAATACACCATCGATGCGTTGTGGCATGAATACCAAATTGCGATGGGCGACATCAAACAGTAATAAACAAATATGTTTTTTTTATGATATGAAAAAACTTCTTGTAATACTTATGGCCTTGTCGGGGCTTACGTTAACAGCTTCAGCTGCTGAAAAGAACAATGTTGATGGCCGAAAAACGGCTGTCGACTATGTTAATCCATTTGTTGGAACAGATGGGTTTGGTAACGTATACCCTGGCGCTCAGGTGCCTTTTGGTGGCATACAAATCAGCCCTGACACCGATGAGCACTTTTACGACTGCGCGTCGGGATACAAGTGGAAGCGTAACTCGATACAAGGCTTTTCACTTACGCATCTCAGTGGTACAGGTATTCCTGATTTAGGCGACTTCTTATTCATGCCAGGTGTGGGGGAAATAAAACTTCAGCCAGGCACCGATGATGCCCCTGATACCGGCTATCGCTCGCGTTTCTCGCATAACGCTGAGGTGGCCACGCCAGGTTATTATAGTGTAATGTTAAGCGACTACGGTGTGAAGGCAGAGATGACATCGGCTGTGCGCAGTGGTATGTTGCGCTTTACATATCCTAAGAGCAGTGATGCCTTTGTGTTAGTAGATATGAATCATACGTTATGGCAGAAGTGTGTATGGTCGAATATCCGTGTAGAGAACGACTCTACCATCGTAGGTTATAAACTGGTGAAAGGATGGGGGCCAGAACGCCACATCTATTTCAGAGCGGTATTCTCAAAACCGTTCCGCCAGTTTACCATTTATCAAGATAAAAAGCCTGTGATATATAACACTTCGCGTTTTCGTAGTAATCGTGAGGCTTGGGGACCGAACCTGTTGTTTACAGCACGTTTTAATACCTCTGAAGGTGAACAAATTACAGTGCGCACAGCAATCTCGGCAACTAGCACAAATGGTTGTATCGTTAATATGCGTGAGTTGAACAATCGTTCTTTCGAAGATGTTCATCGTGATGCTGTGCAACGATGGAACGATGAGTTGTCACGCTATGTAGTTGAGGGCGATGAGGTGCAAAAAACCACCTTCTATACATCAGCCTATCATGCCGCCTTGTGCCCATATGTATACGATGATGCCGATGGTAAATATCTTGCGTTAGATAAGAATATAGAACAAGAAAATGGGTTTATAAACCGCTCTGAATTTTCATTATGGGATACCTATCGCGCCTTTCATCCGCTCTTAAATTTGGTGCATCAAGATGTGCAGGCAGATGTGGCTAATTCGTTGTTGGCTCATTACGACAAAAGCGTAGAGAAAATGTTGCCTTATTGGTCTTTCGCAAGCAATGAAACATGGTGCATGATAGGGTATCATGCAGCTTCTGTGTTGTCAGACATGATATGCAAAGACGTGAAAGGCTTCGACTACGAGCGTGCTTTTGAAGCTATGGTTACCACTGCTATGAATGAGCATTACGATTGCTTGCCCGACTATCGAGCGTTGGGGTATGTGCCGTATGATAAAGAGGCTGAATCAGTATCGAAGACACTTGAGTATGCCTATGACGATTATGCTATAGCACAGGCCGCGAAGAAGCTTGGCAAAGAAAAAGAATATGCCTATTTCTTAAACCGTGCCATGAGCTATCAAAACTTGTTCGACAACGAAACTAAGTATATGCGTGGAAAAAATGCCGCTGGACATTGGCGCACACCCTTTGCACCAGTGGCTTATCAAGGTCCAGGTTCTGTAAACGGGTGGGGCGATATTACCGAAGGTTTTACCGTGCAATATCATTGGTATGTGCCACAAGATGTGCAAGGGTTAATGAACCTCATGGGGCGTGACATCTTCCGTCAACGTCTCGACTCGCTTTTCCAATACGAATTGCCCGAAGATATACCTGGTGCACACGACATACAAGGGCGCATTGGCGCTTACTGGCATGGCAACGAACCTTGTCATCATGTAGCTTATCTGTATAACTATCTTGGTGAGGGATGGAAGTGCCAAAAGTGGGTGCGTCGCGTTATCGATGAGTTTTATGGCGACCAGCCAGGCTCATTATGTGGCAATGACGACTGTGGCCAGATGTCGGCATGGTATATTTTCAACTGCATGGGCTTCTATCCCATATGTCCTTCCAGTGGATATTACAACATTGGGTCGCCAGCGCTACCTGCCATCACTGTTACGATGAGTAACGGAAAGCAGATACGTGTGACGACGAAAAACTGGAGCAAGAAGGCTGTGTATGTTGACAAGGTGTTTATAAATGGTAAACCCTATACAAAGTCGTACATCACCTGGGAAGATGTAAAAGATGGCATTAACTTGCAGTTTGTGATGAGCACCAAGCCCAACAAAAGATGGGCTGTGTCAAGCCACGATATTGCACCATCGCTATCGTTACCAGGACAAACGCTACAGTATGTGAAACCGCAATAACTACATGATGTGTAGACGAGGCAATACCGTGTTGTGGTCGTCTGCACTTCATACAATATAATGAAAAGTATATATTTGACATTATGGACATTACACTTTATCCAAAGCTTATTACAGATGCATTGGCTACGGTCACATATCCCGGAACCAAGAAAAATCTCATCGAGAGCAACATGCTTGCCGACGATGTGCGCATTGATGGTATGAAGGTTAAGTTTACGCTCATCTTCCCGCGAGACACAGACCCGTTCCTCAAATCAACGCTCAAGGCTGCCGAGGCTGCCATCCATTATCATGTGAGCAAGGATGTGGAGGTAACCATAGAGACCGAGTTTACGTCGAAGCCGCGTCCCGAGGTTGGCAAACTGCTGCCTCAGGTCAAGAACATCATTGCTGTTAGTTCAGGTAAGGGTGGAGTGGGCAAGAGCACCGTGGCTGCAAACCTCGCCATCTCGTTGGCACGTCTTGGCTACAAGGTGGGACTGCTCGATGCCGACATCTTCGGCCCGTCCATGCCAAAGATGTTTGACGTGGAGAAAGAGCGACCCTATGGTGTTAACAAGGACGGTCGCGACCTCATCGAGCCGATAGAGAAATATGGCGTGAAGCTGCTCAGCATCGGTTTCTTCGTGAACCCCGACACGGCAACGCTGTGGCGCGGCGGCATGGCCTCAAACGCCTTGAAGCAGCTCATCGCCGATGCCGACTGGGGCGAGCTCGACTATTTTGTGCTTGACACGCCTCCGGGCACGAGCGACATCCATCTCACGCTCCTTCAGACGCTTGCCATCACGGGTGCCGTCATCGTGAGCACACCTCAGAGCGTGGCTCTCGCCGATGCACGCAAGGGCATCGACATGTACCAAAACGACAAGGTGAACGTGCCCATCCTCGGTCTTGTGGAGAACATGGCGTGGTTCACGCCTGCCGAGCTGCCCGAGAACAAATATTATATCTTTGGCAAGGAAGGCTGCAAGAACCTCGCTAAGGAGATGAACGTTCCTTTGCTTGCACAGATACCGCTCGTGCAGAGCATCTGCGAGAATGGTGACAACGGCACCCCCGCAGCTCTCGACATCAACAGCATCACAGGACAGGCTTTCATCAGCCTTGCACAGGCTGTCGTGACGGTAACAAACAAGCGTAACCGCGAAATGGCTGCCACAAAAATTGTGGAGGTAAAGAAATAGCAGTTTTGACTGTTGCTTGACCTTTAGCAAGCAACAAATAATAAAGCCAATGTGTCTTTTAAACCCAAATCGGTTGTTAGGGCTTGCATGGATTTTGGATTTTTAGAAGAATGGATTTTGTTTGGCTTTTAATGAGTAATAGCGAGCTATTGCGAATTAAAAACAAGCAAAAGACAACTTATAACAAGCAAAAGACTGCAAGCAGTTATAAAATAATACATAAAACGGCCTAATGACCGATTTGGGTTAAAACATTAATTTCCATTAATTCCCCCATTAATAGAAATTAATGTTTTTTTGTGTTTTTATCTTTCTTCCTTTTTTTTTGTTGTTTTTATAAGTTTTTTTGCAAACGATTGCACGCATATTTTTGCAAACGATTGTATAGTTTTTTTTGCTGTTCTTTCAATTTTTACTTGTTCTATTTTTTTTAAATGAATACTTTTGCGGCAGATATATAACTTAAAAACTATTTTTTTTAAAACCTTCTTATGCAAAAAAACCTTCTTAAAGCGTGGGCTCTATTTTTGCTTATGCTTATCGCCATGCCAGTAGTGGCGAACGACTTTAACAGTCAGCGAACAGATTTTCGCGATGAGAGTATTTATTTCATGATTACCACCCGTTTCTACGATGGTGATCCCCAAAACAACGTGTTGTGTTGGGATAACAAACAATGTCAGATTGATACAGGCGACCCTTGTTGGCGAGGCGACTTCCAGGGCGTTATCGACAAGCTCGACTACATCAAGGCCCTTGGCTTCACAGCCATCTGGATCACACCTGTTGTGCAGAACGCATCGGGTTACGACTATCACGGCTACCACGCCATGGACTTCACACACGTTGACTGCCGCTACCAGAGCGGTGACGGAACCAAGAGCGGCGATGTGATGTTCCAGGAGCTTATCGACAAAGCGCATAAGAAGGGCATCAAGATTATACTTGACATCGTGCTCAACCACACAGGTAACTTTGGTGAGGAGAATCTCTGCAAGGAGTTTGAGCGCAACACCAAGCTTCGTAACCAGGCTGAAATCGACGCTTGTATGATTCCTAACAGCGATATGCTTGGCTCCGACTATCTCACAATTGTAGGTGCTCAGCAGTACCAGCGCCGTTTGGCCTTGATGAAGAATACAGATGGACAGAACCACGACATACACAACTACTGGCACCATACAGCCAACAACTGGAACTGGGACTTCCCCAGCCGTTGGATGGGTCAGATTGCTGGCGACTGTGTAGACCTTAACACCGAGAACGACGCCGTGGCAGAGTATCTCGTAAAGTGCTATGGCGAGTTCATCAAGATGGGTGTCGATGGTTTCCGTATCGATACATCCGGCCATATCTCTCGCTTGACATTCAACAAGCAGTTCATTCCTCAATTTACAGCACTTGGCGAGCAGTATAAGAGCAAGCGTTTAAACCAGGCACCTTTCTTTATGTATGGTGAGGTTTGTACTCGTATGAACGATGTCACCTACAGAGGTCAGGCAAACCTCTCTTGCTACTTCTATACCTGGAAGTCGGACGAGGACTTGCTCAACAAATGGGATGGAAGCAAAAGTTACTGGGATAGTCAGGTGATTCCTGAGGGTTCTGAGCCTGTAGGCCCACAACAGCTTTGCTTGGAGGAGACTACTTCTCCAAAGAGCAACAATGCTAAGATGCTCAATGGTGCATGGCACGAGCCAGACTATTCTCAGTCAAGCGGATTCAACGTCATTGACTTCCCAATGCACTACAGCTACAACACTGCCCAACAGGCTTTCGGATTGGCAAGCGGCGACGAGTGCTATAATGACGCCACTTACAATGTAGTCTATATAGATAGTCATGACTACAGTCCAGGTCCAAACGACACAAACCGTTTTGGTGGTACAGATGCTCAGTGGGCTGAGAACCTCTCTCTTTTGTTTACCTTCCGTGGTATTCCTTGTATCTATTATGGCTCTGAGGTTGGTTTCCGTCGTGGAAAGGTAATTGATAAAGGCCCTAATGGTCCTCTCTCAAACACAGGTCGTGCTTACTTCGGTGGTTATATCACTGGTGACGTTACTGCAACCGATTTCGGTATGTATGAGGCTTCAGGCAACGTGGCAGCTTCTTTGAATCATGATGTGGCTCAGCACCTCATCCGTCTGAACAAGATTCGTCAGGCTGTGCCTGCTCTCCGCAAGGGTCAGTGGACAACAGATGGTTGCAAAGCCAATAACGGTATCGCTTTCAAGCGTGCTTATAAGGACAGCTACGCTCTCGTTGCCCTCAACGGTGGCGCCACATTCACAGATTGCCCCGCAGGCACCTACACCGACATCGTAACAGGCAAGACTTATTCAGGTCCTACCATCACCGTTGACGCTCCTGCAACACAGGGTCAGGTGCGCGTGTTGGTAAAAGACTGGACGGGTGGCATTGTAGGCGAGGATGGTCCTTTCATCTACACCTCTTCAGCAAAGAGCAAGGACGGTCAGGCTTATGACGGTCAGGAAGAGGCTGGCACAGACGTTTATTATGGTAGCGAGGATGCCGAGCAGGACGCAGCTGTTGTGTTCGATCCTAATGGCGGCAGCTTCCGCACAGAGACCGTTACCGTTACAGCTTCTCTTAACGACGGCGCAAAGAGCGGTTGGTATCAGATCGACGGACAGAGCAAGGTGGAACTCTCTGGCGAGGGCTCTACATTCACACTTGGTTCAGACATGCAGTTTGGCGACACCAAGACCGTGAAATGGGGTGCAACAAACGACGAGGGTACCGAGTACACCGGTTCAGCAACATATAAGAAGGTGGATCCCAATGCTTCTATCATCGTTTATGTTAAGGCAGACAAAGCTCCTAACCTCTATGCTTGGACAGCTGGCGGTGAGAAAGCAAAGGCTCTCAATGGTGCTTGGCCTGGAAACAAGATGTCTGCAACGGCAACTGTTGAGGGTGTAGAGTATTACATGTTCGTGGTTGATGGCTTAGAGTCGTTCAACATGATTCTCAACAACGGTAGCGGCGCACAGACTGGCGACATCACCAACATCACAGCTACAACATTCTTCTCTTACGATGGCGGTTCTGGTTACAAGGTGCTGACCGATATCACAGCTCCTGATCCAACCCCCAATCCCAATCCTAACCCCAACCCGGAGCCCACTCCCGAGCCTGCTCCAACAGGCAAGTTCTATGCCTACTTTGCTGCTCCCTCTTCATGGACCACAGTGAAGGCATGGGTTTGGAACAAGGACAATGGCGATGACAATTACACTGGTGGCACATGGCCCGGTGAGCTCTGCACCAAGACCTCACAGACCTACAACGGCATGGCCATCTGGAAGTGGGAGTATAACGGTGAGAAGACCGATAAGCCAACACACATCATCTTCAACAACGGCAGCGGCGAGCAGACCGGCGACTTTATCTTCGAGAACGGCAAGTGCTACGACCGCAGTGGTGTGAACGGCTCAATCTCTGTAACAGCAATCAACGGCGTAAACTCAACAGCAGCCAAGGCAATGATCAAGGTTTACACGCTCAACGGCAATTGTGTAGCCGTGATGCCCGACCTCAACGCCGCCACTTACACTCTCCGTCCTGGCATCTATGTTGCCAACGGCAGAAAGTTTGTTGTTCGCTAAAAGACAATTGAACTTTTTCAAGCATAACTAAAATTCACATCGCGCTTTGCGCTCGTGGGTTTCTAAACATTAATATCCATTAATGGAGCCTTTAAATGTCATTACTGCGCGCTTCGCACAGAAAAATGATGACAAAGAAGATAGCTCGATTAATGGATATTAATGTTTTTATTTTTGTTTCGCATGTCTTCGACGCTTTCTTAGCGTTGGGTTTAAACGGCAATAGAGACAATAGGGACAATTCTTTGGTTGAGCAGGCATATTGAAAAGCCATAAACCAAGAATTGTCCCTATTGTCTCTATTGTCGTTTTAAACCCTCAAGCGAGGGGTAAAACCAAGAAAGTGCTTGTTGTCTTTTACCCCCCCGTAAGCAGAGGTGAAAAGGAAAAGGCTAAATGACAAGAAGCCCGATAGCTGTCCATACAATCTCTCTCAATCGCACGATGAGAGCCACGAAGATGCCGCTTGATGCCGTCATGCCCAATCCCACAACCGACATGAGGAAGCCTCCCTCGCGTCCTCCAAGCTGCAAAGGCATAAAGAAAAGGAGGTTGGCAAAGAGCGACGTTAACGCTAAGATGAGCACACACGACATATAGCTCACCGAGCAGCCTATAGCCATGAACACGAAGTAGATCTCTGCAGCCGATAGCACGCGACACATAAGTTCTATCATCACGGCAGCCACCAGCGTCTTCCTGTTCTGTTTGTGTAGAGCCGCAATCTGTCTGTCTATGTTGCTTATCTCCTCGCCGTGCTTCTCCATCAGTCGGCTGGCGAACCGTCCGAGCCATGGCACCTTGCTCAGCCATCGTGCCAAGCGCATGGCCACACCCTTCTTATATCCCACCACAAAGAACCACAGGCCCAAGAGGCAGAACAGCGATGCTGCTGCCACCACGCTTGCTGCGAGGGCGTTTATGGGGTAGAACGTCACGAAGAGCACTATCGAGAGAAGCCAGAACCAGAAGTGACTGAAGATGTGGGTCATGACAAACAGGATAACCGACGACGAGGCCCTTTCTCTGCCTATGAGCGGCGTGAGCGCCATTATGCGGTATGGCTCTCCGCCCATCAGTCCGCCCGGCGTGGCGTAGTTGAGGGCGAAGCCCGACACCGAAATTTTATAAAGCCACCAAAACGGGATGTGCGTCTTTCCGCCAGCTTTTATTATCAGCATCCACGATGTTGTGTTGAGCACATAGAGTGCCGCCCACAGCACGATGATGGCTCCAAACCAGTAGCCGGCATCGTGCAAGGCGTTGCGCACCTCATCATAGTTGAGCTGCAAGACCATGACAACGAGCATGGCCAAGCCAAAAAACAAAAAAATGTTTTGGTGCTTTTTCTTCATCTCTTCCTATTGCTGCTCTGCTGCAACGTTCTGCTGCGCATCAGCCGCAGGCTTGGCAGCCTCATTGTTTGGCTTGGCGTTTACTTCGGCAGGCTTAGCTGCCTCAGCAGGTTTTGCCGCATCGGCCGGTTTGGCGTTATTATTCTGCTGCTCCTGTTGCTGTTGTTTGTTATAGCGCGGCTTGAATTCTCTCGGACCGTCGTTGCGCCGTCCGTCGCGTGGTGTGGGTTTGAAGCCGTTGTCGTGCTTCTTCGGAATGGCGAAGCGCACCTTCTCGCTCTCGTCACGTTTCTCGTGATAGAGCTTCTGCAGCGGGTTGTCCATCGGCTCGTCATAGACGGCGCGGCTGCGGAAGATGTCGATAGCAGCGAAGACGGCATGACGAAACGCCATCTCGTCGGCAATGCCCTTGCCTGCAATCTCATACTGTGGGTCTGTGAGCGGAGCCGTGCACACAAGCGGCAGGTTCGCGATATAGCATATTCCATCTTCGGCGTTGAGCGTGTGGAACGGAATGGTGCCTTGGTCGTCATACATGGCGAGAATAAAGTCGAACGCCTCGTAGCAACGTGTGCCAAACATCTCTTCTGCTGTGTAAGGACCAAACACGTTGGCGTCGTTCTCTGACAGAGCGTCAACAGCAGGCTTTATGATGTTGCGCTCCTCTTCACCGTTATTGTCGGCGTTGAGCGAGAGCACAGCCACGCGGGCGTTAGACAGTCCGAAATCGCGGTGAGCACTTGCGCTCAGCGTCTTCACCGATGCCATGATGCCCTCCTGTGAGAGCTTTGCTGCCACGTCTTTAATGTTTGTTCCCGCAGCCTCCACAGCCATGCGCATCTCCTCGCTGAGCATAATCTCCATGGCTTTGGCACCGTCGCCCACACATGTCTCTACATATTTGGTAAGCCCTGGAAAACTGAAGCTGTCGTCATGAATGTTTTCGCTGCTCAAGGGACATGACACCAACACGTCGAAAGCGCCGTCGCGGAAGTCTGTCATAGCCTTGTCGAGCGCTCTCAGCGCTGCCATGCCCGACTCAGGAGTAGGCATGCCGAGGTCCACCTTCACCTCGTCGTCGAAACACGGAATAAGGTTTACCTTACCCTCATGTGCCTCTCTTGCGTCGTTGATGATGGTGAAGTTGGCCTGTATGTCGAGCGCCTTGCGGTGGTATGCCGCAATCTTTGGCGATCCGTAGATGATGGGCGTACACAGCTCCAGCATCTCAGGCTCGGTAAAAGTTTTAAAGATCAGTTCATATCCGACACCGTTAGTGTCGCCATGCGTGATAGCCACGCTTATTTTTCTGTTTTCCATAAAAAAGATGATGTTTTTTTTATTTTTGTTTCGTGGTCTTCGGCAGCGGTCTCAATGTTTGCACGCTTGCCTCCAACCGTCTCATGATGTCTCTTTTTTGTTCGCCGGGTGCAAAGACGAAAGCCTCTGCCACGATGGTCTTGCCGTGAGGCATGTGTATGGTTCTCGACATGAACGGTCCCCCCATGGCGTCGCCTTGCATCTGCCACAGCCCGCGTCGCAGCGTGGTGCTCATGTTGTCGCGTGAGGTGCCTGTGGTTGTAACGACGCTTCCCCCGACCGTTGTCATGAACATGCTGTCTGTCTCGCCTTTGATGTTTATCCTCATCACGCTGTCGCGGTTCTCGGAGGTGTAAAGGCAGATGTTGCTCATCTTTGTGGGGTTGTTGTCAGAGATCCACACAAATTGCTGTCCGCGCACGTTCACCCTCATGCCTTTGGGTATGGTCATGCTGCATCCAAACATGCGCTTTATGTCGTCTTCAACGCCCTTCTCATGATGTCGTTTTAGACGTTCGGCATGAGCCGTAAGCTCGTTTTGCAGCAGCAGACGGTCTATGTGGCACCTTCCGATGTCGCTTTTCAGCTCCTGTGCCGACGGGGTGTTGACGTACACAATGATCTGTGGCGCAGCAAACACGTTACGTTCATATCTCACAGCTGTGCGTGTGAAGAGCGTCGGGTCAATGTTCACCACCACGATGTTGCGCTCCAGCCGCGACACGGCGTTGAGGGCGTCTTGTGCATCGCTACCATTGCTTCCTTTCGCGTTCGTCTTTCCGTTCGTCTTGACGTTTGTTTTCCCGTTCTTCTTAATGTTTGCCTTTCCGTTCGTCTTAACGTCAAACATTGGCTCGGGCTGGGGTAGGGCAACGATGTCTGCCGTCAGCGCCTTGGCAACAATGCTGTCCACATCGCCCACAAGAAGCACCTCCGATGGTCGGCCCGTGCTTTTGGGCAGTCCCGTGTCGGCATCGTTGCATGCTGTTGTCAGCAGAACGAGGAGGCAGAGAATTACTTTACGCATGGTTCATGCCGTCAATCTCGGCTTGGTGACGCGCCTCCTCAATGGCTTTCGCCGTGGAGAGCAGTCCGCATGCGGCAAAGATGTCTTGTCCTCTACTGGCGCGGATTGTTGTGAAGATGCCGTGGTTCGTTAGATAGTCGCGGAACGACTCCATCTTCTTCTCGTCGGCACCTTTCAGGTCTATGCCTGGAATCTGGTGGAAGCGAATGAGGTTAATGCGGCAGTCGAGTCCGCGCAAGAGGTTCACAATCTCCTTTGCGTGTGTTGTAGAGTCGTTGAATCCTCCAAACACGATATATTCGAACGATAGTCGGCGCTGGTGCGTGAAGTCATAGTTGCGCAGCAGGTCCACCACGTCAACAATGCTCATGCCCTTCTCTGCCGGCATGATCATGGCACGCTGCTCCGGAATGGCCGAGTGCAGACTGATAGCCACATGACACTCGCTCTCGTTCAAGAACCTCTGAAGCTTGTTTCTCACGCCCACGCTGCTCACCGTTATGCGCTTCGGGCTCCATGCGTAGCCATAGTCGGCGGTGAGCACCTCTGTGGCACGAAGCACGTTGTCGAGATTGTCCATCGGCTCTCCCTGTCCCATGAACACGATGTTGGTCAGCCTGTCGCGTTCGGGCAGCGAGTAGATCTGGTTCAAGATGTCGGTAGCGCTCAGACTGCCTTCGTAGCCTTGCTTACCTGTCTGGCAGAACAGACAGTTCATCTTACAGCCCACCTGTGACGACACGCAGAGCGTGGCTCGGTCCTTGTCGGGAATGAACACCGTCTCCACCTTCTTGCCCATGGCTGTTGGGAAGAGATATTTTATCGTGCCGTCCTTGGAGCGTTGGCAGTCGGTCGGTGGCATGCAGCCAATGGTGTATTCTGCTGCCAGCTTCTCCCTGTTTGCCTTCGATATGTTGGTCATGTCGTCGATGGTTGTGACATGTTGCGTGTAGAGCCATTTTGCCATCTGTCCGCCTGTGAAGGCGGGCATACCCAAGCTCTTCGCCACCTCTTTAAGCTCGGTGAGCGACAGCCCTAACAATGCTTTTTTTGTTTCTGCCATTTTTCTCGTTTGATATTTTTTCTTGTTCAGCATACAAAGTTACTGAATAATGCGGAAAAAATGCGATAAAGAACAAAAAAAATAAAGCCCCACCCCCTCGCAGCCTAAAGGCTGCTCACCCCTCCCCTTATGGAGGGGAGTAGAATGTCTTGGCTATTGAAGCCCCACCCCCTCGCAGCCTAAAGGCTGCTCACCCCTCCCCGTTGGAGAGGGGAGTAGAATGCCTTGGCTATAGGGAGGACCTGTTGGTTGCTATCAATCTGTTAATGGTCTCAAGGGCGTAGCCTTTTTTACCTTTTGACCCTTTTACCTTTTTACCTTTTTACCTTTTTACCTTTAAAAGTTTTTTTACCTTTAAATAAGTTTAAAACATTTTGCAATAACGCTTTATGGCGTTATCTTTGTAAACGCTTATTCGAATGAAAAGAATTTGTTCCTTTAAGGGATTGGTTTCTTGAAAGGATTGGTCTTGAAGGGATTGGTTGCTTGAAGGGATTGATTGCTTGAAAGGATTGGTCTTTAAAAGAATAGGCTTGTTGAAAGAAAAAGAATATGAGAATGAAAGAATATTGCAAAATATGCTTGCTTTTGTTGGGAGCCTTAACAATATGGTGTCCTAAAGCAATGGCGCAAAACGTGAAAACGCAGAATAATGAGAACTCAACCGTTGTAACAGAACAAGTGGGTACGAACGCTAAGGTTGGTGAAAATCTTTACGATAAGGTTTTGAACGAAAAGCCTGTGAACGAAGCGGTTGATGGCTCTTCTTTTGCTGCTGATCGCGCTGTGGAGCCATCGTTTCTCGGGGCTTTTGGTGGCGAGCATACCGACTCGTTAAATCTTCCTGCCATTGGCATGCGAGGTGAGGTGCTGCCCATGACCTTGCGACCGCTCTATTGGGGCAACTGGTACAACTGGTCGCTGCACAAAGGCATGAACGTGAGTCTTGGCGCTTCCGTCTTTGCCGAGTTTGGCAAGAACGCGCGAGGAGGAGCCGGCTTCACACAGAACGTGTCGGCCATGTATGCTGTCCCCGTCACGAAGAAACTGTCGGTGGCTGTTGGCGGCTATTTCAACAACATCATGTGGCAACACGACACATGGCGCGAAGCTGGCGTGTCTGCCATCATGGGCTATAAGTTTAATGACCATTGGGAGGCTTACCTCTATGGCCAGAAATCGTTGGCTGGCAACCGCCGCTTCATGCCTTGCACCGTCTACGACATCTCTAACATAGGCGACCGCATTGGAGCTGCCGTGAAATATAACGTCAACCCCAATTTCAGCTTCCAGGTGTCGGTGGAAAGAGGATATTGAATGTTGAA